>Ga0182749_1001957_pt1 | contig 15540 bp, 16 predicted proteins | sample eDN3rd37CKraftMG_FD_128875 | JGI IMG/M metagenome (GOLD analysis project Ga0182749, IMG submission 128875) | Enriched Miracle-Growth compost microbial communities from Emeryville, California, USA - eDNA 3rd pass 37_C Kraft MG (version 2) (version 2) ...
CTCCGGCACCGCGACGCGCGTGAAGATCGAGGCCGACGCGATCGAGGTTCCCGTGCAGGCGGCGAACACCGCGTTGGCGCCGACGGTGGCGATGCCGAGGCCGCCGCGCAGCCGCCGCGTCAGCTGCGCTGCGACGTCGAAGGTGTCGCGGCCCATGCCGGTGACCGACACGAACAAGCCCATGATGACGAACAGCGGAATGACGCCGAAGTCGTCCGAGGCGATCGAGGTGGTGACCGAGTTGCCGAGCAGCTTGCCCGCCACCGCGAAGCCCTTGATGCCCCACACGCCGAGGAACGACAGCGTCATCATGGCGATGCCGATCTGCATGCCGCTCTGGATCAGAACGAGGCTGCCGACGAAACACAGTGCGCCGATGGCGATATCGGACATCGTCACACCCCTTCGACGCGGTTGAGAATGCGCCACGCCAGCAGCACGTGCTGGATCATCGCGGCGGCGGCGCCGACGACCACGATCCCCATGAAGGGCCACAGCGGGATTTCGACGTAGCCCGTCGTGCCCTTGAAATAGCCGCCGTTGTAGTTCTCGACGAAGATCGGCCAGACGAACCAGACGATCAGGCCGAACAGAACGGCCGCCAGCACCTCGAACAGCGCGTAGAACTGCCGGGCGAGCGCCGGGTTTTTCCTGGCGACCGCGGACATGATGAGGTCGTTGTTGATGTGCCGGCCTTGCCGCGCGGTATTGGCCATCTGCAGGAACACGACGGCGACGATCGCAAGGCCGATGAACTCCGTCACGCCGGCGATCGGGTGGTTGAACAGGTCACGCCCCAGGATGTCGCTGTTCACCGCGACCATCATGATGACGATCAGCAGCGTTCCGACGAAATTCAGGCCGACGGCGAGCCAGCCGAAAAAGGAATCCGGCCGCCCGGACGGATGTTCGTCCGGGCCTGCCGTGGTGCGTTCGGAAGCCATGGGGGTCCGCCCTGGTGTTTGCGGGACGCTATTCGCGATCCCAGTTGCGGACCGGCTTGATGCCGGACTTGCGGGCCTCGTCCATCAGCGCCTTCAGCGCCTCATTGCCGGGGACGCCCTGCTTCTCCATCGCCGCCGCCCATTCCTTGGCGATGTTCGGCATGGCGAAGGCCCATTTCTTCCGTTCCGATTCCGGGAACACATAGAGATGCGCCTTGAAGCCCTCGAGCGACTTGTAGCCCTTCTCGCCCGCGGTCATGTAGGCCTCGTCGGACTTCACGCCCCACTCGCGGCCGACCTCGTTCATGATCTTCTGCACGGCCGGCGGCAGCTTCCTGAAGCTGTCCTTGTTCATGGCGAGCACCACCGAATACTGCGCGCCGAAGCCGACCTTCGCCATGTAGGGCGCGGCTTCCGGATACTTCATCGCGGGGAACGACGACGGGAACACGATGAAGCCCTCGAACACGCCGTTCTTCGCGGAGTTGTAATATTCCATCATGTTGCTCTGCACCGGCGTCGCGCCGGTGCCGCGCAGCCAGGCGAGCGCCGCGCCGGCCGTGCTGATCTTGTGACCCTTGAGATCATCGACCGATTTCACCGGGAACGTGGTCAGCAGCTCGAACGAGTCGGCGCCGGTGCCGCCGAGCCGCACCATGTTGAACTTGTCGTACTGCTTGGTGAAGGCCGGCACGGTGTCGTGCAGGCGGTTCATCACGCTGGACAAGAGCTTGAGATCGTCGGTCAGGAACGGCGCGACCAGCGTGATGTTCTCGAGCGGCAGCTTGTCCGGAAAGAAGATGGTCGGCATGAAGCCGATATCGGCGAGGCCGTCCTTGACGCCGTCGAGCATCTGATACGGCTTCAGGAGCGAGCCGGCATAGGCTTCCTTCCAGTCGATCGCGAAATCGATCTTGGCGTCCTTGATCCGCTTGTTGACTTCCGGGATGAAGAATTTGCTGACCAGCGCGAGCGACGGCAACGCCGCCGGCGGCTGGCCGGCGGCCACGGTCAGCGTCACCCGCTGTTCCGCGAAGGCGGCCGTGGACACCGCGGTCGCGAGCAGCGCGGCGCCCACTGTCTTGAGAAGCGTTCCGGATTTCATTGAATTCCTCCCAGGGTGCTTATTTTTTGCAGCGTGCTTTTTATTGCCGTGTCTTGTTCTTGATGACGCCACGGCGTCTCGTTGCGGACGCCGTGGCGGATCGTTGGATCAGAGCTTCATCATTTCGTCCGGCGGCATCGGGCCCCAGAGGTTCGCGGCGTTCGGGTCCTTCGGCCACACCTTCGGCTTCTGCGGATTGTCGCGGTGCCACGGCCGCGGCTCGAAATAGCCGAGCTCTTCGTCCTTCATCTGGTCGAGCTCGGCGAACAGCTCGGTGATCAGGCCCGAGGGGCTCTGGTGGTAGCAGAACAGGTTGTGGCCGATGCCGTGCCGGCCCGGACCCCACAGCATGCGGTAGCCGTTCTGGCTGAGGAAATCGCAGGCGGTCTGCATGTGCGACCAGTCGCGCAGCTCGAACGCCGTATGGAAATGGCGATCCGAGCCGGTGCCGATCAGGTTGATGGTATGGTGATCGACGCCGCAGCGCAGGAACGAGAAGAAGTCGCCCATCCAGTCGGAGACGCGGAAGCCAAGCACGTCGCAGTAGAACTTGGTGGCCTGCTGCACGTCGGCGCAGTGGAAGGCGACGTGGCCGAGCTTGTGCGGGATGACGCCCCTGGTCTGGAACTTCTGGTGCTGCGGATCGGGCCGCTTGAACACCTCCATGATGGTGCCCTTGGAGTCCGCGAAGCTCACCATGTCGGCGATCGTCGGTTCCGCGTCCTTCTTGCGCGTCGTCTTGATGCCGTGCGCGGCGGTCTGCTTCTCGAAGGCGCCGAGGTCGTCCTCCGGCCCGATCTGGAAGCCGATATGGGTGCACTTGGCCTGCGCGCCCTTCTTCAGGATCACCGAATGATGGTCGATGGTGCTCGACAGATAGGCGGCATCCTTGTCCTTCGCCGACAGCGTGAGGCCGAGGATGTCGGTGTAATACTCGACCTGCTTGTCGAGATCGGGGACCTCGTAGCAGGCATGCGCGATCTTGCGGACACGAATCATGGTCTCACTCCGTCTTGGGGCCGACGGGCCCGGGTTTGTCCGTTCAGCTTTTGCTTTTGGATTCGAAGAATTCGATGATCGCCGCCACGTCGCGCTCGCCGATGTTCGGCAGCGACCGGTGGAAGACGTCGAGCAGGCAATCGATCAGCGTGGTGTCGACGCCGAGCTCCTTGCCCAGTTCCCGGCCGCGCTCGAGATAGTGCGCGAGGCCGGGCGCCGAGCCGTGCTGCGGCATGAAACGGCGTTCCGCCATCCACGGCGCGCGGATGCCGAACTGGTTGGAGCCGCCGCTGCCGTTGGCGATCGCCTTGATCATCAGATCGTTGTCGACGCCGGCGCGCAGCCCGATCGCCATCGCCTGCGCGGTGCCGGCGATGTGCATGCCGACCAGGATGTTGTTGATGAGCTTGACGGTGGTCGAGGAGCCGAACGGGCCGAGAAACAGCGTCACGTCGGCGAAGGTCCTGGCGATCGGCATCAGCCTGTCGCAGGCCGCCTTGTCGCCGCTGAGATAAATGACGCCCTTCTTGGCCTCGACCATGCCCGGCGTGCCGCCGACCTCGCCGTCGAGGAAGATGGCGCCCTTCTCGGCGAGCGAGTCGACGAAGGTCTTCTTGAACGCCACCTCGTGCGAGCCGAACTCGACGACGACCTGCCCCGGCTTGACCGCCGACTTGACGCCGTTTGGACCGTTGATGACCTCATCAAGCGCCTCGTCGGACGGCAGGCAGGTGAAGACGACGTCGGACTGCGCCGTCGCCTCCGCCGGCGACTTCACGGGCGTGCCGCCGGCCGCCTCGAACTCGGCGAGCGAGCTGCGGCGATAGCCGAGCACCTTGTGGCCGGCCTTGAGGAGGTGCTTGCAGATCGGAAGGCCGATCTTGCCGACGCCGATAAATCCAATCGTTTCCATGGCCCTCGCCCGTCAGGAGATGTCGATGGAGCGGTCGGAGAAATTGACCCGAACGCTGAACGAACCTTCCATCACCATCCATTCGCGGATGGAGAAGCCGCGCACGCCGTTCTTCACGAAGGGGTCGCGCTCGGCGATCGCGCGCGCCTCCGCTTCGCTGTCGACGCGCAGCACGGTCATGCCGTCGCTGCCCTTGCCGAAATCGAGCGGGCCGGAGGCGAGCATCTTGCCCTCGCGCTCGACGGCGATCATGTATTCGAGATGCTCGGCGAGGAGCGGCGCGAGATCGGCGCCCCTGCCCTCCCAGAACACGGCGTAGAACTTCTTCTTCCACATCGTCTGGGTGAGTTCGCGAACGCGCGGCGACGGCTGGCTCATCGCGGCGCCCTCACCGATCGTCCGCGATCATGCGGTTGACGAGCGTGCCGCAGCCCTCGACCTCGATCTTCACCTCGTCGCCGGCTTTCAGGAACTCGCCGCGCGGCAGGCCGACGCCGGCCGGCGTGCCGGTGGCGATGACGTCGCCCGGGAACAGCGTGAAGTGGCGGGACAGATACACGATCTGCTCGGCGATGCCGTGCACGAGCTTCGCGGTGTTGGAGTCCTGCTTCAGGACGCCGTTGACCCAGAGCTTGATCGAAAGATTGTTGGCGTCCTTGACGTAAGCGGCCGGCGTCAGCCACGGCCCCATCGGCGCGGCGTCCTCGAAGCATTTCTGCCCGATCCAGTCCATGCCGAACGGCGAGCCCTCGCGCTTCATCAGGTCGCGCGCCGACAGGTCGTTCATGATGACGTAGCCGGCGACGACGTCGAAGGCCTTGTCCTCGCTGACGTGACGGCACTGCTTTCCGATCACGACGCCAAGCTCGGCCTCCCAATCGACCTGCCTGGAGAACGACGGCAGGCGGGCCGGCGCGCCGGTGCCGATGATGCCGCCGGCGGTGTTCTTCATGAAGAAATACGGGTCGGCGGCCTTCTCCATCGACGGCGCCTTGCCGGTGACGCGCTTGGCGATCTCCGCCATTTCCTGGAGATGGTCCCAGTAATTGGCGCCGGCGCAGTAGAGCGCGCCCGGATAGAGGATCGGCGCCAGCAGCGTCACGTCGGACAGCGCGAGACCGCCCCTGGCGTCGGCTTTCTTCGCGGCGGCGTCGAGCAAGGGATGCGCCTTGTCCCATTCGCGCAGGATGCCGAGCACGGAATTCGGATCGGCGAGACCCTGGACGCAATCGGCAACCGGATGAATGCGCTCACCCACCTTGATGCCGGCCCGCGGACCGCTGTTGTCCGCACGAAAACTGACAAGCCGATAGCCGCCCTCGCTCACGGTTCTCTCCCTGACGATGACGCGGGACGGCCGGCGCACACGGATATGACGGCCGCGGAGCGCGCTCCGCGGCACATCAGGTCATATGGCGACTGGCTGGAAACCCGGCGTCATGTTTCTCCCGAACTCACGTTTCTGACCGGCGCTCCCGGCCCGCGGGCCAAGGTTCCGGCTTGCGTTCTTATGGCCGAACGCTATTGGTGTAATGTACGTTACCGTATACATCCTAACTTGCAAGCGCAATCATCGCTCCCCGCTTGCGGCCGGCGCCGAGGCCGTGCAGAAACCGGGGCGTTCGTTCCCGAAAGTCTTTTGCGGATGGTCGATATCTCCGTTGCGACACCCAAACGCGCCGCCGCCGCGCGGTCCCGTGGTTCTGTGAAAAACGGCAAGAAACGCCGCGGCGGCCGGCTGACGGAAACCCGCCAGCGCGAGATCGTCGCCCTCGTCGCGCCGCTGTTCATCGAGCGCGGCTATGAGCGCGTCACCATCGACGACATCGTCGCGGTGATCGGCGGCTCCAAGCGCACGCTGTACGAGCGCTTCGGCGGCAAGGCCGGCCTGTTCGAGATCGTCATCAGCGAATATTGCGCCAGCGTGCAGCGCGACCTGTTCGCCGGCGTCGACCCCAAGGCAAGCCCCGAAAAGCAGCTGGTCGCGCTCGGGACCCACTTCCTCGGCATGATCCTGCAGCGCCGCATTCTCTGGCAGCACCGCCTGCTGGTCTCGATGGGCAGCGATTTCCCGAAGGTCGCGACGCTGTTCTACCAGCTCGGCCCCAAGACCGCCTATGGGCTGGTGGCGAAATGGATCCGCCAGCAGCAGCAGGCCGGCGCGGTGCGCGCCGGCGATCCCGTGCTGCTCGCCGAATTGTTTCTCGACATGCTGACCGGCAAGCACCAGCTCGCCTTGCTCACGTCCTCGTTCGAGGAAACATCGGAAGCCGCCATCAAGCGCACCGTGAAGGAAGCCGCCAGGGTCTTCCTCCACGGCGTCGCCGCCTGATCCCGCGCGCGATCGCGCGGCTATTTATTTGCATTGACAAGTAATTTGCCGCCGCCCGACAATGCCTGAATCCTTAAGACCCCGGAGGCCCGACATGACCGCTGCCACCTCGCTGAAGTCCCGCGCCGCCGCGGCGACCCGCTACGTGACCGAACAGAACCTGACCGACATCGTCCTGAACCGCTGGCAGGACATCCCGGACCCGCGGCTGCGCCAGGTGATGGGCGCGCTGATCAGGCACCTGCACGGCTTCGTGCGCGAGATCGAGCCGACCAATGCCGAATGGTTCACCGCGATCGACTGGCTCACCCGCACCGGGCAGATGTCCGATAGCAAGCGCCAGGAGATGATCCTGTTCTCCGACGTCACCGGCGTCAGCATGCTGGTCGACGCCATCAATCACCGCTTCAGGGACGGCGCCACGCCGACCACGGTCGAGGGGCCGTTCCACGTCGCCGACGCGCCGCACATGGAGCACGGCGCCAACATGGCGGCGAACGCGCCCGGCATCCCCTGCTTCGTCACCGGAACGGTGCGCGACATGGACGGCAAGCCGGTCGCCGATGCGATGCTCGACCTGTGGCAGACCGACGGCGAAGGGCTTTATGAATCGCAGCGCAACACCGACGAGCCGTGGATGCGCGGCATCTTCCACAGCAAGGCCGACGGCAGCTATTCCGTCCGCACCGTGGTGCCGGTCGCCTATACGATCCCGATGGACGGCACGGTCGGCGAGCTGGTGAGCCGGACCAATATCAGCCACATGCGGCCGGCCCATATCCACTTCGCCGTCGAGGCGCCGGGCTACCGCAAGGTGACGACGCACCTGTTCCGCAGCGGCGACGACTATCTCGACAGCGACGCGGTCTACGGCGTCAAGGAAGCCCTGATCGTCGACTTCGTCGAGAAGCCGCCGGGCAGGGCGCCGAACGGCGAGACGATGAGCGAGCCCTATTACGAGGTTCGCTACGACTTCATCCTGCAGAAGGCGGAGTGAGCGCCGGACAGCAGAACGCGGGCGTCGGGACGCCCGCGTTTTTGTATCGAGAAGCTGGCGCGGCGATTACTTGCCGAGCACGGCGATCGCCTCGATCTCGACCTTGAGACCGAAGCTCAGCCGCGCGCCGCACACGGTCCGCGCCGGCGGATCGTTCGGGAAGAACTTGGCGAACACCTTGTTGAGGTTCGGCAGCTCCAGCATGTCGTAGACCACGACGCTGGTCTTCACGACCTTTTCGAGCGACGAGCCGTTCGACTCCAGGAGATGCTTCATGTTCTCGAGGATCTGCGTCGCCTCCTCGGTGAGCGTGCCCTGCTTCATCTCGCCGGTGTTCGGATCGGTCGACACCATGCCCGAGAGGAACAGGAAATCCCCCGCGCGCACGCCCGGCGAATGCGGCAGCTTGTGATTGCGCGAGACGTTGAGCTTGTCGTTCTTCGGTTCGATGATCTCTCTCGTCAGCATCTTTCCAACTCCTACCGGCCCGCAGCCGCAATGACATCAAGCTGAACCTTGAATCCGCTCTCGATCACGACGTCCCACACCATGCGGGCGGGCGGCGACGGGACATACTGGCGGTAGGCGCGGTTCAGAACGTCGTATTCCATGCGGCTGTAGAGCATCGCGTGGACGCGCACGAGGCGCTCGAGGCCCGAGCCGTTCGCCTCGAGCAGCAGCTTCAGGTTCTTGAAGATGCGGTGCACCTCCGAGGTGACGGTGCCGTGCTCGCGCTCGCCGGTCTCCGGATCGACCGCCACCATCGCGGAGCAGAAGATCAGCCCGCCCGCCTCCACCGCGGTCGACTGCGGATAGCCGAACACCGCCTTGAAATCGAGGCCGCCCGAGGGAAGCTTCAGGATCGTTTTCTGGATTGCCATGTCGAAGTCCTCACGCTCTCGGGGTCGCGCCGGCGGTTTCGCTCTTGGGACGCCAGCGCAGCAGCCAGTTCTCCACCCAGTCGGCGATGGCCGTCAGCACCATCATGATCAGCATCATCAGGAAGATCATGGTGATGCCGCCGGTCGTGTCATAGGAGGTGGAATAATGGTTGAGGCGATAGCCGAGCCCTTCCGAGGCGACGAGGAACTCGCCGAAGATCACGCCGGCCAGCGCGAAGGGCAGGCTCATCTTCAGGCCGGTGATGATCCAGCTCGACGCGCTCGGCATGATGACCTTGGTGAACAGCTGCCAGCTCGTCGCGCCCTGCACGCGCGCGACGTTGAGCAGCGCCCGGTCGACGCTGCGGACGCCGGCATGGGTGTTGAAGAAGGTGATGAAGAACACCAGCGTCGCCGCCAGGAACATCTTCGAGGCCATGCCGATGCCGAACCAGACGATCAGCATCGGCGCGATGGCGATCCTCGGGATGGCATTCAGCGCGAGCAGCAGCGGATCGAAGATCTTGGCGACGAACAGCCAGTTCGCCAGCAGGATACCGAGCACGATGCCGGCGACGGCGCCTCCCGTATAGCCGAAGAACAGCTCGACGCCGGTGACATAGATGTCGTGATAGAGGTCGGGATTGGCGAGCTCCTGCGCGAACTTGACGCCGACCAGGCTCGGCTTGCTGAAGAAGAACGGGTCGAACCACCAGGTCGCGCCGATCTCCCACAGCGCGAGCAGCGAGCCGATCAGCAGCACGCGGAAGACGCCGATCGAGATCACGTTGTCCGCGGAAAACAGCCCCTTGCGCATGCGCGCCGGTTCGGACTGCGCCCGGTCGGAGGCGACGGATGAGGTGTCAGTGGCCGCCGTCATTTTTCACCTGCGCTGCGAGATCGGTCCATAACTCGTCGTAAAGCCGCTGGAATTCCGGATTCCGCTGGATCGAGAAGACGTCGCGCGGACGCGGGATGTTCACCGTGTCGGAGCGGAGGATGCGGCCCGGGCGGGTCGTCATCATCACGACGCGGTCGGCGAGCGCGATCGCCTCGGTGAGGTCGTGGGTGACGAACAGCACGGTCGAGCGGTTCTTCTCCCAGATCGACAGCAGGAGATCCTGCAGCACGATGCGGGTCTGCGCGTCGAGCGGACCGAACGGCTCGTCCATCAGGATGACCTTCGGCTCGTAGATCAGCGTGCGGATGATGTTGCCGCGCTGGCGCATGCCGCCCGACAATTCGTGCGGATAGCAGTTCTCGAAGCCGCCGAGTCCGACCCGGGCGATCCAGCCGTCGGCGCGGTCCTTCCGCTCGCCCGCCGGCACGCCGGCGAGCTCCAGCGGCAGGGCGACGTTGTCCCGCAGCGTCCGCCACGGGAACAGGTTGTCCTGCTGCGTGATGTAGCCGACGTTGCGGTTGACGCCGCTGATGCGCTTGCCGAGCAGCTTCACCACGCCGTCGCTCGGCTCGGTCAGACCCGACACCAGATTGAGCACCGTCGACTTGCCGCAACCGGACGGGCCGACGATGGTGAGGAACTCGCCGTCCCTCACCGTCAGGTTGGTTTCCGACAGGGCGGTGACCACGCGGTCACGCGCCCAGAACCGCTTGGCGACGCCCTCGACTTCGAGGACGGTCGCCGGCTTCGCCGCGTCCGCGGCCGCCTTCTGCGGCGTCATCGCAACAACGGCCATCGCTTACTTCTTCGGCAGATAGTCGTTGCTGACGATGGCTTTCCAGTCCGGAACGCCGGCCTTGAGGATTCCCGCGCCCTTGAGGAAGTTGTAGGCGCGCTCCACCGAACGCTCGGTCGTCACGCCGTCGCCCTTGTAGGCCGGCTTGTTGTTCTCCAGCATGATCAGCGCGACATCATCCGGCACGCCGGGGAAGTGCTTGCGGATCGCGGGCAACTGCGCCTGGCCGGGCGTGTCCTTGATGTAGGCGATCGCCTTCAAGAGGCCGCCGACGATGCTGCGCACGACAGCCGGATTCTTCTGGGCGTAGTCGGGACGGACATAGAGGATCTGGTACATGAAGTCGTCGGTCTCGGGATCGCCGCCGGCGAGGTTCTTGGTGACCTGGTAGGACTTCTTGCGGGCCTCGGCCATTTCCGGCGTCGGGCTCGCGGTGCAGGCGAAGACCGTCTGCTTGTTCTCGAGCGCGGCGATCATCGAGCCCGGACCGCCGACGCCGATCACCTTGACGTCCTTCTGCGGCTCGAGACCCGCGCGCTTGGCATAGAGAATGGCGGTGAGATAGGTGAAGGCGCCCGGGCGGGTTCCCGAGATCGTCTCGCCCTTCAGCGCCTTGAGCTGATCCATCAGCGGGCTGTCGGGCTTCAAGCCCTTCGACTCCGCGAATTCCTTGTTCATGATGCATTCGATGCCGAGACGATTGGTCGTCGTCATCACGGCAAGAAGCGTCCGGCCCTGCTCGTGCGCGGTGAACAGGCGGTTCGGCGTCGACAGCGAGAAATCGACGCTGCCGGCGATCAGCGCGTCGACGTCCGGGCCGTCGCCCGCGGTCGAGATGATCTCGACGTCATAGCCTTCCTTGGCGAAGAAGCCCTGATCGACGCCGGCATAGAGCGGATAGAAGCCGAAGGCCGGGACCGGGATGGTGATCTTGATCTTCTTCAGCGACTGGGCGTCGGCCGCGCCCGGCGCGGTGAACATGGCGGCCGCCGCAAGAGCGACGGCGGCGGCGCAGGCCATCCAGCCTGACTTCCTCGAAGCATCGGCAGTACGCAACAGCATGGCGCAGACCCTCCCTGTGTGACGGAGGGTGGACCCCTCCCTCGTATTGGGCCGGAGGGTATTCGATAATTTTCGAATATCAAGCGTTGTTTTCGAAAGTCTGATAGAAATTGCTACACGGCTAGAATATTCTATCTTGGCGAGAATCGTTCGAATTTGGCGTGATGATCGCGACGCCCACGAAAGACACCCGGTTTCATGGAACGCCGAACCCACAAAGATGGCAGCGAGCTCGGTCACGACGGCCAGACGCTGGCGACCAGCATCACCAATCAGCTGCGCGCCGACATCATGGGCTGCAGGCTCGAGCCGGGGCAGACGCTGCGCTTCGACTGGCTGCGGGAGACCTACAAGATCAGCATCAGCCCGCTGCGCGAGGCGCTGACGCGGCTGGTGTCGGAGGGCCTCGTCGCGCTCGCCGACCATCGCGGCTATCGCGTCGCACCGCTGTCGGTCGCGCATCTGCTCGACCTCACGCTGGTGCGCAAGGAGACCGAGGCGCTCGGCATCCGCCTCGCCATCGAGCGCGGCGACGACCACTGGGAGTCCTCGGTGCTGGCGGCGTTCCACACGCTGGCGAAGAGCTCCGGCCGCGGCGGCCAGCAACTGTTCGATCCCGAATGGGAGAAGCGCCACCGGACGTTTCACGATTCGCTTTATGCCGCCTGCGGGTCGCCGATCCTGCTGGCGCAGATCGCGCAGCTCAACAACCAGTGGGCGCGCTATCGCCTCTTGTCCGGCCGCTACATGAGCCAGCAGCGCGACATCCTGCGCGAGCATACCGAGCTGAAGGACAGCACCGTGGCGCGCGATCCGGTCGCTGCGACACGCGCGATCCAGGACCACATCCAGCGCTCCACGGACTCGATCATCGCATCGAAGGCGCCGATCTTCGACGACAGCAACCCGGTGCCGGAAAGCGCCAGCGCCTGACCGGCGACGGCGTGGCGCCGATCACCACAAAAACAACAACCCGTCTCTCCTTGTCACCGAGGTCCCGTCATGTCGCGTTCGTACCCGTCGTCGTGGAACTACAAGCTTCTGGGTCATCACGACATCGGCGGGTTCGGCGGCATCGGCGAAGGCATCGGCGTGCAGGTCGCCGGCGACGGCCGCCGCATCCTCTGGCTCGCCCATGAAAGCGCGCCGAAAAATTTCTCGGCGCTCGACGTGTCCGACCCGCGCCAGCCGAAGCTCGTCACCCAGACCGAGCTTCCCCACGCGCAGGTGCGCTCCAACTCGCTCGACGTCGTCGGCAACACGATGGCGGTCGCCTACCAGACCGCGACGCCCGGATTAAAGCCCGCCGGCTTCGAGCTGTTCGACATCACCGTTCCGGAAAAGCCCCGTTCCATCGGCTTTTTCGACGCCTCGGGTCCCTGTTCGCGCGGCGTGCATCAGCTCTGGTTCGCCGACGGCGAATATGTCCATCTGTCCGGCGGCGCGGCGGACGCCAAGCCGCGCGACCAGCGCGACGACCAGTTCTATCGCATCGTGGACGTGCGCGACCCGTCGAAGCCGCAGGAAGTCGGACGCTGGTGGATGCCCGGCACGCTCGACGGCGACGCCGAACCGCCGCCGCCCCGCCTGCCCGCGCCTTACGGCACCGGCTTCCGCGCCCACAACACCAACGTCTATCCGAACCGCCCGGACCGCGCCTATGTCGGCTGCATCGACGGCGGCTTCGTCATCCTCGACATCGCCGACAAGAGCCGGCCGCGCGTCATCACCCACTGGAACCACTCGCCGCCGTTCAAGGGTTTCACCCACACGGTGCTGCCGCTGTTCGAGCGCAACCTGCTCGTCGTCACCGACGAGAGCGTGCTGGACAATGGCGAGGACTGGCCGAAGCTGGTCTGGATCTTCGACCACCGGCACGAGAGCAACCCGGTTCCGATCTCGACCTGCCCGACGCCGCCGTTCGACGCCTTCGCCAGGCGCGGCGGCCGCTTCGGCGCGCATAATCTGCACGAGAACTTCCCCAGCCCGCACGCCTGGCGATCGGAGACCATCATCGTCGGCACGTTCTTCAACGGCGGGCTGCGCGCCTACGACATTTCCGATCCGTTCCGTCCGCAGGAGGTCGCGTCCTTCGTGCCGCCGGCGCCGCCGCGCTCGATGGCCGGCGCGATCCAGCTCAACGACGTGTTCGTCGACGAACGCGGCGTGACCTATACGGTCGACCGCATGACCGGCGGCGTCTACCTGCTGGAAGCGGATTTCTGACGGACAGCGCCGCGCGCAAGACTGCGATTTCTCCTGGCCCGCCGGCTTCGGGACCGGCGGTTTTTCCCGGCGCGGGACGGCTTGAAAAGCCGGGGCCGATAAAAATAAGGTGCCCGGCATGACCAAAACAAAACGGCTGCGCGTCGTCTGCATCGGCTGGGGCGCGATCAATCTCCGGGTCGCGGACCTGCTGGCGCGGCGCGGGCGTCCGATCGACATCGTCGGCGTCGGCGTGGCCAATGCCGGCCGCGACCGCCCGCCGCTTCCCGCCGGCGCCGCGGTGGTGACCGCGCCGGATCAGCTTGCCGCGCTCGCCCCGGACCTCGTCGTCGAAGCCGCCGGCCGCAAGGCGGTCGCGCAATGGGCGCCGGCGGCGCTGGCCGCCGCGAAGACGCTGATCGTCGCCTCGACCAGCGCGTTCTGCGACGACGCGCTGCTGCCGCGCCTGACCGAGATCGCCGACCGGCACGGCAGCCGGATCGTCATTCCCTCCGGCGCGATCGGCGGCATCGACGCGCTGGCCGGCGCGAACGTGCTGCAGCTCGACGACGTGCTGCATCAGATGATCAAGCCGCCGCTGGCGTGGACAGGCACGCCGGCCGAACAGCGCTTCGCGCTCGCGACGCTCACGGCCCCCACGGTGGTCTTCAGCGGCAGCGCGCGCGAGGCCGCCTCGCAGTTTCCGCAGAACGCCAACGCGACGGTGGTGACCTCGCTCGCCGGGCTCGGTCTCGACCGCACGCGCGTCGAGCTGGTCGCCGATCCGGCCGCGACGCGCAACGCGCACCGCATCGTCGCCTCCGGCGCGTTCGGCCGCATGGAGATCCTGCTCGAGAACCTGCCGCTGGCGACCAATCCGAAGTCCTCGGAACTCACCGCGCTCAGCCTCGTTCATCTGATCGAACGGCAGACCGAAACCGTCACCTTGTGACGCATGCTTCGGTTCGAAGGCGGACTGCGCGGGCGCCAACGCCGGCGCAACCGCCGTTCCATCCCAAGCATGCCCGCGCCGATACGGCGACACGGGGCATGACGCCCGTGCCGCCACGCAACTTCGGAGGTCAGCGGATCAGCGGGAGCTTCTCGTATTGATGGAACGGCGGCGGCGACGACAGCGTCCATTCGAGCGTGGTCGCACCCTCACCCCACGGATTGTCGCCGGCCGGCTGCTTGCGGGCGAAGGCATAGGCGACGCCGATGAAGAACACGATGAGGCCGACGCCCGAGATGTAGGCGCCGATCGAGGAGACGAAATTCCAGCCGGCGAAGGCATCCGGATAGTCGACATAGCGGCGCGGCATGCCGGCAAGGCCGAGGAAGTGCTGCGGGAAGAAGGCGAGATTGACGCCGATCAGCGTCAGCCAGAAATGCAGCCGGCCGAGCGCTTCCGAATACATGTAACCCGTGATCTTGGGGAACCAGTAATACCAGCCGGCGAAGATCGCGAACACCGCGCCGAGCGACAGCACGTAGTGGAAATGCGCGATCACGTAATAGGTGTCCTGCAGCGCGCGGTCGATGCCCGGGCTCGCCAGCACGACGCCGGTGACGCCGCCGATGGTGAACACGAAGATGAAGCCGATCGCCCACAGCATCGGCGTGCGGAAGCTGATCGAACCGCCCCACATGGTGGCGATCCAGGAGAAGATCTTCACCCCGGTCGGCACCGCGATCACCATGCTGGCGACCGCGAAATAGGCCTGCGCGTCGACCGACAGGCCGACCGTGTACATGTGGTGCGCCCACACGATGAAGCCGATGCCGCCGATCGCGACCAGCGCATAGACCATGCCGAGATAGCCGAAGACCGGTTTCTTGCTGAAGGTCGAGACCACATGGCTGATGATGCCGAAGCCCGGCAGGATCATGATGTAGACTTCGGGGTGGCCGAAGAACCAGAACAGATGCTGGTACAGCACCGGGTCGCCGCCACCTTGCGCCGCGAAGAACGTGGTGCCGAAATTGCGGTCGGTCAGCAGCATGGTGATCGCGCCGGCGAGCACCGGCAGCGACAAGAGCAGCATGAAGGCCGTCACCAGCACCGCCCAGGCAAACAGCGGCATCTTGTGCATCGTCATGCCCGGCGCGCGCATGTTGAAGATGGTGGTGATGAAGTTGATGGCGCCGAGGATCGACGAGATGCCGGCGATGTGCATCGACAGGATGACGAAGTCGACAGCGGGACCCGGATGGCCGGAAGTCGACAGCGGCGCATAGAGCGTCCAGCCGGTGCCGGCGCCGGTCGAGCCCGGCTCGCCCTCGACGAACATCGAAATGATCAGCAGCGAGAACGAGGCCGGCAGCAGCCAGAACGAGATGTTGTTCATCCGCGGGAACGCCATGTCCGGCGCGCCGATCATCAGCGGCACGAACCAGTTGCCGAA
>Ga0182749_1001958_pt1 | contig 15537 bp, 10 predicted proteins | sample eDN3rd37CKraftMG_FD_128875 | JGI IMG/M metagenome (GOLD analysis project Ga0182749, IMG submission 128875) | Enriched Miracle-Growth compost microbial communities from Emeryville, California, USA - eDNA 3rd pass 37_C Kraft MG (version 2) (version 2) ...
AAATTGCGAAATCCGCCTCAACAGTGCGGCCGGGATCGCGGCCGGATCTCGCACGCGCATCGAAAGCAGCGATATCCACCACAACGGTCAGATCGGCGTCACCGGGGTGGGCCGCGACATCCTCGTCCAAAACAACGACATTTGGGACAACAACACCCGGGGATTCTTTACCAGTTGGGAGGCCGGCGGTCTCAAGCTGGCACTCAGCGAGCACGTCGTCCTGCGGGCCAACCGCGTCCACGGAAATCGTGGGGCCGGTCTGTGGTGCGACATCGAATGCCGGGACGTCCTCTACGAAGGCAATGTCGTCGAACGGAACCGAGGAGCCGGTATCTTCCACGAGATTTCGTATTCCGCCGTGATCCGGGACAACGTGCTCCGCCACAACGGACTGGGGAAGCGCGGAGCGTTCTGGCGCAGCAACAACATTCTCGTGGCGGCATCGCAGGACGTCGAGGTCTTCGGCAATACCATCACCGTGGACCCAGGCAGTTGCGGGATCATCCTGCTGGACCAGGGCCGTCGCAATAAGATGGGTGGCACCTACAAGACGCGCAACAACAATATCCACAACAACGTCACGACCTTCGAAGGAGCTGGCTGCGCCGGCGCGGTGGTCGACACGGCGATCGATTCCGAAAACGCGACGATCATCCAGGACGGAGATAACCGCTTCGACGCGAACGTTTACCGGTTCCCGAGCGGTGACGCGACCTTTCAGTTCGCATGGGGGCATGCGGAGTTCGGCTGGGACGAAGTGCGGCTCGTCGGAGTCGAAAGGCACGGCAAGCTGATTCTCGATTGAGGGCCACTCCAGGCTTCGGAGACCCCTCGCGGGTACACCTCACCTATAGGTGGTACTGCTGACGCGACGTGCAGAGCTAACCCATGCCGGCAATTGTCAGGACCGGATGCCTTTGCTTGAATGTCCGCTCGGGGAGAGCGCACATTGTGTCTCGCTCGGGTGCCGACGTAAGGCGAACGAATGCCTTTCTCCCCGTGGCGGATCGCGCCGGCGAGCCATGGAATCTCCGGCTCATGCCCGACCGGCTTCGGCACTCTGCGCGATCCCGTTGCCGTGTCGATTATCGTGTTGCGGAGGGACAGGTGCAGCAGCGGTGGCAGAGGCCTATTTCGCGGGAATGCGACACGCAACGGGCTCGCCGGCTCTGCGCGATATACTGCGTAAGAGCCACGCAGATTTCTTGTGCCCTCTTCGTCGCGCTCCTTTAGCTCAGCGACCGATGGCGTTTGGCCCGTTGAGGGCCGAGCCGTATAGGGATTGAAACGGACACGCCCGATGCCGCGGTCACTCCCAACAGCCACTCTATACGACCGCTATCTCCTCGCGCTCGCGGGCGTTTTGCTTGGATATGCCCTGCTGGGGAAGGGGTTCGCCTACATCGGTTTGGCTCCGCTTTTCATCGGTGAAATCGCCCTCCTGTCGGGCGCGGTGGTGGCGCTCCGAACGGGCTGTCTGGTGAGTCTGCTCGCGTTTCCACCCTATCTGCTGCTGGCGATGCTGGCGGGCTGGACCATGCTGCGAACCGTACCCTTCATTCAGACGGACGGCTTGGACGCTCTGCGCGACAGCGTCGTGGTGATCTACGGAGGCTTCGCGGTCATCGTCTCGACCCTCTTGCTCGAAGATCCGAGGCGCATCGGCATCGTGGTCAGCTACTATCAGCGCTTCGTCGGCATCTACCTCCCCTGTGTGCCCCCTCTTTTCTTCCTGTCGTGGTATTTCAGCGACCAGCTTCCGCGCCTCCCTGGAACGGACGTGCCGCTGGTCTGGCTGGGGGCGGGCGAAGTCGGGGCGCATCTCGCCGGCATCGTCGTTTTCGTGATGGCCGGCTTCTCCAGACTCACGCCGTTCAGGTGGCTATGTCTTGCGGCCGCACTCGTCCTGGCCGGCGGGACGAGCCGGGCAGCCATTCTCGCTTTCGTCGTCCCTGTGTCGCTGGCCGCCGTCGTGCTCGGCAAGACGCGCGTCCTGCTCGCCACCGCGGCGGCAGCCTTCGTCCTTCTGATTGCAGCCTACGCGGCCGAGATGACCTATGGCGGCTATCAGGAGCCGCACGGGTCAACGGAGCGGCGCGCCAGTCCGGCGCAGATTGTGGAGAACCTGAAGAGCATCTTCGTGAACTCCGGCGCGCAGACCGAAAGCACCACGGTTTGGCGCGAGCAGTGGTGGGCCATCATCATGGAGAAGACGATCAACGGCCCGTATTTCTGGTCCGGACGCGGCTACGGCCCCAACCTGGCCGAGCAGGACGGCTTCGGAAACAGGCACAGCGAGCGCCCGCTCCGGAGTCCGCACAACAGCCACCTGACGATCCTGGCCCGCGGCGGCGTTCCCAGCCTGACGTTATGGGTGAGTTTCCTGGCTAGCTGGTTCGGGACGCTCGGATTTGTGGCCTGGCGTGCACGCCGTAGCGGCAGTCGGGCCGCCTCCAACCTGGTCGTGTTCGTCGCCTCTTACGTTCTCGCCTGTGCGGTCAACGCCGCCTTCGACGTGGCCCTCGAAGCGCCGATGCAGGGGATCTGGTTCTGGAGCATGATTGGATTCGGCAGCGGCACAGCGATGGTCTACCGTTATCTGGACGATGCACGGTTATGGAAGACCGGATTGCCTGCAGGCATCATCCCAGCGTTTGCGACCGACCGCGCGATACGGCCGATTTCCGCCCCCAGCGACCTGAGGGTCTAACCATCGCGGATTCTGGCACGTACTCAGAACGGGAGGACGACGTCCGAGTCGTCCCCGCTGGGCGATCATGGCCATGCTGTTCTTCGCATCTACGTCTACTCACGCGCGAAGTACGGGTTCTTAGGCCTCGTCAAAGAAGAATGCACGAGACTGTGACTCTTACGGCGGCGTGATATCCCTTGTACTCAATGATGATATCTTCAATCGATCGGTAAGATCGGTGCAGCCTATCCTCACAGTCTGCACGCTCTAGTCGCAGGGCTTCGGGCTATGGTCTTGGTTTATAGATAGCGTTTATCCCGGGCGGCGACGCCGCAAGCGGAATACGGACAAACTGGATGCGGCCGTTACGCGCAGACGCGGATTCCAATTGGGCGATGGCTTCGCTGTTCTCAAGCGCCCATACCGCGGCTTGGGTCCGGTTGACGACTTGTAATTTCCGTAGAATCGATTTCATGTGGACCTTCACGGTTAGTTCGGCGATCCCGCACGTGCGTGCGATTTCCTTGTTCCGGAACCCATGGACAAGGCCGTCGAGAATGGCGATTTCGCGCTGCGAGAGCTTTGGGATGATGCCGGGCTTCGGGTTCACGGTCGCCGCCGCGATGGCGCGCAATTTGGAATGGTCGTTGCCATCTTGACCGTTGCCGCGATTACCCGAGGGGTTCCCCTTGGGAGGTTCCAGGGCGGCTTCTCGCGCCGCGTCCGAGCGCCCGGAATTCGTTACGGTGGACCTGGCCTCGAGCAGGAAGGCGATGTCACCTTCCTCTTGCGCGAGAAGATCGAGTGCGTGAAGAAGGGTTTCCTGCGAAATGCAGGTGGGTAGGAGCGCGTTCGCGTAGGAGGAGAGCGTGCGCACGTCATGTAGGCCGCAGCGGTCGTACAGAACGACTATCCTGGTGTCCGGCCATTCGCGACGGCAGAGGCCCGCTTCCGGTGCGGCGTCCTGAAGCGTCTCCACCAGCAGTATGACCAGCCCGGGGGGGGCGCGACGCGCGGCATTGGAGCAGTCGCGCGACATCGGGCGCCTCACCAGTCACCCTGTGTGAAAACCGCTCGAGTAGGGCCGCGAGTCCGGCGCGGACGAGCGGGTTGTGTGCGGCAATTGCAATATCGCGTTGGTACATGACCTATCCTCTGAGGTCTCCGGCCGCAACTGCTTACGACTTGGCTACGAGGGCCACGATCGGTGAAGGCTCTGCCTATCACGGCTCTCTGCGAATTCTTGCATCGCTCGAGGTTCGTCGACGTCCAAATCGCATCGATATAAATTGCAAAAGCGCTAGAGCCGCGAACGCCGGGACAATCCGCGCGTACCGGCGCCACAGTCGTCGGGGTTCTGAGCCGAGTCGGTAGAGCCATTCGAGCCCACTACGCTGCATCCAGAGCGGCGCTTGCGGCTTGGTGCCGGCCAGAAAATCGAATGCGGCTCCGACGCCGATGAGGACGGGGGCGTCTAGCTTGGCGCGGTGCTCGGACATCCATAATTCCTGCTTCGGTGTGCTCAATCCGACCCAGACGATGTCGGGCTTGCAGGAATTGATCGTCTCCACCTCGTGCTCATCCTCCGCTCGGGAGAGCGGACGGAAAGGGGGCGAGAGCAGGCCGGCGACGAGTAGATCGGGATGTCTGACGTGCAATTCGGTGGCGAGACGCTGGGCCAAGCCCGGGGTGCCGCCATAGTAGAACTGGCTCCAGCCTTTCTCAGCTGAGTGCGCGGTGAGTCTGCGCATCAGCTCGGGGCCGTATACGCGCGAGGTCTCGGGGAATCCAAGCCGACGGGCCATGAACACCAGTGGCATCCCGTCGGGTACGACAAGGCCGGCTTCCGCATGGATCGCATGCAGGTGCCGGTCACTCCGAGCTTCGATCACGCCATGCGCACCGGTGACGCAGACGTACTCGCGTCGCCTTTCGGTGATCCATCTTTCAATGACAACGCATGCGCCGGATAGATCGACTGCGTCTATGCGCAGGCCGAGAATGTTCACTCGGCGGCGTCCGGCGGCAAGCGTCGGTTGCACCGGCGGCGCCGACACTCGAGACAGAACCGGGCTGTCCGACAACCGTTCCGGACCGTCGCGATCGTCTCCGCGATTGCCCACCGCCACGCACATTAGTCTAGCCTCGGAAAGACGCAGCAGCCGAGTGGAATCGCAAAGCTAATAGGCGGTGCCTTAGAAGTGCAACTCGCGAAAAGGTGCTAGCCCGGATGGCGTAGTCCGACAAGAATGTGCCGTGGCGGCTTGTCTGTTGACATAACCGCAGCATTAAACGCCCTCCGAACGCAGTTCGCGTCGTTTTGGGAAGGCTACATATCTGAGTCTCTCTGCCCTTGTGGGCCGTCCACGTTCCAGGTGAGCGGATCACGGACGCGCCAAGCGGAAGGGTGCCGCTGCAGAAGCACCGGAAGCGTTCCGAGACGTGATGGTGATCGTTGGTGAGGCGTCCGACGACCGTCTACCATCTAGCATCAGTACAATAGCGGCAGTTCACTCCTGCTTCCGATCGCGCGGGCACGAAAGGGCAGGGCGGAGACTGCAGTCGGCACGCGTGAGCGGGTGCGCGCGGTATCCTCCGCATTTCGTGGTAATCCGTCCTCGCTCTTGAGCGCGCGTCCTTGCGGTTTACAGTCGGTGCCCCAACGGAGGGAGACGCGCCCGTGAGCTCCGCAATCTCGACGCATGAAATTAATGAGGTGTGCCCGAGCCGGGAGAAGACACGGGTCGCCGTGACCGGAGCGGGTGGCTTCATCGGACATCACCTGGTGCGCTATTTAAAGGACGCCGGTTACAGCGTTCGCGGTGTGGACATCAAGTTGCCGGAATACGAGAAATCGGCCGCGGACGAGTTCGTTCAGATTGACTTACGCGATCCTGAATGCTGCGCACGAGCTGTGCGGAACATGAGCGAGGTTTACCATTTGGCCGCCGACATGGGCGGGATCGGTTACATCACCGGGTCTCACGCGGATATCGCCCGCAACAACTCCCTCATGAATATCGGCATGTTGGAGGCTGCGAGGCAGGCGGGCGTGGCTCGCTTCCTGTTTTCCTCCTCGGCATGCGTCTATCCGCAAGGACTACAGAAGTCGCCGGACGTTACCCCGTTGAAGGAGGAAGACGCATGGCCGGCAGAGCCGGAGGAAGGCTACGGACTGGAAAAGCTCTACATGGAGAAGCTCTGCCAGTACTACCGCGAGGACCATGGAGTAGCCACGAGGGTCGTCCGTTTTCACAACGTCTACGGACCGCTCGGAACGTACGACGGCGGTCGCGAGAAAGCGCCTGCGGCCATGTGCAGGAAGATCGCCGAAGCGACTGAGGGCGGACAAATTCAGGTTTGGGGAGACGGCCGCCAGACCAGGTCCTTTATGTACATCGATGATTGCGTAGAAGGGATCTTCCGCATCATGCGCTCAGACTACGTCGGTCCGCTCAACTTGGGAACCGACGAACTCGTTACGATCGACGAGTTGGCAAAACTCGTGATGGAAATCTCTGACAAGTCCCTCTCGTTGGTGCACGACCCGAGTAAGCCGCAGGGGGTACGCGGGCGCAACAGCGACAACCAGTTGCTCCGTGAGGTTCTGCAGTGGGAGCCCAGCACTCCTTTGCGGAAAGGTATGGAGCCGACCTACCGCTGGATCGCGCAGCAGATTGCGCGTGACGGAGACGTGCGCGCTGCGAAGCGGGCGGCCGCCGTGGTCTGAGGAGACGGCCATGCGCACCGAGACTTCCGCGTTGCCCATCGAGCGACCGAAGTGGTCGCGGAACCGCGGCTGGGTCAGACGGCTGGTCTGGTGTTGGCAGATGTTGGCTGACCTCGTATGCGCCGCGTCCGCTGTCGCGCTCGGCACCGCGGTGTGGGCCCCACTCCGTATACCCGGCGACGGAAGCATGATTTGGCTCGGTCGCGAGGGCCCGACGATGCTGCTCCTGGCGGTCGGCACCTGCTCCGTCGTCGGCCTCTATCGCGCGGATGCGAGAAATCCCCTGGAGCGATTCAGGATGCGGACGGCCGCGGCGCTGCTGTATGCGTTTGCCGCGGCGCTTCTGCTCCTGCGCTCGGACCCGCGCGCAGCGGCGGTCGTGGTGCCGACCTCGGCAGCGCTTCTGCTGGCGTTTGGCGTCTGGAGCGATGCGTGGCTCGCGGGCGCGCTCGATCGCTGCGGCGCGTGGCGCGTGCGGGTGGCACTCTGCGGCTTCGACGCGGATAGCCGTCTTTTGGCGAGCGATCTGAAAGCGCATCCGGAATGGGGCTTCGAGCCGGTCGGCTTCCTCGTACCGGGCGAGAGCGTCGCCGGTGCACAGTGTCTCGGGGGCGACAATCCGCTGCTGCCCGTCTGGGCCGCAAGCCGGTCTGTGGTGGGCTGCTTCGATCTCGTGGCGGTGCCGCCGGGACGCGATCTGCCGCGTGACGTGGACGCGCTCCGCAAGATGGGTGTCGTGAACGTGCTGATGATCTCCGGGACCGCGGATCTGCCCACCTTCGGCGCGCAGGTCAGGCATCTCGACGGGCGCATCGGCATTCAAGTGAGTCTGGGCCGGGTGCCGGGGCGCATGACCAAGCGTGCCCTGGATGTGGCGCTCGCCTTGCCGCTGGGCCTGCTCGCCTTGCCGCTCGTGTGCGTACTGGCGATGGCTGTGAAGCGGGCGGATCCTGGCCCGGCGTTCTACCGACAAAAGCGCGTCGGCCGAACAGGCAGAATGATCGAGGTCGTCAAGCTGCGCACGATGTACCGCGACGCGGAGGACCGCCTGCGCAGGGTCCTGGAAAGCGACGCCGCGGCGAACGCGCAGTGGCGGACCCGTTTCAAGCTAGACCGGGACCCGCGCATATTGCCCGGTATCGGAGAGTTTCTTCGGCGGAGCAGCCTCGACGAACTCCCGCAATTCTGGAACGTGCTCGTGGGCGAAATGTCCCTCGTGGGCCCGCGACCGTTTCCGAGTTACCACATGGACGCCTTCTCGCCGGCGTTCAGGGCGCTCCGCGTCAGCGTGCCTCCCGGTCTGACCGGAGTCTGGCAGATCTCCGCCAGAAGCGACGGCGATTTGGAAGCTCAGCGCGCGCAGGACTCGTTCTACATCTGCCACCGCTCGCTGTGGCTCGACCTCTACGTAATTCTCGCGACGCTTCCCGCTGTACTGGCCGGGCGAGGGGCCAAGTGAGCATCAGCCGCCGGACGGAGGAGAAAACCTTGTCAACGGATCGCAAGTGTATTGCCCCGTCGCCGCCGGCCGAGAGGCGGATATTGGTCACCGGAGGTGCGGGGTTCATAGGCTCGCATCTCTGCGAGCGACTGATCGAAGCCGGACACGACGTGTTGTGCGTCGACAACTTCTTCACCGGTTCGAAACGCAACGTCGAGCCGTTGCTGCAGCACCGGCGATTCGAGCTGCTGCGCCACGACGTGACGTTCCCGCTCTACGTGGAGGTGGATGAGATCTACAATTTGGCGTGCCCCGCCTCGCCCGTGCATTATCAGCGGGACCCCGTGCAGACCACCAAGACGAGCGTCCACGGAGCCATCAACATGCTCGGCCTGGCGAAGCGGGTCGGGGCGAAGATACTGCAGGCCTCAACTTCGGAGGTCTACGGGGATCCGGACGTGCATCCCCAGATGGAGGGCTATTGGGGCAAGGTGAATCCGATCGGCATCCGTTCCTGTTACGACGAGGGCAAGCGCTGCGCGGAGACGCTGTTCTTCGACTACCGACGCCAGCACCGGCTGCGCACGAAAGTGATCCGAATATTCAACACGTACGGCCCCCGCATGCACCCGGCCGACGGGCGCGTCGTTTCGAATTTCATCGTCCAGGCGCTGAGGGGCGAGGACATCACCGTCTACGGATCCGGGAAGCAGACGCGGTCGTTCTGCTACGTGGACGATCTGGTTGGAGCGATGCTCGCCATGATGGACACGCCGGACGACGTGGTGGGGCCGGTCAACTGCGGGAACCCGGAAGAGATCGAGGTCGGACAACTGGCGAAGCTGGTCATCTCGATCATCGGTTCGCGCTCGAAAATCGTGTATCGGCCGCTGCCCGAGGATGATCCGCGGCAACGGTGCCCGGACATTTCCGAGGCCCGCAAGGTGCTGCAGTGGCGTCCGACGGTGCGCGTCGAAGACGGACTGCGGCGGACGGTCTCGTACTTCGACGAACTGCTCGGACGTCCCGAGACACGCGTGGCCGCCGAATAGGCGATGCCGAGGGCCCGGAGCGCGATTCAAAGATCGTCGCTTTCGCGCGGCCTACGAAGTTCACAGTTACCTTCATCGCAGCCATGCGCATGGCACGTCTGCCGATCCGGTGAGGTGCTCCAATGAATTGCAATGTGATGTCGTGGTGGTGCTGCGCCGATTACTGCGCGGATTGCGCATTTGCGACCGAACTGATCCCCTGGAGATGTGGTCGCACGAGGTATCGCTCCCTCCGCGCGCTGATCATCTCTTGGCGCACGGGCTGGATGTGTTTTGGAGCCGTGCCGGCTACGGCGCCGCGCATTTCGATAGACATCAAGCAGTTTCGAGACCGAGGCTGGCGCGCGCTCGGCTGCGGCAAGAATCGATGGCACGCGCGTAGATGGAGGTAAGCATCTCGTAGTTCGATTCCGCGCTGAAACTGGTCTCGAATGTCTCTCTCGCACCTCGTCGCATTTGCCTCAACCTGTCGGGCTTGCTGAAAACGAAACGGACTTTCGAAGCAAGGTCGGCCGGATCGCCGGCCAGGAATCGCAGCCCATTTCCATGCCCGACCGTGCCGGTCATAGCGCCCAAGTCGGCTGCGATGACGGGCGTCGCTTTGGCGAACGCCTCGATAACCACGCGCGGAAGTGCGCCTTCGTAGCATTCGGAAGGCAAAATCAGAACCGCGGCACCGCCAATCAGGTCGTAAACGTGCTCGTGCGGCACGTCCCTCAGCCATTCGATGGCAGAGTCGCGTGAGCAAGCATTCATCACGGCCGATGCCTGTGGACCATCGCCCGCGATCTTCAACGGCACCGTCCCCCCGAGGAGTTTCCAAGCCGCCAGGATCGTGTCGATCCCCTTCTCGAAGGAAAGGCGGCCGACGTAGACAGCATAACCACCGCAACCGTTTCCGGCTCCGGGGTCCGGGTAGGCGAAGTTCGGCTTTACGGCGATCTGATCCGCGGGAAGCCCGCCCTGAATGAACTTTTGTCGGGCAAATTCACTCGGAGCGATGTATGCGTCCACCGCGGATCGCCACGTTCCGATCAGCCGATGCACGGAGAGCATCGCCACTACGGCGGTTGTGGCGGATCTGCTTCCCCGGTAGCATCTTGGTCCGACCGCACGCCATGGAATCCGTCCCAAGCAGTCTTCGCACGGTTTTCCGTCGCGAAAGAGTAGGGCGTTGGCGCAGAGCAAGCGGTAGTTGTGCAACGTCTGAACGACTGGGATCGATTCCGCCTTCACGGCGTGCAGTGCGCCAGGCGAGATCAGCGGGAACGTATTATGGAAGTGGACGACATCGGGGCGTCGATCGCGGATGAGAGCTCGGATTTGCCGGTAGGCCGGGAAGCTCCAGAGGGTGCGGAGCGCGAGATCCGCGCGCCGTAAGCCGTCTGTCGCTTCGTTGGAGACGAAGTAGTGCATCACATCATGGCCGTGCGATGTGAGCAGGCCGGTTTCCGCCGCGACGCACTGATCTTCGCCGCCGGGATTCTTGTAGAAGTTGTGTGCCAGGAGGATCTTCACGACACTGTCTCCGGCGAAACCGTCTTGTAGACCTGTCCGTTGGTCAGCGAGGGGGCGACGCCACGCAAATCGCGCATCAGACGCAGAAGGTCCGACAGCCGATCCCATTGGGCGCTGTCGGTCAGTTCCCACGAGTGTCCCCAAAGGTGGAATACGCCGCCGTCAGCGAGTGAATGGAGAAGCAGAGATTCCGCTGTCGCGTGCCATTCGGATGTCCGCCCGTGGAGTACGTAGCGCCAAAGGTTGCCGAAATTCTTCCGCTTAAGGGCGTTCTTCGCCACCGCGGCGAGACCGTGTGGATAGGCCTGCACCGTCGTAGGCATCACTAGCACGCCCGCTTCGCGCCGTGGGAAGTCCAGCGACATGAGCTCGACTGTGCGCAGACCGAGGTACCCGGCGCGCCTGACCATGCGGAGATGCCGAACTTCGAAATGGCCGAGCGGCGGGCAGAAACTTTCGCAGGCCGTCCCGGCGACGTCTTCGATCCAAATCTTGCAATCGGCGATTTCGGACCACGCGGTGTCGTCGTCCGCCTTTGTCAGGTCGATGTGGTTGAGGGTGTGGGCACCGAGCTCGAACTGAGGAACGAGCTGCCGTATTTCGACGGCAGACATCGTCTCCATCTGCGTGCGCGCGGGTACGTAGAAGGTCCCGGCGATCCCGTAGCGCGCCAGTAGAGCGGCGACGCGTAGATCCATCGGGTGCCCGTCGTCCCAGCTAGTCGTCGCATACGCCGCAGAAGTCATCATGGCGAGCTCGCCGCCAGGAGTGCGTCAACATGGAGCGTAGCAAGTAATTCATTTATACGCCGCAGCGCGATCCAGCGCTGGACGAGGTGGTACAGCCCGCGGGGGGAGAGCTCGAGATCGAGGAGTTCGAGCTCCGCCACTGCGAACGCGCGGATTTCCTCGATCAATTTGTGCCGTTCTGGAGCGCTGCGGATCGTGGCCGCATGTGCGAGCAGGACGTTTCTTGTGAACATCATTCTGCCGCGGGGGTCGAGCGGCCGCAGATTTGTGACCAGGTCGTAGAGCAGTCCGGCCAAATCGACGACGGCAGGAGACCAATTTCCGCGGACCGTGATCGACGCATCCGTGTCGATCAACCAGAGCACCCTGCGCGTCGGCTCAACCAGAATATTTCGGAACGCAAGATCTCCGTGTACATGACCTGCGGCCCAATAGGGTGCCATCGCGCTGGCAAGCGCGTGTGCTGCCAATCTGAATTCCTCCCCGCCGCCACGCCGGACGAGAAGCCTGCCGAGCGGCTCGCCTTCGGCAAGGGTCATGATCAGGGCCGATGGAGAAGCAATGGCTTCGAGCGGCGATGGCGCATTGACCGTCCAACCGCCTACGGATTTCCCGCTAATGGCCGAGTGTATTCGTGACTGCGAAGCGAACTGCGGTCCGGGTCCGTCCGTTGCTCCAGGAGCGTAGAGCTTGACAACCAGTTCCGGATAACCGGCGTAGAGATCTTCTCCCGCGCGCGAGGCGACCCGGTAGACGCTGCCATAACGCCCATTCCCCAGCCAGGTGATGTCGCAGTCCGAGTCGATGCCCGCTTGCGTCAATTTCAGGACAATGTGCAGGGCCGCTTCCCTCTCTTCTTCGGTCCTGCGCCGCCAGACGGCACCTACGAGCGCTATCCATCTGGCACAGGCGCCTGCGGCGCTGCCCACCAGGAATCCGTAGGCGCTACCCATTAGGCCCCATCGCACCGAGAATACCCACACCGCCAAGACAGTGACCGCGCCGCCGACAGAAGTTGCCACCACCAGGGGACGTGGCCGTTGCATGCTCGCCAGCGCATTTGAGGCCGGAGAGCCCACCGCAGTCAGCATCATGGCAATCGCCAGAATAGTTACGAGGTGACCGTGTCCGGCGTATTCCGCGGAGCGAAAGACCAGCCGCAACAGCACATCGCCTGCGAACAAAACGACGATGCAGAAGACAGACATCGCGGCGCCGAGCGTTGCCGCATCGAGGATGGCCTGGCGAAGCAGCCGGGTATGGCCGCCGTCGTTCAAAGCGCGCATCGCCCGAGGAGTTAGGATGTTGCGAAAGGCCGTTAGCAGCGGGTTCGCCAGCGAGGCCACGCTTGATGCGGCTGCAAAAATGCCGGTCTCCGTGATTCCGACCAGCAGCGGCATCATCCAGTAGCAAACGTAGCCCTGGACAGACACGGTGATTTGCCCAGCGCATAGCCATTTTCCGAGCCGCCAAGTCTCCCTCGTCGCCTCGCGCACCTGATCTCTTCTGATCGAGAAATTGCGCCGAGTGGCATACAGCCAGATCAGGCTCGGTAGTGCGGAGGCAATGCCTAGGGCCGCACAGGCACCGAGCGCGGACATTCGCCCGCTGCCCGCAAGGAAAACGAGCACGCCAATCTGAAGAGCCGCAATGGCGAGGTCCATGAAGAGAGCCCGCTCCACCCTTAGGTGTGCGAACGAATATCCCCGACCCACCTCCCTCAGCATTGCGGACGGGACGACGAAGACCAAAGCGAAGATTAGCCACGTCACATTGGCGCCCGGCGCCGAACTCGGCATCGTGGCTGCAACCGCCGCCGCGAGCGCCAGGCCAGCCGTCGCGGCGCCGCCCAGAATCGCGGCATGCAACAGCATCATTCCGGCGTGCTCGGAGGCAGTGCGAGAGTGCTTGTGTCGATGGATCGTGTACGGAAGAAGAATTAGCGCATCTTGAACGGCCAAGAGCAAGCCGCAGACCGACATCGCGATCGTATATATGCCCAGTTGGCTAGGCCGCGTGAAGCGCCCCACAAGGACGAGCGATAATAGGCTCGTGCCGCTGACCACCACCTGATCTGCCAAGGATAAGGCATGGGGTCCGAGCACTAAGTCGATGACCTTCGTCCGGAGTCGATCCGCCACCGACGTAGGCGCATTGGACGGCGTCGATTGCGACTGCGCTTGGCACGACATCCTTCTCCCTCCGCGCGACAGGGTCACGCCGCCGGCTCATTCCGAAAGGGGCGTCATTAAATTGTAACGTGCTCGCCTCGCCAATCCGCGCACACGGTGTAGCCCGTTTGCTGCACGGCGGGCTGCGTCCTTTCGCGAAGATCCAAGTGATCAGCCGCGCCTCGATGTTCACGAGAAATGCCCTCTCCAGACGGCAGGTTGCATGCGCGTCCTGTAGGACGCCTTTACCCCAAAGGGGCTAGCCCGGACGGCTCCAATCCGGTGTGCCGGCCGTCGCCTCCGGCGGCGCTACCATCGACGGGTTCGGCGTCATCATCGTCCCGCTGGCCGGCACCATCGCTCCGGGAGCTCACGGTCGCCGAATGCCAAGGGAAGGTCGCCCAGCGGTTGGCCGACGGGATTCTGCTTAACCCCGCCGTGATCGTGCGCCTCGCCGAACTGCGGCCGCTCTATGTGATTGGGGGATGTGCGCCGTACCGGGAGCCTCTCCGTTCCGCTATGGGAACACGGTACGTGCCGCCGTGGATCTTGCCGGTGGGTGTGGCTCGGTTCAAGCAGCTACCGATCAGGCCTGCGGCCTACCTCCATTGGAGATAGCCATACCGAGCGCTAGCCCATTCACGCCGTTGTCAGCCGTAAGTGTGCTGCTTTCAATTCGGCTACGGCTCTGCGCAAAGCGGTATTCTGGAGAGTTATTTTGAAACAGCAAGGCCCGGTTGGCGTCGACGCGCCCGTGACGGCGCTGTTTCTTGAGCGGCCCACGGCCCGCCTCGGGCCATTGGCGAGCGAATCCGATTTCTATGCTGCATACGAGTGGTCGCTCGATCCACATTTGACGTGCGAAGACGCGATCGGTCAGCTTGCTCGCGAATTGGACAGACTGGCGGATGCTCCAGCGGGATGGCAGAGAGAAGAAGTTGCGACGAATACGTATCTACTTTCCTGTTCGCTTCTAAACGGAATCGATGAGTATTTGCGCGGGCCGACGCTGCGGCTGCCGGCTCAAATTGCGCATAGTCGCGTCGGGCGTATCGTATTGAAGGCTGCGGGGCTCGGGCTCCCCAGGCGGACCCTCAGCAGCGTGCGGCGTTGGAGGCAGGATTTACAGAGCGGTCTCGACCCGCTCTTCCAGGCGTGGATCGTCGGCGCGTCGGACGCAGGGTGCCTCAAGGAGTGCGCCAAAATCCTCGCCGCTGTGCTGCGGCACCGGCAGCCTGCGGGTTTGCTGGAGTCGCGGCTCGGTATTCCCTCCGCATTCAGTCGCTTGGACATGACCCACCACGACGTGCTGGATCTCGGGCGGGAATTCGTAAAGCGATGCCCCGACCGATCGCAACCGATACTGCTCATCGGTCTGCGGACGGCAGGAACCTATCTTTCCACTCTGCTCGGCCCGTACTTCAAAACGGAGGGCTACGAGAACGTTGCCTCCCTGACGGTGCACCCCAAGAAGGGACCGAGTGGACAGGAGTGGGCGCAGCTGAGGAGGTATTCGCGCCAAGGCTTCACGGCGGTCATCGTCGACGACCCTCCTAAATCCGGAGCGACAATTTTCTGCGGCATGGAAATTGCCGGGCGCGCCGGGTTCGACGTGGGGCGTATAAAAGTCTTGCTGCCGGAGGGGACGAGGTTGAACGGCGAACTCAGTGAGGGCTCGCTGATCAGTCTCGACGAAAAGCAGTGGCGGAAACCCCGGTTGCTCGACGGTGATGCAGTGGAGGCACGGCTCACCGAGTACTTCGCCAACGTCGGTTATACCGGGGTCAAGATACTGAGGCGTCGACGGCTTGAGCAGCCCAGGGGAGGAGGGCGGGGCGCGGCGCTCAACCGCATCTTCGAGGTAAGGCTCGAATCCCCACACGGAACCTCTGAACACCTGAGCGTTCTGGCGGAAGGGGTCGGGCACGGCTATCTCGGCTACTCGGCGTTTATAGCAGCGCAAAGGCTTTCGAAGTTCGTGCCGACGCTGCTCGGACTTCGGGACGGGATCTTGTACTCCGAGTGGTTTCCGCAACGAGAGGTCCCGCGGGAATCCCGGGGCGAACGCGACAGGATCGTACAGCGAACCGCCGCCTATCTGGCCGCGCGAACTCGGCTGCTGAGTCTCCCCAAGCATCGAAGGCAAGGGAAAGCGGTGCACGAGAACGGCATCGATCTCCTGAC
>Ga0182749_1001966_pt1 | contig 15512 bp, 14 predicted proteins | sample eDN3rd37CKraftMG_FD_128875 | JGI IMG/M metagenome (GOLD analysis project Ga0182749, IMG submission 128875) | Enriched Miracle-Growth compost microbial communities from Emeryville, California, USA - eDNA 3rd pass 37_C Kraft MG (version 2) (version 2) ...
CACCGGCGCCGCCGGCAGCGCATCCTCGGCAAGTTGACGCCCGTCGAGTTCGAAGCCATCATGACCACACAGGCCGCGTCCGCGGCCTAACACGAAGAGTCACCAAGACCCTCAGCAGTCCCTCTCTTCCGGGATCCGATCTGGCTGGCACCGGCGGCAGGCCTGATCGTCGTCGCCGTCACGGGGGCAACCCTGTACTTCGTGTCCGGCCCCGCCGCGGGCATCGTGGCGGCGACGTTGGGCTCGGCGATGGTGCTCTTCGCAGTCGCCGCGCTCGTGGCGTTCCTGCCGGCGCATCCCCGCGTCGCCGCGGCGCAACGCGTCGGTCGAGCCGGCGGCGGACCATGAGATCTCGTGATGCACGGCGACCGTCCGCTGATGCTGCGCGCCCCACGCGGAATCCGTGCGTACGATGGCGGGGTCCGCAGAGCCGCGGGCACAGCAAGGAAACGAGGAGCACCCGTGCAGATCACCGCCGCCGTCGCCGAACACACCGGATCCCGCATCGAGCTCGAGGAGCTGAGCCTGGATGACCCGGGGCACGGTGAGGTGCGGGTGCGACTGGTCGCCACCGGCGTCTGCCACACCGACACCATCACCCGCGACGGCGATCTGCCGCTTCCCCTTCCCGGGGTGCTGGGACATGAGGGCGCCGGTGTCGTGGACGCCGTGGGCGAGGGCGTCACCGAGGTCGAGGTGGGCGACCACGTCGTCATGGGGTGGGCATTCTGCGGCACGTGCCGCAACTGCCGTCGGGGCGAGACGAAGTACTGCGACCTGCTCGGGCCGGCCGTCGCCGCGGGCGTGCGCTTCCTCGGTCCGCGGGCCGGCGAGAGCGCCTACCGTCGACTCGACGGCACGCCCCTCTCCGGTCACTTTTTCGGACAGTCGTCGTTCGCGACCTACTCCATCGCTCTCGCGACCTCCCTCGTCAAGGTGGACAAGAGTGCGCCGCTGGAGCTGCTGGGCCCGCTCGCCTGCGGCATCAGCACCGGCGCCGGCGCCGTGCTCAACACCGCGAAGCCCGAGCCGGGCGAGTCGATCGTCGTCTTCGGCGCGGGAGCCGTGGGACTCGCCGCCATCATGGCGGCGCGCAACACCCCCGCCACCGCGATCGTCGCGGTCGATCTGCACGAATCCCGTCTCGAGCTCGCCACGAAGTACGGGGCGACCGCCGTCGTGAACGGCCGAGACGCGGACGCGAACGAGCAGATCCTGGCCGCGTGCGGCGGACGCGTCGACTACGCGATCGAGTGCACCGGTGTCATCGCCGTCGTCGAGCAGGCCGTGTCGCTCATCGGAATGCTGGGCACGGCGATCCTCGTCGGCGGCGCTCCGGCGGGAGCATCCTTCAGCGTCGAGCACCAGCCGGCGCTGTGGGGCAAGCGCATCGTCGGCACGCTCGGCGGCAGCTCGTCGAGCGCGGAGTTCATCCCGGCCCTCATCGCGTTGCAGGCGCAGGGACGCTTCCCGTTCGAAGAGCTCGTGCGCTTCTATGATCTCGCCGAGGTGGAGACGGCGATCGCGGACAGCCTGTCCGGCGAGGTGATCAAGCCGATCGTGCGCATCTCCGCACCCTGATCGAGCGCCGCGGCTCCCCGTTCAGACGCGTTCGACGGGCTGTCGCAGGATCGTCCGCAGCTTCTCGGGGGCGCTCCGGCGCGGGTCGCTGAGATAGATCTCGTGATGCCGCCCCGTCATCCGCAGACTGCTCTCCGGGATGAACCCGTGGTGCAGGCGATCGAGCACGGGGCCTTCGTCGTCGAACGGTCCGACGTGCAGGGTCTGCACGACGAGCCCTTCCGCGAGCGTCGCGCACCGCAGCTCGTCGATGCGCGGCGGCTTCTTCTTCACACGGACCCGCTCGACAGCGGCGTCCACGAGCGGTGCCGGGACGAAGTCCGGCACGAGGATCATCATCGTCCAGCTCCACCGCGTCTTGTCGCGCGCGACCGTGAAGGCGTCCATGTCGTCCGCCCACCACAGTCCCTCGAGCGGCGGCACGACGTAGTCGCGGCCGAGTTCGGCGCGCGCGGCGAACTTCACCGCGTATGCCGCCGGATACAGGGTCTCCAGCGCCGCCGCGTACTCGGATGATGCGTTCGGATCGCCCGCGCCGTCGACCATCAGGTAGCGCGCTTCGGGCAGCTCCAGGATGCGGAAGCCTCCGCGCGGAGCCGCGTAGCCGTCGAGCTCCCGCTTCACGTCGAACGCCGCGCCCATGTTCTCCTCCCGGTGTCGTCGTCACGATATCCGGTCGGGACGACACCCGGCCGGCATCCCTATGCGCAGAGCTCTTGTGGGGCGTCGTCCCGAGTGGAAGACTTCGCCGCAACACGCGGCCTGGGGGTTGCCATGCGCACACAAGCGCAGACGATGCGTGCGACGCGAGAGCGCGCCGTGCTCGTCATCTGGGGTCTCATCATCGGAACACTGTCGGCGACGACCGCGCTCCCCGCGGCTGCGGCGGAGCCCGTCGTCACCCTGGTCTCGCCGGCGGACGGCGCGACGGTCACGGGTGCGAGCGCCGAGCTCGCCGTGGGGGTGACGGATGCCGACGGCGACAGCGCCACCGTCACCTTCGAGGGACGGAGACAGGGTCTGACCGTGCCGGGTGACACCGACGAGGAGCCCTTCTCCCTCGTCGTCCTGCCCGACACGCAGAACTACACGTACAGCAACCGCCAGGGCACGATGGTGCAGCAGACGCAGTGGATCCGCGACAACCGCGCCGCGCTCGGCGTCGCGTTCACCGTCCACGTCGGAGACCTCGTGAGCGAGTACACCAACCCGACCCAGTGGGGGCACGTGTCGACCGCGCTCAGGGTGCTCGACGACGCAGACGTCCCGTACTCCGTGACGGCCGGCAACCACGACTTCGACAACGCGACGGGCGCGGTCGGGCCGTACGACACGCACTTCCCCGTGTCGCGGTTCGCGGACGCGGGCTGGAACACCGCGACCACACGATACGGCGGGCACCTCGGGCAGAACCAGTTCGGCACGGACCCCATCGATCGCCGGAACATGGACAACTACGCGCTGTTCACCGCCGGCGGCACGGACTTCCTCGTCCTGAACCTCGAGTGGGAGGCGCCGACGTACGCGCTCGACTGGGCGGACCGGGTGCTCGACGCGCACCCCGATCGCACCGCGATCATGGTCACGCACAGCTTCCTGTCCGTCTCGGGCAACCGCTGGACGGGCACGCAGCGTCCCGGCGGGACGTCGCAGGCCGCGCTGTGGAGCAGCTTCGTCTCGACACACTGCCAGATCCGGCTGGTCATCGCCGGCCACGAGCACAACGGCGACCAGGGCGAGGCGCACCGCACCGATCCCAACACGTGCGGACAGCCCGTCCACCAGCTCATGACGGACTACCAGGACCGCGCGAACGGCGGCGACGGATGGCTGCGGTACTACACGTTCGATCCCGCGGAGAACACCATGACCGCGACGACGTACTCGCCCAAGCTCGACCGGTACGAGACGGACGCGAGTTCCGCGTTCACCCTCCCCTTCGAGCTCACCCCGCTGGTGGCCGCGCCCTTCGCGACGATCGGAACCGCGACGGCCTCAGGCGGTCAGGCGCGCACGACGTGGACGGGGCTGGCGGCCGACGCGGCGTACGAGTGGCGCGCGGTCGTGCGCGCCGGCGGCGACACCGTGACATCGCCCGCGTACCGGCTGCGCACCGCGGCGCCCGTCCCGACGCTCACCGACACGTTCTCGCGCACGGTCGCGTCCGGGTGGGGCACGGCCGACACCGGACAGGCCTGGGTGCCGTCCTCGAGCGCATCGTCGTTCAGCGTGGACGGATCGCGCGGCCGCATCGCGACTTCCCCCGGGCAGGGGCGCAACATCGATGCGACCGTGTTCCGCGCGACGGATGTCGCCGTCACGGCGGATCTGTCGACATCCGTCGTGCCGAGCGGATCGGGCGCGTATGTGTCCTTCATGGGCCGCGACACCGGCGCGAGCGACTACCGTGCGGTCCTGCAGCTCTCGTCGTCCACGACAGCCGTGACCCTCCGCCGCGTCGTGGACGGGGCCGAGACCGTGCTCACCTCGGTCCGCGTGGGCAACGCGCTCGCCGCGGGAACCGTCGTGCACGTCCGCTTCGAGGTGCAGGGCACGTCGCCCACGACCCTCCGCGTCAAGGTCTGGAGCGGCACGGCGACCGAGCCGACGGCGTGGACCTCCACCGCCAGCGACAGCGCCGCCGCACTGCAGGCCTCGGGCGGCGTGGGCCTGAACGTCTACCTCTCCAGCGGTGCCGCCGCCGCGGTGAACACCGTCGTCGACGCCTACCGGGCAGTCGGCGCGATCGGCGGCACCCCGCCTCCTCCGCCTGCACCGAATCAGCCGCCGACGGCGGTGATCGGGACGCCGGTGGTGTCGGGGCGGACGGTGTCGGTGTCGGGGACGGGGTCGACGGATCCGGATGGGGCGATCGCGTCGTGGGCGTGGGGCTTCGGCGATGGGACGAGCGGGTCGGGGTCGACGGCGTCGCGGACGTATGCGGCGGATGGGATCTACACGATCACCCTCACGGTGACGGACGACAAGGGCGCGACGAACTCCACGACCCGTGCCGTCACGGTGTCGGCACCCCCGCCCGCCGGCGCGCTGCTGTCGGACGACTTCGGCCGCACCGTGACGAACGGCTGGGGGACGGCGGATGTCGGCGGCGCCTGGACGCTGACCGGCACGAACACGCGCTTCGCGGTCGGGTCCGGCGTCGGGATGCTCCGCCTCACGGCGGCGGGGAGCTCGGCGCAGGTCGACGCACAGGCGCCGCGGGCCGCGTCCGGCGAGCTGCGGGCCAGCGTCGCGTGGGATCGCACGTCCGCCGCCGGCGCGCTGTACACGGTGCTCTCGCCGCGGGTGATCAGCGCGAACACCGACTATCGCCTGAAGATCTACGTCAGCGGCACCGTGCCCCACCTGGACCTCATCCGCCTCTCGGGTGGGACCGAGACCCTCCTCACTCGGACCACGCTGAGCATCCGGATGACGACGGCGGACGTCTGGTACAGCGTGGCGGTCCGCGCGGTCACCGCCGGCGGCCAGACGACGCTGACCGCCAAGCTCTGGCCGAAGGGCACCGCCGAGCCCGCCGCCTGGCAGGCGACCGCCACCGACTCGACGGCGGCGATGCAGGGCAGCGGGTCGGTCCGACTGTGGAGCTACATGTCCAGCGGCGCCACCTCGCCGATCACGACATCCTTCGACGACATCCGCTTCACGACCGTGCCGTGACCGTCCGCGAACGCGCGCTCGCCGGGCGTCGCGCGTTCGCGCCCCGCGCGCGTCGCTATCGTGAGGTGATGGAGATGCGGGTCGCGGCATACGCCGTCATCGTCGGGGACGACGACCGGATCCTGCTCGCGCATTGGAACGAGGGCCGCAAGTCCGCCTGGACGATGCCGGGGGGCGGACTCGAGGCGGGCGAGGATCCTGAGCACGCGGTGCGTCGCGAGGTGCGCGAGGAGACCGGCTTCCGCGTGCGGGTGGACGAGCTGCTCGGCATCCACTCCCGGGTGATCCCCGCGCACCGACGGCTGACCGAGTCGGAGTCGCCACTGCACACCCTGCGGATCGTCTACCGCGCGTCGATCACGGGGGGACGGCTGCGACACGAGAAGAACGGCTCGACGGATCGCGCCGACTGGTTCACGCTGGAGCAGGTCCGCGGACTTCAGCGGGTGCGGCTGGTGGACATCGCCCTCACGATGGGCGGCGTCATCCCGTGACCTCCTGAGAGATGTCGGCCACGGTCGCGCCGAGCGCGGCGATCAGCGGGTCGGCGTCGACGAAGAGGCTGTAGCCGTGCGCGCCCGCACCCATGGCGATGCGCTGCCCGACGATGCGCTCGTCGGCGTACACCGGCCAGGCCGTCGTGCTGCCCAGCGGCACGATGGTGCCCCGCTCGTAGCCGGTCGCCGCCAGCGCCACCTCGGCATCCGGCAGCTTCAGCCGGTTCACGCCGACGACGGCGCGCAGCTTCGGCCACGAGATCGCGCGGTCGCCGGGGATGAGCGCGAACAGGAACGTGTCGTCGCTGCGCTTGACGACGAGCGTCTTCACGATGTCGGCGGGGCTGAGCCCGAGGAGCGCCGCAGCCTCGGGAAGGCTCCGCGCGGCGGGTCGCTCGACGATCTCGACGGAGAGCCCGAGGGCGGATGCCGCCTCCCGAGCCCGCGCCGTCGCCTCGTCGGCGGCGGAGGTCACGCGTCCGGTGCGCGCAGCGGGTCGTCGGCGACCCAGAGCTCGTCGTCCGCGCGCAGGGTCTGCCAGGCGGCGTAGAGGATGCCGAGCGCGGCGCCCACCCCGAGGATGATCGCGATCACACCACCCGCGCCGATGCCCTTCTTCTTCGGGGGCGCGACGGTCTTGCCGAAGCTGCTCAGGTCGAGTCCGCGCCCGGAGGCGAGCTTCGCGCGCGTCTCGTTCGCGGCGTCCCACACCGACAGGGCGGAGCCGACGACGGCGCCCGTCGCGGGAAGCACCTTGTCGTTGAGGACCTGCTTGGAGACCTTGACCCCGCGATCCACGTAGGGCGCGGCGTACTGGTTGTACTTGGCCTGCACGGTCGGTGCGACCTGCTCGCGACCGAAGTTGCCGAGCTGACGCCCGGCCTCACGGGCCACGGCGCCGGCCTCGCCGACGAGGACCTGCTGGGCTTCCCAGAGCTTGTTGGCCTGGTTCTGCAGGTTCCGCAGTTCCTTCTTGCGCTTGCGGCTGAGGCTCACGAGGCCCTCCCAGTCGATCGGGGATGTGGTTCTGTCCATCTTGCCAGACCAACCCCCCGCCGGGAGAGGTTGCACAGAACTCTGAGAGAATGGACGCATGCCAGCTCCCACCGCGGTCGCGACCCTGCACACCAACCACGGCGACATCGTCGTCAACCTCTTCGGAGACCACGCACCGCGCACGGTGCAGAACTTCATCGGTCTCGCCGACGGAACCGGAGAGTGGACCGACCCCGCCACGGGCAAGCCCGGCGAGGGCCCCCTGTACAAGGACGTCATCTTCCACCGCATCATCCCCGGCTTCATGATCCAGGGCGGCGACCCGCTCGGTCAGGGCATCGGCGGCCCCGGCTACACGTTCAACGACGAGATCCACCCCGAGCTGAGCTTCGGCGCGCCGTACCTGCTCGCGATGGCGAACGCCGGTCTGCGCCGCAACGCCATCACCGGCGCGGTCGAAGGCACGAACGGCTCGCAGTTCTTCATCACGACGGACCCGACCCCGTGGCTCAACGGCAAGCACACGATCTTCGGAGAGGTCGCCGACGACGCGTCCCGTGCGGTCGTCGACGCGATCAGCGCCGTCCCGACCGCCGCGGGCGACCGTCCCGTCGAGCCGGTCGTCATCTCGTCGATCGACATCGCGGCGGCCTGACCGCCGGCGCAGCCGTCCGACATCCGCCCGCTGTGACGTCGATGCCCGCATGACCTCCGCGGACTTCGCGAACAACCGCGACAACTTCTGCTATCGGCATCCCGATCGGCAGAGCTTCGTGCTGTGTCAGCGATGCCTGCGCACGATCTGCCCCGAGTGCCAGACGCAGGCGGCGGTCGGGGTGATCTGCCCGGAGTGCATGCGCGACCAGCAGAAGGCGGCCCCCGCGCAGTCACGCCCGAAGTGGCGCCCCCGCGGGTCGACGATGTCGCTCGTCCGGGACTCGCGGCCGCTGGTGACGTACTGGATCGTCGGCCTCACGGCCCTCGTCTACCTCGCCCAGCTCATCCCGGGCTCCCCGGTGCAGCGGCTCCTCGCGCTCAACAGCGCGTACCTCATCCCGTCGCTGGGTGTGGGATTCGAGCCGTGGCGCCTGTTCACCGTCCTGCTCGTGCACGGCAGCTTCTTCCACGTCGCGCTGAACATGCTGGCGCTGTGGATGATCGGGCGAAGCCTCGAACCGCTTCTCGGACACACGAGGTTCCTCGCGCTGTATCTCATCAGCGGTCTGGGCGGGTCGGTCGCGGTCGCCCTGCTCGCCCCGGCGACGTGGGTGGTCGGCGCGTCCGGCGCGATCTTCGGGCTCTTCGGCGCCCTCCTCGTGATCGGGCGGCACATCGGGGCCAACGTCACGACCATCGCGATCCTCATCGGGATCAACTTCGCGTTCCCCTTCATCCAGGGGATCATCGGCGGATCGCTCGCGGCGATCCAGATCTCGTGGCAGGCGCATCTGGGCGGCCTGGTGACGGGCGCGGCGGTGGGCTTCATCTTCGCCCGCACCCGCGCGCGGCGGCAGCAGAAGCTGCAGATCTGGCTGCTCGTGGGGGTGACGGCGGTGCTGCTCGCGCTGCTCGTCATCCCGGCCGTCGCCTACGTGTGAGACGGGGGTTCGGCGCGCTCGCTCACCGCCCGCAGTCGGCCGTCGCGCGCCTGACCACTGAAGTTATCCACAGATTCATCCCCAGCTGGGGATGAATCACACGCGTGTAATTCGCTCGGGGATGCCGCGGCTCAGCGCCAGCGCGTGGTCATCAGGAAGCCGATGAAGGCGATGCCGAAGCCGATGACGAGGTTCCACCCGTAGATGCCGGGGATCGGGAACTGCTGGTTGGTCAGGTAGAAGACGATGACCCACACCAGCCCCAGCAGCATGAAGCCGATCATGAGGGGCTTGAACCACACCGGGTTGGGAGCCGCGTCGGACTCGCCGCGGTCGACGACGGGCTCGTCGCCCTTGCTCGATCGTGCCATGCGCACCATTGTATCTGCCAGGTCACGCCCAGATTGTCGTGGCTAGAATCGCGATGTGAATGGGGACGGTCCGGGGGGAGCCGGAGGGACGCAGACGGTCGCGCGCCGACCGCGTCGTCGTGCGAGCGCAACGGGCGTCCTCGGCGAGCTGTTCATCACGGTCGGCGTCGTCGTCCTCCTCTACGTCGCGTGGCAGATGTGGATCGGCGACTGGATCATCGGCGCCCAGGCCAACGCCGAGGGTCAGGAGCTGTCACAGGAGTGGGCACAGGAGGATCCCGTCGTGGGTCCGACGGTCGCCCCCAGTCCCTCCGCGAGCGTCGACCCCATCGCCCTCCCGCAGCCGAAGGACGGCAAGGACTTCGGCATCGTGCACATCCCGCGCTTCGGCGACGACTACGCGGTCAAGGTCGCAGGAGGAGTCTCCAAGCCCCGCACCCTCGACAAGCACAAGATCGGGCACTACCCGGGCACGGCCATGCCGGGTCAGCCCGGCAACTTCGCCATCGCGGGCCACCGCACCACCTACGGAGCCCCGTTCGGGAAGATCGCCGATCTGCGGCTGGGGGATGCCATCGTCATCGAGACCAAGGAGGGGTGGTACACCTACCGCTTCCGTACGCTGGAGTACGTGACCCCGCAGACCGTGAACGTGCTCGACGCCGTGCCCCAGGTGGGCAACGTCGCCGACGGCGAGCGGTACATCACCCTCACGAGCTGCTCGCCGAAGTTCTCCAACGTCGAGCGCATCATCGCGTACGGGGTCTTCGACTCGTTCCAGCCGCGGTCGGCGGGCCCGCCGGCGTCCCTCGCGGGAGCGGCCTGATGTACGCGGCGCTGTGGCGCGTGCTGCCCGGACCGTGGTGGCTGCGCGTGCTCATCCTCCTCATCGCGGTCGCCGCACTCCTCTACGGCCTGTTCTGGTACGTCTTCCCCTGGGTGAGCGAGTTCGTGAACCCGCAGGAGGTCACCGTCGGATGACGCGCGTGCTGGTCGTCGACAACCACGACAGCTTCGTGCACACCCTCGTCGGGTATCTGCATGAGCTGGGTGCGGAGGTCGACCTCGTCGAAGCGGACGAGATCACGGATGCCGATGCCGCCCTCGGTGGATACGACGCCGTCCTCATCTCCCCCGGCCCAGGTGCTCCCGCCGATGCCGGCGCGTCGGTCGCCGTCATCCGCGCCGCCGCCGACCGACGCCTTCCCGCGCTCGGCGTGTGCCTCGGGCACCAGGCGCTCGGCGAGGCGTTCGGCGCGCGCGTCGACCACGCGCCGGAGCTCATGCACGGCATGGTCTCCGACGTGCACCACGACGGGTCCGCCCTGTACGCAGGAATCGACAGCCCCTTCGCGGCCGGGCGCTACCACTCGCTCGCGATCGAGCCGGAGACCCTGCCCGACGAACTCGTCGTCACCAGCCGCACCTCCGGCGGCGTCATCATGGGCATCGCCCACCGCACGCTCCCCCTCGCGGGCGTGCAGTTCCACCCGGAGAGCGTGCTCACCGAGGGCGGGTACCGGCTGCTCGCGAACTGGCTCGCCGAGGTCGGGATGCCGCAGGCCGTCGCCGCCTCCGCCGCGCTCGATCCGCTGCGCCGCTGAGCGCATCGCGCCACGCCACTCCGTACTACCGCACCGATCCGTCATCGACGTCCGGTAGTGGCAGGGTGGAGAAGATGAGAAATCTCCCCTGTAATCGTCATGCGGGGATCTCCCGCCACACAGGAGGCGCACCCGCATGACGATCCACGGCCCGAAGCTCCGCGGGTTCACCGCGATGGCCGCTGCCGCGGCCCTCACCGCTGCGGGCCTGATCGCCGCCCCCGCCGCATCGGCGGCGCCCACGACGGCGGCGGCCGAGCACGCGCTCGCGATCGAGGGCGTCATCCGGGTGATCCCGGACGAGACCGGCTCCGGCGTCGATGAGGTCGCCGTCGTCACCGAGTCCGGCGCGGAGATCGACATCACCGGCGTCGAGGTCGACGGTGCCGTGACGGGGACGGCGTTCGAGGGCACCGTGGCCCTCGAGGGAGAGGTCGCCGCGGCGGCCGCGGACGCCGACACCGCCGAGGCGGCGGAGGCCGCCGTCGCCGAGGCGCAGACCGAGCCCGTCGAGATCCTCGAAGCGGAGATCACCCCGCCGACGGAGGCCGCCGTGGCGGCCGCCGCACACACCGTCGACGTCATGTGGCTCGCGCCGAGCGGCTATGCGCGCCCCGCGCTCGCCGACGTCGACGCGATGGTGTCCCGGCTCGACGACTTCTGGCGGACGCAGTCCGACGGGCAGATCTCCGGCTTCACCGGGACCGTCAAGTTCGGGACGGTGAGCGCCGCGCTGGCGTGCGACGCTCAGACCACCTGGAACTACGCGGCGGGATCGAGCGGGTTCAACCGCGGCAGCGCCTCGTGGTACTGGTCCGCGCCGAACCGGCGCCACCTCGTCACGGTCGTGCCCGGCGGTCTCTGCGGCCTCGGGTCGGGCCTCGGCACGGTGGGCACCCCGCACCAGGGTGGCCTCGCCTGGGCATCCGTCGCCGACGACGTGACGTGGTGGGATCAGGTCGTCTTCCACGAGATCGGCCACAACATCGGGCTCGGCCACTCGAACATGACCGTCTGCGCGCTGCCGACCGTCGAGGGCCCCGGGTGCGAGGACTGGGAGTACTACGACGGCTACGACGTCATGGGTGGCGGGCAGATGTACTCCGGCATCACGAACTTCCACGACATCGCCGCGCTCAACGCCTCGCACAAGGTCAACATCGATGCCCTGACCCGTACAGGGGGAAACCCGGGAATCGCGACGGTGACGGCCACGACGGCGCCGCAGACGTTCACCCTCAGCGCGACCGGGCTCGACGCGGGACTGCGCGCCCTCGAGGTGAGGACGCCCACCGGCGGGCGCACCTTCGTCGAGTACCGCAGCGCCGTCGGACGGGACGCCGCTGCCTTCTACAAGCGCGTGAGCGGCAGAACGAACCACTACCCGGAGGGCGTGCGCTTCCTGCGCCTGGACTGCGCGACGCAGGGATGCTGGGGCGTCGACTCCACCGCGCTGCGCAACAGCCGCGGGCAGCTCGCGTACGGCGAGGGCGAGACGTATCGATCGCTCGCCGTCGGCGACGACCCCGGGTTCCGCGTGTTCGTCGTCGCGCTGACGACGAACACGGCGACCGTGCAGGTGGTCGCCGAGCAGCTCGTCGACCTCACGGGCGTGGGCACGCCGACCGTGGCCGGCGAGCCGCGGGTCGGCGCGCGCCTCACCGCCGTGCCGGGGACGTGGCAGAGCGGCGTGAGCTTCACGTACCAGTGGCAGGTCGACGGCGCGGCGGTGGCCGGCGCCACCGCCGCGACGTTCGTGCCGCGTGCCGCGGACCGCGACAAGACGGTCAGCGTGACAGTGACGGGCCGGGCAGCCGGCTACGTCCCGCGATCGGTGACCTCGGCGCCCACCGCGCCCGTGGGCGCCGGCACGCTCGCCGCACCGGCCCCGACGATCAGCGGAACCGCGAAGGTCGGAGTCGCGCTCACCGCGCGGCCGGGCACCTGGACGGCGGGTACGGCGCTGCGCTACCAGTGGTACGTCGCGGGGGTCGCGGTGTCCGGGGCGACGAAGGCGACCTTCGCCCCGACGGCCGCCCACGTCGGCAGGGCGGTGACGGTGCGGGTCACCGGCAGCCTCGCCGGCTACACGACGGTGACGACCGGCTCCGCCGCGACGAAGGCGGTCGTCAAGGGGACCATGAGCCCCGCCAAGCCGAAGATCAGCGGGACGAAGAAGGTCGGCAAGAAGCTCACCGCGAAGCCCGCCGCCGGCGCCGGACTCAGCTACAAGTACCAGTGGTACGCGAACGGCAAGGCGATCAAGGGCAAGACCGGCAAGACCTTCACGCTCCGCCGCTCCGACCGCGGAAAGAAGATCACCGTCAAGGTGACCTACATGAAGCCGGGCTACACGAGCGTCGCGAAGAAGTCCGCGGCCACCGCGCGCATCAGGTAGACGCCGGGTCGGACGCCGTCAGCCCGAGCAGACGGTCAGCTGCACCGTCGCATGGACGGGCGCCTCGCCCGGCGGGATCGACTGCGCGATGACGGTCTGCGGATCCGTCGCCGGGCAGGTCGGGTCATCGACCACCTCGACGCTCAGCTGCGAGTCCTTCGCCTCGAGCGCGCGGGTCGCCGCGTCGACGGTGAAGCCGGTGTAGTCGTTGATCACGACGCGCCCGGTGGCGACGACGAGGTTGACCACGCTGCCCTTGTCGACCTTCGTGTCGACCGCCGGATCCGACGAGATGACGATGCCGGCCTCGAGTGACGCGTCGTTCTGCTGACGGATCGAGCCGACACTGAGTCCCGCCGCCGCGATCGCCTTCGTCGCATCCGCCTGGGACAGTCCGGCGAGCGTGGGCACGGCGACCTGCTCGGCGCCCTCCGACACGTAGACCGTGATCTTCTGTCCGGGCGTGACCGTGACACCGGCGGCCGGCTCGGTGCGGATCACGATCCCCGCCTCCACGTCCCCGTCGGGCTGGTCGATGCGGTACGCGACGAGGTCCTCTCCCTGGAGCGTCTCGTTCGCCTTGTCGTAGGTCATCGCCGTGACATCGGGCACGACGCGCGAGTTCTCCGGGACACCGGAGAGCGGACGGGTCGTCACGACCCAGAACAGCACCGAGATGAGCAGCACCGCGAGGAGCGCGACGCCGGTCCAGATCCACGCCACCGGCGGACCGGACTGGGTGCGCTTCATCGTCGTGTCGGTGCTGAGCTGGCGCAGCGAGCGCGCGGTCTCGGCCGCCTGCCGCGGGTTCGGTCCGTAGAGCTCACTGGTGAGCGCGCCCACCTGGCGCTTCGTCGGATTGCGGCCGTCGGTGGCGGCGTCCAGCGTCTCGCGGAACTGCGCGGCATCCTGGAACCGCTGGAACGGATCCTTCGCAAGGGCGCGCAGCACGACGGGGTCGAGGGCGCGGGGCACGTCGGCGTTGACCTCCGACGGCGGCGTCGGGGTCTCGCTCACGTGCTGGTAGGCGACCGCGACCGGGGTGTCGCCGCGGAACGGCGGGCGTCCGGTGAGCAGCTCGTAGAGCACGACGCCCGTCGAGTACAGGTCCGCGCGTGCGTCGACCGCCTCGCCCTTCGCCTGCTCGGGGGAGAAGTACGAGGCGGTGCCGATGATGGCGGTCGTCTCGGCCACTGTCGACGACGACTCCGAGACCGCGCGGGCGATGCCGAAGTCCATGACCTTGACCTGACCGGTCGGGGTCACCATGACGTTGCCCGGCTTGATGTCGCGGTGCACGACGCCGGCGCGGTGCGAGTACTCGAGCGCCTCGAGGATGCCGTCGACGTAGCGGATCGCATCGTCGGTGGGCACCGGGCCCTCGGCGATGATGTCCTTGAGGAGCTTGCCGTGGACGAGCTCCATGATGATGAACGGGATCGGATGCGGCGAGCCGGCGGCATCCGTCTCGCTGTCCTCGCCCGCGTCGTAGACGCGCACGATCGCCGGGTTCGCCATGCGCGACGCGGCCTGCGCCTCGAGGCGGAAGCGCGTGCGGAACGTGCTGTCGTTCGCGAGGTCGCGCTTGAGGATCTTGATCGCGACGGGGCGGCCCAGCGTCAGGTCGTAGCCGCTGTAGACGGTGGCCATGCCACCGCGTCCGATCAGCTCATCGACGCGATAGCGCCCTGACAGCACGCGCGGCTCACTGGTCACGGACACTCCCTGGGGTGGAACCATCCCAGCCTAGTCGAGCGCGCGCGGCGCGCACGGCGTCAGGGGTTGGTCTCGCCACCGTCGCCGCCGTCGCCGCCGTCATCCGGTGCCGTGATCTGCGCGGTCGCCTCGTCGGACGCGTCCGACGTGCGCTGCTCGCCGCCCGAACCGCCGCTGCAGTCGACCGTGTAGGTCACGATGACCGTCTGCCCCGCCGTTCCCGCCGCGGTGAGGGTGGTGCTCCGGGTGTTGGCGTCGAAGTCCATCGTCGACTGGCCGTTGGAGAACAGCCCGTTCGTCGCGCTCAGCGAGTACGCGCTCACCGAGCCGGTGCCCGACGGGCAGCGGTACGCCGACCACGACACCGTCAGGGTGCCGTTGGGCTCGACCGTTGCGGCCGACAGCGACGGCGTGGACGGCCGCGGCATCTGCACCTGCGGACCGTAGACGGTCAGCTCGATGAGCGTGCCCTTGTCGAGGTTGCCGACCGGGTTCACGCGGTAGACCTTGCCGACGCTCCCGGCATCCGGCGCGGCGTCGCCCTCGATGCACTTGGCGCCCATGCCGAGGGCGTCCAGGCGGTCGGAGGCCGTGTCGCAGTCGAGGCCCTGATAGTCCGACTCGACGATGTTGACCGTCGTGGGTGTCGGGGTGGGCGTCGGCGTCGAGGCCGTGGGCGTCGGGGACGAGGTCGTCGGAGCCGGTCCGTCGCCCTGGTTCGCGAACAGCGCCCACACGGTGCCGCCGAGCACGATGACCAGCAGCGCGATGAGCGCGATGAGCGGCCACGTCCACGGGCTGCGCTTGCGCTTCTTCTCGGGGTCGTCGGTCGCCGCCGCGGTCGGCGTGGGGGTGGTCGCCGGAAGCAGGCGCGTCGCCTCGTCGGTCGCGAGACCCGCGCCCAGGAGCTGCGTCATGTCGTCGCCCGCGGCGGCACCGGTCGCGATCGCGGGGACGGCGGCGGCCGCGGCGTTGACGTCGCCCCGGCGCAGCGCCGTCGCGGCGCGGGCCACGGCGGCCGCGGAGGCGGGACGCTCCTCGGGCTTCTTGGCGATCATCGCCATCACGAG
>Ga0182749_1001971_pt1 | contig 15486 bp, 8 predicted proteins | sample eDN3rd37CKraftMG_FD_128875 | JGI IMG/M metagenome (GOLD analysis project Ga0182749, IMG submission 128875) | Enriched Miracle-Growth compost microbial communities from Emeryville, California, USA - eDNA 3rd pass 37_C Kraft MG (version 2) (version 2) ...
ACGGTCAAGCGTAGCACGGGCAACATCGGCATCGGTCAGGCACCGGACAATTCCGCCAGACTCGCGGTCGCCGGCAGCATCAAGACGGGATCGTCCGACAGCATCATTGGCGGCGACATCCTCAGCAACACGTTCGCGATCGGCACCATTCCGGCGACGCCTCCGTTCAGCGCGGCGTCGACCGTGTTTTCGGTCACGAAGGATGGCACGACGAACGCGAACGTCGCGCAGTTCGGCCAGTTCGGCAACGCGACGACGGCCTATCCGTCGGTCGCGCTCGTCCGCGGGCGCGGCACCGCCGCCACGCCGAGCATCGTCGTCAACGGCGACACGATCGGCGCAATCAGTGGCGTCGTCGCGCGATCGGCTACGACGTGGACGCTGAACGCGCAGATCGCCTTCGAAACCGATGGTGTGCAGACGACGACGGCCGTCCCGTCGCGCATCGTCTTCCGCACCGTCGCGAGCGGCGGCGTGACGCTGACCGAGGCCGCGCGCATTAGCAACGACAACAGCATGAAGGTCGTCGGCTCGTTCGCCTGCGCCGGCAACGCCGTCAACGCGAACGCCGACGTCGGCGCGTCGATCGGCGGCACCGTGCAGGCCGACGGCGTGTTCGCGAGCGGCTTCGTCGACCTCGGCACCCTGATCGCCTCGTCCGGGAACACGCCGATCAACTGGACGCGGGGCCACAACCAGAAGTTCACGGCGCCCAACGGCGTGTTCGGCTGGTTGGGCTCCGTTTGGACCGCGCCGCGCGGCATCGGAATGCTGACGCTGCGCATCGTGACCGGCGGCACGAGCTGCGCCGCGAACTGGCCGACCACCGTCAAGGGCTCGCCGCCGTCGCTCGCGGTCTCCGGCAAGGTCGCGCTCCTCAACTTCTATTGGGACGGCACCAACTATTACTACGTCAGCGGCGTAGTGGCGTAAGGAGAAACAAGCATGGATGCGATGGCAGCGGTGCGCTGGCGCGTGCTTCGATAGGAGCTCTTTCGGCATGGACGCCCAGCAGGCCATCAAATTCCTCGCGCTGATCGCCGCGGAATACGCCGGCACGATGAAGGGTCAGCCCGCCGCGGCTCAGTGCGTGCTCGAAAAGGCACAGGTCGCGACACGCGTCCTGACGGCGGCACTTGCACCGCCCAGCGCGCCCGCGCCAGCGGAGGATCGCCCGCGTGACGGCGCTGCGTCTTGACGGCTTCGGCGGCGTCGCCCCGCTGATCGATCCGCGCAAGCTACCGCCGGCGTCGGCGACGTTCGCGCACAACTGCAAATTCGACGGCACGGATCTCCGGCCGCTGCTGGCGAACCAGTCGCAGGGCTCGCTCGGCTTCACGGTGTCGCGGCTCTTCAAGTATCGGTTTCAGGGCCAGTCGACCTGGCTCGGCTGGCCGGACCCATGGGACGTCGACGTCGTTGCCTCGCCGATCCCGCAGGACAGCCTCGGCCGGCTCTACTGGTCGCGCGTCGATCCGTCGACCATCAACACACCGAGCGCCGACAACTACCCGCGCGTCGCGTCGCAGCCGTCGCAAGCCGCGATCACGGCAAACAATCCCGGCGTGATTCGCCGGCTCGGCGTCCCGCAGCCGACGGTCGCGCCGACGCTCACCGAGGTGCCGGTAAACAACACGATCTCGTCGGCCACGAACCCGCGCACACTGACGAACATGTCGCAGACGTCGCCGGTCACCGTGACCGCGAACAACCATCCGTTCCAGGAAGGCTGGCGCGTGCTCGTCGAACGCGATGGTGACGGCGGCGACGACGGCATGAAGGAAATGGTCGGCCTCGAGTTCATCGTCGGCAACGTCACGTCCTCAACCTTCGATCTGCGTAACACGGACGGCGCCAACTACACCGCGTTCACGAGCGCGACCAAGATCAAGATCAGCCGCGTGTACGGCGTCGCCGACATCGAGGCGCGCGCCTACATCTACACCTACGTGACTGACTGGGGCGAAGAGGGGATGCCGAGCCCGCCGAGCGCGGTCACCGACATCCGCTACGACTCTAAGGTTAACGTCGTCTGCAACAAACAGGTGCCGGCCTGGGCATCGACGGCGGTCAACCGCATCCGGATCTACCGCACCGCGACCGGCACGTCGGGCACCGAGTTTTTCTTCGTCGCCGAAGCGGCCATTACCGGGCCTGGCACGACGCTGACGATCGTGGATGACGTCAAGGCTGCGGGCCTCGGCGAGGTCATTCCGTCGACCAACTGGGCGCCGGCGCCGAACGGCCTGCGCGGCTTACTGGCGATGCCGAACGGATTCCTGGCCGGCTTTGTGGGCAACACGCTCTACCTGTCCGAACCCTACCTGCCGCACGCGTGGCCGGACGAGTATCGGAAGACGACGCAGGACGACATTGTTGCGCACGCGGTCTACGCGCAGACCGATGTGATCGCTACCAAGGGCAAGCCGTATCTCGGCACCGGCACCGACCCGGCGAGCTTCACGCTGCAGCAGCTCGATCTCGACGCGCCGTGTCTCAACAAGGGCGGCATGTGCTCGGTCGGATCCGGGGTGATGTACCCGACGCCGGACGGCCTCGCCTTCGTCTCGGCTACTGAGCAGCGGATCATCACGCTCCAGCACGTCTCGAAAAAGCAGTGGGCGGCGATGTGGTCGAACACGATGGAAGCGATCTTCCACGACGGCCGCTACATCGCGTTCTCGCGCGAGAGCGGGAAACCCTCGCTTATCATCGAGTACAAGCCTGAGACGGGCCTCAACATCAGCGACATGACGACGCTGGGCCGCGCACCGGCCATCGATCCCGACGACGATTCGCTGAACTTCATCCTCGTCAACGGCTCGCAGCAGAACACGCGCTATCGGTTCGAGGGCAGCACGACGTCGCTCACGGCCGACTGGCAGGGCAAGGTCTGGACGCTGCCGCACGCGGTCAATCTCTCGCTCGGCCGCGTCTTCGCGTCCGGCTACCCGGTTACGCTGACGGTGCGCTACGCCAACCTGCAGCCGAACGGGCAGACGGGCGGTGTCATCACCGACAGCTATCAGGTCACCGTGCAAGGCTCAGAGCCGTTCCGACTGCCGGGCGGTTTCCTGTCGCGTGAGTACCAGCTCGAGGTCCAGTCCGCCTTCGCGGTGCAGAGCATCGTGCTCACCGACAACTGCGACGAACTGAGGGAGCAGTGAGCAGCCCGCGCAAGACCGTGGTGCCTGCCATCCCGGCGGTCACCAATGCGAACCCGAAAGAGGTCACGCAAGCGCTGACCGCGCTGAAGGAAGCGACCGAAGTCGGGTTCGGTCGCCGCGGCGATCCGCTGGACCGATTCGTCACGGTGCGCGATCTGAAGGAAGGCGGGCTCGCGCGCGTCAACATCGCAAGCGGTGTCGCGGCGCTCGCGCCACCGGACGACGGCGGGAGCGGCGGCGGTGACGACGGCGCCGATCTCTTCGATCCTGGCGATCCCGACTTCGGGCAAAACGATTACACGCCGCCGCCGGCGCCGACGAACGTGCAGGTCCACCACATCGCGCCGAGCGGCCTGATGGTCACGTGGAACCCGCCGGACTACTCGAATCACGCCTACGCCGAGGTCTTCCGCAAGCCGGAGGCGGGCCGCACGCTGCAGGGCGATCCAATCCCGCCGACGTTCAATCTCGGCCTGCTGCCGAACCCGAACAAACCGGTCGGGCCGGACAACATGCACCCCGACTTCGCGGGCCGCGCCGACGGGACGATCTTCACCGACGCGGATCTCGCGCGCCTCGATGCTGCCGGCGTCGATCCACTCGGCGAGGCGCTGGAGCCGACGACGTACTACTACTGGGTGCGCTTCGTCTCGACTGCGCAGGTGCCCGGCCCGTACGCGCCGGTGAATGGTGCGAGCGGCCAGCTGTCGATCGATCCCGCGCTCGTGCTCGGCCTGCTGATTACGAACGTCACGAACACCCCGCTGTACCGGGAGCTCGTCGGGCAGTATTTCAACACCAATTCGTTCGATCCGATCATGCAGGCCGGCGGCGTGACGAACTACATCGCCAGCCTCGACAACGTGTTGCACGGGGAGATCAACCAGCAGCTCATCCGGATCATCGGCGTCAGCGACGTAAACCCGGGCACGCCGACGCTGATCCAGCGGCTCAGCAACGTCGAGGGTATCGCCGCAGCCGATCACGCGAACCTGCTCGAGCTCAACGCGTGGCAGGCCGCGCTCACGCAGGCGGCGGGGAGCACGGACACGCTCTCGACGATCATCGTCTCGTACTTCCGCGACAGCCAATTCGCGTACTTCTCGGTCGGCACCGACGTGTCAGGCCAGCTCAGCCAGGGCGACACGTTCACGATCACCGGCACGGGGCAGCTGGCGCCCGCGAACGGGCACACCGTCACGGTCGACCACATCCAGTCCGGCAACCTGATCTTCGTGGCGATCACGCCGGACAACAACGGCTTCCTGCCGCTTTTGCCGACCGCCATCTTCAACTGCGGTTCGATCGCGTGGAGCACGCCAGGCGCCGGCTTCATCGATTTCGTCGCGAGCGTATACGACAACATCTTCGTCTCGGTCGACCCGCAGACGGCGATCGGCCAGCGGTTGCAGGCCATCGACGTGCACATCGCCGATCTCGACGCCGACGTGCAGCAGGTCGTGAGCGCGCAGGCGAACATCGACGGCACGCTCGAGGCGATGTGGTCTGTCCAGATGCGCGAGGTCACGCAGAGCGGCCTCGTCTACGCGGCTGGCTTCGGTCTCGGGCTCAGCACCGAGCTCAACGAGGACGGCACGTTCTCGACGACGAGCACCTTCCTCGTCAACGCGAACCAGTTTGCGGTCATGGGCACCGGCGCCGGCGGCGCGATCATCACCGACTTCGTGAGCTCAGGCGCGAACGCCACGGTCACGCTGCAGACCGCGAATCACGGCATCCGTGTCGGCGACGATCCCAACCACCCTAACACGGTCGTGTTCGCGATCACCGACACGTTCGGCCAGGAGAACCTGAACCCGCTCGCGGCGCTCGGCATCGCCGGCATGGAGTGTCAGGTCGTTTCCGTCAGCGGCGCCAATGTCACGGTGCACCGCACCGACAACGGCAGCTTCAGCGGTGTCTACCACGGGCTCGCGCCCTACAAGAACGCGCTGATGCCGGCGCCGAGCATTCCCTTCATCATCGACACGACGCACAACGTCGTCGGTATCCGCGGCAAACTCGTCGTCGACGGGCTCGTGCGCGCCACCGAAGCCGACTTCGATGTTCTGACCGCGCAGACGGCGTTCATCCAGCAGCTCCAGGCCGAAGTGGTCAACGCGAACGTGGTCATCGCGCAGCGCCTCATCGCCGGCGCGGCCGGCTCCGGCGCGATCACGCCGGGCCAGTATCAGGCGATCTCGAACTACATCATCGAGCTCAACAACCCGGTCACCAGCAACTTCCCGCTGCGCTACTGGAAACCGTCGAATCCGGATCCGACGACGAACACTGCGTTCGCGGTCGATCGTCTCGGCAACCTTTTCGTCGGCGGCAACCTGAGCGTCGGCGGCGACGGCGTCATCGCAACGGACGGCACGAACGTGACGTCGATCGGCGGCGACGGCGCGCCGGGCAGCGGCCGCTTCGCGATGTGGATCGGCCCGCGCGCGAATTACGGCACGCACGGCGAGGGGCGCACGGAGGCGAACGGCGCGTTCTGGGTGCGCGACGACGCCCAGCGCGCCGGCTTCAACGGCGATCTGTTCCTGGGCGACTCCGGCCTGATCCTGCCGGTCCTGACGGGCCCGAACACGCAGGGCGCGAATCTCGTCGGCGTCGGCGGCGAGAACCCGCGCGCGGATTCGATCGTGCAGACCGTCGTCTCGAGCCAGCGCATCAACGTCAAACCGAGCCGCAGCGGCGGGCCAAGCAAGGTCTTAGTGATCGTCTCCGGCACGGTCGCGACGCAGTCGACCGGCGGAAATGACCACAAAGGCTATCTGTTCAAGGCGACGCTCGCCGGCTCCAACGCTTCGCTCGGCTACGACGACACGTCGGGCGCGCTGATCCAGGAGACGGTCGTGGACGACTTCGCGCCGGAGTGCTGGCCGTTCACGCTGATGGGTGTCGTGACCGTGCCTGCCGGCCAGTATTGGGTCCGACTCAACATGAAGACGACGGCTCAGGCACCGTTCTCGATCATCAAAAACTGGAACGTGCTGGCGATGCACGTCGTGTAATTCACTATGACCGGCGGCACCGATCCTTTAGAGTGTTGCAGATGTACGTCGACGATTTCTTGCCCGACCCCGAAGCCGTACGCCGTGCGGCGCTGAGCGCAGAGTTCATCGACTGGGCAGCGCCAGACGGGGAGGTCTACAAGCGCGTCTGCATCACCGAGATCCCGTGGCTCCGCGATCGGCTCGAGCAGGTCGTGGGTCCGGTCGACATGCTCGGCATGGGCTACCGGCTCAACTTCGCCGGCGAGCTCCCGAACGCGGCGATTCACTCGGATGTCGGCTGGGGCACGCACGCGCTGGTCCTGTACCTCAACCACGAGGGCCCGGGCGGTACGGCGTTCTGGCAGCACCGGGCGACCGGCGCGAGGCGCCTGGGACCGAAGGACGGAAAGCTGCTGGAGCGGGTTCGCGGCGACTGGAACGACGAAACGGCGTGGAAGCTGGTCGACCTGATCCCGTTGAAGTTCAACCGCGCGGCGATCTACGAGAGCGCGCTGTTCCACTCGAGGATCCCGCTGCGCGCCTTCGGCTCGACACGTGAGGACGGAAGGCTGATCGCTGTTGCGTTTTTCACCCCAAGGACAGGGGCGGATGGAAGTTCGCAAGGCCACTGCTGAAGACCTTCCCGCGATCCTCCGGATGGCGCGGAAGTTCTACGCCGAGACCAGCTACGCCGCGCTGACGCCGATGTCTGACGACGCGGTCATCGGGCTCGCGCGGATGATTATGGACACCGGCGTCCTGCTTGTTGCCGAGGTGCAGGGCGACGTCGTCGGCATGGTCGCGCTGATGGTCCTGCCGTTCATGTTCAACCGCGACGTCCGCACGGCGCATGAAGTCGCCTGGTGGGTCGATCCTGACGAGCGCGCGAGCGGCGCCGGCATCGCACTGATGCGCGCGCTGGAGCGCGCGTGCCGCGCGGCCGGATGCAGGGCGATCCAGATGATCGCGCTGCCGAAGAGCGTCCCCGCGACCGCGGTCTACAGGCGGCTCGGTTACGTGCTGTCGGAATACTGCTGGACGAAGGAGCTCTGACATGGGAGTCGCAACCGCCGCTGCGGTGGGTAGCGCCGTCGCGGCGGGTAGCCTCGCGGTGGGCGCTTACGGCGCGTACACCCAAGGGAAGGCTGCCGAAAAGGCTGCCGATGCGCAGGGTCACGCGATGGACCAGCAGGTCCAGCTCGGCCGCGAGCAGCTGGAATTCGGCAAGGAGCAGTATCAGGACTGGAAGAACCTCTTTATGCCGGCGCTGACTGATCTCCGGTCGCTGGCCTACGAGGACGTCCGCCCGAATTTTGCTGCGATCTCCGCCGACGTCGACACGGCATTCGACACGTCGCAGGACGTCAACCGGCGCACGATGGAGCGCTACGGCATCAAACCGGCTGATGGCGCGTTCCAGGCGAGCGAAACGCAATACGGGCTCGGGCGCGCGATGGCGACGGTGAACGCGAACAATCAGGCGCGCCAGGCCGCGAAGGATCAGAAGTTCAACCGCCTCGCGTCGTTCGCGAACCTGAGCCAGGGCATGCAATCGACCGCGACCGGCACGATCAACAGCGGCTTCGGGAACACGTTCAACGCATTAGGCAACCAGGCGAACATGTTCGGCGGGCGCGCCGCGCAGTATTCGCAGGCCGCGGCCGAGGGCGCCAACATGGTCGGCCGAGGCTTCAGCTATCTAATCAACAACCTTCCCAGTAATGGCGGCGGCGGAGGTGGCTACGGCGGTTTCAGCGGTTTGCCGGCCTACGGCGACACGGCCGGATGGCTCGCGCTGGGTTCTGGCTGAGGGCATCGATCATGGCGAAGACGGCATTCGGCGGAATCCTTAGCGGCCTGATGCAGGGGTTCGACTATCAGAACGAGGTCAATCGGCGCGAGCGCCTTGATCGCGAGGCTGCGGATGATCGCGCGTACCAGCGCAGCCGGATGCAACGGGCCGACATGCGCGCCGAGACCGAGTTCGAGAACCAGCAGGCCGACCGTGCACACATGCTTGAGCGCCGGCCCGTGCTCGAAGCGCGTGAAGACGAGGACTACGGGCTGCAGTCGGCGATCCGCAAGCTCCAGCTGAAGCGCGGGATCCACGATGTCGAGCGCATGCCCATCGAGGACCAGCAGCGTGATGCCGAGTTCGCGCTGAACCAGCAGGCGAAGCGCCAGTCGATCGCCGAGGGCGGTCAGCGCCTGAGCCTCAACAAGATGCGCATGGAGCTCGAGAAGATGGGGCTCGACCAGGCGAAGATCGACCAGGCGCGCAAGCAGGCTGAAGAGGCGCTGCTGCACGGTTTCGCCGCGGGGAGGATGACCGGCGACTGGTCGCGTCTCGCCGATGCGTACAACGCCACGATCGCGCGCACGCATGGCGGCCAGCCGATCGCGATCACGCAGAACGAGGACGGATCGTTCACCGTCGCCAACGGCAGCGGTGCGATGAAGTTCGCCGACCAAAACCACCTGTTCCAAGCGGTCGGGGCGATCGTCGATCCGAAGCTGTACATGCAGGATCTCTACGCCAGCATGACCCGGTCGGATGAACCCGCCGCGATCAAGGAGACCAATGCGATCTTCCAGCGGCTTCAGCCGATCGAAGGCGAGGACGACAACGCGCGATGGATGCGCGCGTTCGCGATGCGATCGGCGCGCGCCGGCGAAAGCCCGCAGGACAGCGCGGCCGGCTTCTACAAGACGCTGGTGAAGGATGCCGGCATGAAGCCGGACAAGGCGATGGAGGCGACACGGACCTTCATGGAGACGTTCTATCCGAACGCGCGGGGTCCGTGGAACGCCGGGCAGCAGCAGGTGCAGCCGGTGTTCGCTGGCCCAGGGACCGGCGTGGCGCCACCGCCGCGGTTTGCGCAGCCGGCGCCAGCTCCGGCGCCGCGCGCGCCCGCGCCGCAGCCGCGTGTCGTGCGCTACGGCACGATGCGCGACGGCACGCGCGTCGCCCAGCTCGAGGACGGCACCATCGTTCCGGTCCAGTAATAGCGAACGATTCACCGAAGCCAAGGACGGCGACGTGGCGATTGATCCGAACAGCATCGTGTGGGATGCGCCGGTCGCTGCCCCGGCGATGGGCGGCGGCATGATCCCGACCGTCAGTCCGGCCGCAGCGACCGCCTCTGCGCAATCGCTGCGCGAGCAGCAGGCGAATGCGTTTGGCGGTGGCGCGGGCATCCTGTGGGACGACGAGGTGCAGGGTCCGCCGCGTGCCGACTTCAGCAACGTGCAGGCCGGCGTGACGCGCACCGCGATGACGCCGCTGCAGGCGTCGGGCGAAGTGCCGCTGCCGAGCGACTGGCAGGGCCAGCGACCGCCCGCGCGCGCGGCGACGCTGCCGAATTTCCGTGACGTCATCGACAGCGTCGACCCGTTCGCGGCGATCACGGAAAGCGCGCCGGCGCGGAATCTCGTCGACAACGTCCGCAAGAGCAAATTCGGGCGCGGCGCTGCCGAGCGCTTCCATCGGGCGAACGCGTTCGCCGCGAAGCTCGAGGCGGTGCCCGGCATCATCTGGGATTCGGCCTCGAGCGCGATCACGGGTGAGCCGACCACGGCGGCGCAGGACTTCTTCTTCCGTGCAGCGGAGAGCAGCGAGCGTGCCGCGGACGAGAATGCGCTGCGGCCCGGCGCCGGATTCTTTGAGACGCTGGCGCACGGCGCCGGCGGGCTCGCCGTCGATCTTCCGATCTGGGTCGCGACGGAAGGCGGTGGTGCGGTCGCGTCGGCGGCGGAAACGATCGCACCGTCGGCGACCAGGATCGTCGGCAACGCACTGCTGCGCTCGGCGCGGGTCTCGTCGATACCCGCCTCGGTCAATGCGACCGACACGGCTCAGCGCGTGCTCGATCGCGGCGGAAGCGGCGAAGAGGCGCTGCGCGCGGGGCTCGGAAGCGCCGCGTCCGATGTCGTGGCGACTGCGGTGCCGCTCGGCGTCGAAGGTGGCACGTTCCGTCGTCTCATTTCCGGCGCTGGTGCTGGCGGCGCGGCCGCGGCGGCGGGTTCACAGATCCGCAACGCGGCGCTGCCGGAAGACATGCGCGTGCAGCCCGAAGCTGGCGAGCTCGGTGTCGGCGCCGTGCAGGGCGCGGCGCTCGGTGCGCTGTTGGGTCCGCGCGCATCGCGAAGCGGGCGCGACGTGCGTCCGCGCAACGCCGCGACCGACGTGTTCGATCGGGCGGCGCAGCGTGCGGCGGGCGAGGACGATGGCATTCAGTGGGACGAGCCGCGGCAGCCGCTCGCGCTGCCGGCGCCAGTGATCGATGTAACGTCGGACGGCGTCGCGCGCACGCCCGCGCAACGGCTTCAGCTCGAGGAAGCGGCGGCGGCCGAGCTTGCGCGGAAGGCGGAACTTGGCCTGACGCCGGACGTGGAGCGTGCGATCGCGCGCCGCGAGAACGCGCAGGAGGCGCCCGATCTAACGCAGCAGCGCGACAACGACGCGCCGCCGTGGTGGGTGGCCGGCCAAGCCGAAGAGGCGGCGTTCGATGCTGACACGGCGAAGCCCGCCAAGAGCCCGAGCAACTGGCGCGCCGAGCTCGCCGAACACCCCGATGTGCCCGACGACGTGCGCACCGCGATCGCGGATCGCTACGAGGCTGCCGAGAAGACGCTTCCGAAATTCGACGCCGATGTGCGTGACATCGCCGACAGCGTGGGCGGGCGCGCGATCGTCGCGCCGCTGAAGGGCGTGACGCGAACCGTCGACAAGGTGATCGGCGACTACAGCGGCGACGTGTCGCGAATCAAGGACGTCTTGCGCGCCACGATCGAGCTTCCGCATCACACGGACGCCGATACGGTGATCGACCAATTGCGCGCGAAGTATGGCGAGCCGATCAAGCTCAACAATACACTCGATCCGAGTCAGCCAGCTGATCCGCGCGCTAACGGGTATCGCGACATCAATAGCGTCTGGTCGATCGACGGAATGCCGGTCGAGATCCAAGTCAACGTGCCTGAGATGCTGGCCGCGAAGGAGAGGGCGCACCCGTTCTACGAAGAGCAGCAGAAGATTCAGCGACGCCTGAAGGCCGAGAATCGCGCGCCGACGACGAAGGAAGTGGCTCGTCTTGACGAGCTCTCGGCCGAGCAGGAAGCGATCTATCGGCCTGCTTGGGAAGCGGCCAGTCGCCGCATGAACTCGTCGCGCGAGATCAGTTCCGCGTCCTCGCGAAACTCCGAACCGGAGATCCGTTCTCCCGACGGCCAAGTGCGGCAGTCGTATCGATCTTCGGATGCGAGCCGGCCGTCGGGGAATACGCCGAACATGGCGCGCGGGCCGAACTTGGGGAGCGAGGCGGGGCGGGGTGCTCGTACATCGGCCATTGCTTTTACCTCCGGCGAAAGTGTACCACAACGCGGCTCCGAGTGGGTGCCGTTCGACAAGGATTCCGGGACGCTCGGCGTGCCGCGCGCGGAGATGCCGCAGATCAAGCTACAGGACCGCGACAGCTTCATCCGGTTCCTGGCGTCACGTGGCATTGAAGGTGAAGACGCCGACGTTCCTGCGGGCTCACTGAAGCCGACGCAGGCCGAGTTTTCGCCGGCGAAGGTGGCGCATTTCGTCGAGGCCGGCCCGATGGACGGGTCGCGCGACGTACTGGTGTCGTCCGATGGGTACATCCTCGACGGGCACCATCAGTGGATGGCGCACCAAGCCACCGGAACCGATGTCCCCGTCGTTCGCTTGAACGCGCCGATCCGCGAGCTGTTGAAGGCCGCGAACGAGTTTCCTGGCGTGCAGCGATCGGAGGGACAGCACGAAGCTCGAAACCGACCGCCTGCGCAGCCAGGACTTTTCACGGCTGGCGGAAAGCCTCGTCCGAGTGATGCCGAGCGCCATCGACAAAGCGAACGCGGCGCAGCTGGACGAGCCGCCGCTGACACCGTTTCCGACCGAGTAACCGACAAAGGAGCAAGCCGCGATGGATCCGCTGAAGCCGAACTGGAAGGGCCCGGACACGTTGCATCTCGTGGATCGAACGGCGGAGCCGCCGCCGGCGCCGACGCAGGAAAAGCCGAAGGGCCGCGTGGTCGAACTCGGCGGGACGTGCCACGTGCGGACGAAAGCGCAGCACGGGGCGACGAAGCGCTGAAGAGCGGCGCGCGCGACGGTGGCCAGTCCGTCGAATCGCTGCGCGCGAGCCTCCACGCATCGAGCATCGGCACTGCGCTGCGCTCGCTCGAGCGCACCGGCGTGCTGCGCCTGATCGACGATCCGGGACAGAAGTTTGCGGGGCGCTGGGACGGTCAACATGCGGTTCTGAACGCGGCGCATATCCCAGTCGGCCCGGACGGCTTCGCTGTCGCGCTGCACGAGCTCGGGATTCACCGCGAGCGCGATGCAGGTTTGCGCGGCATGCTCGGCGACGACGTCTTCAATGGCCTGGTGAAGCGCATCACCGAGATCGAATCGACCACGGCGCCGATCCTTCGCGAGGCGCGCGAGGCGATCGCGGAGGCGCGCGCGCGGATCGAGGCGGCTGGGACGCCGACGCATCAGCGCGACGAGGAACTGCTGGCATACACGGCCGAGGCGGCGGCGCGCCGGCTCGCCGCCGGATCGAAGAATGGTGTACTGCGCGACCTGCTCGATCGCATCGTGCGGCGGATCCGCGCTTGGCTCGTGACGGGCCCGATCGGCAAGGCGCTCGCCGCGCGCGGCTTTGCGCTGAAGGTCACCCCGGACGATCTCGTCGCGATTGCGCAGGCGGCGGTGCGTCGCCAGGCACGCGAAGCGGCGCGTGTGGAACCAGTGCCGACGTCCGCGGCGGAAGCTCGCTACAGCCAGCCCGTGACGCTCACGCCGCGTCAGGAGAGAGCGCTCGGCAAGATCGGCGTGACCGGTCGGCGCGAGTCGCCACGTGAGGCGTTCCGCCGCATCACCGAGAATGCAGGCAAGCGTCTGACGCAGGGCATCGTCGACCAATTCGCGCCGCTCAAAGATCTCGACATGACCGCCTATATGCAGGCGCGCTTGTCGAAGGGCACAGACGGCGCGCTCGAAGCGGCGTTCCTGCACGGCATGCCGAAGCTCACGGATGGCGCTCTCGACATCGACGTCGACGGCAAGGGCCTGCGCGGCATCCTCGCGGAACTCGACGGCGAGCACGCCCAGTTCCTCGCGTGGGTCGCCGGCAACCGCGCGGCGAAGCTCAAGAGCGAGGGGCGCGAGCGCCTGTTCACCGACGACGACATCGCGGAGTTGAAGAGCCTCAACCAGGGCAAGATGGCGAACGGCCGCATCCGCGGCATCGCGTACGCGAAGGCACAGGAGGCGTTCAAGCGCTACCAGAAGGCTGTGCTCGACATCGCCGAACAAGCGGGCCTCATCGACGGCGAGAGCCGCGCCGCGTGGGAGAGCGACTTCTACGTGCCGTTCTACCGTATCGCCGAAGACGATCCGTCTGCGTTCGTGCCCGGCAAAGTCGGCAGCGGCCTCGTGCGCCAGCAGGCGTTCAAGAAGCTCAAGGGCGGCACGGCCGAACTCAACGACCTGCTGAGCAACACGCTCGCGAACTGGTCGCACTTGCTCACGGCGAGCATGCGCAACATGGCTGCGACGAAGGCGCTCGCGGCCGCCGAGAAGCTGGGCATCGCCGAGCGCATCCGCGAAGCCGAGAAGGGAAGCGTCTGGATTTCCGTGAAAGGGAAGCAGGTGCATTACCGCGTCGAGGATCCGCTCGTGCTCGACGCGCTGACGGCCCTGAACTACACCGGCATCAAGGGCGCCGGCATGGACGCGATGCGCTGGTTCCGGCACGCGCTCACGATGGGCGTCACGATCTCGCCGACGTTCCGCATCCGCAACCTACTCCGGGACACGATCTCGGTGCTCGCCGTTTCCGACGACGCCGGCTACAACCCGTTGCGCAACATCGTGGACGGCTGGCATGGCACGAGGGCGGGTAGCGCGACCGACATCAAGCTGCTCGCCGGAGGCGGCAAGATCCGCTTCGGATCGCTGAACGATGGCCAGCAGGCGCGCAACGCGAAGCGTCTGATCGAGATGGGCATCGAGGACAGCCAGATCCTCGACACCCAGGACAAGATCGCGAACGCGCTGCACGCGGCGTTCGACTGGTGGAAGGAGGTCGGCGATCGGTCGGAGACGATCAACCGCGCGGCGGTCTACCAGAACGCGATCAAGGCCGGGAAGTCGCACCTCGAGGCGAGCTTCGAGGCCCGCGACCTGCTCGATTTCACCGCGGGCGGGAAGTGGGCATCGGTGCGTTTCCTGACCGGCGTAGTGCCGTTCTTGAACGCGCGCATTCAGGGCATCTACAAGCTCGGCAAGGCGGCGCGTGGTAACCCGCTGCGGTTCGCGGCGGTGGCCGGCACCGTGGCGCTCGCGTCGGCACTGAATTACCTGCTGCAGAAGGATGATCCCGACTACAAGGCGCTGCCTGACTGGGCACGCGACACGTACTGGTGCGTGAAGCTCGGCGACAAGATGCTCTTCATCCCGAAGCCGTTCGAGATCGGCGCGATGGGCAGCATCGTCGAGCGCATGACCGAGCTCGCGGTCAGCGGCGGCGACTACACGGCGGGCGACTTCGCGCACACGCTCGCGGCGATCATCAGCGATCAGCTGTCGATGAACCCGATCCCGCAGGCGGTCAAGCCGGCAATGGAGGCTGCGTTCAACTACGACATGTTCCGCGGGCGCCCGATCGACTCGATGGGCGACGAACGTCTGCCTCCCGGCGACCGCGTCGGTCCAACGACGAGTGCCGGCGCTGTCGCGCTCGGGCGCGCCGCCGGTGTATCGCCAAAGCGGATCGAGCACCTGGCGCGCGGGTACTTCGGTTGGCTCGGCACGCAGGCGCTCAACGCGTCCGACTGGGCCCTGCGTGATGCGATGGATCTGCCGTCGAACCCGCGCCGCGACCTGACCGACATCAACAACGTGTTCGTGATCGGCGACTTCCTGAAGAATGCGCGCTTGAACTCGGACAAGTATGTGACCCGGTTCTATGCAGCACAAGAACAGATCGACGCGATCTACGCGGCGCACAGCCTGGCGCGAAAGACCGGCGACGAGGCGCGCGAGAGCGAGCTCGCCGAGAGCCGCGAGCTCCGGATGCGGCCGACGTATCAGGCGGCGAACAAGCGCATCTCGAGGATCAACCAGCGCATCAAGGCCATCGCGAACGACCGTGAGATGTCGGCCCGCGAGAAGCGCATCGCGCTCGACGAGCTCTATGCCGAGCGGGCCGAGATCGCGCGCGAGGCCGACGAAGAGGCGCGCGCCACACCGTGATCTTCTCGGCCCCTGAGACAGCCGGCAG
>Ga0182749_1001973_pt1 | contig 15472 bp, 18 predicted proteins | sample eDN3rd37CKraftMG_FD_128875 | JGI IMG/M metagenome (GOLD analysis project Ga0182749, IMG submission 128875) | Enriched Miracle-Growth compost microbial communities from Emeryville, California, USA - eDNA 3rd pass 37_C Kraft MG (version 2) (version 2) ...
TCGATCTTCATCTTGATGGCGGGTTTGCGCGCCTCCGGAAAAGGCTCGGCCTCGACGACCGTGCCCACCCGGATATCGACTTTCTCGAAATCGGCGTAGACGATCTCGGCCGCCCGCTCCATCGCGTTTCTCAGGCTGTCCCGAAAGTCTCGAACAGCACGCTGTTAAGCGCGTCTTGGGCGGTCGTGCCCGACCAGATGACGTATTGAAACGCTTGATAATAGCACTCGCAGGCCTCTAGCGCGCTGTTGAGCATCACTTCAACCTGCTGGCCCGTGGGCTCGAGGCCGCCAGCGAGCACGAGAGACTGCCGGAACATGACGACCCCTTCGCGCTCCCAGAGATCGAAATGGCCGAAGAGCATCTGCTCATTGACCAGAGCGATGAGGCGCATGACCTCCAATGTCCGCTGCTCGGACACCTTCAGGTCGAACGCACAGGCCACATGCAGGGCCTCGAACTCCTCCATCCAGGAGAAAGAGACATGATAATCCGTCCAAGTGCCTGCCACCGAAATGGCGATCTCGTCGTCGCCATTGCGCTCGAAGCTCCAATCGTTCGAGTGGGCGACATGCTCGATAACGTCCACAGGATGGGCGCCACGCGTCATGTCGAGTTCAAGAAGGCTCATCAATTGCTTTCCCATTCTTTGGGAGCGTCGTCAGACGCCCGCCATGTGACACATGCGGTTCAGGGCACGCGACCGAGTACGACACTGAGCGGAGCGTGAACACGCAAGGACACAAGACAGGCCCGCCCCAGCCCGACTGATGATCTATTCCGAATCATTCAGTAAATTCAGTCTATTGATCGTAACCCGCCTGACCAGCCCTTTTTTCTCGATCCGGTCGGCCGGTGTGGATAGCCGTGTTCCGCGGCTGATTCAAAGTGCAGCGTAACCGACTCTCACGCCAGCACTTTTTGCCGTTGCTCACAGGCTGGATGAGGACAATTATTTTTTTGAACGGCTGGAGCCGGCAGTGGCGGAACCGCCCGAATCCGCGGGCGAGGCAGCGGCGAGCTTTGATTCCAGAAGCTCGATGCGGGCGAGAAGGGCCGCGTTTTCCTCGCGCGCCTTGATGGCCATCTCGCGAACGGCCTCGAAATCCTCCCGCTGGACGAGGTCCATGGAATTGAGGAGGCGCTCCGTCTGCGCGCGGAACAGATTCTCGAATTCGCGGCGCACGCCCTGCGCAGCACCGGCGGCGTCGGTCATCATCTTCGCGAATTCATCGAGGATGCGGTTGGGGCCGTTGCTCATCTCGGTGCTCCTGTTGATCTTTGACGTAAGGCGGGCCGGTCGTGAATGCAAGCCATCATGCGACGGACTTGACCGCGCCGCAATGCTTGCTCATAGCTTCCGCAGACCCAAGACAGGAGGCATGCTTGATCGACTACCTTCTCCTGCCCTTGATCGCCCTGCCCTTCCCAGAAATCGATCCGGTTATCATCCAGGTCGGACCGCTCGCGATCCACTGGTATGGGCTCGGCTATGTGGTCGGCATCCTCTTTGCCTGGTGGTACACGAAGCGGCTCGTGAGCACGCCGAAGCTTTGGGCCAATAACATTCCCCCCATGAAGCCCGAGGACCTGGACGATTTCGTCATTTGGGCCGCCGCGGGCGTCGTGCTCGGCGGGAGGCTCGGCTACGTTCTCTTCTACGATCTGCCGCGCTACATCGAAAATCCACTGGATATCTTCGCGGTCTGGCAGGGAGGAATGTCCTTCCATGGCGGCATGCTGGGGACGATCGCCGCCATGGTTCTGTTCTCCTTCTCGCGCGGTATCAATCCCTGGAGTATGCTCGACACCGTGGCGGCGGCCACGCCCGTGGGCCTCGGCCTCGTGCGGGTGGCGAATTTCATCAATTCCGAGCTCTGGGGCCGGCCAACGGACATGCCCTGGGGCATCGTCTTTCCGGATGGCGGGCCCCTTCCGCGCCATCCGAGCCAGCTCTACGAGGCGGCGCTGGAGGGGCTGGTGCTCTTCCTGGTTCTTCGCTTCCTCACCCATAGCCGGCTGAAACTGAAGACGCCGCGCTTCGTGGGCGGAGCCTTCATCTGCGGCTATGGGCTGGCGCGCATCTTCGTGGAGTTCTTCCGCGTCCCCGATGCTCAGCTTGGCTATCTCTTCGGCGGATGGCTCACCATGGGCATGGTTCTTTCGACGCCTATGGTCGCCGCCGGCGTATGGGCAATGCTCACCGCGCGTGCACCCGCACCCCAGGCTCGGCAGGAGACATGAACAGGCTGCACGATCGTATCCTGCGCCTCATCGAGGCTACGGGCCCGATCGGCATAGATGCGTACATGGCGCTCTGCCTGTTCGATCCTGAGGATGGGTACTACACCACGCGCGAACCCTTCGGCGCCGAAGGAGATTTCATCACCGCGCCGGAGGTGAGCCAGATGTTCGGCGAGCTCGTCGCCGTCTGGCTCTACGCGGCCTGGAAGGCCTGCGGAGCGCCGGCCGGTGCCATCTTCGCGGAGATCGGGCCCGGACGCGGCACGCTGATGAAGGATATGCTGCGCACGCTTGCCAGGCTCGACCCGAGTCTCGTGGGCTCGAACCGTTTTGCCATGGTCGAGACGAGCCCCAAATTGGCGGCCATCCAGAAGAAGACCCTGGAAGGAGCGCCGGCGAGACCGGAGTGGTATTCGAACATCGAGGCGTTGCCGGCAGGGCCGCTCTTCATCGTCGGCAATGAGCTCTTTGACGCGGTGCCGATTAAGCAGTATGTAAGGGTGCCTGCCGGTTGGCGCGAGCGCGTGGTGGGGTATAACGATGACGGCGCGCTCGCTTTAGGGGCTGGCCCTGGTACGCCCGATCCGTCGCTTCTGCCGCCGGATTCGCGTCAGGCGCAGCAAGGCGCTGTCTTCGAAGCCGCACCCGCCCGCGAGGCGTTGATGGATGTGCTGGCACAAAGGCTGGCGCGGCAAGGTGGCGCGGCGCTTTTCCTTGATTACGGATATGAAGGGCCGGCATTGGGCGACACGCTCCAGGCGGTGTATCGCCATGCCTACGAGGATGTTCTGGCCCGTCCCGGCGAGGCCGACCTGACGGCCCACGTGGATTTCTCGGCGCTCCATAAGGCGGCAGAGGCGCACGGGCTGAAAACCGGGCTGATGCCGCAAGGCGATTTCCTGCTGGGCCTGGGGCTTCTGGAGCGCGCGGGCCGGCTCGGCGCCGGCAGGAGCGCCGCAGAGCAGGAGCGCATCCGCCGCGAGGTCGAGCGGCTCGCCGGACCGCAGGAGATGGGGGAGCTTTTCAAGGCGATGGCGGTTCTGCCGGCGGGTGTTGACGTCGCGCCGTTCAGCATCGGCTCCCCGGATTGACATTCCCCCGGTCCTTCCCCCACGATCCGCGCTCCAACAGACCGGAAGGCGGCGCATGCTGGACACGACAAGACCGGAGCCTCTCCGGTCCCCCCTCCTCGAAGGCGCCCGTGCAGGCGGCGTCAGCCACGGCTTTTTCACCCGCCGCGGCGGTGTATCCACAGGGATTTTTGCCAGTCTCAATGTCGGGCTCGGCTCGACTGATTCTCCCGATGCGGTGCTCGAAAACAGGCGCCGCGTAGCCGCCGCCATGGGCGTGCCCGCGGAGGCTCTCGCCACCGTGCATCAATGCCACTCGGCGGATGTGGTGACGGTGGAAGAACCTTTTCCGATCGATTCCCGACCCAATGCCGACGGCCTGGTGACCAGGCAGCCCGGATTGGCGCTGGCCGTGCTTGCCGCGGACTGCGGTCCTGTCCTCTTCGCGGACGCGGAGGCGCACGTGATCGGCGCTGCCCACGCCGGATGGAAAGGGGCCCTAACGGGCGTGATCGAGAACACCATTGCCGCCATGGAGGGGCTCGGCGCCCGGCGCGAGCGCATCCTGGCCGTGCTCGGCCCCTCGATCAGCCAGGAAAATTATGAAGTGGGCCCCGATTATGTCCAGCGCTTCGTAAGTGCGGACGAGAGCAATGCCCGTTACTTCCGCGATTCCGGCCGGCCGGGCCATGCCCTATTCGATCTCAACCTCTACACCATAGACCGGCTTACCCGTGCTGGGGTAAAGGCGGAAGCCCTCGGCCGCTGCACCTATGCGGATGAGGATCACTTCTTCTCCTACCGCCGAACGACGCATCGCGGCGAGCCGGACTACGGACGCCAGATCTCGGCGATCTGCCTGGAGGTAACTTGATGGCCCCGCATTTCGAACGTGCCGAATTCGACGCCCGCCGCGACCGTCTCCTGATCGAGATGTCGGAACGCAAGCTCGACGCGCTGCTGCTCTTCGCGCAGGAGAGCATGTACTGGCTGACGGGCTATGACAGCTTCGGCTTCTGCTTCTTCCAGTGCCTCGTGGTGAAGGCCGACGGCTCCATGGTGCTGCTGACGCGCTCGGCCGATCTGCGTCAGGCACGGCATACCTCGATCATCGACAACATTGTGGTCTGGAACGATCGCTATGGCGCCAACCCCGCGCTCGATCTGCGCAACCTCCTGAACGATCTCGACCTGCTCGGCATGCGTATCGGCGTGGAATACGACACGCACGGGCTGACCGCCAAAAACGGCAGGCTGCTCGACGAACAGCTTCAGACATTCGCCAAGATCGAGGACGCTTCCGACCTCGTGCCGCGTCTGCGGCTGTTGAAAAGCCCGGCCGAGATCGAGAAGGCGAAACGCGCCGCGGGACTTGCCGACGAGGCACTGGACGCAGCGCTCCCGCTGATCAAGCAGGGAGGCGACGAGGCTGCAATCCTTGCCGCGATGCAGGGCGCGATCTTTCTGGGTGGCGGCGACTATCCCGCCAACGAGTTCATTATCGGTTCCGGTGCCGACGCGCTGTTGTGCCGGTATAAGGCAGGGCGGCGAAAGCTGGGTAAGAACGACCAGCTGACGCTGGAATGGGCAGGCGTCTATCACCATTACCACGCGGCCATGATGCAGACGGTGCTGACCGGCAAGGTTTCGCGCCGGCACCAGGAGCTTTTCGAGGCGGCAAAGGCTGCGCTTCTTGCCTGTGAGAAGGCAATGGTGCCCGGGAATACGTTTGGTGACGTTTTTGACGCCCACGCAAAGGTCATGGAGGCGCATGAACTGACACGCCACCGGCTCAACGCCTGCGGCTATTCGCTGGGCGCACGCTTTTCGCCTTCCTGGATGGAGCCGCAGATGTTCTATGCAGGCAATCCCGAGCCGATCGCACCGGACATGACGCTTTTCGCCCACATGATCATCATGGATTCGGATTCAGGCACGGCCATGTGCCTGGGGCGTACCTATCTTACCACCGAAGCCACACCCAAAATGCTTTCTCGCCATGGCCTCGATTTAATCATAAGGTAGTACTAAGGGAGCTCCGGTTCCTTGGGGGGTGTTTTCATCGCGGAGAGAAAAATGACGCGCTTGAAGACAAGTGCATGCATCCTGGTGCTGGCAGCGGCCGTTGCCGGATGCAACGGAACGGATGCGATCGACCTCTCTTCCGCCGGGGCTGCACGAGTTGCGTCGCAAACGCCCAATCCCCCGGCGGGTCAGGCTCTTCCCCCGCCCTCCGCCACGGGCGGCACGACAACCACGACACTTACTGACCAGAGCACCGTCGGCGCGCAGACCGGTGAGACGGTGGCGGCGATCCCCCGCAATGCGCGCATTCAGTTCACGCCGGTGATCGGCGCCGCGGCCGAGACCGTGCAGCCGCTTTCCAACCGTCTCTCGGCGCGTGCCGGTCAGCGTGGCCTCTCGCTATCCACCGACGGCCAGGGCGCGACCTATGTCGTGAAAGGCTATTTCTCGACGATCAGCGACGAAAAGGGGACCACCATCATCTACGTCTGGGACGTTCTCGACCCCGCCGGCAACCGCCTGCATCGGATCCAGGGGCAGGAACGAGCTACCGGGAGAGGTGAAGGGTGGACGGCAGTGACCGGCGCCAATATGGACGCCGTTGCGGACCGCACGATCGATGAGATCGCTGCCTGGCTTCAAGGAGCACCAGCGCGGACCTGAGCGCCGGAGCGTCTCAGGAAATCCACGACACGCATACGACCGACTTACCCCGTTTGCGCAGGAGATCCACGCATTTTTCGAAGTGGACTCCGCTCGTGGCGACGTCATCGACCAGCAGGCCGAAATCTCCGGCCAGGCTCGCCTCCCGATAGTGCGGACGAAAAAGCTCGCTTTGCTTGGGATGACTGGATCGACAGCGCGCGAGGGAACTCCCTATCAGCGGTTGCTGAAGCGGTGCGTCCAGTTCCTTGGCGACGAAATAGGCGATAAGCGCTGCGAAATTCCACAAGCGGCCCGAGCTTCCGCCCGGCACATTGCTCACAAAATCGTAGGGCCTCCCATTGGTTATGGTGACCGCGAGTTCTGCGACCTGCCGTGCTATCACCTGAATGCCTTTTTCCTGCGGTTGCAGCTTCAGGTTTCGGAGCGCCGAAATCTGCAAGGGTTTCATGTCCTTGCGCCATCTTCTTGATGAGAAGAAAGAAACCCCATTTCGCGAATTGATCTTCGCCGCCTTAAGTAAGGTCGAGTCCAAAAAAAGGAAATTGGCGTCGTATCCGTCCTCGTATTCCCTCAGGATTTCACTAAATGCTTGATCTTGTTTTGGTCCAATGAGCATCACCCACCTGCAACTGCATTGTCACCCTCTCCCCTTGTTACGTATGCGAGGGCTTCTGCTTGTATACTTAAGGATAAGCGATCTAACACAAGAGCCACGCCCCTCACAGGCTCAACTATCTAAGATTGTATTAAATTGATACATACTGCGACAATTGGACCACACTGAGTCCGATTTTGTTACATTTCGTGATTAATCAGCAGCGGGGTGAAACCGGCGATTAGCCTTGCTGGGAGAGAAAAGCGCAGCCGGCACGAATTGCGTCCTGGCATGGCTATTCGCGCTTGCAATCACCGGCCACGCCGGTAAAAGCCCGGATTGAAACGTGGCGTCGGCCGGGATCACTCCATGAAGCTTTTTGCGGGCAATTCCAACCGGGTGCTGGCGGAGGCCATTGCCCGATACCTCAATATTTCTCTGGGTAAGGCGATGGTCCGCCGTTTTGCGGATCAGGAGATCTTCGTCGAAATTCAGGAGAATGTGCGCGGCGAGGACGTTTTCGTCCTGCAGTCCACCTCTTACCCGGCGAACGACCATCTGATGGAACTGCTCATCATGATCGATGCGTTCCGCCGTTCTTCGGCTCGCCGCATCACAGCGGTGCTTCCCTATTTCGGCTACGCGCGGCAGGACCGCCGCACGTCCGGCCGCACTCCCATCTCCGCCAAGCTGGTGGCGAACCTGATCACGCAGGCCGGCGCCGATCGTGTGCTGACGCTCGATCTGCACGCCGGTCAGATCCAGGGCTTCTTCGATATCCCGACCGACAACCTCTACGCCGTGCCCGTGATGGCACGGGACGTGAAGGCCCATTACAAGCTTGAAAACGTCATGGTTGTGTCTCCGGATGTGGGCGGCGTGGTGCGTGCCCGCGCGCTCGCCAAACGCATCGATGCCCCGCTTGCCATCGTCGACAAGCGCCGCGATCGCCCCGGCGAATCCGAGGTGATGAACGTGATCGGCGATGTTCGCGGCCGCGACTGCCTCCTGATCGACGATATCGTCGATTCCGGTGGCACGCTCTGCAATGCAGCAGATGCGCTGATCGCCAATGGGGCCACTAGCGTTACGGCCTATATCACCCACGGCGTGCTCTCGGGTGGAGCGGTGGCGAGGATCACCGGCTCAAAGCTCAAGGAACTGGTGATCACCGATTCCATCCAGCCGACCTCGTCTGTCGAGGCCGCTCATAATATCCGCGCCATCACGATCGCCGACCTGATCGGAGAAGCGATCTCGCGGACGGCATCGGAACAGTCGGTTTCAAGTCTGTTTAACTAGCACGCTACTCGATCACGGCGCCCCGTTCGGCAAGCAGAGAGCGCAGGACCGATCGGTGGCAATGGGATTCGTCTTCACAATAGCAGCCGATCGAGAAATCCGCGTCGTGTGAAAGCCTCGCCAGGAGGTCGAGGGCGTGCCGCGCGGCAGGCTCGTTCATCTCTGTACGGAACGCACGGACGAAGGCTTTCCAGTCCTTATCCGTCTTCGCAGCCAGCGCACGCGATACCAGTTCGGGACTGGGCGAAAGCTCCGGATACCAGACGTCATACCAATTATCCGCCGCATATCGTTCCCTGCGCACGCCTCGAGGCGGGCGCCGGACCGTGCCGATGCGGGTGCCCTCCCCCGGAAGGCGCGGTGAACCGAGGCGGACGATGTGAACGGCCATGGCGAAGCTCCGCAGCAAGGCCGCAAAAGTAGCATGTAACGGCGCGGATGAAACCTTGCAGTGCCATGCGTCCTTTAGGCTGCAAAATTATTGAAACTGCGCATCGTGCTTTCCGAAACCGATTCCGGGTTTCGGGCCGATGCGCCGGGCGGACTTGCGCGGATAAGGGGCTTGCGCTATAGACCCGCGGTCCGCGCAGACACCCTTGGAGGCAGCGCGGATGGAGGCCGACCCGGTGCTTGTGAGCGCTGCAGGCGGCTTTCTCGTTTTCGGACTTGGCTTTGGCCGGCTCCGGAGGCGCTCCGACAACAAAAGGTAAAGCCATGAGCCAGTCATACGAACTGACGGCCGAGGCGCGCGAACGGGTCGGTAAGGGGTCCGCCCGGGCAATTCGGCGCAACGGCAAGATTCCCGCCGTAATCTACGGCGACAAGCAGCCCCCGCTTTCGATCACCCTTCCCGCCAAGGAAGTGTTCCTGCGCATCCACGCCGGCGGCTTCCGGACCACCATCGCCACCATCGATGTGAACGGTGAGAAGATTGAGGTCCTGCCGAAGGACTACCAGCTCGATCCTGTGCGTGGCTTCGCTATGCATGTGGACTTCCTGCGGGTTGGCCGGAACACGGTCGTGACGGTGAACGTGCCCGTGCATTTCATCAACGACGAGAAGGCTCCCGGCATCAAGCGCGGCGGTGTTCTGAACGTCGTGCGCCACGAGGTCGAGTTCCAATGCCCGGCCAATGCCATTCCGGATCACATCACGGTGGATCTGGAAGGTCTCGACATCGGCGATTCCGTGCATATCTCGGCGGTGAAGCTGCCCCAGGGTGTGACGCCGACCATCACGGACCGCGACTTCACCATCGCCACCATCGCAGCGCCTGCCGGCCTCCGCTCGGAAGAGGCTGAAGGCGGCGAGGCTGGAGAGGAACAGGCTGAAGGGGGCGAGGAGTAATCTCCTCCCCTTCTTCGGGAGGCACCCATGCTTCTCATCGCGGGGCTCGGCAACCCCGGCCCGCAGTACCAGAACCACCGGCACAATGTCGGTTTCATGGCGGCGGATGCCATTCACCGCCGCCATTCCTTTTCGCCCTGGTCGAAGAAATTCAGCGCGCTCGCCTCTGAGGGCCGGATCGGCACTGAAAAGGTGCTGCTTCTGAAACCGCAGACCTTCATGAATCTCTCCGGCCAGGCGGTCGGCGAGGCCATGCGCTTCTATAAGCTCGGGCCATCCGACATCGTCGTCCTTTATGACGAGCTCGACCTCGCCCCGGGCCGGGTGCGGGTGAAGCGCGGCGGCGGTTCGGGCGGCCACAATGGCATCAAGTCCATCGACGCCCATTGCGGGCCGGACTACCGCCGTGTGAGGATCGGTATCGGTCATCCGGGAGATAAGGCACGGGTTTCACCTCATGTGCTCGGCGATTTTGCCAAGGCCGATTATGTCTGGCTGGACCCGTTGCTCGATGCCCTTGCGGAGAACATCCCTATGCTCGTGGCGGGGGACGAGTCGGGCTTCATGAACAAGGTGAGTCTCGCGGTGCAAGGCAAAACCCCCAACATGGAAACGAGCGGGGGGTCTGCTTCCAAAGGTCAAAGCCACATTCGCCAGGCTCGTCCGAAGGCGCCGGCCCAGCTTCCGGAGGGCGGCCCCATGGCCGCCATGCTGAAGAAGCTCTTCGGCAGCAAAGAATAGGCCTCCGGACTTGACGACCAACGGGCGCTTCGCCCATAGCCCTGCCAGCATCCTTTGAACGGCTTCCAAAGCTACAGGACAGATTATCCATGGGTTTCAAATGCGGCATCGTCGGCTTGCCCAATGTCGGCAAATCGACGCTCTTCAACGCGCTGACCAGGACGGCCGCCGCTCAGGCCGCGAACTATCCATTCTGCACTATCGAGCCCAACACAGGCGAGGTGGCCGTGCCCGACCCGCGCTTGAAGAAGATCGCCGAGATCGCCGGTTCCAAGGAGATCGTGCCGACGCGCATCTCCTTCGTCGACATTGCCGGCCTCGTGCGCGGCGCCTCCAAGGGTGAAGGGCTGGGCAACCAGTTTCTCGCCAACATCCGCGAGGTGGATGCGATCGTTCATGTCCTGCGTTGTTTCGAAGACGACGACATCACCCATGTGGAAGGCCGCATCGATCCGACCGCCGATGCGGACACGGTCGAGACGGAATTGATGCTGGCGGATCTGGAAAGCCTCGAGCGGCGCGTCGTCCAGGTGAGAAAGCGCGCCACCGGCAAGGAGAAGGAGGCGATGGCCACCCTCCCCGTCATGGAAGGAGCGCTCAAGCTTCTTCAGGAAGGCAAGCCCGTCCGCCTCATCACGGCAGAGCTCGACCCGGAAGGCATGCGCATTCTCCGCTCCCTCAACCTGCTCACCTCCAAGCCCGTGCTTTATGTCTGCAATGTCGCCGAGGGCGATGCGGCGACAGGTAACGTGCACACGGCCGCGGTCGAAAGGATGGCCGAGGCGCAGGGCGCCAGGACCGTCATTATCTCTGCGGCCATCGAGGCCGAGGTGGCTCAACTTCCGGATGAAGAGGCGGCGGAATATCTCGAGGCCATGGGCCTGCACGAACCCGGCCTCGACCGGCTCATCCGTGCCGGCTACGAACTCCTTGACCTTATCACCTTCTTTACCGCCGGCCCGAAGGAGGCCCGCGCCTGGACCGTGCAGAAGGGAGCGAAGGCGCCGCAGGCGGCCGGTGTCATCCACACCGACTTCGAACGCGGCTTCATCCGGGCCCAGACGATCGCCTATGAAGATTTCGTGCGCCTGGGCGGCGAAACGGCAGCACGCGATGCCGGAAAAGCGCGGGACGAAGGCAAGGACTATGTCGTCCAGGACGGCGACATCATGCTTTTCAAGTTCAACGTGTAAGCCCAAAAGCCACCCTGTTTCCGCAGTTGCGAAAAGGCTTGTGACCTTTTCGCGCATGCAGCATTTTTCGCACGCGCGCTCTTGGCAGCGTATGTGCCGGGTGTTTATTTCGGCCGCCTGCGCTCGCGTCCCGGAGCGCCGGTGATCAGCGATTCCATATTTGCCCGGCCGTTCCAGGCCAGCGTCTTTTTTGTGCTTCAAGGAGCTCAGATATGCTCGGAAAAAAGGTTCCGCACGTTACCTTCCGCACCCGCGTTCGCGACGAATCCATTGAGGGGCCGAACCCCTACCGCTGGGAAGACAAGACCAGCGCCGACTATTTCGCCGGCAAGCGGGTGGTTCTTTTCTCCCTGCCCGGCGCCTTCACGCCGACCTGCTCCACCTATCAGCTCCCGGATTTCGAAAAGCTCTATGATGAGTTCAAGGCCGAGGGCATCGACGAGATCTACTGCATCTCCGTCAACGACGCGTTCGTGATGAATGCCTGGGGCCGCGCCCAGAACATCACGAACATCCGGCTCATTCCCGACGGCTCCGGCGAGTTCACGCGCAAGATGGGCATGTTGGTCGCCAAGGACAATCTGGGCTTCGGCATGCGTTCCTGGCGATATGGCGCCGTGATCAACGACGGCGTCGTCGAGATGTGGTTCGAAGAAGAGGGCTTCTCCGACAACTGCGACACGGACCCTTATGGCGTTTCTTCGCCGCAGAATATCCTTCAGGCATTGCGCGCCCCCAAGGCCGCAGCAGCCTGATAAAAGCATCGAATTCACAATGCCCCCGGAGCACGCGTGTCCGGGGGTTTTTTATTGCCTCGATCTGTGCGACCAGAAACCGCGTGGTTTAGAGGTTCAGGAATGACAAGCAAACGATGGGCCTATGAGGACCTGACGGAAGGCCGGGTATTCGACCTCGGTTCCCGGACAGTCTCTCGAGAGGAGATACTGGAGTTCGCTGGAGAGTTCGATGCACAGCCGATGCACCTGGACGAAGAGGCCGGGCTGAAAAGCTTGCTGGGAGGTCTGTCGGCGTCCGGCTGGCACACATGTTCCGTCTTCATGCGCATGATGTGCGATGCCTTCCTTCTTGACTCAACGACTGAAGGATCCCCCGGAATTGCCGAATTGCGCTGGAGAAAACCGGTTCTCGCCGGCGACACTTTAGGCGGAACCTCCACCGTCGTGTCGAGACGGCGCCTGAAATCCCGTCCGGAAATGGGCCTCGTCACCTTCCGTCACGTGATAAGGAACCAGCGCAATGAAGCCGTGCTCGAAAGCGAGAACCCGATCCTGTTCCGCCTGCGCGACCCGGGAGCTGCCGAATGAGCCTCGACGCTTTCCTGAGGATCGGCGAGACGGCCACGCTCGGCAGCCATACCTTCACCGCGGAAGAGATCAAGCGCTTCGCCGCGAAATATGATCCCCAGCCCTTCCATACAGACGAGGAAGCGGCGAGGAAAAGCATCTTCGGCCGGCTCTGCGCTTCCGGCTGGCACACCTGCGCGATGTGGATGCGGTATAATCTCAAGTACCGCGAACAGGCCGCAAGATGGGACGGCCCCGGCCCGCGGCCGACATTCGGCCCCTCACCCGGTTTCTCTAACCTCAAATGGCTCAAGCCTGTTTATGCCGGGGACACGATCACCTTCACCCGCACCGCGCTGTGGCACAGGCCTCTTGCCTCCCGGCCGGGGTGGAGGCTTGTCTCGCTGAGGGGCGGCGCATTCAATGCGAACAACGAGGCGGTGCTGGAATTCGAAAACGTCATTCTCTTGAAAGTGGAATAGCGCTCGGCTGGAGAATCTTTCTCGGAATTTCCGGATCGAGCGAGCCCGCCCGTCATGGGGTCGAGCGCACAGACACGCTTTGAGAAGAGCTGGGATCAGTGCCCCTCGAATGACACGAGCGTTCGCACATCCACGCCCTGCGCTTCCAGCTTTGCGCGGCCGCCGAGGTCAGGCAGATCAATGACGAAACAGGCGGTGACGATCTCCGCTCCCATCTGCCGCAAGAGCCGCACCGCCGCCTCCGCAGTGCCGCCCGTCGCGATCAGGTCGTCGACAAGGATGACTTTTTCCCCGGGCGAAACGGCATCGACATGCATCTCCATCTCATCGAGCCCGTATTCCAGGCTGTAAGCCACGCGCACGGTCTCGTGCGGCAGCTTCCCCTTCTTGCGGATGGGTACGAAGCCTGAGGAGAGTTGATGGGCGATCGCGCCGCCCAGAATGAAGCCGCGCGCCTCGATGCCTGCGATTTTGTCGATCTTCGAGCCCGCATAGGGATGGACGAGCTCATCCACGGCGCGGCGAAAAGCGCGGGCATCCCCGAGCAGGGTGGTGATGTCGCGAAAGAGGATCCCCGGCCGCGGATAGTCTGGAATGGTGCGGATCGCTGCAAGCAAAGTATCTTCGAGCGACTGTTTCATGGCCGAATCCCGGTTCGTCCCTTTGTGCCTCTTCCCAGCTCCAATGAAAAGGGCGCCCGTGAGGCGCCCTTATCGATCTGCCGCTGGGCCTGCTGCAGCATGATGCTTTCCGATGTGCTAGTGCAGCTCGGCCCAGATCTTGCGCTTGGTGAGATACACCAGGCCTCCGAAGAGAACGAGGAAGATCAACACCGTGAAGCCGGTCTGCTTCCGCGCTTCGAGGTGAGGCTCCGCCGCCCACATCAGGAACGCGGACACGTCGCGGGAGTATTGGTCGAGTGTCTCTGGCGTGCCGTCGTCATAGGTCACCTGGCCGTCCGAAAGCGGAGGCGGCATGGCGAGCGCAGGACCACTGATGAAAAAGGGATTGTAATAGGTGCCCTCGGGAACCTGGACCCCTTCCGGCGGCGTCTCCTCATAGCCGGTCAGCAGCGCATGGATGTAATCCGGCCCACCTTCGGCATATTGAGTGAAGATGTCGAAGATGAAGGTCGGGAAGCCACGCTCCACACCGCGCGCCTTGGCGATCAGCGAGAAATCCGGCGGAGGAGCGCCGTTGTTGGATGCCGCCGCCTGCTGCGGATTGGCGAACGGCGCCGGGAAATAGTCCGAAGGCGTGCCGGGACGCTCGAACATGTCGCCAGCTTCGTTCGGGCCGTCCTGGATCTGGTATTCGGCCGCGATCGCCCGGACCTGCTCCTCCGAATAGCCGAGATCCTCGAGATTGCGGAAGGCGACCATGTCAAGGGAGTGACAGGATGCGCAGACCTCGCGGTAGATCTTGAAGCCGCGCTGTAGCTGCGCCCTGTCATAGGTGCCGAACGGCCCTGCGAAGGACCATTCCTGCGGTTCGGGATGCTTCAGCGGATAGTGCGGCGTCGCGGCTTCTTCCTGGGCGACCGCAACGGAAGTGGCGAGCGCAACGGAAGTGGCGAGCGCAAGACCAAGCCCGAGCGCACCCAGAGCGTGGAGAAACATTCTCATTTCCAAAATCCCCTTGCGCATCGCTTAGCGTTGGCTGACCGGCTGGGCGGCCAAGGAACCGGCCTTGTTCTTCTCCAGCACCGCCTCTGTGATCGAGTTCGGCAAGCGGCGCGGCGTTTCGATCAGCCCGAGAACCGGCATGACGACCAGGAAGAAGAGGTAGTAATAGAGCGTACCGAGCTGCGCCATCACCACATAGCTCCCCTCTGCCGGGCGAGACCCAAGCCAGCCGAGCAGGATGGCATCCGCCACGAAGAGCCAGAAGAAGAGCCTGTACCAGGGCCGGTATGCCGCGGAGCGAACCTTCGACGTATCGAGCCAGGGCGTGAGGAACAGCAGCGCAATGGAGCCGAACATCACGAGCACGCCGCCGAGCTTCGAGTCGATCGGGCCGATGTTGAAGGTGATGGCGCGCAGCATGGCATAGAAGGGCAGGAAGTACCATTCAGGCACGATATGCGCCGGCGTCTTCAGCGGGTTGGCTTCGATATAGTTGTCCGGATGGCCAAGATAGCTCGGCAGGTAGAAGACGAAGTAGGCGAGGACGAACAGGAACACGACCATCGCAAAACCGTCCTTGACGGTCGCGTAGGGCGTGAAGGCAACCGTATCGGTCTTCTGCTTCACCTCGATGCCGGTCGGGTTGGTCTGGCCCGTGACGTGCAGAGCCCAAACATGGAGGACGACCACGCCCGCGATCATGAACGGCAGCAGGTAATGGAGGGAGAAGAAGCGGTTGAGCGTGGGATTGTCCACCGCAAAGCCGCCAAGGAGCAGCTGCTGAATCCAGTCGCCCACGAGCGGAATTGCCGAGAAGAACCCGGTGATCACCGTCGCGCCCCAGAAGCTCATCTGGCCCCAGGGCAGCACATAGCCCA
>Ga0182749_1001974_pt1 | contig 15472 bp, 13 predicted proteins | sample eDN3rd37CKraftMG_FD_128875 | JGI IMG/M metagenome (GOLD analysis project Ga0182749, IMG submission 128875) | Enriched Miracle-Growth compost microbial communities from Emeryville, California, USA - eDNA 3rd pass 37_C Kraft MG (version 2) (version 2) ...
CTCCGCGCCTTCCTCGACCGTCATGTCGAGCACGTCGGCGATCGACTTCTCCTTGAACGTGACGGAAAGCGTCTCGCGATTGTAGCGCTTGCCCTTGCATTCCTCGCACGTCACGTAGACGTCGGGCAGGAAGTGCATCTCGATCTTGATGACGCCGTCGCCCTGGCAGACTTCGCAGCGTCCGCCCTTGACGTTGAACGAGAAGCGGCCCGGCTCGTAGCCGCGCGTCTTCGCTTCCGGCAGCCCTGCGAACCATTCGCGGATCGGCGTGAACGCGCCGGTGTACGTCGCCGGGTTCGAGCGCGGCGTGCGTCCGATCGGCGACTGATCGATGTCGATGATCTTGTCGAAGTTCTCGATGCCGGTGATCTTGTCGTACTCGCCCGGATGATCCTTGGCGTTGTTGAGCTTGCGCGCCACCGCCTTGAAGATCGTGTCGATGAGCAGCGTCGATTTTCCGCCGCCCGAGACGCCGGTGATGCACGTAAAGAGGCCGACCGGAATCGACGCCGTGACGTCCTTGAGGTTGTTCGAGCGCGCGCCCGTGACGGTCAGCATGCGCGACGGATCGGGCGCGCGGCGCTTTTTCGGAATCGGCACGTAGCGGACGCCCGACAGATATTCGCCGGTGAGGCTTTCCGGGCTCTCCATGATGTCGGCCGGCGTGCCCTGCGCGATGATCTTGCCGCCGTGCACGCCCGCGCCCGGACCGATATCGACGACATGATCGGCCGTCATGATCGCGTCCTCGTCATGCTCGACGACGATGACGGTGTTGCCGATGTCCCTGAGGTGCTTGAGCGTATCGAGCAGGCGGTCGTTGTCGCGCTGATGCAACCCGATCGACGGCTCGTCGAGCACGTAGAGCACGCCCGTCAGGCCCGAGCCGATCTGCGACGCGAGGCGGATGCGCTGCGATTCACCGCCCGACAGCGTGCCGGACGAGCGCGACAGCGTCAGGTATTGCAGCCCGACGTCGTTCAGGAATTTGAGGCGGTCGCGGATTTCCTTCAGGATGCGCGTCGCGATCTCGGTCTGCTGCTTGCTGAAGGTTTTCGGAATATCCTCGAACCACTGGTTCGCAGCCTTGATCGAGAGATCGCAAACCTCGCCGATGTGCTTGCCGCCGATCTTCACCGCCAACGCCTGCGGCTTCAGACGATAGCCGCCGCACGCTTCGCATGGATGCGCCGCCTGATAGCGCGAGAGTTCCTCGCGCACCCAGTCCGAGTCCGTTTCCTTGAAGCGCCGCGCGATGTTGCCGATGACGCCCTCGAACGGCTTTTCGGTCGAGTAGTTGCGCGTGCCGTCCCAGTACGTGAAGACGATGTCTTCGTCGCCCGAACCGTAGAGGATCGCGAGCTGCACGTGCTTCGGCAGCCGCTCCCACGGCGTCTTCATCGACACCTTGTAGTGCTTGGCGAGGCTTTCGAGCGTCTGCTCGTAATAAGGAGACGACACGCCGGTCTTCGCCCACGGATAGATCGCGCCTTTTTCCAGACTGAGCGAGCTATCGGGCACGACGAGGTCCGGCTCGAACCTCAGTTCCGAACCGAGTCCGTCGCACACCGGGCAGGCGCCCGCAGGCGCGTTGAATGAGAACAGCCGCGGCTCGATCTCGTCGATCGTGAACCCCGACACCGGGCACGCAAACCGCGCCGAGAAAATGATCCGCTCGTGCGTATCGTTCTTGGATTTATTCGCGCCCTCGGTCTCGGACTTGGACAGCGGCTTGTCGACGTATTCCGCAATCGCGAGACCGTCCGACAGCTTCAAAGCCTGTTCGAACGAATCCGCGAGCCGCGTGCCGAGGTCCTTCTTGACCACGATGCGGTCGACGACCACGTCGATGTCGTGCTTGTATTTCTTGTCGAGCTTCGGCGCGTCACCGATGTCGTAGACCGTGCCGTTGATCTTGAGGCGCTGGTAGCCCTTCTTCTGCCACTCGGCGATTTCCTTGCGATACTCGCCCTTGCGGCCGCGCACGACCGGCGCCAGGAGTAGCAGCCGCGTACCTTCGGGCAGCGCCAGAACGCGATCGACCATCTGCGAAACGGTCTGGCTTTCGATCTGCAAACCCGTCGCAGGAGAGTAGGGGACACCGACGCGCGCGAACAGCAGACGCAGGTAGTCGTAAATCTCGGTGACGGTGCCGACGGTCGAGCGCGGATTCTTCGACGTCGTTTTCTGTTCGATCGAGATAGCGGGCGACAGACCGTCGATATGATCGACGTCCGGCTTCTGCATCATTTCCAGAAATTGCCGCGCGTAGGCCGATAGGCTTTCGACGTAACGGCGCTGGCCCTCGGCGTAGATCGTATCGAAGGCGAGCGACGACTTTCCCGAACCTGACAAACCCGTGAACACCACGAGGGCATCGCGCGGAATTTCGAGATCGACGTTTTTCAAATTATGTTCACGCGCGCCGCGCACGTGAATCGTCTTCATCAATTCGGAACCGGGGCGGCCGGACGGTTTTTTCACCTGTTTGCTCATGCTCGCTAACTAGCCCGCCGGACCTCGAAACAGCAACGTGGCGGATGGCCGACGCGCGTGGACAAGCCGCGGAAAAGGATCGATCGAGGGGCGATGTTAATAGTATTAACATCGCGCGCTGACGTCGGGCAATTGGAACGCTCCAGTTATACTGACCTGGCCCACTTTCAAGAGACCGCGGCATCGAGAGAGCTGGATTGGTCGTTCGGTCCAGGTGAGCGGCGCGGCGTGTCTCCATTCGTCCTTCTGCGGCCGTCCATCGGTGATGTCGCAAAATCCGATTTCGACGCGACGATGATGTGCTCGCTGATCTTGAGGCCCGTCGGTTTGTCGAGCGTCCCGGCCGTAGGGTAGGTTTCACTGCTGCCGGCTTGTTTCCAGAATAAATTGCCGCCGGAGCGTTCGTTGCACGCTCTCCGACGATCGAAACCAAGTCAGCGTTTCCTCGCAAAGAACGTCGAGATCGTCGCCCGCGGAGCGCGTCATCGCTGCAAAGTTTCCGCTGGTCTTCGCGCATCGCACACAATGAGATGCACGAACGGGATCGAGCGATCCGCGAACTTCGAAGACCACGCCTTTGCAGAGGCAGCTTCCTGTCACGCGCTCGGTCATGAGAAAAAAATCCTTTTACTTTTGCCGTGGCGTTGGCAGCAATATTTGCGCGACACTTGAAATGATGTGAACACGGATAAGCAATATTGCGACGTGATAATTGTGATCGGCTTCGCACACATGACGTCTTGACGACACCGCGTTTGAAGCACAGATTTAATTTGTGACGATGCTGCTGTCGCAACTTTCCGCGAAAGTATCTCGGCCGGCAGGGCCGATGAACTGTGGACTAGTGACGCGAGCCGCATGGCACGTGTGGCGTGTGAGGGCCCTGGGCCATTGCGTGAAAGGCAGTAGGCGTGACACGGCGAAACAATCGAGGAAGGAGATGACTCCACCGGGTTATCAAACGAGACCTCGAGAATTCACGTTCCCGGGGTCAGCAGCTTGACGAGCGCTCTCGAGAATATGGCCGCGCTTACGACAGCTGTCGGATTTACAATTTGGATCTATCGCACGAGGGCGGCAGCCGTGAAGGTGAGCCAGAGCCTCGCTTCAAAAGCCCGGTTATAATCTGGGCAGACCATCAAGGGTAATTAACCCCGCGCGCATCCGAGGATGCGGCGGGGTTTATTCATGAACGAAGCAGCGATGGTGGAAGGAGAGCTTTCTCCGGTTGAACCAATGGAAACCGCGCGGCTCAATCTGCGTGCGTTCCCGGCGTGACGCTCTCCCGACTTCAAAATTGATAACGGAGCCGGTCAGCAGATGGGTTGCGGGCTGGCCGTGTCCTTTTTCCGAAGAGATGGCGGGAAGCGCGCTGGAATGATGCGGCGCTTGGCCGTCGAAGGCGCCGCGCTTCCGCTGGCGATTATCCGCAAGCCGCAGGACGAATTGATTGGCGGGATCGTGCTTGTCCGCGATTGCTTTGATGCGCGCTTGTGGCATGCAAGAAAAAGGCGTGGGCCCAGTCTTCTCGCTGGCGCGCAACCGGAACGAGACTTGCGTCTTCTTCGAGATCGACCGGCCTCAGTCCTTATGATTGGTGATGGCGACGAACGTGTCGTCATTCTGGCAGTGGCGCTCGTGCATTAGAAAATCATAGTAGCCGCAGCGCCCGTGGCCGGGATATTCGCGGCAGGCACGCGGGCGCGCATGATAGATCGTGCAGCGCCGTTCCTTGGTATCGAAGAACTGGCAGATGCGCCCGTAATGTTTATCGCCCTTGCGACGCATGAGGTATTTGTGGCCGTGGCCTTCGCGCGTGAAGCGCTTCTTCGCCGTGTTGAACGCCAGCTTGAAATACTTGGCGAGACGCTCGATGTCGCGCTTGTTGAGCGCAATGACCGGATACGAGCAGCAGTATCCCGGACATTTCAGACAATTATACTGAGCCATCTGCGGCTTTGACGCTCCCGGTAGGCGCTGGGATAAGCGCGTGTGGTCGAGACAACCGCCATAGCCGATAGCCTCCGTCAGTCAAGCGGGGCCGGAGACAAGAATGGGGAGTGATACGGAATCTGCTTGCGCTGTTGCCGTCTGTTCCCTAAATTAGAACATTATGTGAACGGCGGCGCCACGCAAAGGCGTGGACAAAAGCAAATCGCAGAAGCAGCTCGATCGCCTAGCCTCTAATGTCGGCTAGAGATTCTGCGGCGCAGCCGTCGATACAACTAAAGCGAAAGCGGCGTTCCTTTTTCGATTGAGGTGCGCACGCGGGTGTCATGCACGCCCAAGGTCAAACAAGTTTTGAGGAGATCTGCGAATGGCGGGTTCGGTCAATAAAGTCATTCTGGTCGGCAACGTCGGCAAGGACCCCGAAATTCGCCGCACGCAGGATGGCCGGCCGATTGCCAACCTGAGCTTGGCGACCAGCGAAACGTGGCGCGACAAGCAAACAGGTGAGCGCAAGGAAAAGACCGAGTGGCATCGCGTCGTCATCTTCAGCGAGCCGCTGTGCAAGGTCGTCGAGCAGTACGTGAAGAAGGGCTCGAAGCTTTACATCGAAGGCGCGCTGCAGACGCGGAAGTGGACGGACCAAAGCGGCGCCGAAAAGTATTCGACCGAAGTCGTGCTGCAGGGCTTCAACGGCACGCTGACGATGCTTGACGGAGCAGGCGGCGGCCGCGGCGCATCGGTCGGCATGCAGGAAGGCGGATCGGACTATGGCTCCGACGGTGGCTTCGGTTCCAGTGAACCGCGCCGCGTCACCAAGACCGGCGGTGGCTCAAAGGGCAACTTCGACAAAGCCCTGGACGACGAAATTCCGTTCTAATTCTACACTAGCTCGATTCCGCGCCGCGCAATCGCCTCGTGTCATCCTCGGCCGAGCGCGGCAAAGCTGCGTCGAAGGCCGGCGATCCAGCGCAAGAACTCGTCGAAGATGATCTCGCAGGCTCACCCATTCGAGGATGACGAATGGTGCGCAATCGCCGCCGTTAATGCAGCGTCACCGTCGCGGGTTTGAATGTGTCTTCCGATTGCACCTCGATGAACAGGTGGTGCACATCCGGAAAACGCGACCTGATCGCGCCTTGCAGCCTGCCCGTGACGGCTTCCACGGTCTTGGCGCTCATGCCGTCGTGAAAATCCACGCTGGCCGTGACGAGCACATCGTGCGGCCCGAGATGCATGGTGCGAATGTCGTTGATCTTGCGGATCGGCTTCATGTCACCCACCTCGCCCGAGATGATTTCGCGAAGCCCAGCCTGCACCACGCGTGAGGCGGCCTCGCCAACGATCAGCGATTTGATTTCGCGCGACATGAACGCTGCAACGCTCGCAAGAATGAGCCCGATCAAAATCGACGCGACGCCGTCCGCTTTCTCGTAGCCGCCGAGATGCGCCACGAGTGTGCCCACGAACGCAATCGACAAACCGATAATCGCTGCGAGATCCTCAAGCACGATGGCAAACAGCGTTGGATCTTTCGATCTTCGCAATGCTTCGAAAAACCCGAGACGCACCCCCTGCCGTTGCTTTTTGAGCTCTCCGGCGGCGTTGACCATCGAATAGCCTTCAAGGCAAAACGCCACCGCGAGCACCGCATAGGCCGCAAAGACATTCTGCAGAGGATGGGGGTGCAGCACCTTCTCAATGCCTTCGTAGATCGCCACGCCCGCTCCGAGCGAGAAAAGCACCATCGCGACGATGAAACTCCAGAAATAGATCTCCCTGCCGTAGCCGAATGGATGTTGGTCATCGGCCGGAAGCTTGGAGCGCCTTATCCCGAGCAGCAACAGTCCCTGATTGGCCGTATCGACGAGGGAGTGGATTGCCTCCGACAGCATTGCGGAGGAGTGCGTCCAGAGCGCCGCTGCGAATTTTGCCGCCGCAATCCCGAGGTTGCATCCCAACGCGATCAGGACGACTGCTTTTGATCCTCCCGCTTCCACGTTTCCCTCTTCATCAATGTGTCATCATATCTTGCCACGATGCCGGGAGAAACATAAAGCCCGTAGGCCCTGTTTGTTCGGCGGCGCGCCGTCACGGGGAAGGATTGGAGAACGCCATGAACCGCTTGGTCCCGATCCTCATCATTGCTCTCGCCTTGATCCCGTCCACGGGACACGCAGCGCGATGTGACGGCGACTTTCAACTCGTACGAGGTTCGTGGGTATCGACGCGCTATTGTCGCGCGGTGCAGATCGCGAAAGTTGCGCGCGAGAACGGGATGAATGTCTCGGCCGAAACTCTTCTCCGGCATCCTTCCCGCGCCGAGGAAGTCTGCCGCTTCGTCGCTAGCGATATCCGCGTTCACCCGGCATGCGAGCAGGTACATGCAATTTTTGAGTGGGCGTGGTGAATTTCACGCAGGCGTTCGATCACTTCGACTTCAGAAACTCGATGATCTTCTTCCGGGTATCGGCATCGCCGACGCCGGAAAACGGCTTCATATTGTTGTTTTGGACGACGCTGTCGGGATTGGCGATGAACTTGTCGAGCGACGCTTCATCCCACGTGATGTTCGCTTGCTTCATCGACTGCGAATAATTGTTGTATCCCTGGACCGATCCGGACTTGCGTCCGATGACGCCATGCAGGTTTGGACCAAGGCGATTGTCACCCTCCTTCCAGGAATGACAGGTGCGGCAGTTGTTATTGAAAGCCTGCTCGCCGGAAACATCGTCAGCAGCGCGCGCAGCTTGAGTGAGGAACGTCGAAAGCGTCAGGACCGCTGTCATGACAAAAACATGCATTGCAATCTCCTTGTTCACCATACGCACTGCTCAAAAGTCCTGCCGAAAAAGGCAATGGTAACGGGAAAAGAACGCAAAAAACCCCGGCGCCGTTCCGCACCGGGGTCAATTCGTGAGTCTCGATTGGATAAGAAAGAGGAATGTCTCTTCAAAATTCAATTTTTAGGAGCTTCGTCCTTTGGAGCGTCCGGGGCGGGCTTCACGCTTTCCTTGGCTTTCGCGAGGGCATCTTGCGCTTCCTGCTTTGCCTTTTCGATCGCGGGGCCAGCCTTTTCCTTTGCGGACTGGTAAGCTTCCTTCGCGGCCGCCTTCGCCTTCTCGTAGGCCGGACCGGACTTGTCGCGAATCTCTTCGCCCTTTTCGGCAGCGCGTTGCAGCCAGCCTTTGGGCGGACTGATGCGCTTATAGGCCGGGGCAGCGGTTAACGCGTCCTTGGTCGCAGCCGGCATGGTGATGAGGATGCCCTTGTCCGTCGACTCGATGCTAAGCGCGGTCAGACGGACTGCAACCTTTTTCTCGCCAACGCCGAGAAGCCCACCGACGCCGATGACCGCGCCGACGATCTTGTTGTCCTGATCGACGACCAGATCCTCGATGTCGCCGATCACCTTGCCGTCCTTGTCGTGCACGTTGACGCCGATGAGGCGATCCTTCGCGAGATACTCCGTAGGCTGCTGTTCGGCGAAAAACGTGTCGTCGGCGAGGGCGGGAAGCGATCCCGCCACGATTGCGATGAAAGCAAGTGCGAAAATCCTGGGGCTCATGTCGAAGTCCTCATTATGGTCACGCACGGGCCCTGCGGGGCCCATGCCAGCGGCACAAACGGGATCAAGCGAATCCCGAATCCGCGCCTTCTCGCGGTATCTCGCGACTATGTCGGCAGCAAGTCGCAGGGATGACGTTTCTCAAATAGAGGGTGTTGGATAACACATTGAATTAAAATAATAAATTTTATATACGGAATTCGCGTCACGTCGCCGCGCCGATAGCATTTTTGCGGCGTTTCGGGTAACCTGCAAAACATCTTGCCGCGCCAGCGATCGACCTGCGCTGTAGCCGCGATCTGCCTCCAGGAAAGAGCTGACTTTGACCGACAATAGCGACGACGAAAGACCCGCAGGCAGAGAACCGAGCGACATCCGCCCGATCTCGATTTCCGACGAGATGAGGCGCTCGTATCTCGATTACGCGATGAGCGTCATCATCTCGCGCGCGTTGCCCGACGTGCGCGACGGCCTGAAGCCCGTGCATCGCCGCATCCTCTTCGCGATGAACGAGCTCGGCCTCGATTGGAACAAGAAGTACGTGAAGTCGGCGCGCATCGTCGGCGAGGTGATGGGCAAGTATCACCCGCACGGCAACCTCGCGATCTACGACGCGCTCGTGCGCTTGGCGCAGGACTTCTCGATGCGCGTGCCACTCGTGGACGGGCAGGGGAACTTCGGCTCGATCGATGGCGATCCGCCCGCCGCAGAGCGCTACACGGAATCCCGTCTCGCGAAAGTCGCGAGCTTCCTTCTCGACGATCTCGACAATGATACCGTCGACTATCGCGACAACTACGACGGCACGATCCAGGAGCCGTCGGTTCTCCCGGCCAAGTTTCCGAACCTGCTCGTCAACGGTGCAGGCGGCATCGCGGTCGGTATGGCGACAAACATCCCGCCGCACAACCTCGGAGAAGTGATCGACGCCTGCATCGCCGACCTCGACAACCCGGAGATCGGCATCGACGAATTATCGCAGATCATTCAGGGGCCGGACTTTCCAACGGCCGGTCTGATCCTCGGCCGCGGCGGCATCCTGTCGGCCTACCACAAGGGTCGCGGCTCGATCATCATGCGGGCGCGCGTCACGATCGAGAACATCCGCAAGGATCGCGAAGCGCTGATCGTCACCGAGATTCCCTATCAGGTGAACAAGCGCACCCTGATCGAGAAGATCGCCGATCTCGTGCGCGACAAGAAAATCGAGGGCATCTCGGATCTTTGGGATGAATCGAACCGCGAAGGCATCCGCATCGTCATCGAGCTGAAGCGCGACGCCGTCGCCGACGTTGTTCTGAATAACCTCTACAAGTATTCCGACCTGCAGACGACGTTCGGCGCCAACATGCTGGCGATCAACGGCGGCCGCCCTGAAAGCTTGAACCTGAAGGACTTCATTTCGGCGTTCACGTCCTTCCGCCAGGAAGTCGTAACGCGGAGGATCAAACACCTTCTGGCAAAAGCCCGCGACCGCGCCCACGTGCTCGTCGGCCTCGCCATTGCCGTCGCTAACATCGACGAGGTCATCAGGCTCATCCGGTACTCCGCGTCGCCCGCGGAAGCCAAAGAGCAATTGATGACGCGCGATTGGCCCGCCAAGGACATGGCGCCGCTGATCGAGCTGATCGCCGATCCGCGCCACAGGCTCGCGGAGGACGGGACCTACAAGCTCTCCGAGGAGCAGGCGAAGGCGATCCTGGAACTGCGCCTCTCTCGTTTGACCGCACTCGGTCGCGATGAGATCGCCGATGAGTTGAACAAGATCGCGACCGAGATCAAGGAGTACCTCGCGATCCTGGCGTCGCGCGCCCGTGTCGTCGAAATCGTCAAGGGCGAGCTGATCGCCATCAAGGAAGAGTTCGCGACCCCGCGCAAAACCGAGATCGTCGACATCGAGGGCGAGGTCGAGGACGAGGACCTGATCCAGCGCGAGGACTGCGTCGTCACCGTCAGCCACAAGGGCTACATCAAGCGTGTGCCGCTGGCGGCCTATCGCGCGCAGCGCCGCGGCGGCAAGGGCCGCTCCGGCATGTCGACGCGCGACGAGGATTTCGTCACGCAGTTGTTCGTAACGTCGACGCACACACCGGTGCTGTTCTTTTCCTCGCGCGGCATGTGCTACCGCATGAAGGTCTGGCGCTTGCCGGCCGCCTCTCCGCAATCGCCCGGCAAAGCGCTGGTCAACCTGTTGCCGTTGAGCGAAGGCGAGGCGATCACGTCGATCCTGCCGCTGCCCGAGGATTCAAAGACCTGGGGCGATCTGGAGCTGATCTTCGCGACCCGCTCCGGCAACGTTCGTCGCAATGCCCTCGCCGATTTCGAGAACATCAATCGTAACGGCAAGATCGCGATGAAACTCGACGAAGGCGATCGCATCGTGCAGGTCGCGATCTCGAAGCCCGATCAGGACGTGCTGCTGACGAGCGCGGACGGCCAGTGCATCCGTTTCCTCATCGGCGACGAGATCCGTCTGTTCAAGGGCCGTGACTCGACGGGCGTTCGCGGCATCAAGCTTTCCGACAAAGACGAAGTCATTTCGATGGCGATCCTCAATCACTTCGATGCCTCTGCTGAAGAACGCGCCGCGTATCTGAAGCAGGCTAACGCGCTTCGCCGCTCGGATGACACTGAAGAGGTCGAGACCGTCGCCGACGCCGATGCCGAGGAGGTCAGCGCCGATGCAGTCACGCTGAGCCCCGAACGCTTCGCAGCAATGCAGGCGGCCGAGCAGTTTGTGCTGACGGTCTCGAGCAAGGGCTTCGGCAAGCGCTCGTCATCGTTCGAGTTCCGCACCTCCGGACGCGGCGGCAAGGGTATCGTCGCGATGGTCGCCAATGACCGCAACGGCCGATTGCTCGCGTCTTTCCCGATCGACGAGAACGACCAGATCATGCTGGTCACCGATGGCGGTCAGCTCATCCGTTGCCCCGTGAACGGCATCCGTATCGCCGGGCGCAACACCCAAGGCGTACGCATCTTCAAAACGGAGGCCGAGGAGAAGGTCGTCTCGGTCGAGCGCATCACCGAAGAAGCGGACGAGGGCGCCAATGGACATTCGGACGATCCTTTGACCACCACGCCGGAATAATCCAACACCTTGATCGTGAACGGTTTTCTCCTGAAAATGGAGCGAGACCGTTCGCCGGTTAACTGGCCTTTCAGCCTTCTTTGGCAAAACAGCTCCGTTGAAGTCTGGGGCTGTCCTGATGAGTATTGCGTTCCACGCAGCGCTTCCGAAGCCGATCTGGCGAGAAGTAACGAGACGGCTGCAGACCGGCGTTCCCGCCCTTTGGCTACGGTCCAGCCGTTTGGCTTGGATGATTATCGCCGTCTGCGCTCTTGCGCTCGCCGTCTTATGCATCCTCTGCAGGTTCGAGTACGCGCCGCTGGACGAATTCGTCCGCATCGTGGGTATTTTCGCACTCGCCGCAGTTTTGGCCGGCGCCGGTTGGTACCGGGCGGCCTTGCTTCTCGAGTCCTTTGCGCTCGTCATCGCGACCGTCATGGTCGTGCCTGCTCTGAGTTCGATTTGCGCGTATATGGCGCTGCCCCTGCAGGACGATGTCCTGGCAAGCATCGACAGCTGGATGGGAATCGATTGGACGGCGCTCGCGTTCTGGTATCGCGCGCATCCCGTGATAAGCCATCTTCTGTTCGACGCCTACGCGAGTATTAACTGGCAGCCCGCCATTCTGATTTTTATGCTCGCCTTCATCGATCCGGAGCGGCTGCGGCGCTTTATGACGGCGTCCGCAATTACTTTGGCAGCGACCGTGGTCGTCTTCTTGCTCGTTCCGGCGTACGGGCCATATCATTACTTTCATCTTGCGCGCGTGGAGTTTTCGAATATTCCGAACACCGCGCCTTGGCATGTGCCGCCGTTGATCGAAGCGTTGCGCAACGGCTCGCATAAGATCGTCTCGGACGGTCTCGTGACGTTTCCGAGCTACCACGCCGCGACGTCGATCCTGTTCGCGTTCGGCTGGGCTGGGGTTCCCCTGATCGGCGTGCCATTGATCTTCCTCAATATGGTCATGCTGGTCTCGACCGTGCCGATGGGCAGCCATTACGTAATCGATGTGATCGGTGGCGTTGCCGTCGCGCTCGCAAGCTTGCGTCTCGCCGCCATGTATTTCCGTGCGTCCGATCAGGTTGCGCCGCTCGCGACATGGCAGCGAACGTCGGAAGGCCGGGCTATCCGCGCTTATGTGAGCCGCTGGCCGGTGGTCGGCAGCACGATTGGCCGCAAGTTTAACGCTTCTCCTGGAGAGCACCCGGCCGCGACTTGATCTCGGACCGATTACGCCGTTACAAGCGAACATGGCGCGCACAGGCTTCTATTCTGGCTCATTCGATCCCGTGACCCTCGGGCATACCGACGTTATTCGTCGCGCCGCGGGTCTCCTGGACAAACTCGTCATCGGCATCGGCGTCAATCCCGGCAAGGTCGCGATGTTCACGATCGCTGACCGCATCGCCATGCTCGAGGATGAAGTGCGCCCGATCGAGCGAGACACGAAAACGGCAATCGAAGTCGTGACGTTCTCCGGGCTGGCGGTCGATGCCGCGGCAGCGCACGACGCATCGGTCATTATTCGCGGTCTGCGCGACGGAACGGATTTCGATTACGAAATGCAGATGGCCGGCATGAACGGCGAGATGGCCCCGGACATTCAAACCGTGTACGTCGCCGCGTCTCCGGCCGTTCGCCACATCGCGGCCAACCTGGTGCGCGCCGTCGTGTCGATGGGCGGCGATCCATCGCCCTTCGTCTCGAAAGACGTTCTGAAACGCCTGAAGGCGAAGACTGCCAAAGCCAAATGATAAGCGGCGCGATCACCCGCATACCTGGCAAAGCAAATCTGCTGGCGCTCCTGCGAACAGTCCCGTCTGGCCGCGTCACGACATTCGACGCACTCGCGGAAAAGCTCGGCCAGCCGCCGGCACTCGTCCATTTGATGCTCTTGGGACTGACGGAGGACGAGCGCGATTTTGCCCCTTGGCATCGCGTCGTCGCGAAGGGCGGCGCCATAGGCCGCGGTTTGCATCGCGACCAGCAATTCGCGCGTCTCGTGCGTGAAGGCGTGCCTGTTTCACCGGCGGGCATCGTGCAGGACATGTCGCGCGTTCTCGTAAACACGTTCGATGCTTCCCTCGAACGTGCTCATCCTCCAGAAACACCGCCCGAGCCACGCCCGCCACAGAACCGCTCACGCGGCATGAAATCACGCCCGTAGATCCGCTTCCTTCTCAATTGAGGGGAAGGTGGCCAAAGGCCGGATGAGAGGGCCGGCATCCTCAAGTCTTGCGATCAGGCCGTCAAATCGCCATAAGGGCGGCAACACTGCCGGCCGCAACGACAGAGCGGCGACCGCCGGCCTCTGGAAACCTCCCGAAAATCATGAGGAGCGCCATGATCCGCCTTTTCTCGACTGCCCTCGCGTTTGTATTCGCCATGACGTTTCTCGCGGGCAATTCCGCGCAGGCGGCAGGCGACAAGCTCGTCATTGAGCTTAAGACCGGCAAGGTCGTCATCCAACTTCGTCCCGATCTTGCACCGAAGCACGTCGAGCGCGTCAAGACGCTGGCGAGCCAGGGCTTCTATAACGGCCTCAAATGGCATCGCGTCATCGACGGCTTCATGGCGCAGACCGGCGATCCGACCGGCACAGGCATGGGCGGCTCGAAGCTGCCGGATCTCCCGGCCGAGTTTTCGCAGGAACCTTACAAGCGCGGAACCGTCGGTGCAGCGCGCACGCAGGACCCGAATTCGGCGAACAGCCAATTCTTCATCTGCTTCACTGACACCGGCTGCGCTGGTCTGACAGGGCAATATACTGTCTGGGGACAGGTCATCTCCGGCATGGAAAACGTAGATAAGATCAAGCGCGGCGAGCCGGGCTCCGGAATGGTTACGGATCCCGACACGATGCTCAAAGTTTACGTGGAGTAGCAGATCACTCCCTCTCCCCATGTCATTTCACTTTGACATGGTGTAGGGGAAGAAAAGCGAAAGGAACTTCAAATTGGCTGACTACAAAGATCCCGAAAACACGCTCGTCATCGAAACGAGCAAGGGCCCGGTCGTGATCGAGCTTCGCCCCGATCTCGCGCCGAAGCACGTCGAGCGCATCAAGACGTTGGCACGCGAAGGCTTCTATGACGGCATCGTGTTTCATCGCGTCATCGACGGCTTCATGGCGCAGACGGGATGCCCGCAGGGTCGCGGCACCGGTGGTTCTTCCTACGAGAATCTTCCGGCGGAGTTCAACGCCGAGCCGCACATCCGCGGCGTCTGCTCGATGGCGCGCGCGCAAAATCCAAATTCGGCGAACAGCCAGTTCTTCATCGTTTTCGACGACGCGCGTTTCCTAGACAAACAATACACCGTCTGGGGCAAAGTCATCGAAGGTATGGAAAACGTCGACAAGATCAACAAGGGCGAGCCGCCGGCAAACCCCGATAAGATGATCAAGGTCCGCGTCGCGGCGGACGCCGCCTGATGTCCGGCATCGACGACACGACGAAGGGCGCGCTTTGCGGCGCGCCTTTTCTCATTCTGGCCTGGGCTAGCCTTGCGGGCGCTGCGGGCGTCGCTCTTACCGCAGTCGCCGCCCACAAGGGCGACAGCCCCGCGCTCGCGACGGCTGCAACGATGCTGACTCTCCACGCCGCTGCCGCCGTCGGCATTATTGCTGTAGCGCGGCATGCCCCGCGTCCTTGCCTATGGAGCGCCGTCGCAGGTGTGATGCTCGCCGGAACTTCGATCTTCGGTGGCGAGATCGCTTTCCACACGTTGACCGAAAACGCCGCGTTCCGAATGCTTGCGCCCGTCGGCGGCGCCCTGATGATCGCGAGTTGGCTTGGCTTGGCTGTGCTCGCGTTTGTGAGCGCCTTCGGCAAACGCTGAGTGAGCGAACCGCACGCAATGCGAACCGATCTTTTCGACTTCGAGCTCCCCGACAGCGCAATCGCCTTGCGTCCTGCCGAGCCGCGCGATGCGGCGCGCATGCTCGTCGTGCATCCGGTCAAGGGCGGCTGCGCACGTGACGATGCTGATCTGGCCGATAAGAGCGTTCGTGATTTGCCAAGTCTGCTGAACCCTGGCGACGCGCTCGTCTTCAACGACACGCGCGTCATCCCCGCTGCGCTTTCCGGAATGCGCATCCGCGGCGAAACGCAAGCCAAGGTCGACTTCAATCTGACGAAGCAGGTGAGCGACAACGCATGGCGCGCCTTTGCGCGTCCCGCGAAACGCCTCGAAGTCGGCGATCGCGTGCATTTCGGCCAATCGGGCGAAAGCTGCATGCTCGGTTCGCTCGATGCGACCGTTTCCGCAAAAGGCGAAGCCGGCGAGGTCGAGCTGGCGTTCGATTTCTCCGGCAGCGTGCTCGACGAAGCGATCCGCGCGGTTGGCGTGATGCCGCTGCCGCCGTACATTGCCTTGAAGCGCGAGCC
>Ga0182749_1001975_pt1 | contig 15470 bp, 14 predicted proteins | sample eDN3rd37CKraftMG_FD_128875 | JGI IMG/M metagenome (GOLD analysis project Ga0182749, IMG submission 128875) | Enriched Miracle-Growth compost microbial communities from Emeryville, California, USA - eDNA 3rd pass 37_C Kraft MG (version 2) (version 2) ...
CGCAAGCCGCAGACGGCGACCGCCTGGCTGCTGGCGATCTTCCTCATCCCCTGGGTGGGCGTCATCCTGTTCCTGCTGATCGGCAGCACCCGGCTGCCCCGCCGGAGGCGGCAGAAGCAGCGCGAGATCAACCGGTACATCCTGGAGACGACCTCCGGGATGGACCGGGTCACCAAGGACGCCGACTTCCCGGAGTGGCTGGGGCCGGTCGTCGAGCTCAACCGGGCCCTCGGCTCGATGCCCCTGGTCGGGGGCAACCGGACGGAGCTCTACCCCGACTACGAGGCCTCGCTCGTCGCGATGACCGAGGCGATGGGCACGGCCGAGCGGTATCTGCACATCGAGTTCTACATCCTCTCCCTCGACGAGACGACCGAGCCGTTCTTCGACGCCATGGAGGCGGCGATCAGGCGCGGGGTGACGGTGCGGGTGCTGCTCGACCACATCGCATCCATCCGCTCCCCCGGCTACCACGGGACGATCAGGAGGCTCACCGCGATGGGCGCGCTCTGGCACCTCATGCTCCCGGTGCAGCCTCTGCGTGGCAAGTACCAGCGCCCCGACCTGCGCAACCACCGCAAGCTGCTGGTGATCGACGGCGAGGTGGCGTTCACCGGGTCGCAGAACGTGATCGACCGCAGCTACAACAAGCGCGGAAATCTCCGGCGCGGCCTGAAGTGGAAGGACCTGATGGCCCGCTTCGAGGGCCCGGTGGTTGCGGGGATCAACGCCCTGTTCGTCACCGACTGGTACAGCGAGACGGATGAGCTGCTGCTGCGCGAGGCCGAGGGCGACCAGCCGGTGAAGCGCATGCACGCACTGGATGCGCAGGTGGTGCCGAGCGGCCCGGGCTTCGACCTGGAGAACAACCTGCGGCTGTTCAACGCCCTGATGTACAACGCGCAGCACCGGCTCATCGTCACGAGCCCCTACTTCGTGCCCGACGACTCCCTGCTCTACGCGATCACCGATGCCGCGTACCGCGGGCTCGACGTGCAGCTGTTCGCCTCGGCGATCGGCGACCAGTGGCTGGTCTACCACGCCCAGCGCAGCTACTACGAGGCGCTGCTGCGGGCGGGTGTGCGGATCTGGCTCTACGAGGCCCCGACGATCCTGCATGCGAAGCACATCACCGTCGACGACGACGTGGCGGTCATCGGATCGAGCAACATGGACATGCGCTCGTTCAGCCTCGACTACGAGATCTCGGTCATGCTGCGCGGCAAGCAGGCCGTCGCCGACCTGCGCGCCATCGAGCAGACCTATCGCGAGCGCAGCCGCGAACTGACCCTGGACGAGTGGATGAAGCGCTCGTTCTGGTCGAAGACGATGGACAACATCGCCAGGCTCACCGCCGCCGTGCAGTAGGACCGCCCGTAGTTGCCGTTCCGGCTTGTTGCGCCCGCCGCGCGAGACGCAACAAGCCGGAACGGCAACTATTGCGGGGAGGGACGCGCGCCGAGCGCCGCGAGCACCGTGCCGGCGAGGGTGGCGGCGACCCTCTCGGTCGACCAGCCCATGGCCGACTCCAGATCCACCAGCACCCGCTCGTCGAACAGGGTCACCCAGATGAGCACCGCGTAGTCGAGGTCCTGCTCGGGAATGATGCCCGCATCCACCAGCTGCACGATGACCGGCCGCAGCACCCCGTCCAGCCGGCCGACGAACAGGTCCCCGCCATGCACACGCTCCACGTAGCCCTCGGCGCTGCGGATGAAGGTCGCAGCCCGGGCCCAGGTCGAGGCGACGCGCACCCAGCTCTCGCAGGTGCGGTCGAAGAGCTCCCGGCCCTCGTAGCTCCCGCTCAGCGCCCCGAACTCGGTCAGCAGCGAGTCCACGATCCGGCGGTAGAACTCCTGCCGCAGCTCGTGCACGTCGTCGAAGTGGCGATAGACGGTGGCCGTGGCGACACCGGCCTCCCTCGCCAGCTCCGGCAGGCTCACATCGAGGCCCTGGACCTCCAGCAGGCGTCCCAGAACGTCGAGGAGCCTGTTCCTCGTCCGCTGGGTGTCGGCACGGAGCTTCTTGTCAGCGTCGGGCATCGCCGGACCTCCCCTTTGAGTTTCCTCGGCCCCTCGGCTGTCGTGTATCGAGGATGTTAACGCGGGAATAAGTTCTCATTTCATCCTAGCTGGCCCGTTGACACCGGCGGCGCGCCCTCCCGAACATAAGAAGATATTCCCATCTCGGCGCCGAGACTTCCGGCCGAGAGCTCTCTGGGCCAGGGCACCGATCCGCGCACCAACCCGACCACAGCTGGAGAGACCATGAGACAGAGACAGAGCGGAAAGCGCCGCTACCGGCTCGCCGTCACCGCCGCCGCGATCGCCGCGACCGCCGCCATCGGACTGACCGCGTGCTCGAGCGGCAGCACGGCGGATGCCGACGACAAGACACTGCACGTCGGCGTCTTCCTGGTGGCGCAGGCCCAGCTCCTCGACGACGTCGAGGCGGCGTTCGAGAAGGCGGTCAAGAAGGGGCTCGGCGACACGAAGGTCGTCTTCGACGTGAAGAACGCGAACGGCGACCAGTCGCTGATCACGAGCATCTCCCGCGACCTCGCCAGCTCCGACGACGACGCCTTCGCGGTGATCGGCACCCCGGCGGTCATCGCCCTCTCCGAGCAGGTGAAGGACCGGCCCATCTTCGCCCTGGCGATGGGAGACCCGGTCGGGGCCGGACTCGCGAAGTCCCTGGAGAAGCCGGGCGGCAACGTCACCGGCAGCATCGACTACGTCGAGCCCGCGCTGCTGCTCGAGAAGATCCTCGCAATCCAGCCCGACCTGGCGACGATCGGGACGGTCTACGACCCGTCGAACCAGAACATGCAGGTCTGGACGAAGGGGCTGGATGCGGCGGCCAAGGACGCGGGACTCACCGTCAGCGAGGCGACCATCTCCGGTGCCGCGGACGTGGCGCAGGCGGCCCGCAGCCTCGACGGACGATCGGACGCCATCCTGATCGGCCCCGACGCCACGGTCATCGCCGGCATCGACGCGGTCACCTCGGTGGCCACCGGGAGCAAGATCCCCCTCTATGTGGCGGGCGGCGACGCCTCGGTCACCGGGGTGCTCGCCAGCATCGGACCGAACTATCCGGAGCTGGGCACCCTCGCCGGGCAGAGCGCGGCCAAGGTGCTCCTGGGCGCGGACCCGGCGAGCACCCCCTTCGCCGTGCCGAGCGGGCTCGACCTGGTGATCAACGGGAAGACCCGCGACGCCATCGGCATCACCATTCCGAAGGACCTGCTGGACACCGCGACCGTCCTCTGATCCACCACCGCCGTGGCCCCCGCACGACGGGGGCCACGGCCTCCCGAAAGGAGTCACCGTGATCGACAACATCATCGTCGACATGTTCGTGACGGGTCTTCCGCTCATCCCGGTCTTCCTCGGCATCTACCTCGTCCTGCGCATCCGCGAGGACTTCGACATGACCGTCGAGGGCAGCTTCGCCCTCGGCGGCGCCGTGGTCGGGGTGATCGTGGTCGCCGGAGGCAACCCGTGGCTCGCCATGCTCGCGGGCACCGTCGCCGGGAGCCTGGCCGGCCTGATCACCAGCGGGCTCGCCCTGCTGCTGCGACTGCCCGTGCTGATGGCCGGCCTGGTGATGAGCATGGCCCTGTTCAGCGTGACTCTCCGCGTTCTGGGGATGCCGACGGTCAGCCTCTCCGGCCACGAGACGATCTTCAGCGCGATAGCCCCGGAGCCGGGCAGAGCGGCCGACATCGCTATGTCGGTGATGCTCGGCGTGATCGTGCTGCTGATCCTCGCCGCCTTCGCCGTCTTCCTCAGGACCGAGGTCGGCCTCGCCCTCCGCGCCAGCGGCCTCAACGCCCGCATGGTGCGCAGCCAGGGCGTCAACGACCGCGGCCTGCTCGTGCTCTCGCTGATGACCTCGAACGCTCTGGCCGGTTTCGGCGGCGGGCTGATGGTGCAGATGCAGGGCTTCGCCGACGTCAACATGGGCGGCGGGATCTTCCTGGCCGGAGTCGGGGCGGTGCTCCTCGGAGTGCTCTTCCTGAACCCCAGCGGCTCCTCGGTCATCCGCATCGTGCTCGCCGTGCTGGTCGGCGGACTGGTCTACCGGCTCATCCTGGTCGCCGCGCTCCGCTTCGGCCTGCCGGCCGGCGACCTCAAGGGCGTCACCGCGCTGACCCTGGTGGTCGCGGTCGCCGCCCAGTCCTACCTGGCGCCCGCGCTGCGGCGCTACCGCATCCGCATCCCGGAGCGACCGGGGCCCTCGGTCGCCACGACCGACGAGCCGACGGTGGTCGGAAGGGAGAAGGTCCATGCCTGAGTCGGCGATGCTCCAACTGGACGACGTGAGGCTCGTCTACAACCGAGGACGAGTGGATGAGGTGGTAGCCCTCCGCGGACTCGACCTCAGCCTCGAGCCCGGCGAGTTCGTCACCGTCGTCGGGTCGAACGGCGCGGGCAAGAGCAGCACCGTGCAGATCGTCTCCGGATCGGCTCGGCCGACCAGCGGCAGGGTGCGGATGGGCGGCAAGGACGTGACCGCCTGGCCGGACTACCGCAGGGCCGGGATCGTCTCCCGGGTCTTCGACGACCCGCGGGTGGGCAGCGCGCCCGACCTCAGCATCGAGGACAACCTCGCCCTCGCCATGGCCAGGGGTCGCCGCAGAACCCTGCGGCTGTCGCTCGGCGCCTCGCGCAGGGCGGCGATGCGCGACCGGATCGCCCGGCTGGGCCTCGGGCTCGAGGACCGCCTGCACGACCGGGTCGGGCTGCTCTCCGCCGGCCAGCGGCAGAGCCTGACCATGGTCATGGCCGGGCTGGTCGCGCCGCAGGTGCTGCTGCTCGACGAGCACCTCGCGGCGCTCGACCCGGCCACGGCCGCCAGAGTGCTCGCACTCACCTCGGAGCTGGTCGCCGAGATGGGCTGCACGACCATCATGGTCACCCACAACATGGACCACGCGCTGAGCATGGGCGACCGGCTGCTGGTGATGAGCCGCGGGCGGATCGTCAGCGACGTCGCCGGCCGCGAGAAGGCGTCGCTCACCGTGCAGGGCGTCATCGATCTGATCACCGGAGCCGGCGACGCCGTGAGCGACCGCTCGCTGCTGCCCGAGCTCCCGGCACCGAAGGGACAGGAATGAGCACCATCGACAGCATCGCCATCGACTTCGCGACCCTCGACGAGATCCACGAGGCGGCCCTCGCCTCGCTGACCGATCCCGTGCGCGACTTCCTCGAGGGGGGAGCCGGCGACGAGCACACCCTGCGCAGCAACCGGCTGGCCTTCGAGCGCTGGGCCCTGCGCCCGAGGGTGATGAGCGGTCTCAGCGTGCCGGCGACATCCACCACCTTCATGGGGGTGCCTCTGGACCTGCCGGTGCTGACAGCGCCGTTCGGGGCCGACAGGCTCTTCGACCCCGAGGGTCAGGTCGCCGTCGCCCGCGCCAACGAGCGCGCGGGCACCGCGAGCATCGCCCCGGAGGCCGGCAGCAATCCGGTCGAGGCCATCGCCGCGGCGGCCCCACGCGCGGCGGCGTTCGGGCAGCTGCACCCGATGGGTCCTGAGGACAACTTCCTGCGGATGCTCGACCGCTTCGGGCGCGCCGGCTACCGCGGCCTCTGCGTCACCTGCGACTGCCCCACCTCCGGCTGGCGGGAGCGCAATCTGCGCAACCGCTTCTCCCCCTCCTACGAGGTGATCGGCGGCAACTATCCCCCGGGCAGCGACGTGGCCCTGGAGGAGGTATTCGGCCAGCTCTTCGACAACGATCAGCCGGTGTGGGGCTGGGACAAGCTCGCCGAGCTCATGTCGCACAGCCCGCTGCCCTGGATGGCGAAGGGCATCATGACGCCCGAGGACGCCGTCGCCGCGGTCGCGGCCGGCGCGTCGGCCCTGCTGGTCTCCAACCACGGCGGCCGCCAGCTCGACGGGGTGATGGCCTCCCTCGACGCCCTCCCGGCGATCCGCGCCGCCGTCGGCCCGGACGTCGACATCGCGCTGGACAGCGGGGTGCGGCGGGGGACCGACGTGGTGAAGGCGATCGCGCTCGGTGCGGACGTGGTGGTGATCGGCCGGCTCGCGGTCTACGGACTCGCAGCGGGCGGGGAGGCCGGCGTCTCCCGCGTGCTCGAGCTGCTGAGGGAGGAGATCACGACGGTGCTCACCCTCCTCGGTCGCGGCGGCATCGACGAGCTGGACGCGTCGGCCCTGGTGCGCATGGAGCGGGGCTGGGATGCCTGAGTTCCGCACCGCACCGGGCCAGAGCCCGATGATGCCCGGCGCAGTACGAGCCGGGAACCTCGTCTACACGTCGGGAATCGCCGCCGCCTCGGTGCTCGCCGGTGAGGCGAGCCCCTTCGCCCGGCAGGCGGCTGAGGCGATGGCGGGGCTGCTGGAGGCTCTCGCCGTCGTCGGCGCCGGCCCGGAGCACGTGGTGAAGCTGGAGGCCTTCCTCGCCTCGGCCGAGCACTTCGCCGCCTGGAACGAGGAGTTCCTCAGGGTCTGGCCCGAGCCGGGCCCCGGAAGGATCACGCTCGTCTCCGGCTTCGCCATGCCCGCGATGCTGATCGAGCTGCAGGCGGTCGCCGTCGTCGACTGATCCCTCCCCGTTGTCGGCGTTCCGGTCCGATGTCGCCGTTCTGGCAGCGACATCGGACCGGAACGCCGACAATGGGGGCGAAGGGGTACGGGCTACGGCGCGGGGCGGGAGATCTCGACCATCTCGTCGCGCGGCACGACCTTGATCCTGGTGCGGCCCTCCGCCTCGCCGAGCGCGAGCTCGTGCCGGTCCAGGCGGTGCCAGCCCTCGAGGTCGGTGAAGGCGACGCCCCGGCTCTCGAGCAGCGCGACCACCGCCTCCTCCTCGGGATGCTCCGGGTTCCACCAGTCGGCCTGGCCGTTCACCAGTCCCCGGATCGTCTCCATCGCGTCGCTCTTGGTGTGGCCGATCAGGCCGACGGGGCCGCGCTTGATCCACCCGGTCACGTAGACGCCGGGCAGCGGCTCGCCATCGTCGCCGAGGACCTGGCCCTCCCGGTTGGGGACCACCCCGCGGTGCTCGTCGAACGGCAGCCCGTCGAGCGGCGAGCCGAAGTATCCGACGGCGCGGTACAGCGCCTGAACCGGCAGCTCGCGGAACTCGCCGGTACCGCGCAGCCCGCCCTCGCCATCCGGCTCGGTGCGCTCCCACCGGAAGCCGGTCACCCGGTCGGGGCCGAGCACCTCGACCGGCCTGGCGTGGAAGTGCAGGTGCAGGCGCCGGGATGCCGAGCCGACCTCACGCCGGCGCCACTGGCTCAGCACCCTGTCGATCACCAGCACCTGCTTGTTGGTCTCGATGGCGGCACGGGAGGCCTCGTCGTAGTCGAAGTCCTCCTCGTGCAGGATCATGTCGACGTCGCGCAGCTCGCCGAGCTCGCGCAGCTCCAGCGGGGTGAACTTGACCTGCATCGGCCCCCGGCGGCCGAAGACGTGCACATCGGTGACCCGGGAGGCGGCCAGGCCCGCGTAGACGTTCGCCGGGACCTCGGTCGGCAGCAGGTCCTCCGCGTGCTTCGCCAGCATCCGCCCCACGTCCAGGGCCACGTTCCCGTTGCCGACCACCGCGACCTCCGCGGCGTCGAGCGGCCACTCTCGCGGCACGTCCGGGTGCCCGTCGTACCAGCTGACGAAGTCGGCGGCGCCGAAGCTCCCCGGCAGGTCGATGCCGGGGATGTCCAGCGGGGCGTCCCGCACCGCCCCGGTGGAGAAGATCACCGCGTTGTAGTGCGACTTCAGGTCGTCGAGCGTGAGGTCCCGACCGAAGCGGACGTTGCCGAACAGCCGGATGCGGCCGGAGTCGAGCACGTCGCGCAGAGCGGTGACGATCCCCTTGATCCGCGGATGGTCGGGCGCGACGCCGTAGCGCACCAGCCCGTACGGCGCGGGCAGCTGCTCGAACAGGTCGATCGAGACGTCGAAGCGGCGCTCCTCCTTGAGCAGGATGTCCGCGGCGTAGATCCCGGCGGGCCCGGCACCGACGATGGCCAGGCGCAGAGTCGTCATGGTCAGTTCGAGCGCTCCACGACTGTCTCGGCGAAGCGGGTGAGCGCCTTCTTGACCGGCCCAGCCGGCAGCGGCGCGAGGGCCGCCGTCGCCTCGGCCGCCCAGCGGTGCGCCTCGTCCAGGGTGCGCCGGGTCACCGGATGCTCGCGCAGGTCTGCCACCGCCGCCGCGAACTCGGTGCCGTCGTCGACGTCGGCGTTCTCGACGCCGTGCTCGATGCGCACCAGAAGGGCGGCGGCATCCGCATCCGTCTCGGCGTCGCGGCGCAGGAACAGCAGGGGGAGGGTGGCGACCCCCGCGCGCAGATCGGTGCCGGCCGCCTTTCCGGTGACCTCCGCCTGCGCCGACAGATCGATCACGTCGTCGATGAGCTGGAAGGCGATGCCGATGCGCTCGCCGAAGTCGAGCACGGCCTGCTCATACTCGACCGGTGCCTTTCCGAAGATGACGCCCATCTGGGCGGATGCCGCGATCAGCGATCCGGTCTTGTCGGCGAGCACCTGGAGGTAGTGCTCGATCGGGTCCTCCCCTTCGCGCGGTCCGATGGTCTCGTGCAGCTGGCCGAGGCAGAGCCGCTCGAAGGTGTCGGCCTGCACCTTGATCGCCTGCTCGCCGAGCCCGGAGATGAGCTTGCTCGCCCTGGCGAAGAGCAGGTCCCCGGTGAGGATCGCCACCGAGTTGCCCCACACGCTCTGCGCGCTGGGCACTCCGCGACGCATGTTCGCCTCGTCCATCACGTCGTCGTGGTACAGCGAGGCGAGGTGGGTGATCTCGATAGCCTCGGCGGCGGTGATCACGTCGTCGCTCACGCCGCTGCCGAGCTGGCTGGTGAGCAGGGTGAGGGTGGGGCGCACCCGCTTGCCCCCCGCCTCGAGCAGATAGCGGGTGGTGGCATCCGCCAGGTTGTCGGCGAAGGAGACCTCGGCCAGCAGGCCGGCCTCGACCCGGTCCAGCCCGGCCTCGATGGCCTCGGCGAAGCGCCGCTCCCTCGCCGAGGAGAAGAGCTTCTCGCCCAGGCCGAGGGTCGAGCTCAGGCTGCTGCGGCGGGCGAGATGCGCGCTCGGATTCACGTCGTTACCTGTTCGTCGGTGCCGGGGGTTCTTGAGCACCCGGCTGCGCGGCCCGGCGGCGGCGTGCGGCCGCCGTATCGGTCAGCGGCTTGCGGCCGCGGTGAAGGGCGACGACGCCCTGAGTCAGATTACGGTACGCGACCCTGGTGAAGCCGACCCCCCTGATCCACTGGCTCAGGGTGACCTGGTCCGGCCAGTCCCTGATCGAGTCGGCGAGGTAGCCGTATGCGTCGGAATTGGTGCTCGACACGTCGACGACCGCCGGCATCACGAAGCGCATGTATGCGCTGTATCCGGCGCGGAAGATCGCGCGGGGCGGCTTGGAGAACTCGCAGATCAGCAGGCGGCCCCCGGGCTTGAGCACCCGGTACATCTCGGCGAGAGCCTGCTTGGGGTCCGCGACGTTGCGCAGCCCGAAGGAGATGGTCGCCACATCGAACTCGTTGTCGGCGAAGGGCAGCTTCATCGCATCGGCCTCGACGAAGGTGAGCTGCGGATGCTTCTTGCGGCCGATCTCGATCATCCCGGGCGAGAAGTCGGCGGCGACGACCTCGGCTCCGCTCTTGGCCAGCGCGGCGGAGCTGGTCCCGGTGCCCGCCGCCAGGTCGAGGATGCGCTCCCCGGGCTGGGGGGCGATCGCGCGAACCGTCTGCACGCGCCAGATCAGCGAGTTGCCCATCGACAGGAAGCCGTTGGTGCGGTCGTAGCCCTTGGCGACGTCGTCGAACATCGCGGCGACCTCCTCGGGTCGCTTGTTCAGATCTGCCCTGGCCACCCGCCCAGTCTACGGGAGCGATTCCGGCCGCCGGCCGGGGGCTCCGGCCGGAGATAGTCTTGCTCCGTGCCCTTCCCCGCCCTCACGGTGACCACCAGACGGGTCGCCGACCCGGGCCGGCTGGTGCCCATGCTCAGCGCGGAGAGCCCGCTGCTCTGGATGCGCCGGGGCTACGGCATGGCCGGGGTGGGAGAGGCGCTGCGCCTCGAGTTCCGCGGCCCGACCCGGATCGCGGATGCCGCGAGCGCCTGGCAGCGGATCGTCGCGGCCGCGACGGTGGACGACCCGATCGCGGAGCAGGGGACAGGTCTCGTCGCCTTCGCCAGCTTCGCCTTCTCCGACGCATCCCCGACCTCCAGCGTGCTCATCGTGCCCTCGGTGCTGGTGGGCCGCACGGCCGAGGGGGCATGGCTCACCACGGTCTCCACCGACGCCGCCATGCCGCCCGCTGTCCCCTTCGGGGGGAGCGCGACCGTCGCATTCTCCGCCGGCGCCCTCGACGCCGAGGGCTATCGCGAGGCGGTCTCCGCTGCCGTCTCGCGCATCCGCGGCCACGAGCTGAGCAAGGTGGTGCTCGCCAGGGACCTGGTCGGCACCCTGCCGCCCGGCGCGGACCTGCGACGGGCCATCGACACCCTGGGGATGGGTTACCCCGACTGCTGGACCTTCAGCGTCGACGGGTTCCTCGGCTCCAGCCCCGAGACCCTGGTCGGCGTGCGCCGCGGCACGGTCACGGCCCGGGTGCTGGCCGGGAGCGCGGCGCGGGGGATCGACGCGGCATCCGATCTCGACGCGGCGGCCGCGCTCGCCACCAGCGCCAAGGACCAGGACGAGCATCGCTTCGCCGTGCAGAACGTGCTCGCCTCGCTGAGGGCGCACAGCCCGAACCTCGCCGCCAGCGAGATGCCGTTCACCCTCAAGCTGCCGAACCTCTGGCATCTCGCGAGCGACGTGGAGGGCGACCTGGTCGACGGCTCGACCTCGCTCGATCTGGTCGGCACGCTGCATCCCACGGCGGCGGTCGCCGGCACCCCGACCTCCGCCGCCCTGGCCGTGATCGACGAGCTCGAGGGCTTCGACCGCGGCCGCTACGCCGGCCCGGTCGGCTGGGTCGGCGCCGACGGGGACGGCGAGTGGGCGGTCGCCCTGCGCAGCGCCCAGGTGGATGCGACGGGCACCGTCACCGCGTGGGCCGGCGCGGGCATCGTGGCCGAGTCGGATCCCGAGCGCGAGCTGCTGGAGACCCGGCTGAAGTTCCGCCCGATCGTCGAGTCCTTCGCCTGATCCCGGTACGGGCCTCCCGCCGCATGGGCGCCCCGGTCTCTCTTCCGGCCCCTCCCGGCGCCCCGGTCTCTCTTCCGGCCCCTCCCGGCGCCCCGGCCCCCGGTCTCGCCGGCCTCCCGACGCATCGAACTGACCCGAATCGACCCAAAGGACCGCGGGAAGGTCGATTCGGGTCAGTTCGAAGTGCTCAGGAGGCGGCGAGGCGCCTCCGCTCCGCCTCCACGTCGTAGTCGACCTCGGGCCAGGCGGGCTCGAGGCCGCGGAGCGCCCCGAGCAGCAGCTCCTGCACCGCGATCCGCGCGTACCACTTGCGGTCGGCCGGCACCACGAACCACGGCGCGTCCTCGGTGGAGGTGCGCTCCAGCGCGACGCCGTACGCCTCCTGGTACTGCGGCCAGAGGGCGCGCTCGTCGAGGTCGCCCGAGTTGTACTTCCACTGCTTCTCCGGCGCCTGGAGCCGGGCGGACAGCCGCTCCTTCTGCTCCTCGGCGCTGATGTGCAGCATCACCTTGACCACCGTGGTCCCGGCGGCGACGAGCTCGCGCTCGAAGCCGACGATCCTGCCGTAGCGCGACTCGATCTCCTCGGGAGGAGCGAGCGAGCGCACCCGGCCGATCAGCACATCCTCGTAGTGGGAGCGGTCGAAGACGCCGACCAGGCCGGGGCCCGGCAGCTGCCTCCGCACTCGCCAGAGGAAGTCGTGCTCGAGCTCCTCCGGGGTCGGCTTCTTGAACGCGTAGACGCGCAGCCCGGCCGGAGCTATCGCCCCGGCGACGTGGTCGATGATCCCGCCCTTGCCCGCGGTGTCCATCGCCTGCAGCACGAGGAGGATCGAGCGGATGCCGCCGAACCGGCTCTCCGCCCAGAGCCGCTCCTGCAGCTCGGCCAACTCGACGGCGCGGGAGGCGAGCAGCCTCTCGGCATCCCTCTTCCCGCCGGGATAGCCCGGGTGGGAGGCGGGGTCGACGGCGGCGAGGTCGAAGCCGGGGCCGACCTTGAGCAGGGCCGAGGGGTCCTCGCCGAAGCCGATGGTCGCCATGGGCCGATGGTACCCGGCGCATGGCCGGGCCGCGATCCGCTCACCTCCGCCGAAGCCACCGGGCCGGACTGCGATGCTGTCACGTGCGCCATATCGCCCTCGCCGCGTGCGAGCGAGGGCGATTCGGCGCAACTCGGCGACCGCGGGGATGCCCGGCCGCGTCAGGAGCGCGGCAGCCGCACGTCGATGAGCGTCGGACCGGCCGGGGTGGAGAGCGCCTCGTCGAGCTCGCCACGGTTCGACGGCGCCAGGTACGCCCATCCGTAGGCCGCGGCCAGCGCGGAGAGGTCGGCGGACTGCGGCGTGTAGAGCACCCGGTCGAAGCGCTCGCCCTCCGCGCTCGCCGCGACCTCCAGGTCGTCGAAGATCGTGCCTCCGCCGTCGTTTCCGACGATCACCTGGATCCTCGGCCGCACCTCGCCATCGCCGAACAGCATGGCTCCCGCGTCGTGCAGCGCTGCGAGGTCGCCGAGCACGACCCTGGTGGTTCCCCCGGCTCCCGAGGACTCCGGATCGGCCTGGCTGGCCAGGGCGATCCCGATCCCGGTCGCGATGGTGCCGTCGATGCCGGCCAGGCCGCGGTTGGCGTGCACCGGGATCCTCTTGCCGGGCAGGAGCCCGTCGGCCACCCTGATCAGACGGGATGCCCCGAACACCAGGCGGTCGTGCGGCCAGGTCGCCCGCCAGGCCAGCTCCACGAGCATCCGCCTGGTCACCGGTTCCCGATAGGCGGCGAGCTGCTCCCTGGCGAGGTCGCCATCGCCGTCACGGGCGACGGCTCCTGCGGACTCCTCCAGCAGTCGGCGGCTGGCCTGGATCCAGGTGCCGAGCCAGGCCCTGGAGCCCGGAGTGTCGTCCGCCGCCCCGGTCACCTCGACCGGACCGGGCACCACGCTCGCCCGGCGACCGGGGTTGTAGGGCTCACCGGCACGGCCGCGCACGACGATCACCTCGACGCCGTCACGCTGCAGCAGCGCGGGGATCTCCCGGCTCAGGGTCGGATGCCCGAACACTATGGCGCGCTGGACGCGTCCGCCGAACTCCGGGTCGGGCAGCAGCAGCCGGTAGGAGACCACCAGGTTCGGGCCGAAGCGCGAGCCGCTGGAGAGCTCGGCGATCAGCGGGACCCCCAGCTCCCTGGCCAGCCGCTCGGCCTCCGGACCGGCGTCGTGGCCGGCGACGACGATGCTGCCCGGGGTGGCGGCGAGCGCGGTGCCCGGCGCGTGCGAGGGGGTGGGACCGGCGATCGGCATGGTCTCGGGCAGCGAGTCGACCGGGCCGGAGAGCGGCTCCCTGAAGGCCAGGTTCAGCTGCACCGGCCCCGGCACCGAGGAATGACCGGATGCGGCGGAGAAGGACTCGCGGGCGAGCTCGGCGGGGTGGTCGGGGTCGTAGGCCGTGCGCCACGGGGCCTCGACGTCCCGGGACCAGCGCAGGGCCGAGCCGAAGACGTCCATCTGGTCCGTCGTCTGGTTGGAGCCGATGCCGCGCAGCTCGGACGGTCGATCCGCGGTCAGCAGGATGAGCGGGACGCCGGAGTGGTGCGCCTCCAGCACGGCGGGGTGGAGGTTGGCGACCGCGGTGCCCGAGGTGGTGACCACCAGCACCGGGAGCCCGGTCTCCACCGCCAGGCCGAGGGCGAGGAAGCCGGCGACGCGCTCGTCGATCCGCACCCTCAGCCTGAGCAGGCCCGCCCGCTCGTACTCGGCGGCGGCGAGGGCGAGGGCCTGGGACCGTGAACCGGGGCTCAGCACAACATCGCGCACCCCACGGGAGATGAACTCCCCGAGCAGCGCCACGGCGAAATCCGTGGCCGGGTTGGCGGAGTGCATCAGTCCTTGGCGTCGGGGCGGCTGCCGTCGCCGCGCCCCCGATCCGGGTGGTCGTCGTCCAGCTCGGCGAGCTGCGCCTCCAGCCGGCGGATCCGCTCCTCGCGCTCCGCATCCTCGGCCAGCCGGCGGAGGAAGGCCGGATCGTCGTCGGGGGCCGTCCTGCTCACGACCGCGACGGGCGATCTGCGCTCCTTGCCGAGGGTGAACCAGAGGATGCCGCCGATCGGCGCGATCACGATGATGATCAGGATCCACAACGGCTTGGGCAGCGCCCGCACCCGCTCGCGGTAGGCGAGAGCGCAGTCGATGACGGCATAGATGGTGAGAGCCAGGGCGATGACCCCGACGATGAGATACACCCTCGTCATGCTCCAGAGTCTAGGCGCAGCTCCTGGACGCCGGCAGGGCGCGCTCAGCCTTGCGTGCCTAGACTGGTGAGCGTGAAATCCTCGCGCTCCTGGATCGTCTACACGGTGATCAGGATCGGTCTGTTCGCCGTCGCCCTGACCATCCTCCTGCTGCTCGGGGTCAATCCGTGGGTCTCGGCGATCGGCGCCGCGGTTTTCGGTCTCTGCATCGCCTACATCTTCTTCAGGCCGCAGCGCGACGCCGTCGCCTCGAGCATCGCCCAGGCCCGCACCGCCCAGGCGCGCGACGCCGACAACGACGTCGAGAACGAGGCGCTGGACCGGGCCGAGCAGGACCTGTAGCGGCTAGAAGACGATCGCCGCCCCCAGCCCGAGCCCGTAGAGGAGGGCGGTGAGGCTGGTGAGCTGCAGCACGATGATGAACTCGCGGGGGGTCTTCGCCGTGAGCGTGATGACGATCGCCGGAAGCCCCGCGAGCAGGACGAAGTAGACGTAGCCTGCGTTCGAGTAGAACAGCGTGAAGAAGATCAGGATCACGAAGGCCAGCAGCACGAACACCGAGAAGACGATGCGACCGGCAAGGCTGCCGATCAGCACGGCGAGGGTGCGCTTGCCCGCCACCCGGTCCTGATCGATGTCCCGCAGGTTGTTCACCATGAGCACGGCGCAGGCGAGGAAGCCGGCGCCCGCCCCGGCGAGCCAGCTCTCGATGTTCACCGTGCCGACCTGGGTGAAGGTGGTGCCGACGGTGGCCACGATGCCGAAGAAGACGAAGACGAACAGCTCGCCCAGGCCGTAGTAGCCGTACGGCCGCTTGCCGCCGGTGTAGAAGTAGGCGGCGACGATGCAGACCGCGCCGACGGCGAGCAGCCAGTACTGACCGCTGAGAACCACCAGCAGCACCCCGGCCACCGCGGCGAGCCCGAAGAACACGAGCGCGACGACCAGCACGGTGCGGGGCTTGGCGGCGCCGGATCCGGTCAGCCGCGACGGCCCGACGCGGAACTGGTCGGTCCCGCGCACGCCGTCCGAGTAGTCGTTCGCGTAGTTCACGCCGATCTGCAGCAGCACGGCGAC
>Ga0182749_1001977_pt1 | contig 15458 bp, 13 predicted proteins | sample eDN3rd37CKraftMG_FD_128875 | JGI IMG/M metagenome (GOLD analysis project Ga0182749, IMG submission 128875) | Enriched Miracle-Growth compost microbial communities from Emeryville, California, USA - eDNA 3rd pass 37_C Kraft MG (version 2) (version 2) ...
GCGGGACGCCTTGGGACTTGGCGGACTTGCGGTTATTCGGACTTCAGCATGCCTCGATGCTGCGAGGCGTCGAGGTCCGTGGGTCCGACAGGACCCGAAGCGTCCCGCGCGCCCTCGGTTCTTGTTTCGGGAGCGGCGGAAGCGGCACTGCGACGAGGGCCTGCCCGGGGCCGACCAAAGAACACGGGCGATGAGTCATGCGTGGCGCGAAGCGGGCAAGCCCGCCGCGCGCGGGCTGTTCGACAATTGAATCGGTGAAACGGCACGCGGGCGCCACACCCTCAGCGTCATGCGCGGGCTTGACCCGCGCATCCATGATGAAACTCAGCACGATCAGCAGTACTGGTGTCCTATGCGGATCAGCCTCATGGATTGCCGGGTCAAGCCCGGCAATGACGAAGCGGAGAGGCTTGAGCGAAATCGAAGGACCCTACCTCGCATTCTTGCCCTCGCGCCCGACCAGCACCTGCGGGCCGATGTCGGCGGTGCGGTTGACGCCGCACAGCGCCATGGTGATGTCGAGCTCCTTCTTGAGGATCTCGATCGCCTTGGCGACGCCGGCCTTGCCGCCGGCCCCTAAGCCCCAGGCATAGGCGCGGCCGATCATGCAGGAGCGCGCGCCGAGCGCCAAAGCGCGCATGATGTCGGCGCCGGTGCGGATGCCGCCGTCGAACATGATCTCGATCTCGGATCCGACCGCGTCGGCGATCTTCGGCAGCGCGCGGATCGAGGACTCCGCGCCGTCGAGCTGACGGCCGCCGTGGTTCGAGACGACGAGCGCGTCGGCGCCGAGGCCGACCGCGATGCGCGCGTCCTCGACGTCGTTGATGCCCTTGATGATCAATTTGCCCGGCCACATGCTCTTGATCCAGGCGACGTCGTTCCAGTTCAGCGCCGGGTCGAACTGCTGGTTGGTCCACTCGGCGAGCGAGGCGACGCCTTCCATGCCCTTCACATGGCCGGCGATGTTGCCGAAGGTCTTGCGCTTGCTCCGCAGCACGCCCATCGCCCAGGCCGGCTTCATGGCGATGTCGATCAGGTTCGACAGCCGGATCTCCGGCGGCACGGTCATGCCGTTCTTCAGGTCCTTGTGGCGCTGGCCGAGCACCTGCAGGTCGACGGTCAGGACCAGCGCGCTGCACTTGGCCGCCTGCGCGCGCTCGAGGATCGCCTTGGCGAAGCCGCGGTCGCGCATGACGTAGAGCTGGAACCAGAACGGCGTCTTGGTCGCCGCCGCGACGTCCTCGATCGAGCAGATCGACATCGTCGACAGCGTGTAGGGAATGCCGGCTGCCTCGGCCGCCTGCGCCGCGAGCATCTCGCCGTCGCCGTGCTGCATGCCGGTCAGGCCGACCGGCGCCAGGATGATCGGCGCGCTCCGTGTCTCGCCGAGGATCGGGGTCTCCAGGCTGCGCTTCGACACGTCGACCATCACCCGCTGGCGCAATCGGATGGTCTCCAGGTCGGCGCGGTTCGCGCGCAGCGTGCTCTCGCTATAGGAGCCGCCGTCGGCGTAGTCGAAGAAGGCTTTCGGGACCTTGCGGCGGGCGAGCTGGCGCAGATCCTCGATGCAGTGAACGGATTTCATGGACATTTCTTAACCACTCCCCGGACGGTTCTACCGCCTACCACAGGCCCGGAATGCGCGGAATGCCCGCGGGGCCGGCCGCGGCCGCCGGCCGGAACCCGTTACAGGGGCCGGTGGAAAAGCCGTGGATAGGCGACCTTAACGTTGCGTCGTAATGATTACTTACAAATTTTGAAGGTATTAGACCGGCTTCGCCCTAGTATAAGAGGGCGCGGCCGGTCAGGACCTTGCCGCAATAGAACAGACTCTACGGGTTCACCGGCTTTCGCCACGCCACGTGGCGGTGAGGGGCTTTTTGATGGTTCGTCGCTATTTCGGCACCGACGGCATTCGCGGCCGGGCCAACCGGGTGATCACGCCGGAACTGGCGCTCAAGGTCGGCCAGGCGGCGGGGCTCATCTTCCGCAACGGCGAGCATCGCCATCGCGTGCTGATCGGCAAGGACACGCGCCTGTCCGGCTACATGATCGAGAACGCCCTCGTCGCCGGCTTCACCTCGGTCGGCATGGACGTGCTCCTGACCGGCCCGATCCCGACGCCGGGCGTCGCCATGCTGGCGCACACGATGCGCGCCGATCTCGGCGTCATGATCTCCGCCTCGCATAACCCGTTCGACGACAACGGCATCAAGATCTTCGGCCCCGACGGCTTCAAGCTCTCGGACGAGGTCGAGCTGAAGATCGAGGCACTGCTCGACTCGGACATGTCGAAGCAACTCGCCGGTGCGAAGGATCTCGGCCGCGCCCGCCGCATCGACGGCGTGCAGGACCGCTACATCGAATTCGCCAAGCGCACGCTGCCGCGCGGCATCACCTTCGAGGACCTGCGCATCGTCATCGATTGCGCCAACGGCGCCGCCTACAAGGTCGCGCCCGGCGCGCTGTGGGAGCTCGGCGCCGAGGTCATCCCGATCGGCGTCGATCCCGACGGCTTCAACATCAACAAGGACTGCGGCTCGACCGATCTCGACGCCCTGACGCACAAGGTGCGCGAGATGCGCGCCGATATCGGCATCGCGCTCGACGGCGACGCCGATCGCGTCTTGATCGTCGACGAGCGCGGCCATGTCGTCGACGGCGACCAGCTGCTCGCGGTCATCGCCGAGAGCTGGAAGGAAGACGGCCGTCTGCAGGGCGGGGGCGTCGTTTCGACCGTGATGTCCAATCTCGGCTTCGAGCGCCATCTCGCGGCGCAGGGCCTCAACCTCGTGCGCACGCCGGTCGGCGACCGCTACGTCATCGAGCAGATGCGCGCGCAGGGCTTCAACATCGGCGGCGAGCCCTCGGGCCACATCATCCTGTCCGACTACGCCACGACCGGCGACGGCTTCGTCGCCGCGCTGCAGGTGCTCGCGGTGGTCAAGCGCAAAAACAAGCCGGTGTCGGAAGTCTGCCACCGCTTCGAGCCGCTGCCGCAGGTCTTGAAGAACGTGCGCTTCAAGGCCGGCAAGCCGCTGGAGAGCGACAGCGTCCGCTCGGCGATCGCCAGCGCCGAGAGCCGGCTCGGGGAGGGCGGCCGTCTGCTCGTGCGCCCCTCCGGCACCGAGCCGGTGATCCGCGTGATGGGCGAGGGCGACGACCGGGCCCTGGTCGAGGCCGTCGTCGACGACGTCATCGAGGCGCTCACCCTCGTCGCCGCCTGACAGGCGCGCGACCGATTCGCCCTGCGATTCGCTCTGCCGCACCCGGGGGCCGTCGCATCGCGGCCGTCCGATACCGCGAGCGTTAATGAATCGTTTCCGGAGATTCGCCCGGGCGTGCGTCGACACCGCCGCCGCCCTTCATTCGCGCCCGCCGTCCTTAAGAAGCGTGGTTAAAAAACAGGGTTAAGAGCCGCTTAAGTTTTCGCTGCCATCGTCCATATGTGTCGCCGCCACGGGGGGCCAGCGGCGTACTCGGAAGGACGAAGCATGCTGGTTCGGCGTCTGAACATTTTCATTTTCGCAGCGCTCGCGCTGGCCGGGACAGGCATCGGCGCCGCGCAGGCCGCCGACTACACGCCGCCGCCGGTCTACGTGCAGCCGCCTCCGCCGCCGCCCGAGTTCGCGGGCGGCTGGTATCTGCGCGGCGACATCGGCTTCAGCAACCAGAGCGTCGGCAGCCTCTCCAACGACAATTACAACCGCTACGCTTCGGTCACGAACACCTACAAGAGCTTCGACGCCGCGCCGTTGTTCGGCCTCGGCGTCGGCTACACCGTGAACAACTGGCTTCGCGTCGATGCCACCGGCGAGTATCGCGCCAACGCCAACTTCAAGGGCGAGGACATCGGCTGCACCGGCGGCGCGCCGCCGTGCGAGCCCGACGTCTACACCGGCAGCAAGTCGGAATGGACCTTCCTGCTGAACGGCTACGTCGACCTCGGGACGTGGGACAATTTCACGCCGTTCGTCGGCGCCGGCGTCGGCTTCAGCCGCAACACGATCAGCAGCTTCACCGACACGAACGTCGTTCGGAACGGCGTTTCGACCGCGGACACGCACAGCAAGTGGAGCTTTGCCTGGGCGCTGATGGCCGGTGTCGGCTACAGGGTCACCGACAATCTCACACTGGAATTGTCGTACCGCTACATCGACCTGGGCGATGCCGAGACCGGCACGATGACGGGCTTCTGCTGCGGGTCTTCGGACACGCCCTATCAATTCCGTCATCTGACGTCGCAGGATGTCAGGCTCGGCCTGCGCTACAACTTCGACGCCCTGGCCGTGGCGCCGCCGCCGCAATACTACGTCGCGCCGCCGGTCTATGCGCCGCCGCCGGTTTACACGCCGGCGCCGGTCTACGCGCCGCCGCTGCGCAGCCGCGGCTGACGCGGGTGGGGGTTAACGATCATGGTGAAAATTCGTGGTTAATCCGCCCTTTACCGTTTTTCGCCATGGTCGGAGAGGCGCGTAGCGTCGGCGCGGCTTTGCGCCCGCGCTGGCAAGCAAGGGACGTCGGGTCATGAGTTGGTTGAGGCTGTGCGCGCTGGCGGGGCTCGTCGTGTCGAACGCGGCGATCGCCGCCGACATGCCCGGCACGCTGCCGCCGCCGGTCGCGCCGGTGTTGCAGCCGGTGTTTCCGGGCGCGTGGTATCTGCGCGGCGACCTCGGCTACTACTGGGGCACGATGGGCGCGGCCCAGGCGCCGTCGCCGCTTCCGGACCCGACCGACAACGCGCTCGGCAACGGCTTCGTCGGCGGTGTCGGTGCCGGCTTCAAGAGCCGCTGGCTGCGCACCGACGTCACCGTCGATTACACGGCGGCGATGAAATACACCGGCACGACTCTGACGTCCGGCGACACGACCGCGAAGATCGACGCGGTCACCGCGCTGTTCAACGGCTATTTCGACCTCGGCACGTGGTACGGCCTCACGCCCTATCTCGGCGCCGGCGCCGGCGTCGCCAATCTGCGCGTGCACGACTACACGAGCCCGACGGCGAACGGGCTGTCGAACTCGCAGTGGAAATTCGCCTGGGCGGTGATGGCCGGCGCCGGCTACTCGCTCGCGCCCAACCTGACGCTCGATGCCAGCTATCGTTATGTCAATTTCGGCGACGTCATGACCGCCTCCGATGCGTTCGGGTCGATGACGCTGAAGAACCTCGCCGCGCACGAAGTGCGGGTCGGCGTGCGATGGAGCTTCGATGATTTCACGCAATAGACAGCGCCCCACCGGCCTCGTGCGGGCCTGCGCCGTCGCGGCGCTCGCTGCGGCCGCGACGACCGGACAGGCCGTCGCCGCCGACATGCCGGAGACCGTCCTGCGCGGCTCCTATATCGAGCCGCCGCCGGCGCCGTACGCGCGCTGGGACGGCATCAGTCTCGGCGCGCAGTTCGGCTACTCCAACCTGAACGCGGATTTCGGCAGCGTCAGCACGACCACACCGTTGCCGAAGGTGACGACCAACAGCGCGCAATATGGCGGCTTCATCGGCTACAACGTGCAGTGGGACGAGCTCGTGCTCGGCGTCGAGGGCGCCTACAACCGCCCGAACTCGCTCGAGACGTCGTCGACGGTGCCCGGGCTCACCTCGACGTTCAAGCTGGTCGATTACGCAACGTTCCGCGGACGCGCCGGCTACGCCTTCGGCCAGTTCCTGCCGTACATGTTCGCCGGCGCTGCCGTCGGCCGCCTGAATTACCAGACCGTCGACATCACCGGCGCATCCACGTCCAGTCGCGACAACGCCTACGCCGTCGGCTTCACGACAGGCCTCGGTCTCGACGTGGCGATTCTGCCGAACGTCTTCGTGCGCGCCGAATACGAATACGTGGTGTTCTCGCAGGTCGGCGGCATCCGCTCGCAGATCAACACCGCCCGCGCCGGCGTCGGCGTCCGCTTCTAGGACCTGCCGACTTCCGCCGCCTTGCGCGCCCTGCGCGAGGCGGCGTGATTTTCATCATTTCGAATCCTGTTGACCGCGGGGTCGCGCTCGCCTATCTCCGTCCGTGGGACACCTCTCCCCAACGAGAGGCGCCTATCTGGAAGGATAGCGATATGACAGCGACGAAGCCCGGCGTGCGGCCGGCAACACCGCACTTTTCGTCCGGCCCCTGCGCCAAGCGCCCCGGCTGGAGTCTCCAAAATCTCACCGACGCGGCGCTCGGCCGCTCGCATCGCGCCAAGATCGGCAAGGCGAAGCTCAAGCGCGCCATCGAGATGACGCGCGAGGTGCTCGAGGTGCCTGCCGATTACCGCATCGGTATCGTGCCGGCCTCCGACACCGGCGCCGTCGAGATGGCGCTGTGGTCGCTGCTCGGCGCGCGCCCCGTCACCATGCTCGCCTGGGAATCCTTCGGCGAAGGCTGGATCACCGACGTCCAGAAACAGCTCAAGCTGCCGGACGTCACGGTGCTGAAGGCGCCCTATGGCGAACTGCCGGACCTCGGCAAGGTCGATTTCAATTCCGACGTGGTGTTCACCTGGAACGGCACCACCTCCGGCGTGCGCGTGCCGAACGGCGACTGGATCGCCGCCGACCGCAAGGGCCTGACCATCTGCGACGCCACCTCGGCGGCCTTCGCGCAGAAGCTCGACTTCGCCAAGCTCGATGTCGTCACCTTCTCGTGGCAGAAGGCGCTGGGCGGCGAAGGCGCGCACGGCATGCTGATCCTCTCGCCGCGCGCCGTCGAGCGGCTCGAAAACTACAAGCCGGCCTGGCCGCTGCCGAAGATCTTCCGCATGACGAAGAACGGCAAGCTCAACGAAGGCATCTTCGTCGGCGAAACCATCAACACGCCGTCGATGCTGTGCGTCGAGGACTGGCTCGACACGCTGCAGTGGGCGAAATCAATCGGCGGGCTGAAGGCGCTCGTCGCGCGCGCCGATGCCAACACCAAGGTGCTCGCCGACTGGGTGGCGACGACGCCGTGGGTCGAATTCCTCGCCGCCGACGCCAAGGTGCGCTCGAACACCTCGGTGTGCCTCAAGGTCGTCGATCCGGCGGTGACGCGGCTCTCGGCCGACGAGCAGGTCGCCTTCGCCAAGTCGCTGGTCGCGCTCATCGAGAAAGAGGGCGCGGGCTACGATCTCGGCCATTACCGCGACGCGCCGGCCGGCCTGCGCATCTGGTGCGGGGCGACGGTGGAGACGGCCGACGTCGAGGCGCTGACGCCGTGGCTCGACTGGGCCTTCACCGAGGCCAAGGCCGCGCTCGTCAAGGCTGCGTAATCTGGCGGCGTAAGTCGGCGCCGGCCGCGCCGCCTTCTCAACGCGTCATGCCCGCGAAAGCGGGCATCCAGTAATCCCAGAGGTTCAACTTAATCTCAGGCGGCATCGTGTACTGGATCACCCGCGTTCGCGGGTGATGACAGCAGCAGGTGTGACGCCATGAATGGATAAGACGATGCCCAAAGTTCTCATCTCCGACGCCCTGTCTCCCGCCGCGCTGCAGATCTTCAAGGATCGCGGTATCGAAGTCGATTTCCAGCCGGCGCTCGGCAAGGACAAGGACAAGCTCGCCGAGATCATCGGCAACTATGACGGCCTGGCGATCCGCTCGGCCACCAAGGTGACGCCGAAGATCCTCGAGAAGGCCGCCAACCTGAAGGTGATCGGCCGCGCCGGCATCGGCGTCGACAACGTCGACATTCCGGCGGCGACCGCCAAGGGCATCATCGTGATGAACACGCCCTTCGGCAATTCGATCACCACCGCCGAGCACGCCATCACGCTGATGCTGGCGCTGGCGCGTCAGATCCCGCAGGCCGACGCCTCGACGCAGGCCGGCAAGTGGGAGAAGAACAAGTTCATGGGCGTCGAGATCACGGCCAAGACGCTCGGCGTCATCGGCTGCGGCAATATCGGCTCGATCGTCGCCGACCGCGCCCTCGGCCTGAAGATGAAGGTGATCGCCTACGATCCCTTCCTGTCACACGAGCGCGCCGTCGATATCGGCGTGGACAAGGTCGAGCTCGACGAGCTCCTGAAGCGCGCCGACTTCATCACGCTGCACACGCCGCTCACCGAGAAGACGAAGAACATCATCGACGCCACGGCGCTCAACAAGACCCGCAAGGGCGTGCGCATCATCAATTGCGCGCGCGGCGGTCTCGTCGACGAAGTGGCCCTGCGCGCCGCGCTCGATTCCGGCCACGTGGCGGGCGCGGCCTTCGACGTCTTCGTCACCGAGCCGGCGACCGAGAACGTGCTGTTCGGCCATCCGAACGTCATCTGCACGCCGCATCTCGGCGCCTCGACCTCCGAGGCGCAGGAGAACGTCGCGCTGCAGGTCGCCGAGCAGATGTCCGACTATCTGATGACCGGCGCCATCACCAACGCCATCAACTTCCCCTCGATCAGCGCCGAGGAGGCGCCGAAGCTCAAGCCCTTCGTCGCGCTCGCGGAGAAGCTCGGCTCCTTCGCCGGCCAACTCACCGAGACCGGCGTCAGCAAGGTGCAGATCGCCTTCGAAGGTGCGGTGGCGCAGATGAACACGCGCGCGCTCACCTCGGCCGCGCTCGCCGGCCTGCTGCGGCCGATGCTCGGCGACGTCAACGTCGTCTCGGCGCCGGTGATCTCGAAGGAGCGCGGCATGATCGTCGAGGAGGTCACGCGCGAAGTGGCCGGCGACTACGAGAGCCTCATCACCGTCACCGTCACCACCGAACGGCAGATGCGCCACGTCTCCGGCACGGTGTTCGCCGACGGGCGGCCGCGCATCGTCAACATCAAGGGCATCCGCATGGACGCGGAGTTCGGTCCGTCGATGATCTACATCACCAATCTCGACAAGCCGGGCTTCATCGGCAAGTTCTCCGGTACGCTCGGCGAGGCCGGCATCAACATCGCGACCTTCCATGTCGGCCGCGAGGCGCCCGGCGCCAATGCGGTGGCGCTGATCGAGATCGACGGCGAACTGCCCGACGACGTGCTCGCCAAGGTGCGCGCGCTGCCGCAGGTGCAGTCGGCCAAGCGCCTGCATTTCTGAAAAAGCCGAGTAGCGTCAATCTGTTGACAGCGCCGTCCGGGACCGTCCGGGCGGCGCTCTTCGCTTGCCTCGGGGGCCTCGTTCCTTTATCCGAGGGCGGACCTGGCCGGTGGCACCCGGCTTGAAGTGTCCGGGCGCGGTGCAGGGATCTATTCATGGCCAATGTGGTGGTGGTCGGCTCCCAGTGGGGAGACGAGGGTAAAGGCAAGATCGTCGACTGGCTCTCCGAGCAGGCCGACATCGTCGTCCGCTTCCAGGGCGGGCACAACGCCGGCCATACACTGGTCATCGGCAATACCGTCTACAAGCTGTCATTGCTGCCGTCCGGCGCCGTGCGCGAGGGCAAGCTGTCGATCATCGGCAACGGCGTCGTCATCGACCCGAAGGCGCTGCTGGGCGAGATCGAGGCGATATCCAAGCAGGGCGTCTCGGTGACGCCGGAGAACCTGCGCATCGCCGAGAACGCGGTGCTCATCCTGCCGCTGCATCGCGAGCTCGAGGCGATCCGCGAGGCCGACGATTCCAAGAACCGCATCGGCACCACCAAGCGCGGCATCGGCCCGGCCTACGAGGACAAGATCGGCCGCCGCGCCATCCGCTTCATGGATCTCGCCGATCTGCCATCGCTCGGCGCCAAGATCGACCGGCTCCTGATGCACCACAACGCGCTGCGCCGCGGCTTCGGCATGGCCGAGGTCGACCCGCGCACGGTGTACGACTACCTTGCCGAGATCGCGCCGAAGGTGCTGCCCTACATGGATTCCGTGTGGTCGCTGCTCGACGCGCGCCGGCGCGAGGGCAAGCGCATCCTGTTCGAGGGCGCGCAGGGCGCGCTGCTCGACATCGACCACGGCACTTACCCCTACGTCACCTCCTCGAACACCGTCGCGGCGCAGGCGGCGACCGGCTCAGGCCTCGGCCCCAACGCCATCGATTACGTGCTCGGCATCTGCAAGGCCTACACGACGCGGGTGGGCGAGGGCCCGTTCCCGACCGACCAGATGCACAACGAGATCGGCAAGACTTTGGGCGAGCGCGGCCGCGAGTTCGGCGTCGTCACCGGGCGGCCGCGCCGCTGCGGCTGGTTCGACGCCGTGCTGGTGCGCCAGACGGTGCGCACGTCCGGCATCGACGGGCTGGCGCTCACCAAGCTCGACATCCTCGACGGTCTCGACGAGATCAAGGTCTGTGTCGGCTACCGCCTCGACGGGCGCGAGCTCGATTATCTGCCCGCCGGGGAGCAGGCGCAGGCCCGCGTCGAGCCGATCTACGAGACCATCGGCGGCTGGAAGGAACCCACCGCGCGCGCCCGCTCCTGGGCGCAACTGCCGGCGCAGGCGATCAAGTATGTGCGCCGCATCGAGGAACTGGTCGGCTGCCCTGTCGCGCTGCTCTCGACGAGCCCCGAGCGCGAGGACACGATCCTGATGAAGAATCCCTTCGAGTAAGCGCCGAAAAAAGACATGAATTGCAGCCAGAGGGGGCATTCCGTTGGGGGAAACGGTTTCCGGCAGGCCCTGGCTCAAGCATAATGCAGAGGGATGGCTGACTATTACCCTTTGATCGCCCGCGCTGTCGGCGGTCTCGACCACAATACCGGTGAGAACCGCCGCGCCCTCTACGAGCGGGCGCGGTCGGCGCTGGTCAACCAGTTGCGGGGCGTCGATCCGCCCCTCGACGAGGACGAGATCACGCGCGAGCGCCTGGCGCTCGAAGAGGCGATTCGCCGGGTCGAAACCGAAGCCGTCACGCACGCGGAACCCAAGGCCACCGAAACCGTCGAGCCGCCGGCCGGGTCGTCGCTGCGCGATCAGGCCCTGCGCAATTTCCGCGAGACGGTCGCCGAGGCGGAGGGGCTGGGGGACGGCGCCGCCGAGGCCAATCGCGCCGCGCGCGAAACCTATTCCAAGATCCCCGACAGCGAGCCGCTCGAGCCGGCGAAGGCGGAGCCGCCGGCCGAGCCTGAGCCCGCGCCGGCGCCGCATTATTTCGAGCCGCCGGCGCAGGAGCCGCCGCCGCCCGACCTCGCCGAACCGGCGGAGAAGGTGGAGGAGCCGGCCTCGTGGTCACAGCCACAGGGCGGCGAAGAAGAGGACGAGTTCTACAAGGCGCCGGCCCGCGACTGGCGCCGCATCGTCTCGGTCGCGGTCATCCTGCTGATCGTGGCCGCCGTCGCCGGCGGGATTTACTGGAAGCGACAGTCGATCGGCACCATGTTTGCGGGCCTTCGCTCGTCGCAGACCGCGACCAAGCCAACCCCGCCGCCGCAACCGGCCGGCACGCCGAAGATCACCGACCGCATCGGCCCCTCGAGCAGCGGCGCGCCGGCGCCGGCCACGGCCCCCGCCGCCGCCGTGGCGCAGAAGGTGGTGCTCTACGAAGAGGACCCCGGCGACCCGCAAGGCAAGCGCTACGTCGGTTCGGCGATCTGGCGCACCGAAACCGTCTCGCCGGGACCGGGGCTCGCGCCCGAACTCGCGATCCGCGCCGACGTCGAGATCCCGGAACGGCGCATGCGCATGACCTGGTCGCTTCGCCGCAACACCGACAAGGCGCTGCCGGCGAGCCACACGATCGAGATCATGTTCACTCTGCCGGCCGACTTCGATCAGGGCGGCATCGCCAACGTGCCCGGCGTGCTGATGAAGACGAGCGAGCAGGCGCGCGGCGCACCGCTTGCCGGCCTCGCCGTCAAGGTCACCAACGGCTACTTCCTCATCGGCCTGTCGGCCGTCGATATCGACGTCCAGCGCAATATCGAGCTGCTGAAGAGCCGCGACTGGTTCGACATCCCCATCGTCTACACCAACGGCAAGCGCGCCATTCTCGCGATCGAGAAGGGCACGCCCGGCGGCCGCGCCTTCGAGGAAGCGTTCCGCGCCTGGGGCGAGTAGGCGTCGAGCCTTGCCGCGCCACGCCGGCATGCACGCCCGAGCCTGCGGTTGCAATCGGCTGGTCGGTATCGGATTATGTATCGCGTCTCTGATTCTGTCCGTCGCGTCGCGGTCGCGCGCGGCCTTGCGCGTTTGACATAGATCATCGCCGCGCCGTTCACGTCTGCATAATCGAACGCAGGGGCGGTACAGCCTATCGGCGTTGCAAAATGAACGCTGACGACAGTCGCTTCCAATCCACGCAGCCGATCCTGGCTTCGCTTGCCGCCTTTGTTCAGGCGGGTCTTCGCCCGCGCACCGCGCTGGCGCGCGCCATCGTCACCGTCCTCATCATCAAACTGGTGGCGATCGCCGGCATGGCGATCGGCCAGCGTTACCTCGACCGCAGCGCCGTCGCAGATCCGGCGGGCGTCGCGCAGCGACTCGGGCCATCGTCAATGCCGTAGCGGAAAGGGAGACTCTCCATGGAGCACCTCGATCCGGTAACCCTCTCGCGTCTGCAGTTCGCCGCCACCGCGCTGTACCACTTCCTGTTCGTGCCGCTGACCCTTGGCCTCGCATTCCTGCTCGCCATCATGGAGAGCGCCTACGTCATGACGGGTCGCGCGATCTGGCGCGACATGACGCGGTTCTGGGGCAAGCTGTTCGGCATCAACTTCGCCATGGGGGTGGCCACCGGCATCACCATGGAATTCCAGTTCGGCACCAACTGGGCCTACTATTCTCATTATGTCGGCGACATCTTCGGGGCGCCGCTCGCCATCGAAGGCCTGATGGCCTTCTTCCTCGAGTCGACCTTCGTCGGCCTGTTCTTCTTCGGCTGGGATCGGCTGAGCAAGCTCGGTCATCTCGTCGTCACCTGGCTGGTCGCGATCGGCTCGAGCCTGTCGGCGCTGTGGATACTGATCGCCAATGGCTGGATGCAGAACCCGGTCGGCGCGCGCTTCAATCCCGACACGATGCGCATGGAGCTCACCTCGTTCTGGGATCTGCTCTTCAATCCGACGGCGCAGTCCAAATTCGTCCACACCGTGAGCGCCGGCTATGTCACCGGCTCGGTCTTCGTGCTGGCGATCAGCGCCTACTATCTGCTCAACAAGCGGCACGTCGCCTTCGCCAAGCGCTCGATCATCGTCGCCTCGGCCTTCGGCCTCGCCTCGGCGCTGTCGGTGGTCGTCCTCGGCGACGAGAGCGGCTACACGATCACCGAAAACCAGAAGATGAAGCTCGCCGCCATCGAGGCGATGTGGAAGACCGAACCGGCGCCGGCGCCGTTCACGATCTTCGCGCTGCCGGATCCGGCGACGCAGCAGAACCGCTACGAGATCAAGGTGCCGTGGGCGCTCGGCCTCATCGCCACGCGCTCGGTAAACACGCCGGTGCCGGGGATCGACGAACTCGTGCAGCAGGCGCAGTCACGCATCAGGAGCGGCCTTCTCGCCTACGACGCGCTCGAACGGCTGAAGGCGAACCGCAGCGACGCGGCAGCGCGCGCCGATCTGACCGCGCATGCCGGCGACCTCGGCTACGCCTTGCTGTTGAAGCGGTATGTCGCCGACCCCCGCACGGCCGACGCGGCCACGGTCGCCAAGGCGGCCGCCGATACGATCCCGGGCGTGCTGCCGCTGTTCTGGGCGTTCCGCGTCATGGTCGCGCTCGGCTTCTATTTCATCGCGCTGTTTGCGGTCGTGTTCTGGTTCACGTCGAAGCGCGACTTCTCGCGCCGCTGGCTGCTCACGCTGTGCCTGTGGACGCTGCCGCTGCCCTGGGTGGCGGCCGAGTTCGGCTGGTTCGTGGCCGAATATGGCCGCCAGCCCTGGGCGATCGACGGTGTGCTGCCGACCTTCCTCGCCGTGTCGTCGGTTTCGTCGGCGCAGGTGCTGTTCACGCTGAGCGGCTTCGTCCTGTTCTATTCGTCGCTTCTCATCGTCGACGTGATGCTCATGCGCCGCTACGTGCGCATGGGGCCTGTCGAGGCGCTCGGACCGGCCCATCCGTCGGCGGCCCAACTCGCCACGGCGTCGTGAAGGAGACGCGATCATGATGCATGTCCCGCTCGATTATGAAATCCTCCGCGTCATCTGGTGGCTGTTCCTCGGCGTGCTGCTGATCGGCTTCGCCATCATGGACGGCTTCGATCTCGGCGTCGCCGCGCTGCTCCCGTTCGTCGCCAGGACGGATACCGAACGGCGCGTCGCCATCAACACCATCGGCCCGGTCTGGGACGGCAACCAGGTCTGGTTCATCCTCGGCGGCGGCGCGATCTTCGCGGCCTTCCCGCCGATCTATGCGGCGTCGTTCTCGGGCTTCTACATCGCAATGTTTCTCGTCCTGGCGGTCCTCATCCTGCGGCCGGTCGGCTTCGAGTTCCGCAACAAGGTCGCGGCGACGCGCTGGCGCAGCTTCTGGGATTATGCGCTGTTCGCCGGCGGTGTCGTGCCCTCGCTGGTGTTCGGCGTCGCCTTCGGCAATCTTCTTCAGGGCGTGCCGTTCCGGATCGACGGCGACCTGCGCGTGCTCTACGAGGGCGGCGGCCTGTTCGAACTGCTCAATCCGTTCGGCCTGCTGTGCGGGCTCGTGTCGCTGGCGATGCTGACGACGCACGGCGCCGTCTATCTCGTCAACAAGACCGACGGTGCGGTCCGGGCGCGCGCGGCCGCCTATGTCCGGATCGGTGCGCTCGCGACGGTCGTTCTGTTCGTCCTCGCCGGCGTCTGGGTCGCGTTCGGCATCAAGGGCTATGCCATCTCCGGCGCGGTTGTGACGGACGGCCCGTCAAATCCGCTGTTGAAGACGGTGACGACCGCGCGCGGCCAGTGGCTCGCCAACTACACAACCTACAAGTGGATGATGCTCGCGCCGTTGCTCGGAATCGCCGGCCCGCTCCTGACGCTCCTGCTCGTCAGGGCAGGGCGCCCGGGATCGGCCTTCCTCACCAGCGCGGTCGGCATCCTCGGCATCATTGCGACGGCCGGCGTCAGCATGTTCCCGTTCCTGATGCCCTCCGACGTGATGCCGCAGGCGAGCCTCACCGTGTGGGATGCGACGTCGAGCCAGATGACCCTCTTCGTCATGCTGCTCGCGACGTTGATCTTCCTGCCGATCGTGCTCGTCTATACCGGCTTCGCCTTCCGCGTGATGCGGGGCCCGGTGACCGCCGAGCACATCGAAAGCAATTCCGCCCATCTCTACTGAAGGAGCAAGGTCGATGTGGTACTTCACCTGGATCCTCGGCCTCGGCTTTGCCTGCGGCTGCGGCATTCTCAATGCCGTCTGGCACGAGCATCACATGCCGAACGAGACGATCGCCGATTGAGCCCGCGCTGCGGGCGCCGGAAACAAAAATGGCCGGGCGTTTGCCCGGCCATTTCGATTTTCGTTCGTCGCCTCGCATCAGTGCGCGGCGATCGCCTCCGGCTGGTGCGGCTGCTCGATCGCGGCCATGCGGTGCTTCACCGCCTTCTGCACCTTCTCGAAGGCGCGCACCTCGATCTGGCGCACGCGTTCGCGCGAGACGCCGAACTCGGTCGCGAGGTCTTCGAGCGTGACCGGATCGTCCGCCA
>Ga0182749_1001978_pt1 | contig 15457 bp, 11 predicted proteins | sample eDN3rd37CKraftMG_FD_128875 | JGI IMG/M metagenome (GOLD analysis project Ga0182749, IMG submission 128875) | Enriched Miracle-Growth compost microbial communities from Emeryville, California, USA - eDNA 3rd pass 37_C Kraft MG (version 2) (version 2) ...
CGCCGGCCGCGTACGCGGCAATGGGCACGCCATCGCGGTAGAGAATGCGGTTGCCGGTGAGCGCCGGCACGCGGTTCTCCGGCGTGACTACGCCGACGAGATTGAGCGGGTCCGCCGCGGAGACGGCAACGAGCTGGCCCGTGGGCGCTTTCCGGCGCAGGTCCCGCAGCAACCCCACCGCCTCTGGCGTGGCGAACTGCTCGCCCGAGAAGCCGGCCACGAAGCGCCCGCCCCGAATCTCGCCGCGCGCTTCCAGGCGCCGGCAGCACATGAGCAGCTCGCGCCACGGCGGCAGCCAGTCGGCTTCGAGCGAGACGAGCTTCCAGAACACGACACCCCAGCGGCGCAGCAGCGCGCGCACGATGGTTTCCACGGCTTCGCCATCACCGGGCGTGCCGGGTGGCCTCGTCTCAACGGGAGCCGGCCGGCGAACCAGCGCCCAGCGGCCCGAATCTGCCATGCCGAACATGGCGATTCGCCGGCGCCGGCGCAGCGCGCCCGGCGAGCGCCGCCGATCGGAGGGCACGAGGAGCGCGCGCAACCCCGCAAAGCTGTCGGAGTTCACAAGGCCCAGCGCAACGAGCTCGGCGAGCGCCTCCTCCACTTGCGAGGGCAGAAGCCGCGCGCCCTCGACGATCTCATCGAAGAACGACGCGCCGTGCTGCTGGATATGCTCGATCACGGCGCGCGCGTTCGCCGTGAGATGCGAGGGGTCCATCGGCGTGGCGAACGTGGACCCTGCGCGCACATTCCGCCGTGGCAGCAATGTGATGGGCGTGGAGCGCACCGGGGCCGCACCCCGCTCCGGATTCGGCGCACGCCGCGCGAGGCGCGTCCAGACGAAGCGGCCCGCGAGGCAATGCTCATCGAGCCACGCCGGCTCGTATTCGTTGATGCGTGCCGGGAGAATTTCCGTTTCCCACGCACCGGCAGGCGCCTCGAATCCTTCGAGCTGCGTGAGCACGGCCGCAAGCGCGTCGGGCCCCTGCATGCGCGCTTCGGGGGTCACGCGCTGCCATTCGAACAGGAATCGCAGGAAGTCCCGCGCGAGCACCGGCTCGATTTCGGCGCGCAGGCGCTTCACCGTGTACCGATGAATTCGAGCGAGCAGGCGGCGCTCGCACCACTCGTCTTCGCTTGTGCCGGGCGTGAAGCGGCCGCGCATGGCAAACCCTTCCGTCTGCAGAGCCGCCAGCGCGGCATCCACACGCGGAAGCGGCAATGCGAGTGACTCCGCGATCGCGCTGGAGGGAACCGGACCGAGCCCTTCGAGCCGGCCCCGCACCACTTCCACGAGAGCCGCTTCGGCTTCCCATGACTTCGCGAACTCTGCGGGAACCGCCACGTCCGGCGTGTACGGCGCGCCCGGAAACAAGGCTTCGAAAAGCGGACGCCGCTCGGCGGCCAGCCAGAGCGTACGGGGCCCCGAGAGCTGGGTCGCGCGCCGCTGCGACGCCAGCGTTTCGAGCAGCGCGGGCCATGCGGGATTGCGGCTCGCCTCCTCCTGCGTGAGGAAACCGAGCCACAAGAGCGAATCGTGCAGCTCATCCGCAGTGGTGGCGTCCGGCCATGCCTCGCCGCGCACGCGCTGAATCGCTTCCGCGTCGAGCTTGCCGATGTCGGCGGCAGATTCCGGATCGAGCCAGCGGCGGCTCATGACGGCCTGCGTGCGGCGCTCTTCGAGCGGCGCATCGTCCAGGTAGGCGTACGGGCGGGCCGACAGCACTTCGAGCGCGAGCGGTGAAGGTTCCGTGAGATCGCGCGCGACCACGCGAATCTCGCCGGATTCGAGCGCGCGCAGCAGCCGCTCGAAGCCTTCGATGTCCATCGCCTCCTCGAGACAATCGCGGATGGTCTGCCGGACGAGCGGGTGATCGGGGATCTCGATCTCCCCTGGCAGGTTCTCCGCGCACGCGACCTGATCGGGAAACACAGACGCGAGCAGGTCCTCCGCGTTCATGCGGGCGATCTGCGGCGGAACCTTCTTGCCGCCACGAAACCTCGGCAGCGCCAGTGAAATGGAAGCATCCCAGCGCCAGCGCACTTCGAACATCGGCGCGGCACACAGCGCCTGCACGAGAATGTGTCGCGCGGTGTTGGAATGCAGGTAGCGCGCCACGTCCTCCAGCTCGAAGCTGTGCGCAGCCGTGAGCGAGAGGATGAGGCAGTCCTCCGTTGCCGCCGCCTGCAGCTCGAAATTGAACTTGCGACAAAAGCGCTTGCGCAGGGCCAGACCCCACGCGCGGTTCACGCGGCTGCCGAACGGTGAGTGAATCACGAGCTGCATGCCGCCCGATTCATCGAAGAACCGCTCGAACACGACGGTCTGCTGAGTGGGCAGCGTCCCAAGCGCCGCGCGTGCGGCGGCGAGATAATCGACGAGCTGCGTGGCCGCGGCCGCGTGCACACCGAGCGTATCCGTCATCCATTGGAGCGCGGCGTCCTTCCCGTTTTCGAGCCGCGCCTCGACCTCGCCACGCAGGCGGGATACGGACGCCGACAGCTCATCCGTGCGGCCCGGCGCTTCACCGAGCCAGAAGGGAATGGTGGGCGGCTGGCCCTGCGCGTCCTGCACGCGCATCGTGCCTCGCTCCACGCGCATCACCTGATACGAGGCGTTCCCCAGCTGGAAGATGTCGCCGGACATGCTCTCGACGGCGAAATCCTCGTGCACCGTACCGATGACGATACCGGCGGGCTCGAGCAGCACCTTGTAGTCCGCCGTATCCGGAATGGCGCCACCCGAGGTGATCGCCGTCAGCCGCGCGCCGCGACGCGGGCGGAGCATGCGGTTCACGGCATCGTAATGAATGAGCGCGCCGGTGCGGCCGCGCCGCGTGCTGAAGCCCTCCGCGAGCATCTGCACCACTTCGTCGAACTCTTTGCGTGAAAGCGTCCGATACGGATAGGCGCGTGTGCAGAGCTTGTAGAGCTCCTCGGCGCTCCACTCACGGGCGGCCACCTCGGCGGTGATCTGCTGAGACAGCACGTCCAGCGCATTCTGCGGGATGTGGAGCGTGTCGAGCTCCGCGCGGCGCACGGCATCGAGCAGCGCGGTGCATTCGACGAGATCATCGCGCGAGAGCGGGAAGAGCCGGCCCCTGGGCGTGCCGCCGACAGCGTGGCCGGAACGGCCCACGCGTTGGAGGAAGGCGTTGATGGAGCGCGGCGAGCTCAACTGGCACACGAGATCGACGTCGCCGATATCGATGCCAAGCTCGAGAGAGGCGGTGGCGACCAGCGCCTTCAGCTCACCGCGCTTCAGGCGGTGCTCGGCGTCGAGACGCAGCTCCTTGGCAAGGCTGCCGTGATGCGCGGTCACCTTCTCCTTGCCGATGCGCTCCGACAGGTGCCGGGCCAGGCGCTCGGCGAGCCGCCGCGTGTTGACGAACACAAGAGTGGTCCGGTGTTCCCGGATCAACTCCGCGAGCCGGTCGTACACCTGCAGCCACACTTCTCCCGACATCACCGCTTCGAGCGGCGCGCCCGGCACTTCGAGCGCGAGATCCCGGCGCCGCACGTGGCCGCTGTCGATGATCGTGCAGTTGAGGGGGGATTCGCCCGCGCCGCGCCCTGTTTCGAAAGGGGAACGCCCGGTGCGCGGCTCCGGCGCATAATGGCCCGTGCCGACGAGGAAACGTGCAACCTCCTCGATGGGCTTCTGCGTTGCCGAGAGCCCCACCCGCGTGAGCGGCGCGCTGACGAGCGCTTCGAGCCGCTCGAGCGAGAGCGCAAGATGCGATCCGCGCTTGGTGCCCGCCACGGCATGAATCTCGTCCACGATCACCGTTCGCGTGGTCGAGAGCATGTTCCGGCCGGATTCCGAGCCGAGGAGGATGTAGAGCGACTCGGGCGTCGTCACCACGATGTGCGGCGGCGTGCGGGACATTCTGGCGCGCTCGTTGGCGGGCGTGTCGCCCGTTCTCACCCACGTGCGGATCTCCACTTCCGGCAGCCCGAGCGCGCGCAGCTCCTGGCTGATGCCAGCGAGGGGTGCGGCGAGGTTGCGATGGATGTCGTTCGAGAGCGCCTTCAGCGGAGAGACGTAGACGATCTGCGTTTCGTCCTTCAGCTCTCCGGCGAGACCTTCGCGAACCAGCCGATCGATCGCCGCGAGGAATGCCGCGAAGGTCTTGCCGGAACCGGTTGGCGCGGCGATGAGCACATGCTGGTCCGCCTGAATCGCGGGCCACGCTTCAGCCTGAGCTGGCGTGGGCGCTTCGAATGCGCGACGGAACCAGTTGGCGACAGCGGGATGAAACGAAGCGAGAACGTCCATGAGGGGGCTCATACGAGGCGAGCGCGAGAGCATACCTGCCCGGGCACGCGCTTTCCTCTGCCAAACTGGGCACCTTCAGCGCGTGGCACTGATGCAGAAATGGCGATACAGGGACTCGCGGCCGCGTCATCCAGTGCCCGCGCGCGGCCACTACTGTATGTGCCGACCGAAATGGGACGCGCCGCCTCGGGCGTCATCCGATGTCGCGGCAACGCCTGACGAAATCAAGCGTTCTGGCGCTTACCTGGAGGAGCCGGAAGAGCCGGACGTCTGCAGCAGCGGAATTCGATAGCTCACCAGGATCTGCTCGATGTCCTTGCCGTGCGTGGCAATCCAGTCATCGAGCGTCTTGCGCCATTCGTCTTCGCCGAAGCGCACACCCATGGCGATCTCGTAATCGAAGTGGAGCCGCGGATCGGGCTTGAACGGCACCATGGTCCACTTCTCGGCCTTGTGGCGGTCCGCGAGAAAGCCCGCGACCGGCCCCCACACCATGGCAAGGTCGATCTTTCCCGCCTCGAGATCGCGCTCGATGACGTTCGCGGGATGCTCGTCGGGATCGCCGCTCTGTGCCGGGTACAGCACGGCGCGGTCGATGAGCCCGTTCTGCAGCAGCCAGTCCGTCGGCGGCGTTCTGGCAAAGATGCCGATACGCAGCGACTGCAGCTTGTCCTGCGGCAGCTTGAGCAGATCCTCCGGCGTGCTGAGCGAGCCCAGCCGGGCCCGCGGGGGCACCACCATGGCGTACACGGAACGCATGTACGGCCGGGTCGTGGCCGTGAGCTCGTAACCCTTCGGTACGCCGATGATCACGTCGCACTTGTAGACACGGGTCTGGTCGTCCCGTGCGCGCAGTGTGTTGCGCACGAAGCCCATGCGTTGCGGAAAGAACGTGTACTCGACCCGCTTGCCGAGATCCCGCGCGAGGGCTTCGGCAAGCTTGTTCTCGTAGCCCTGGCCGTCCTTGTCCGACTGCGGCAGGTTATTCGGGTCCGCGCACACCTTGAGCACGTTCGCCTGATCGCCGGGCACGGAGGCGGGCGTACTCTGTGCCGGCTGCGCCCAAACGGGGGCACTCACGAGGAGCGCCGCCGCCACGAACCACAACCACAGGGGCGCGGCTCGCGGCGCGCGAAGCGACCTCGCGCAGACGCTACTTCTTGTCGGAGTCGAGAGGATAGAGATGTCCCGGTTTGATCTGGCCATCGGAGCGGCCTTTCAGGTAAGCGTACAAACCTTCCCAGTTGTCGTTCACCATCTTGCTCGCGGAGAACGGCGGCATGCCCTTCTCCGGTCGGCCGTTCATGATGGTGTCGTGAAACTCCTGCTTTGTCAGCCTCTTCAGTGAGTCCACCAGCGGTGGGCCAACCAGCCCTTCCTGAGCGGCACCGTGACAGCGCTCGCAGGCGAGCGCACGCCAGGTGCGCCATCCCATGAGTGTCTGTTTATCGACCTTGGTTCCATCCACGACGGTGTAAAGCTTGTCCGACTGCGAATCCGCGGCATTGGACTCCTGTTTGGCAGCCGCCGTTCGCTTCGAAGGTTCTGCGGAGCTGGCCGTTGCCGTGGTCTGCGACAGGGCCGCGTGAGAGACCGCGGCTACCAGTAGCGCGGACATGACAATAGCCGGAAGTTTGCGCAAGTTCATCGTTGGGGAGTTCTCAAAAAAGAGACGTGATGCAGAATGGACGCACGGCTCAGGCAATGGTTCCAAACCGCGGTGTGCCGCCCGCTCCTTGCGAGCGGCACACCGCCAACTCATCAGCGGTCGCGTCTGCCCGATTACCGCATGGCTGTGGTGCTGCTGCTGCCCGCCGCGCCGTCAGGCAGCGAGAACACGAACAGCGACCCGCCCAGCGTGGTGTACTTGGCCAGATCCTTGTAGCCGCCCACCGCGCCGAGGCCCGCCGTCTCTTCGGTCAACCCGGCCGCCATGCCGATGCCGGCCCAGCCGCCGATGCCGGAGTACACGCCGACGTACTGCTTGCCGTTGTACTGGTACGTGAAGACGTTGCCGATGATTCCGGAGGGCGTCTTGAACTTCCAGAGCTCCTTGCCGTCCTTCGGGCTCACGGCCTTGATGTAGCCTTCGAGCGTGCCGTAGAACACGACGTCGCCGGCCGTGGTCAGGGCGCCGGACCACACGGAGAAGCGCTCCGGCTTCGACCACACGATCTTGCCGTTGGCCGCATCCCACGCGATGAAGTTGCCCATGCCGCCATGGCTGCCCGGCGTGGGGTACATCGTGAGGGTAGCGCCCACGTACGGCTGACCGGCGGTGTACTCCACCTGGAACGGCTCATACGTCATGCACACGTGGTTCGTCGGCACCATGAACAGGCCGCTCTTGCGGTCGTAGCTCGACGGCTGCTGGTCCTTCGTGCCGAGCGCGGCCGGACAGATGTCCTTCACGTTCACGTCCGGGCCGGTCGTGCCGGGTGAGTAGCGCTTGTCGACCACCGGGCGACCCGTCTTCATGTCGATGTGCGTGGCCCAGTTGACCTTCGGGTCGTACTTCTGCGCCACGAGCAGCTCGCCGGTCTCACGGTTCAGCGTGTAGGCGAAGCCGTTGCGGTCGAAGTGCACCAGCGCCGGAACCTTGCGGCCCTTGAACGTGAGCTCCACGAGCGGCACCTCGTTCACGCCGTCGTAGTCCCACTCGTCGTGCGGCGTCATCTGGTACACCCACTTCGCGACGCCCGTGTCGAGGTCACGCGCGAAGATGGTCATGGACCATTTGTTGTCGCCCGGACGCTGTGAGGGGTTCCACGTGCCCGGGTTGCCGCTGCCGTAGTAGAGAAGGTTCAGCTTCGGGTCGTAGGAGTACCAGCCCCAGGTGGTGCCTCCGCCGAGCTTCCACTGATCGCCTTCCCAGGTCTTGAGCGAGGAGTCCTTGCCGACCGGCGCCATCTTGCCGTTGGTCCACGTCATCGTCTTCTGTGGATCGAACAGCAGCTCGGAGTCGGGGCCGGTGCTCCATGCCGTCCAGACGCGCTTGCCATCCTTGATGTTGTAGGCAATGACACGGCCGCGCACACCGAACTCGCCGCCGGAGATGCCGGTGATCACCTTGTCCTTGAACACGTGCGGAGCGTTGGTGTTCGTCTCGCCGATCTTCGGATCGCCGTTCTTCGCGCTCCACACGACCTGGCCGGTCTTCGCATCGAGCGCGACCAGCGTCGTGTCGGCCTGCTGCAGGAAGATCTTGCCGTCACCAAAGGCGAGGCCGCGATTGACGGTGTCGCAGCACATCACCGGCACGACGTTCGCGTCCTGCTTGGGCTCGTACTTCCACTTGAATGTCTGGTCCTTGAGGTTGACTGCGTAGACGTTGTTCGGGAATGGCGTGTGGATGTACATCGTGTCGCCAATGACGAGCGGCGAGCCTTCGTGCCCGCGCAATACGCCCGTCGAAAGCGTCCACGCGACCTGCAGCTTCCCGACGTTGCTTGCGTTGATCTGGTTGAGCTCGCTGTACCGTTGATTCGCGTAATCACCGGCCTGCGCTGCCCAGTTCGATGGATCAGCCATGTGTTTTTCGAGGTCCGGGTCGGCGATGGCAAGACCGGAGCCTGCCGTCGCCGCCAGCGCCGCGACGCTGACCAGTAGGGACCGATACTCGTATCTCATATCTCCTCCGGGCATTGTGTTTTCTGCTTGAAATACGCGACCGCCTCCCTGCTCTTCTTTCGAAAGACGAGTAGTCGAAGCGAGAACCCCCTCGGCCGCGCGAGACACGATTCCCACGTGTCGTGCGCAATTGAACGGGCGTATGAATACACCCGCGGTAATACCCGCGCAACACAACTTGGAGTGTGGCGAAGTGCAAGCGTACGATGCGTTCCAAAGATGAGAATCGGCGGAAGGAGACGGTGCGTGAAAGCGTTCCTCAGCGCCAGAAATGACACAGTGTGTAACGTGTTTGGAGCAGCGCTGCTCGCGCTCGCTGTGGCATTGCCACTGAGAGCAGATGCTCCGGACTCGGCAGCTGCCACTCCGAAGAACAGCTACCCCACGCTCGCGCGCGTGGAGTACGTGCAGGAATGTGCGAATCGCGCCGGCGGGCTCAACCGCGCCATGTACCAGTGCGTGTGCGCGATCGACCACATCGCCAACCACCTGAGCTACGACGCTTTTGTCGAAGCCTCGACCTTTGCCCGCTACTCGACGCTCTCGCGCGAGGGCGCGGGTATCTTTCGCGATACAGACGAGGCGAAGCAGAAGGCGAAGCTGTTCCGCTCGATCGAGAGCCAGGCCTTCAAGGAATGCAACGTGCCTGCGAGTCGCTGAAGGCCGCCCGCGCTGGGAAGGTCGCGAGGAGCGATGTGTTCAGGAGAGAGGGGGCGCCAGTCCCTGGCGCCCGAAGTGATCATTCGTCGACGACGACGCCCCAGGGCGATGCGCCCACGGGAATCTTGCGAATGACCTTCAGCGTGGCGGTATCGATGACGCTCACGTCGTTCGAAGGTCCGTTTGCGGTATAGAGCCGGCTGCCATCCTTCGAGAGCGCGATGCCCCACGGGCGCGCGCCCACCGCAATCTCCGCCACGACACGGGGCTCGCCGGAAATATCCACCACCGCCACCTTGCCGCCGCGGCCCGTGCTCACGTACAGGCGATTGCGCCTGGCGTCGAGCCGCACCGACATCGGCAGCAGGCCTTTCGAGAACTGGACCACGCGCTCCACTGGCTTGCCCTCCGGCACAGCGATGCGGTAGAGCGAGCCATCGAACTCACCCGTCACGTACGCCGTGTTGCCATCCGGTGTGAATGCTGCATCGCGTGGACGCTTGCCGACCACAACGTGCTGCACTTCCTTGAGCGAGCGCGTGTCGATGATGGAGACGGAGTTGTCCGACTCGTTCGTGACGAGCACCCACTTCTCATCGGGCGAGAGGCGCACACCTTCGGGCTCTTCGCCCACCTTCACGCGACCCACGATCTTGCCGGTGTTCACATCGAGCACCGTCATGGTGGCCGAGTCCTCATTGGCCACGTAGAGACGACCGTCGCTGCCGAGATCGAACTGCTCCGGGTCCGAGCCTGCCTCGAACACCTTCACCACTTTCATCGTCTTCGTGTCGACGGCCGCCACGCCGTCGGCCTTCACGTCGCGGCCGAGTTTTTCGCATTCCTCATCCGGAATCTTCGGCGGACATTTCGGCAGGCCGCTGAGCGCGACGTAGAACGTCGTGCCGTCCTCGTTGATCTCGATACCGCGCGGACGCTTTCCCACCGGAATGGTGGCGACGACTGCGAGCTTGTCCGTGTCGATCACCGACACCGTGTGACCATCTTCGTTCGACACGAACGCGCGGCCCGCGTGAGCGGCGAAAGGCAGCAGCAATGCACTCGCAATCAGCAGCGAACGCACGGCGCATCGCTTGAGCGGATGCGACTCTTGCCGAGCCGGAACATCGGGAGTGGGGAGAAGTGAGGACCTGGCGAAAATCATGAGTCCCTCGCGAAAAGAAGTCCGTCGCCTCAGAGCGACACGCGAGCATACCGTTCGCCCTTCTGCGCCGTCACGCATCGTGCGCCCGCATTGTGGGCATGCGGCGCATCGTTGCCGCAAGTTCCGGCCCTGCCGCGTAGCGCTCGCCGCGCCGGCTCGAGTCGCTTGCAGAGTCGGGAAAAATTCCCGGGCGCGCATCTCTCGCGCGCGTACGCACCCGAGTCCCGGGCGCGACTGCGACGCTTCTGCGCAAGCCAAAAGTGTCAACAGGAAACGACAAGGCAACACGTGAGCCCGCACGACTGGCGCGCGCATGGGCACGCGTAGTCCGTCTGCCCGATGAGTCGGTTCTGGTGTGGCACTGCATCGCACTCTCGTGCGAACATCGCCGACCCCCGTTTCGATTTTGGTGCATGCCGCGGGCTGGCTGCGCGCACAGTGCGCGCATGGCAACTCGGGGTGCGCGTAAACGGTGGATCAGGTCAGGGCTTGCATCCGCGGACCGCGCTGCCCTGCCTCATCATTCTGGCCCGCTTTGTCATGACTGTCGCACAGTGGAAGGAAGTATCCGGATGAAACGTCTCGCGTTGCTTGCGGCCGTGATCGCAGCCTCTTTCGCGCAAGCCACCGAAGTGCCCGTTGAGAAGAATGCGGCCGGGGCGCCTGAAGGGCACCCGCTGACTTCAGTGGTCGTCACTCAGTGCAATCTCATCGTGGCCGTCTACATGACGATGCCCGATGGACGCCTGATGCGATTCGACAAGAGCGACGACATTCCCGCCGACAAACTGCTCAGCATTGCCTACACGGCCACGCGCAGCGAGCGCGTGGAGGTGTCGTGCAACGACAACGGTGTCGTGGGTTACGAGACTCACGGCGAGACGATCTGAGCTCGTGAATCGCGCCGGCGCGCCCTGTGCCGGCGCGATGCGCCATCAGCTCAACTTCACGTCACTGATCTGGATGACCGGCTGCACGCTCGAGTAGTTGGCGATATCGTTCTGGATCTGCGCAGCGTGCGGGCCAAATGCCGTCTGGAACGCATCGACGGAATCGAATCGCAGGTGGCACATCACGGAGAACGCCGCCTTCGTCCCCGGCGCGCCACCCCCGATGCCCTCCTCGACCACACATCCCTTCAGGGCGTTGCCGAGCACGCGCTTCACCATCGGGATGTGGGACGTCAGGTAGTAGTTCATGTCGAACTTCGCACCCTCCGTGGCCGGATAGAGCACGTTCACGGTGATCATGGTGAGCTCCTCTTGGTTTGCGGTAGCGCAGTTCCGCGCGGGCGGCGCGGAAGAGGAGGCATTCTAGTCGCTGGAGGAGGCACCCGCCGCCATGGCATGCAGGGCGTGCATGCTACGGCGGGGGTGAGGAGAGGACGAGGAAGGCCTGATCGGCTCAGCCGCTCGTGATCGGGCTCAGAGTGAGCTCGACGCGGCGGTTCTGCTGGCGACCATCGGGCGTGTCGTTGGACGCGATGGGACGCGTCTTGCCGTAACCCACCGTGGCGATGCGCTGGTCCGCGATGCCCTTGCTGCGCAGGTACTGGCCCACGGTGTTGGCGCGGCGCTCCGAAAGCGCCTGGTTGACCTGGTCCGAGCCCGTGCTGTCGGTGTGGCCCGCCACGTCGATGACCGTCTTGTCGAATTCCTTCAAAACGAGGGCGACCGAGTCGAGCACGCTGAAGAAGCTCGAATTCAGATCGGCGCTGCCGGTGGCGAACGTGATGTTTCCGGGCATGTTGAGGACGATCTCCTCGCCGACACGCGTGACGGACACGCCGGTGCCCTGCAGCTGCTCGCGGAGCTTCGCTTCCTGGCGATCCATGTACTGCCCGACGGCCCCACCCGCGAGTGCGCCCACGCCGGCGCCGATGAGTGCCCGCTTGCGACGTTCCTTCGAGTTGTCACCGGTCAGCGCACCCAACGCCGCCCCGGCCAGCGCGCCGATGCCCGCGCCCTTTGCGGTTTTGCTCACCTGCCTCTCGCCCGTGTAGGCGTTGGTCGTCATGCAGCCGGAGACGAAGCCGGCGATCACCGCGACAACCAGTCCCTTCACGAGGGGACCACGGCGAAGCACGTACGAATGGTTCATGCAATCCTCCACGACAAGACCGAGACGCGCACGCTACGCGAGACGTACGCGACGTAAAGTGACGCCTTTGGAGCGTGTGAAGTCGCTCACAATTACACATAAGGCGACGCTTGCCACCTGTATGATGTTCGCGACACCCAGTCAAGATCGTCGCCGGTCGCCGACGCTTTTGATGGTTGGAGGAGGTGTCGATCGAGGGCGAGCCGAGGCGGTGAATTCAGAACGTGGCGGGACGAGCGAGAAACTCGTCGGTGCCGAAGAACATCTCGAATCCGAGGCCCACACCCCAGCTCGGCTCACGCGGCTGGTCGCGATGTTCCTTCGGCCAGGTGAGGCTGGAGCGCACTTCGAGCACGAGCCAGTCGCGCACCACACTCTGGCGCCAGGCCACCTTGAATCCGAAATCGTGCAGCGGGACTTCCGCGTCGGTCTCGCCATCGAGACCGGCGGCGACGACGAACGCCCGCCGGTTCGGCAGGCCGCACAGCGCCATGATCGAGGAGTACCCGAACACGCCGCTGCTTTCCTGTGAGATGGTTCCGGAAGTCGTCCAGCGCAGCATCCAGTTGTCCGAGACCACCCGCTCGAGATCGATACGGCTGGTGAAGCCGGCCTGCTCGCTGTTCTGCCAGAACAGGGTCTGGCGCAGGGCGATCAAGCCCGTCTCGGACTTGCCGCGCTCGTACACATAGCTGCCCTTCACATAGGGATCGAGCGGAGAGCGCAGCCGGATGCCCGCGCCGGCATCGAAGTGGCTGCCCTGCTTGCTCGGCGTGCGATAGACGATGCCGGCAAGGGTTTGTTCCTCTGCGGGTGGCCCGTACTGGCGCGGCAGGGCGCCGGACTGCTGGGCGCGCTCCGACACGTACTCTTCGCGATCCACCCTGCCGATGAAGGCGTTGAGCCGCTTGTTGAGACTCGGCAGGGGCAGGTTGACCCGGAAGCGCACCCTCGGCCGCCAACCATCGAATTCGTCCCACAGCAGCGAGGGTGCGATGCTGCCGTATGCACCCGAGTACGCGTCCGCATTCGCAGTCGAACCGAACATGCGGTCGATGCGCATGGCGGTGGCGGACGCCATGTCGTGCACGCTCTCCTGCGTGCGGTCGAGCCAGATGTCGTTCTTCTCCTTCGCTGCAGGGGGCGGCTCGACCGTCTGCGGATCAGGGGTCGCAGTCTCGCGGGAAACCTCGTGTTCGGTTGCCACGTCGTACACGGCCACCCGAGGATCCAGCGATGACGCACTCTGCGCTCCTGCTGCGCCAGAGACGCACAGAAGAAAGCCGGACATCCACGCCGTTGCCGCCCAGCCCCGCACCCGGATCACGCCTCCTTCCAGCGTCAGAACGTCACCCCTGCCGTGACAGGCAGGGTAGATCAAGCCAGCCAGGGGAACCGTGCGACACGTCCGCGTGAGGTCTCGAAGAAATCCCCACCTGCGCAATATGAAGCCCGGCACGGGCTGTTTGGTTCCGCTGTTGGCGTGAACGCCACACACCTTGACGCTATCGGGAGGGGACAAGAGACTCGGCACCGATTCCGCCGGGGAAAGGGTGGCGCACGATGGTGAGTCGCAGAGTCGTACTGGAGGGGGCGATCGCCGCAGTGGCACTGCCATTCGCCGAGGTGGCGTGGAGCGCCCTGCAACCCGCGTCCGCGCCGGCACTGGATCATCCATCACTCTACCGGGTGCTGTTCGATGAGCGTTTCGAAGCGTGCCGCGCCTTCGGTCTCTACGCACGACAGCTTGGCCATCCTGCGCAGGGATTCGCGGGGGACATCACGCACGTGTGGTTTCACGATCTTCATCCCCGCTGGCGACAGGGCCCTGCGGCCATCTCGGGGCTCACGGCCCACGGCGCCCTCTTCTGCCTGGAGCACCTTGCGCGGGACGTACGGATGCGCGTGATTCATCGTGCCGAGCACCGGTATGCCGGCCACGAGCCACTCTACTCCTGGATTATCGCGCCGCCAGCAGCGTCTCGAACTTGAGCCGGAGGCGACTGGAGATCAGCGCCGGACCAGCATCGCGCAGCTTGCCGACGAACTGAACCTTCGCGAGCAGGATCGCAGCAACGATCCTCTGATGGGCCGCCCGGCCGCAGGCGACCGGGCTAGCGATCTGGCTGATGAATCCGCCGACCGGGCAAATCATGCACCCGTGGCATTCGTGCTCGCGATGCGAGGGCGCCGCATGAGCGCCAGCCGCAAGCTGTAGCGCTCGAAGGGTGCGGCCTCCATTCGCAACGGCGCATGCGCCGGCACGGGGGGAAGCTCCTCGTCGACGTCGTGGTGCCGGACGCCGCTGGCCGCTTCCACCGCGAGCAACTCGGGCGGCGGCGAGGTTTCCTCGGGTGTGAGGAAGTAGCCTTGCTCGCGCAACTTCCGTCCGACCGTCGCGCGGCTCGTATACATGGCAAGCGGCACGCTCGCGAGCAAACCGGCGACCACGGGCGCCATCCACCAGATAAAGCGAGGCGCGAGCATCAGGATGATGGCTCCCCACGCGATGCCGATGGCCACGTGCCACTTCATGCGTGTCATCGCTTCCGTGAAGCTGATGCCGCGATCATCACGCGACTGCGCATCCCACTTCACCACCATGCCGAGCAGCGTCTGCACGACGAAAGCGGAGTGGAAAATCATCATCGCCGGCGCGAGCAACATGCTGAACACCTGCTCGGCGAGCAGGCTCTTGAGGATATTCCGCGTGCCGCCGAACGCCTTGCGCTTGCGCGCATTCACCAGCGCAAGCACTGCGCCGAGCACCTTGGGCAGCAGCAGCACCACGATGGTCACCGTGAGCAGAACCGCAATCTCCCCGGTGCGGTACTCCGGCCAGCTGGGGAAGAGCGTGTACGTGCCGGGCACGAAGTACTCGTAGCCCTGCAACGCTTCCTGGCACGTGACGATGGAGCTCAGCACGAGCACCGCAAACCAGAGCGGAGAAGTCACGTACGCGAGCACGCCCGTGATCATGTGGATGCGGCTCACCCAATGCAGACCCCGAAGCGGCATCACGCCGAGATGCTGCAGGTTCCCCTGCGCCCAGCGCCGGTCACGCGCCGCGAAGTCGATGAGATTGGAGGGCACCTGCTCCCAGCTGCCCTCGAGGTCCGGCACCATCCAGACTTCGTAGCCGGCGCGGCGCATGAGCGCGGCTTCCACGAAGTCGTGACTCAGGATCTCCCCGCCGAACGGCTCGGAGCCTGGCAGGCGAGGCAGCGCGCAATGGTTGGCGAACGGCCGCACGCGCATGATGGCGTTGTGGCCCCAATAGTTGGCCTCGCTCAGCTGCCAGAAGGCGAGCCCGCTCGAGAGCATCTCGGAGTTGAGCCGGGCCGCGAACTGCTGCAGGCGGGCGAAGAGGGTCTCGCGCCCGGCCGGCGCGGGCAGCGTCTGGATAAGCCCCACCTGAGGATTCGCGTCCATGAGGCGCGCCAGCGTGACCAGCGCTTCGCCGCTCATCACGCTATCTGCGTCGAGCACGACCATGTAGTCGTATCCGCCGCCCCACGTGCGCACGAAATCCGCCACGTTCCCGGCCTTGCGGTTGATGTTCTGCGCGCGCCGGCGATAGAAGATGCGCCCGCTGGCCTTGTGGCGGCGGACCAGCGATTTCC
>Ga0182749_1001981_pt1 | contig 15423 bp, 13 predicted proteins | sample eDN3rd37CKraftMG_FD_128875 | JGI IMG/M metagenome (GOLD analysis project Ga0182749, IMG submission 128875) | Enriched Miracle-Growth compost microbial communities from Emeryville, California, USA - eDNA 3rd pass 37_C Kraft MG (version 2) (version 2) ...
GCCGGAATTGAAGACGCGCCGGCCGCGGTATTTGGGATGATCGACGACGCCGCCCCTGAGCACGCCGACCTTGATCCGCTCGTCGAGCAGCGCGAGGTCGACGGCCGTCTCCAGCGCGGCGACCGCGACGTCGTCTTCGGCGTTCAGGAACCTGGTGTTGGTGAGATTGACCTCGCCGACGAACCCCTTGCGCTCGACAGTCGCGGCACCGAGATCGGCAAAGCCGGTGCGGGAGAATTCGGCGACGCGCTCCTCCGCGGCCGGCGTCGGCCGCAGCATCGCATGGATCAGATGAAGGCCGCAGTCCGCGTCGGACAGGACATGGGCGACGAAGAGGCCCTGATCGGTCTCGCGTCCCTCCTTCGCCGACTGGCGCTGCAGCGCGCGCTCTTGTTCGATCTGACGACGGGTCGGAAGCAGGCCGGGGAACAGCTCGGCCGCACCGTAGACGAGCGCGGCCACGCGGAGACGGCGGGTGCGGTTCGCGGTGAGCTGCTCGTACATCGAGCGCGCGTGACGCGCGAAGAACGCCGCGCGCACCGCACGGGCATCCCGGAGAATGGCCAGCACGCGAGCGTGCGCCTCCGCGCTGCGGTGCCCCGGTTCGCCGTGCCGCGTTATGCTATCTTCGATCGCGCAGAAATATGCGTGTGCAGCACGAAGGTCGGGCTCGAATGCGGACGTGAATACGGGCGCCTCATTCACAACGGCTTCGGCGCTGCGCGGCACGGTTGCTGACATCGGCGTGCTCCATGTCCGCGCCGCAGGATGCAGACGCGATATGGTTCATCTGCGATGCCGCCATTCTAGGCCCGGTCGACGCCGCCGGCCACAGGGCTTTTCCCGGCTGGAAGCAGCGACGGCGCGACGACCTTGCCCGGGTTCATGATGTTCTGCGGGTCGAAAAGCGTCTTCAGCGCCGCCATCATCTGCAATTCGACCGGCGACTTGTAGCGCAGCAATTCGTCGCGCCGCAGACGGCCGATGCCGTGCTCGGCCGAGATCGAGCCGCCCATCGACGTGACCAGATCGTGCACGACGGTATTGACCGTCTGGAGGTCGCCGGGCGCCGCGGCGGCGCCGTCCGCGAGCAGCGGATTGAAATGCAGATTGCCGTCGCCGAGATGACCGAAGGTGAACATGCGCAGCCCCGGCCGCGCCTGCGCCAGTTCCGCCTCGACCCGCGCGAGGAAATCCGGCACCCGCGACACCGGCACCGAGATGTCGTGCTTGAACGAGACGCCTTCCTGCTTGTGCGCCTCGGGGATGCTTTCGCGCATGCGCCACAGCATATCGCGCTGCTGACCCGAGGTCGCGATGGTCGCGTCGCTGAGCTCTTCGGCTTCGAGACCCGCGGCCAGCGTCTCCTCGAGCGCCGCGCGCAGCGTCTCTTCGCTGCCCTGCCCCGACACCTCCATCAACACGTACCACGGGCTCGCCGTCCGCAGCGGATTGCTCACGCCGGGAATGCGCCGGCAGGTGATGTCGACGCACGACTGCTGAATGAGCTCGAAGGCGGTGAGCTGTTCGGCGAAAGCCTCCCTGGCGCGCACGAGCCAGCGCAAGGCGGCCGCAGGCGACGGCACCGACAGGAAACCCGTGGCCTCTGCCCGCGGCTTCGGGAATAGGCGCACAACCGCGGCCGTGATGACGCCGAGCGTGCCTTCCGCGCCGATGAAAAGCTGCTTGAGATCGTAGCCGGCATTGTCCTTGCGCAGACCGCGCAGGCCGTCCCAGATCTGCCCATCCGGCAGTACCACTTCGAGTCCGGCGACCAGGCTGCGGGTGTTGCCGTAGCGGATCACGTTCACGCCGCCGGCATTGGTGGAGATGTTGCCGCCGATCATACAACTGCCGACGGAACCGAAAAGCAGCGGAAATATCCGGTTCACGCGCTCGGCGGCGGCGCGCACGTCGGCGAGTACGCAGCCGGCTTCGACCGTCATGGTGTCGTTGTCGGCATCGACGACGCGAATCGCGTTCATGCGTTCGAGCGACAGCACGATCTCGGAACAGTCGTCGTGCGGCTGGCTCGCCCCGGTCACGCCCGTGCGTCCGCCCTGCGGCACGATACCGATCCCTTGCCGGGAGCAGACGCGCACCACGTCGGCGACCTGCTGCGGCGTCCGCGGTCGCACCACGGCCGGGACGCACCCGCGCCAGTTATCCCGCCAGGAGACCAGATAAGGCTGCATCGCATGCTCATCGAGGAGCAGGCCGTCATCGCTCACGATGGCGCGCAGCCCGGCGATCAGGGTCTCCCGTGTCATTCCAGGCATGTCCTTGCCAGACTCTTACGTGTCGCGCGCGTGCACGAGCGCCTGCGCCGCCTCGTCGGGACTCGCCTCGCCCTTTACCACCTTGTCGACCCAGGCGGCGACCGGGCCCTGACCACCGCCCGCCGACGCTCCGCTTTGGTAGGGCTCGAGCAAGCGCGCCGTCAGGGCGCGCATGATCTGCGCCTGGGCGCGCTCGCGGCCGCGTGCGGCGCGGCGGCCGGTCTCGTCGCTCCAGGCGACGAAGGAGTCGATGGCCGCGGCGAGCTCGTCGACCTGCTTGTTTTCCGCGGCCACGGTGCGGATGACCGGCGGCACCCAGACCGAAGCATCGCTGCCGATATCACCGTGGCGGCGGCGCAGCGCCGCGATGCCCGGTGTGATCGCGTAATGCGTCGGAGGCGCGGGCGGCGGCAGCTTCACGGCATTGATGCCGGGCTCGCCATGATAGGCCGACGCCAGCGCGTTCTCGATCATGCGCGCCGCGTCCTGCGCGCCCGGCATATCGGCCTTGTTGACGACGAAGACGTCGCCGATTTCCATCAGCCCCGCCTTCGACGCCTGCACGCCGTCGCCGAGGCCCGGCACCGTCAGGACCACCGTGCAGTCGGCGGTTTCGTGAACCTCGATGTCGGATTGCCCGGCGCCGACGGTCTCGACGATCACGCGCTCGAAATCGAACAGGCTGAGCACGGCGACGAGATCGGTCGCGGTCGCGCTCAGGCCGCCGACGTGGCCGCGCGAGGACAGGCTGCGGAAATAGGTGTTGCGATAGGTGTCGCTGCGGCTGCGGCGGATGCGGTCGCCGAGCACGGCGCCGCCCGAATAAGGGCTCGACGGATCGATGGCGAGGACGGCGACGCGCTCGCCCTTCTCGGCCCAATGCGCCGTCAGCGCGTCGACCAACGTGGACTTGCCGGCGCCCGGCGGGCCGGTGATGCCGATGACGTCGGCCCAGCGCTGCCGCCGATAGGCCTGCGCCAGAATCTCCTCGTAGCCCGCCGCGCGGTTTTCGACCGCGCTGATGCTCCGGGCAATGCGGCGCAACTGGGCCGGGTCCATCGCGCTCAATCTCCCACCTCGACCAGAATGCTCTCGCCCTGGCCGTAACCGCCGCAGATGGCCGCAGCGCCGAAACCGCCGCCCCGCCGGCGCAGGCCGTTGATCAGCGTCATGACGAGCCGGGCGCCACTGGCGCCGAGCGGATGGCCGATCGCCACCGCGCCGCCATGCGGATTGGTGCGCTCGCGCAAACGCTTCGCCGCCGCAGCATTCTTGCCCGCCAGATGCAGCGTGCTGACGAGAACGGTGGCGGCGAAGGCCTCGTTGATTTCGATGAGATCGAGACGATCGGACGTCAAACCGTGCTGGTCGAGCAGCTTGCCGATGGCGATCGCCGGCGTGTAGGAGCCGGAGGTCGGGCCCTCGCTCACCTGCGCGTAGCCGCGGATGCGCGCCAGCACCGGCAAGGCCAGCTCGCGCGCCTTGCGCTCGGAGAGCAACAGCAGCGCCGCGGCGCCATCGTTGAGGCCCGGCGCATTGCCGGCCGTGATGGTCTTGCTGCCGCGAACCGTGTTCAGCGCCGCCAGCTTTTCCAGCGAGGTGTCGCGACGCGGCGATTCGTCGGTGTCGACGACACGGTCGCCTTTCGCGTCCGGGCCCAGGCGAACCGGCATACGCTCGAAATCGAAATAGCCGCTTGCCTGCGCGGCAAAATAGCGGCGATGGCTCTCAACCGCCCATTCGTCCTGCGCCCGACGCTCGACACCGTGCCTGAGCGCCTCTTCGGCGGTGTAGGAAGAAATCGACCCGCCGATATAGTCGGGCGCGCGCAACAACAGAGGATCGTCCAGCGTCAACTGGCCTAGCGCCTTCTCGCGGCTGCGCGGCATCAACAGCGGAGTCTGCGACAGGCTTTCGAAGCCGCCGCAGAGCACCGTGTCGGCGTGGCCGGATTTGATGTCCTTGAGGCCCAACCCCACAGCGGTCATACCGGAGCAGCAGGCGCGATCGACGGCCAGCGACGGCGTCTCGTTTGGCAGTTGCGATTGCAACACGGCCTGGCGCGCCGGCGTCAGCACGGCACTGCCGATCATGCCGACGCCCATATAGACCGCCTGCACCGTGCCCGCCGGCACAGCGGCGCGCGCACAGACCTCGTCGATGACGATGGCGCCGAGCTCCGGCCCGGAGCGTTCGCGCAGGCTGCCATTGAAGCGACCGAAGGGAGTACGGGCGACCGCTGTCACGACCACCCCGCCGCCCCCGGTCATATCCGCGCCTCGGCGGGCTGCAGTCGGGCGCGCAGGCCCAATTTGTCGACCTTGCCGTTCGACGTCTTCGGCAACGCTTCCACGATCTCGATGCGCTTCGGCGTGCGGATGCCGAGCCGCGGTTTCACCTGCTCCCTGATGGCATCGGGATGCAGGCCCGCGTCGTCGCTGAGCGAGACGAAGGCGACCGCGATCTCGCCCCAATCCGGATCGGCCTGCGCGACCACCGCGGCCTCGATCACGCCGGGGCAGCTCGTCAGCACCGCCTCAATTTCCTGCGGGTAAATATTGTGTCCGCCGGAGATCAGCATTTCCTTGCTGCGGCCGGTGAGCGTGATGAACCCTTGCGCGTCCATGCGCGCCAGATCGCCGGTCCACAGCCAGCCGTCGCGCAACGCTTTGGCGGTTTCCTCCGGCATGCGCCAGTAACCGCCCATCACATGATCTGACCGGATGGTGATTTCGCCGATCTCGCCCGCCGGTACCGGCCGACCCTCCGGCGTGCGCAGCACCACTTCCACGAATGTATAAGGCCGACCGATGCAGGCGACACGCGGCTCCGTCGTGCCCGGCTCGAACAGATCGTCGGCGGGCAGATTGGTCACCGTCATCATCGCTTCGGTCTGGCCATAATTATTGACCAGGATCGGGCCGAATTTCCGCAGCGCCTTCTCGAGCGTGTTACGGGGGATTGGCTCGGCGCCATAGCCGATCATGCGCAGGCTTCTGAGATCGAATGCGTCGAGCTGCGGATGATTGACGATGCGGGTCAAAACCGTCGGCACGCAAGTGAAGACCGTGACCTTGTGCCGTTCGACCGCCGTGAGCAGCCCGTCGACGCTGCCGCCTTCGATGATGACGCTGGTGCCGCCGCGCAGGAACCACGGGACGAAATAGGTGCCGCTGGCATGCGTCATCGGGCCGATATGGGCGAGCACGTCGTCGCGACGGATGTCGCGGTCGATCAGCATATTGCGATAGACCGCCGCCCAGTTGCGATGCGTAAGCATGGCGCCCTTGGGACGGCCCGACGTGCCCGACGTGTAATTGATCGAGCTCAGATCATCGAGGCCGGCGCGGTCCAGCAGCGCGGGGTCGACCTCTGCGCTGCTCAGCTCCCGATAGTCCGGCCCGCCCTGCGCCACGGCGTCGTCCATCGGCACGCGCCACAGCCGGCTCGCCCCCTCCGCCGCCGCGACGCGGTCGGCCGTCGAGCGGTCGTAGAACAGAACCGCAGGCTCGCAGTCAGCCAGGATGACGCCAAGCTCATGCGCCGTGGACTTGGCATTGATCGGCACGCGCACAAGCCCGGCGCGCTCGATGGCGCATTGCAGCAGCACGTATTCCGGCCGGTTAGCCATCATCACCGCGGCGCGCGCGCCGGGCTCGACGCGGCGCGCGATCGCGCTGGCGAGACGATCCGCGACGGCATCGAATTCCGCGAAGGTCCAGGCGCGGTCGCCATAGCGCAGCGCGACCTTGTCGCCATAGGCGCGCGCGGCCTGCGCCATCAGCGCGCTCGGGATGGCGCCGCTCAGGCGGGCGTCAGACATGCGGCGTCTCTTTGACCAGATAGTCGACGATCTCGGCGATGGGCGTGCCCGACAGGAAGATCTTGTCGACACCCTTGGCCTGCAAAACCGGAATGTCCTCTTGCGGGATGATGCCGCCGGCGAGGATGCGAATGTCGTTCGCGCCGCTTTCGTCGAGCAGCGCCCGCAACCGCGGCAGCAGCACACGGTGCGCACCCGAGAGGATGCTGACGCCGACCCAGTCGACGTCTTCCTCGACGGCGGCGCGTACGACGTCCTCATTGGTGCGCCGCAAGCCGGTATAGATCACCTCCATACCGGCATCGAGCAGCCCGCGCGCCACGACGCGGGCGCCGACATCGTGACCATCGAGTCCGATCTTGGCGATCAGGATGCGGATCTTGCGCGTACGCGACACTTCCAGATTCGATACTGACATCAGAAATCCGTTGACGGAACGAAACTGCCGAAGCGGCGGCGCCAGAGGTCGACGATCTCGCCGACGCTGGCATAGGCGCGCACGGCTTCGAGCACGCTCGGCACGACGTTGCGACCTTCCGCAGTCGCGCGGTCGACCTCCGCAAGCGCAGCCTTCACGCGCGCCGCATCGCGCGCCGCCTTCACCCGGGCGAGACGCGCGAGCTGCCTCTCGGCCGCCTTCTCGTCGCCCCGGAACGCGGTGTTCGGCACGTCGGGCTTTTGCGGCCACATATTGACCGTCACCCAGGGCCGCTCGCCGCTGTCGATGGCGCGCTGGCGGCGCACCGCGCCTTCGGTCATCACCCGCCGGCCGAAGCCCTTGCCGATGACGGCGAGTGCGCCGCCGATCTGTTCGATCTGCGCCAGGCCGTCGAGGATCTGCCGCTCCACCTGTCCGGTCAGCGACTCGACGAAATAGGAGCCGCCGAGCGGATCGACCGTGTCGGTGAAGCCGTGCTCGTTGGCGATGATCTGCAAGGTGCGCAACGCCACCCTGGCCGAGTTCTCGTTCGGCGTGGACACCGCCTCGTCATAGCCGGCGAGATACACGTAGCTCGCCCCACCCAGCACATAAGCGAGCGTGCCGAAGGCAGTACGCGGAATGTTGTTGAGCGGTTCGGCGAGCGCCTCCTGGCCGTGACCGTACACCGTGGTGCGGCAGGCCATAGCTTCGGGCGTGGTGGCGCCGTACTGCTCCTTCATCATGCGCGCCCAGATGCGGCGCAGCGCCCGCAGATTGGCGATCGAGACGAAGAAGTCGTGCCGCTCGTCCGGGAACATGTGCAGGAGCGGCGCCACCTGGTCGATGGTGTAGCCCTTCGCCAGCAGCAGATCGATGTAGTGGCGCGCATTGGCGAGCGCGATCGCCGTGCCCATGCTGGAGCCTGCGCCGCCCGCATTGATGTGATTGACGCAGACCGTCATCGGCGACCAGTTCGGCGCGTGCTCGACGCACCAGGCGACCGCATCGCTGGCCAGCCTCGCAGCCGGATCCGGCGGCAGGATCTGCGTGCCGCGAGCGATGTATTCCTTCAGCGGATCGTTCTGCAGGTTGACCGTGTAGCGGCTCCAGTCGATGCCCTGCTTCTCGCCGAGCGCGGCGTAGAGCGCCAGAACGATCGGACCGATGGAGTTGCCGAGCGTGCCGATGCGCTTGATGCTGTCGGCCGGAATGCCGTGGAACAGCAATTCCATGTCTGCCAGCGTATCGATGGCGACGCCGACGCTGCCGACTTCGGCGGTCGCCATCTCGTGGTCGGAATCGTAACCGCACTGGGTCGGCAGATCGAGCGCCACCAGGATCTGCTCGGTGCCGAACTCGATCAGCTTGCGGAAACGCTTGTTGCAGGCCTCGGCATCGCCGAAGCCTGAATAGGCCGACACCACGAACGGGTCGGTGCGGTTCATGCCGGGACGGTCGCCGCGAGTGAACGGGTACTCGCCGGGGAACCCGAGGTCGCGCAGATAATCGAAGCCGGTCGCGTCGAGATCCGACGGCGTATAGAGCGGCTCGACAGGAAGCCCGGTATCGGTGACGAACTTCTTGCGGTCCTTCACACCGGCCGTCGCCGGCGCGAACGTCTCTTCCTTCCAGCGCGCGGTCTCGGCGGCGACGTCAGGGGCCGGCTCGTTATCGGCGGACGCGAACGTGCCGGACGGCTTGAAGATATTCATCGCAAGCGGTCTCTCGCAGCCTTTTTGCATGGGGCGAAGCGGGACGAGCGCGAAAGCCATCCCGGCCGAGCATGTTTCGATGATGCGGGCGACCAATCCCTTTGGCAATCCGAAAAGCCGCAAAAAAACTGATCAATAGAAAAACAATCTTGCACGCGAGCACGTTCGCATCGCGCCCGGGCGGCGCTGCGGCCGCGTGCGCGCGAGGCGCAGCGCGCCGAGCCACTCGCGGCGCCGCATGCACGCTCCGGGGACCACGAACCGGCCGCGCTTGCTGCACTGCTGCCGATCGGCTCTATTCTGGCCTCATGGTCATGAGCTCAAAAGTTGCGACGCGGCAGATCGTCAATCACCTGATCACGTTCATCGCCGTCGCCGAGACCCGCAACTTCCGGCGCGCGGCGGAGGTCATCGGCCGATCGCAACCGTCGGTCACCGCGCACATCAATCAGCTCGAAGACCTGCTCGGGATGCCGCTGTTCACGCGCACCACCCGCCAGGTCATTCCGACCGCGGCGGGCACCACCCTGCTGCTGCGCGCCAAGACCCTGGTCAACGAGGCCGAACAGCTCGTGCGCGACTTCCAGAGCCGCACGATGCTGGCGCAGAGCCGGCTTTCGGTCTCCGTTTCGCCGACCGTCTGCGCCCGGCTGATGCCGCGCTTCCTCGGCCTGTTCCAGGCCGAACACCCCAATGTGGTCGTCTCGTTCCGCGAGGACATGGGGCCGGAGATGCTCGACGCCCTGCAGGGCGGCAACGTCGAGATCGGCGTCGGCCCCTACAAACGGGTCCCGGATCCGCTGAAGTTCGAGCCGCTCATCATGCAGCCGTTCTTCCTGATCATGCGCCGCGACCACCCGCTCGCCCGCGTCGGACACGCAACCATCGCGGACCTCGAGGGTCTCGATCTCATCTGCCCGCCACGCGGCATGACTGCGCGCGAGGTCCTGGACGAGGCGGTTGAGCGGCAGGGCTTCGCCGTGCAGCCCAAGCACGAGGCTTCGCATTTCATCACGCTCGCCGGCATGGTTTCCGAGGGGCTGGGCATGACCGTCATGCCGCTCAGCAACCGGCGGATGCTCGAGTCGTTCGATCTCGTCGCCTTGCCGTTCGTGGATGCCGAGATCGGCCGCGAGGTCGGCGTGCTGTCGCGCCGCGGCGACCCGCTGACGCCGCCGGCCGCGGCGTTCAAGCGGCTCCTGTTCCTGACCACGGGCGACGAGGGCGAGCTGCTCGAAGAGGGCTGGCACCCAGTGAAAGGCCGGCGGCAGGGCTGAACCTGCCGAACGCCGACGGCCGCTTCAGGCCCGATCGCTCAGCCCTGCAGCAGTACCGCGCTGTCGCGCTGCCAGGTCATCGACACCTCGTCGCCGACCGAAATGGCCGCGGCGCGCTGGCCGGTCGGCAGGTCGGCGCGGATGACGGTATCGCCCGCGACCTGCGCTTCGACACGCACCGTCGGGCCCATGTAGCGGATGTCGGCGACGCGACCGCGAAGCCCCGCGGAACTCGCCGGAGCGACGTCGACCTTCTCGTAGCGCACGGCGAGCAGACCGGAAGCGCCGGCGGCGAGATCGCCCACCACCCTGCCGTCGAGACGGCCGGCAGCAGCATCGAGCGTGCCGAAGCGGCCGTCGATCGCCACCACCTTGCCGGCGATCAGGTTTGCATGGCCCATGAACTCGGCCACGAAACGCTGCGCCGGCGATTCATAAACTTCGGCCGGTGTGCCGACCTGGACGACGTGTCCCTTGTTCATCACGGCGATGCGATCCGACATCGTGATCGCTTCGCCCTGGTCGTGCGTGACGAAGATGAAGGTGCTGCCGAGCGACTGCTGCAGCCGCCGCAGTTCCTCCTGCATGCGCAGGCGCAGTTGCAGGTCGAGCGCCCCGAGCGGCTCGTCGAGGAGCAGGACGTCGGGATCGTTGACCAGAGCGCGGGCCATGGCCACGCGCTGACGCTGCCCGCCGCTGAGCTGGTCGACGGTGCGCGCCTCGAGACCCTCGAGACGCACCAGCGCCAGCATCTGCTCGACGCGGCGCTTGCGCTCCGGCCGCCCAACGCCCTTCATTTCCAGACCGAAGGAGACGTTGTCGAACACGTTCAGGTGCGGAAACAGAGCGAGCTGCTGGAAGATCATGTTGGTGCGGCGGACATAGGGCGGCTCGCCGAGCACGTTGCGGCCGTGGATGCGCACTTCCCCGGACGTCGCCTGGTCGAAGCCCCCGATGATCCGCAGCAAGGTCGTCTTGCCGCAGCCCGAGGGGCCGAGCAGCGAGAAGAACTCGCCGCGCCGGACCCCGAGCGATACGTTGTCGAGCGCCGTTACCGAATCGTAACGGCGCGTGAGATTGGCGACCTCGACCGCGAGGCCGCCCGATGCTGTCTCCGACGTCACGCGCTTTTGACCTTGCCCCACGCCTCGACCCAACGGCTCAGGTCGCTCGGCCACTTCAGACTGTAGGTCTTGATCCCGCGCTCGCGCACGTCGTATCCCGCCGCCTTCTTCTCCTCGGCTGAAAGCAGCTTCTCTGCTGCGACCGAACCGGAGAGATAGCCGGTCTCGCGCGTCAGCGCCGCACCGTACTCGCCGGCGAGCATGGCGTTCACTACCGCCTGCGCCTCGTTGCCCTTCGGCGAGTCCTTCGGAATGTAGGCGCCGTGGCTCCAGATCAGCAGCCCATCGGACGGCCAATTGTTGGTGATGTTGAACCCGCGCTTCTGCAGGGCGACACGCATCGGGATCCAGCCGTAGGAAACCACCACCTCCCCGCTCGCCATCAGATTGACGGCCTGCGCGAAGGTCGTCCAGATCGCGCGCACGTTCTTCTTCTTCGAGATCAGGAACTTGGTGATCTCGGCGAGATCGCTGGCGCTCGCCTTCTCGGGCTCCTTCAGGCCCATATGCAGGCCCGCCACCATGATCATCTGATGCGGGACGTCGTACCAAGCGATGCGGCCCGCATATTTTTCCGAGAACATGAGGCCCCAGGACTGCGTGAGCGGATCGTTCTCCGGCACGTGATCCTTGTTGTACAGGGCCATGTCGTAGCCCCAATAGACCGGGACGATGTAGTTCTTGCCGTCGCGGGTGCCGAGGTCGTCACGCGCGATCGCCGACAGGTCCTTCAGATTGGGGACCTTCGCCGGATCGAATGCGAGCCCGCGCTCCTTGCCCGGGCCTGCACCGAGCACCGGATTGCGCGAGAACTCCGACACGCCGATGAAGAGGTCGTAGCGCGTGCCGCCGCCGGGCGCCATCAGCTTCGCCACGTTGTCGGTCGACGAGACGAACGGCCCGTCGTTGACCTTCACACCGGTCGGCCCCTCGATCATCGCGCGCAGCGGACCGCCGAGGATGCCGTTGACCATCAGCCCGTCGATCGACTTCTGCTGGGCGAACGCGGCGCCCGGCAGCAGCGCCGACGCGCCGACCGCGCCCATCCCCTGCAACAGCAGGCGTCGTGTCGGTCCCGTCGTGTTCTTCTCGTTGTCGTCCATGTGCTTCCTCCCTCTTTGATGTTTATCAGTACTCAAGTTCAGGCACGGCCGCGCCGTCCGACGCCGCCGGCGACCAGCGCGCCGAGCAGCGAGGCCGATACGGAGATCACCATGATGACCACGCCGATCGCCGGCAGGAACGGCGCGATTTGCTCGACGATCAGGGTCCAGACCTGGATCGGCACCGTGCGCTCGCCGCCCAGCACGAAGATCGTGCGAATGAATTCGTCGAACGACAGCGTGAAGCTGAACAGGAACGTCGCCAGGATCGCGGGCGTGATCATCGGCAGCACGACGCGCGTGAAGACGCGCAGCGGTCGCGCGCCGAGATCCATGGCCGCTTCTTCTATACTGCGGTCGAAACGGTGCAGGCGCGGGTAAAGCGTGAGGAACGCGAACGGCAGCGCCCAGTTGATGTGCGCAATCAGCACGGTCGTGTACAGCCCGAACGGCACGTTGAAGTAGCCGAAGAAGAGCAACAGGACGACACCGCCGATGATGCCCGGAACGATGATGGGCAAGAGGACGAGACGCAGCAGCAGCGACTTCAGAAGGAAGTCGCGGCGGAATGCCAGTGCCAATCCGAGCGCCAGCGCCGTCGAGATCGCACCGGAGAGGATGCCGAGGATGAAGCTGTTGGCGAGAGAGGCCAGCAGTTCCGGCATGCCGAAGATCGCGCGGTACCATTTGAGCGTGAAGCCGCGCAGCGGCAGCGCGACGACCTCGCCGTCGTTGAACGAGAACACGACCAGCGTCAGCAGCGGCCCGTACAGGACGACAAAGAAAAGGCCTGCATAGAGCCAGAGCGCCAGCGACCAGCGGGACATCGTCGGAAAACCGCGCATCAGACGCCCTCGCCGAGGAACACGCGCTGCAGCCCCATCCTGCGGCCGACGACAAACACGAACAGCATGACGACGACGATCAGGATCATCGAAAGCGCCGCGCCGAACGCCCAGTTGTTGTTATTGAGGAACTGGGCGGCGATCAGGTTGCCGAACATGATCGCCGAGGGACCGCCGAGGAGCTGCGGCGTGACGAAGGCGCCCGCCGAGAGCAGGAAGACCATGACGCTTCCGCTGAGGACGCCCGGCATGCTCAGCGGCAGGACGATGCGCAGGAAGATGCGGAAGGGTCTGGCGCCGAGATCGGAGGCGGCGGCAATCAGGCTGCGGTCGAGCCGCTCAAGCGACACGTAGACCGGCAGCGTCATGAACAGCGTGTAAACATAGACGAGGCCGAGATAGATCGTGCCTTCGTTATACAGCAGCCATTCGAGCGGCTGATTGATGATCCCGATGCGCAACAGCAGATCGTTGATGATGCCGTTTCGGCCGAGGATCGGCAGCCAGACGAAGGTGCGAATCAGATAGCTGGTCCAGAAGGGAACGAAGACCAGAATGAGCAGAATCGCCTTGGCCCTGCCGCGACGCTCGGCCAGGAACCATGCGAGCGGATACGAGATCAGCAGCGACAGCACCGTACAGGTGAGCGCGACCCGGACGGTCGTGAACAGGACAGAGATATAGAGAGGCTCCTCCCAGAACCGCCGGTAGTTGTCCAGGTTCCAGGTCGCCGTCATGCCGAAGATGTCCGACGTCCAGGTCGACATCGCCAGCATGAACGCAATGGGCGCAAGTCCGAACAGGATCAACCAGAGCGCTGCGGGAACGGCGAGCCAGGCTGCACTGGGACGGCGCACACCCCAACTTCGCGAAGTCGTGCCCATCAGCGCGGAATGCATGGCAGCTCCCTGTGTTCCTCCTGCCTAGCAGATTTGACCGGTCAAATCCACCCCCTTTCGCCGCGCCCGTTTCGATCAGCGCTCCGTCCAGTGCGCGTCGGCAAACTGCATGCGATGGCGACGCACCTTCAGCGAGGCGATCAGCCAGCGCCCGTCTTCCCGACGATATGTTTCGTTGTATTCGGAGCACTGAATCGCCGAATAGCGCGCGGTTCCGTCATCGATGATGCACGGCATCAGCATGCGCCAGTCGCCGCGCGCCGAATCGCCGTCGACCGTGATGATCGGATTGGTAACGAGATGCGCCGCGTAAGGAAAACGGCCGGAGACGGCGGCGAAAAAGTCGCGGATGGCGGCGCGACCGATCGCCTGGCCGGTCAATCCGCCGTCCCATACAGCGTCTTCCGTGAACAGCGCGGCGATCGCGTCCGGTTCGTAGCCGCGGTCGCAATGCAGGCAATAGAGATGCTTGAGCTGGCGGATCTCTTCGATCGCAACCAGGCGGCGAAGCGCATCGTCAGTCATGATAGCCCTCGTGATCAGGCCGCAATCGGCGGCTGGCGCAGATGCCAATCGGTCGCGCGCTGGAATGCCTCGCCGAGGCGGAACAGGACAGGCTCGTTCCACCAGGCCGCCACGGCGGTCAGTCCACACGGCATGCCGTGCTCAGCGAAGCCGACGGGCAGGCTCAGCACCGGCACGCAGGCGAGCGACCACGGATAGCAGCACGTAGTGAGGCGACGCGTCGCCGCGGTCGTGTCGCGACATTCCTCGACGGTCGGCGCCACCGCCGGCGCACTCGGGTGGACCACCACGTCCACTTGCGCGAATACGCCTTGCAACTGCCGTCGCCAGGCGGCGGCCCATACCAACGCCCGCGCGTAGGCCGCGCCGCTCACCTTGCCGCCGAGGGTCTGCAGGCGCTGGCGCGTATCGGCGCCGTAGCGGTCGGGTGCGCGCGCGAGCCGTTCTTCGTGGTATCCGGCCGCGTCGGTGTGAAAGAGGTGCTCGAACGGCTGCGACGCGTTCTCGGCGTCGGGGATATCGATGTCGACCAGTTGCGCACCAAGGTCCGCGAGCGTGGCGAGCCCCTGCTCCACGGCGCGCGCGACCCCGTCGTCCATTGCGTCGAAGAAATGGCGGCGCGGCAAGCCGATCTTGAGGCCGCGGATTCCGGCCGAGAGGCCGAGCAACGGATCTTCGACCGGGCGGTCGACGCTGACGGGGTCGGCCGGATCATAGCCGGCCAGGACCATATAGACCTTGGCGATGTCGCTCACCCGCCGCGCCATCGGGCTGATCGTGTCGAACGCCGCGCTGACCGGCGTGACACCGCGCCCGGAGATGCGCCCGGGTGTGGGTCGCAGGCCGGCGATCCCGTTGAGCGCTGCCGGCAGGCGTCCCGAACCCGCCGTATCGGTTCCGAGCGCCACATGCGCATAGCCCGCCGCGATGCCGGCGCCAGAGCCTCCGCTGGAACCGCCCGGAATCCGCTCGAGGTCCCACGGGTTGCGGCAAGATCCATGAAACGGGTTCTGCGTCGTCCCGCCATAGGCAAATTCGTGCAGGTTCGCCTTGCCGATGCTGATCGCGCCGGCCCGCATCAATCGGGTGACGACTTCGGCGTCGTGCTCGGGATATTCGTCTTCGGGAAAGTTCGCACCGTTGGTGGTGCGCACACCCGCCGTGTGGATGACGTCCTTCAGCGTGACGGTCAGTCCGTGCAGCAAGCCGGCCGAGCGGCCGGCAGCCGCCAGGCTGTCGAGCTCCTGCGCACGCTGGCGCGCCCGACCGGCCGTGACCGTGATCATCGCCCGCAGACGCGCATCGAGCCGGTCCACCGCCGAAAGGCCCTGCTCCACGTACTCGGACGCGGACGCAGGTTGAAGCAGAACGGGCACGCCCATAGTCACCGGCTCACATATGCGATGGCAGCCACA
>Ga0182749_1001982_pt1 | contig 15417 bp, 12 predicted proteins | sample eDN3rd37CKraftMG_FD_128875 | JGI IMG/M metagenome (GOLD analysis project Ga0182749, IMG submission 128875) | Enriched Miracle-Growth compost microbial communities from Emeryville, California, USA - eDNA 3rd pass 37_C Kraft MG (version 2) (version 2) ...
CCGGGGCGCTTCGAGCGCCGCGTGCGCCCCGGGGGCTGCCGAAGCCGTTGACCGCGGCTGACGCGAAACGCGTCGCGTCGGGAGAAGGCCAGCTTGCGGAAGAGCCGTGGGTCGCTGCCCGCAATGCGGCGGTCCTGGCTCTCCTTTATGGCTCCGGCCTGCGCATTGGCGAGGCGCTTGGGCTTAAAGGAACGGACATAGCAGCAATCCGCGGCGGCGCGTTGCGTGTCATCGGAAAAGGCGGGAAGACGAGGATCGTGCCGGTCCTGCCGCTGGTGGTGGAGGCCGTGGCCGAATATCAACGCCTTTGCCCTTATCAGCTAGGCGCTGAGGCTCCGCTCTTCCGGGGCGCGCGGGGTGGGCCGCTGCAGCCTGCCATCATCCAGCGCGAGATGCGCAAAATGCGCACTGTGCTCAACCTGCCGGACACGGCGACACCGCACGCGCTGCGCCACTCCTTCGCTACGCATCTGCTTGCGCGCGGCGGGGATCTGCGCGCGATCCAGGAACTGCTGGGGCATGCTAGCCTCTCGACGACGCAGGTCTATACGGCGGTCGATACGTCGCGACTCCTCGAGATCTACGAAAATGCCCATCCACGGGCGTGAGCGGCCAATTTCGCCTTTTTCGGACTTTATCGATGGGCATATGGACCAGCCTCAGTTTCGATCCGGCCGGCTGAAGCGATGCTTGCCGTCGCTAATTGCCAGTTTTCTGTTCGCTTTGTCTTTCTTGGTGCTTCCGTTCGGCGGCAAAGCGCAGGCCCAGGATTCCGCCTGCAAGGGCGTCGATCTCGTTGCCCAGCTTGCCGAAAAGGACCCGGCGCTTCTGCGGCGGATCAGGCAAGAAGCGGCGGCCATCCCGAACGGTGATGGCCTCCTTTGGCGCGTTGAAAAGGGCGGCTCGGCGCCGTCTTATCTGTTCGGCACGATGCATGTGACCGATCCACGCGTGACCGAACTGCCCGCGGCGGCGAGAAATGCGTTCGCCGAGGCGGAGACAGTGGTGATCGAGACGACGGATATCCTGGACCAGAAAGCCATGATGGCAGCAATGGCCGAAAAGCCGGAGCTGATGATGTTCTCCGGCAACGAAAGCCTGGCGGATTATCTGACGGCGGAAGAGCGGACGATGATGGAGAGGACGCTTAGCGAGCGCGGCATGTCGCTCCAGAGCGTCATCAAAATGAAGCCGTGGATTCTCATTTCCCTCGTTTCGCTGCCCGAATGTGAACTCGACCGTCAGCAACAGGGCGAACCGGTTCTCGATGCCAAGCTCGCTCAGGAAGCGAAGACCGAGGGCAAGAAGATTGCGGGCCTTGAAACCGTCGCCGAGCAGCTTTCGGCCATGGCGTCCGTACCGATGGAATTGCACATCCGTGGGCTCGTGGGAACGCTCGCCTTGGGTGACCGGATGGACGATCTGATCGAAACCATGATTTCGCTCTACCTCGCGGGGGAACCTGGCATGTTCCGCCCTGCACTGGGCGAACTTCTCCAGCTCGAGGGCGAAGAAGAGGCGGACTACGCCGTCTTCGAGAAGCAGATGGTGGAGATGCGCAATCACGTAATGGCCGAACGCGCCCAGCCACTGCTCGATCAGGGCGGTGCTTTCATCGCCATCGGCGCCATGCATCTTCCAGGTGAAACGGGCCTGGTCGCCCTCTTGCGGCAAGCAGGGTACCGGGTAAGCCGCGCCGACTGACAGGCGGTAAGCGGAACTCTCCGTCGTCATGTGACGTTAACTGCGCAAAGCAGAACGGAGATTGTTCCGATGGACAATTATGATCGACCCACGAACGCGCCGGAAAACGATCCGCGCGTCAATCCTGCCGGCGCACCCCCGACGGCAAATCAGACCGTCGTTCGCTCCGGCGGCGGCGGGAGCACTTTCATTCTCGCGGCTGTCCTTGCAGCCATCGTGGTAATCCTGCTTCTGGCCTTCGGCGGCTCCTCCTTCTTCGGAGGCGGCGATACGGCTGTGGCTCCTGGCGATCAGGATACCGTAGTCGTGCCCGAGGGCGGCGACAACAACACGACAACCACGACGCCGGCGCCCGGAGGCACTACCGGCGGCGCTCCTGCAGATACGGCACCCGCTACGCCCAACACCGGCGGCGGCACCCCTGGCGGAGCCACTCCTGCAGCGCCCGGAGGCGGCGGCACCACCGCGCCTGCTCCGACCGCGCCAGCACCCGCAGGCCAATAGGCGTTGCGAATAAAATGGCCGCGCATCGCGCGGCCATTTGAAGCGAGTTAAGAAAGGCCGATCAGCTGTGGATCGGCTTGAAGAAGGTGGCGAGTGCCGCCTCTTTGACGGCTTCCGACATGGTCGGGTGCGCATGGCAAGTACGGGCTAGATCCTCCGACGAACCGCCGAATTCCATCAGTACGGCTGCCTCGTGGATCATTTCACCCGCGCCAAAGCCGAGGATGTGCACGCCGAGCACGCGGTCCGTCTTTTTGTCGGCAAGGATCTTGACGAAACCATCAGTGTGCAGCATCGAGCGGGCGCGGCCGTTGGCGCTGAAGGGGAACTTCCCGACGTTATATTCGATGCCGGCTTTCTTGAGTTCCTCCTCCGTCTTGCCGACAGAGGCCACTTCGGGGCTGGTGTAGACCACACCCGGAATGACATCGTAGTTCACATGGCCCGCCTGACCGGCGATGATTTCGGCTACCGCGACGCCCTCATCCTCTGCCTTGTGAGCCAGCATCGGGCCGGCGATCACGTCGCCGATGGCGTAAATGCCCGGCACGTTGGTGCGCAGGTGACGGTCGGTCTTTACCCGGCCACGTTCGTCCATTTCGACGCCCGCTTCCTTGAGGCCCAGCCTCTCCGTGTAAGGCCTGCGGCCGGTGGCAACGAGCACTACGTCCGCCTCGAGTGTCTCCGGCGAGCCGCCGCCGTTCGCCGGCTCGAATGTCACGGAAGCGCCGTTCTTGGACTTGGAGACGCCAGTCACCTTTGCGCCCAGCTTGAATTCAAAGCCCTGCTTGGAGAGCATGCGCTGGAACTGTTTGGCGACCTCGCCGTCCATGCCACCGAGGATGGTATCCAGATATTCGACCACGGTGACCTTGCTGCCAAGACGAGACCAGACGGAGCCGAGCTCCAGCCCGATGACGCCGCCACCGACCACGATCATGCGTTCCGGCACTTTGGAAAGCTCAAGCGCGCCGGTGGAGGAGACGATCACCTTCTCGTCGAATTTCACCTCGATGCCCGGAATGCCCGCCACATCGGAACCCGTCGCGATAACGATGTTCTTCGTCTCGACGGTTTGCTCTTTGTCGTCGTCACCGGTCACGACAACCTTGCCCGCACCGTCGACCCGGCCCGTGCCGCGGAAGACATCGATCTTGTTCTTCTTAAAGAGAAAGTCGAGGCCCTTGACGTTCTGCTCGACCGTCCTGTCCTTGTGAGCCAGCATCTTTTTCAGATCGACCTTCGGCGTGCCCACATCGATGCCAAGATCGGCGAAAGAATGACCGGCTTCGGCGAACATCTCGGTGGCGTGCAGCAGCGCCTTGGAGGGAATGCAGCCTATATTGACGCAAGTGCCGCCGTGGTTCGGCCGCTTCTCCACCACCGCCGTCTTGAGGCCAAGCTGCGCCGCCTTGATGGCGCAGACATAGCCGCCCGGCCCGGTTCCGATCACGACGACATCATAGGTGTCGGGCATGGAAGTCCCTCACGTTATCAGGGGATTTGGAGAAGATTAAAGATCGAGCACCAGGCGCTCGGGATCTTCCAGAACTTCTTTGACGCGGACAAGGAAGGTGACCGCCTCCTTGCCGTCGACGATGCGATGATCATAGGAGAGCGCCAGATACATCATCGGCCGGATCAGGATCTGACCGCCAAGGACCATCGGACGCTCCTGGATTTTATGCATTCCAAGGATGCCCGACTGCGGCGCATTGAGGATCGGCGTCGACATCAGAGAGCCATAAACGCCGCCATTTGAAATGGTGAAGGTGCCACCCTGCATTTCGGCCATGGAGAGCTTGCCGTCGCGGGCAGCTGTGCCCAGGCGACCGATCTCCGTCTCGATCTCGGCAATCGTCATGCGGTCCGCATCGCGCACCACCGGCACGACCAGACCGCGGTCGGTGCCAACGGCAACACCGATATGGCAGAAGTTCTTGTAGATGACGTCGGTGCCATCGATCTCGGCATTGACCGCCGGGATTTCCTTCAACGCATAGCACACCGCCTTGGTGAAGAAGCCCATAAAACCGAGCTTCACGCCATGCTTCTTCTCAAAGAGGTCCTTGTACTTCTTGCGCAGGTCCATGACTGCCGTCATGTCCACCTCGTTGAAGGTGGTGAGCATCGCGGCCGTGTTCTGCGCATCCTTGAGGCGCCGGGCGATCGTCTGACGCAGACGCGTCATCTTCACGCGCTCTTCACGCGCCTCGTCCTCGGGCGCGGCAGGCGCGCGGGCGATCTTGGGCATTTCGGCGGGCTGACTCGGGGCACCACGGCCGCCACGTTCGATGGCCGCAAGCACGTCTCCTTTCAGAATCTGGCCGTCCTTGCCGGAGCCGGACACTTCGCCCGCCGACATCCGGTTCTCGGCGAGCAGCTTCGCGGCGGCGGGCGCCGGGGGACGGTTGCGGGGCTCGATGGCAGGCTCGCCGCCGACCTTCGCCGTCTTCTCGATCGCCTCGGCGGTGCTGGCGGCACCGGAATTGCCGGCTGCCTGGGATACGGCTTCCTTCTTTTCTTCCGGAGCCGGCTTGGCGGGCGCCGTCGCGGCTGCTCCACCCTCGCCAATGGAGCCGAGAAGCGCGCCGACCTCGACCGTCTCGCCCTCCTTCACGGCAATCTCCTGGAGCGTGCCCGCGGAAGGAGCCGGCACTTCCACCGTCACCTTGTCGGTTTCAAGCTCTACAATAGGTTCATCCGCGGCTATCGGCTCGCCGACCTTCTTGAACCAGCGGCCGATCGTGGCCTCTGTAACGGATTCGCCCAGAGTGGGAACGCGGATTTCGGTAGCCATTGTTCTTTCCGTCGGTTCTTAGGTCGTTTCGATCAGCCCAGCGCGTCTTCAAGCAGCTGGCGCAGCTGTTCCAGATGCTTGGACATCAGGCCCGTGGCCGGGGAGGCCGAAGCGGGCCGTCCCGCATAGCGCACGCGCTTGTTCTTGGCTTCGATATGCTGCAGCACCCATTCCAGATACGGGTCGATGAAGGACCAGGCGCCCATATTCTTGGGCTCCTCCTGGCACCAGACCATCTCGGCATTGCGGAAGCGTGACAGCTCCGTGATGAGCGCCTTGGCCGGGAACGGATAGAGCTGCTCGACGCGCAGGAGATAGACGTCGTTGATGCCGCGCTTCTCCCGCTCCTCGTAGAGGTCGTAATAGACCTTGCCCGAGCACATGACGACGCGGCGGATCTTCGAATCCTTGACGAGCTGGATCGGCTCGTTCGGCAGATACTGTGCATCGTCCCACAGCAGCCGGTGGAACGTGCTCTCGCCCGAAAGTTCAGCCAGGGTCGATACGGCGCGCTTGTGGCGCAGGAGCGACTTGGGCGTCATCAGGATGAGCGGCTTACGGAAGTCGCGCTTCAGCTGCCGGCGCAGGATGTGGAAGTAGTTGGCCGGCGTGGTGCAGTTCGCCACCTGCATGTTATCTTCTGCGCAGAGCTGCAGATAGCGCTCCAGCCGAGCCGAGGAATGCTCGGGCCCCTGGCCCTCATAGCCGTGAGGCAGCAGGCAGACCAGGCCCGACATGCGCAGCCACTTTCGCTCGCCCGAGGAAATGAACTGGTCAAACACCACCTGGGCGCCGTTGGCGAAGTCACCGAACTGGGCTTCCCAGAGTGTCAGCGCCCGCGGCTCGGCAAGCGAGTAGCCATATTCGAAGCCCAGCACCGCCTCTTCCGAAAGCATCGAGTTGATGACTTCATAATAGGCTTGCTGCGGCCCCAGATGGTTGAGCGAGATGTAGCGTTCTTCGCTACGTTGATCATAAAGGACGGAGTGGCGTTGGGAGAACGTGCCGCGCTCCGAATCCTGGCCGGAGAGGCGCACGGGATTGCCATCGAGCAGGATGGAGCCGAAGGCCAGAGCCTCCGCCGTTGCCCAGTCAATGCCCTCGCCCGTTTCGATCATCTGCTTGCGGTTGTCGAGGAAGCGCCGGATGGTGCGATGAACCTCGAATTCGGCCGGTACTTCCGTAAGCTTCTTACCGATCTCCTTCAGGGTCTTGACGGGCACGGCAGTCTTACCACGTCGCTGCTCGTCCCCATCGTCCGCCTTCTTCAAGCCCGACCAGGCACCGTCCAGCCAATCGGCCTTGTTGGGCCTATAGGATTGCCCCGCTTCGAATTCCGCCTCGAGCGTCGCCCGCCAGTCGGCCTTCATCTGGTCGATGTCGTCCTTCGTGACCAGGCCCTCGTCGATCAGCTTCTTCGAATAGACCTCCACCGTCGTCGGATGCGAGCGGATGGTCTGGTACATGATCGGCTGCGTGAATGCCGGCTCGTCACCCTCGTTGTGGCCGAAGCGGCGGTAACAGAACATGTCGATGACGACCGGCTTATGGAAGGCCATGCGGAACTCGGTCGCAACCTTGGCCGCATAAACCACCGCTTCCGGATCATCGCCGTTCACGTGGAAGATCGGTGCTTCGATCATCTTCGCCACGTCCGACGGATAGGGCGAGGAGCGCGAGAAGCGCGGATTGGTCGTGAAGCCGATCTGGTTGTTGATGATGAAATGGACCGTACCGCCAACGCGATGGCCGCGCAGACCAGAGAGGCCGAGACATTCAGCCACCACCCCCTGGCCGGCGAAGGCAGCATCGCCGTGAATGAGCAGCGGCATGACACGTGCGCGTTCGGAAAGCGGGACAATCTCGTCGCGCGTGCGACCGAAGAGCTGGTCCTGCTTGGCGCGGGCCTTGCCCATCACAACGGGATCGACGATTTCCAGATGCGACGGATTGGCCGTGAGCGACAGGTGAACCTTGTTGCCGTCGAATTCCCGGTCGGAGGAGGCGCCGAGATGGTATTTCACGTCGCCGGAGCCCTCCACTTCGTCCGGTGTGAAGGAACCGCCCTTGAATTCGTGGAAGATGGCGCGGTGCGGCTTGCCCATAACCTGGGAAAGCACGTTAAGGCGCCCGCGGTGGGCCATGCCGAACACGATTTCCTTCAGACCCAGCTGGCCGCCGCGCTTGATGATCTGCTCCAGCGCGGGGATCAGCGACTCGCCGCCGTCAAGGCCGAACCGCTTGGTACCCTTGTATCGAACGTCCAGGAACTGCTCGAAACCTTCGGACTCTATCAGCTTCTGCAGGATGGCCTTCTTGCCGTTGGCGGTGAAGGTCACGCCTTTGTCGGGTCCTTCGATGCGCTCTTGGATCCAGGCCTTTTCCTCGGGGTTGGAAATGTGCATGAACTCCACGCCGAGCGTGGAGCAATAGGTGCGCTTCAGGATCGCCAGCATCTCGCGGATGGTGGCCGTCTCCAGTCCCAGGACATTGTCGATAAAAATCGGCCGGTCGAAATCGGCTTCGGTGAAACCATAGGCCTCGGGCGAAAGCTCGTTGTAGTCTTCGAGCGGCTTGGCGAGGCCGAGCGGATCGAGATCGGCATGCAGATGTCCGCGCATGCGGTAGGCGCGGATCATCATGATCGCGCGGACGGAATCGCGCGTTGCCCGATGAACCTCGGCTTCCGAAAGCGAGACGCCGCCTTCGGCCGCTTTCCTATTCAGCTTGAGATTTATGTCGCCCTCGAGCGCGGCCCAATTTCCGTCGAGAGCGGAGACCAACTCACCATTGGCGACGAGAGGCCAACCCTTCTTCTTCCAGGAAGCGCCCTCGGCGCTCTTCTTTACGTCGGCCGCGTTGTCCTTCAGCTGGCTGAAGAAAGCGCGCCAATCGTCGCTGACGGAGGCGGGATTGGCCTCGTAGGATGCATATAGATCCTCGATGTAAGAGGCATTGCCGCCGTAGAGGAATGAAGTGATGGAAAAGTCTTCGTTGGCCTGGTTTTGCCGTGCCATTTTGTCTTCGAAGCGTCCGCTTCGACTCCTATTCAAGCAGTAGGGAAAAGCGAGTGGGGTTTTCCTCGCCGATCGATGATTTCTTCCCTATCGCCATTCGCTAATTCGCACCCACTTAACCCTTGATCGCTTCGACCAAGGTTTTTCCGAGGCGTGCCGGGGAGGGAGAGACTCGGATGCCTGCCCTTTCCATCGCCTCGATCTTGTCTTCCGCGCCGCCTTTGCCGCCGGAAATCACGGCGCCCGCATGGCCCATAGTGCGGCCCTTCGGTGCCGTGCGGCCGGCGATAAAGCCAGCCATCGGCTTCTTGCGGCCGCGCTTGGCTTCATCGAGCAGGAACTGCGCGGCGTCCTCTTCGGCCGAGCCGCCGATCTCGCCGATCATGATAATGGATTTGGTCTCGTCATCGGCCAGGAACATTTCGAGGATGTCGATGAACTCGGTCCCTTTCACTGGATCGCCACCAATGCCGACCGCCGTCGTTTGGCCGAGGCCTTCATTGGTGGTCTGGAACACCGCTTCATAGGTAAGTGTGCCTGAGCGCGAAACAACACCCACCGAGCCCTTCTTGAAGATATTGCCCGGCATGATGCCGATCTTGCACTGCTCGGGGGTCAGCACGCCCGGGCAGTTCGGGCCGATGAGGCGGGACTTCGACTTGTCGAGTTTCGCCTTCACATGCACCATGTCCATCACGGGGATGCCCTCGGTGATGCAGACGATGAGGGGGATTTCAGCTTCGATCGCTTCAATGATTGCCGCCGCTGCCCCTGCGGGCGGCACATAGATGACCGAAGCGTCGGCTCCGGTTTTTTCCTTGCCCTCGGCCACCGAGGCGAAGATGGGCAGTTCGGCAGCGCTATCGAGCCCGCTGCGCCACATCTCGCCGCCCTTCTTCGGGTGGATGCCGCCGACCATCTTCGTGCCGTAATAGGCAAGCGCCTGCTCGGTGTGGAACGTGCCGGTCTTGCCCGTCAGCCCCTGGACGAGGACCTTGGTGTTCTTATCGACGAGAATGGACATTCTATCTCCTACAGCCGCTCAGCTCGGTGACGAAAATCACCCTTTGGCATTGCATGTCGCGGGAAGGCCTCGGCACGTCCGGGCCTCCCTCATATCTATTTCACCGCCGACACGATCTTCTTCGCTGCATCGTCCAGATCATCCGCCGGGATCACGTTCAGGCCGCTATCCGAGATGATTTTTTTTCCGAGCTCGACATTGGTGCCTTCGAGGCGAACCACCAGAGGCACTTTCAGGCCCACTTCCTTGACAGCGGCAATCACGCCTTCCGCAATCACGTCGCAGCGCATGATGCCGCCGAAGATGTTGACCAGGATGCCCTTCACGTTCGGGTCAGCGGTGATGATCTTGAAGGCGGCCGTCACCTTCTCCTTCGAAGCGCCGCCGCCAACGTCGAGGAAGTTGGCGGGTTCGGCACCGTAGAGCTTGATGATGTCCATGGTGGCCATGGCGAGGCCGGCGCCGTTCACCATGCAGCCGATATTGCCGTCGAGCGCCACATAGGCCAGATCGTATTTGGAGGCCTCGATCTCCTTCTCGTTCTCCTCCGAGGTGTCGCGCAGCGCCACCACGTCCTCATGGCGGAAGAGCGCGTTGTTATCGAAGGAAACCTTCGCGTCGAGAACACGAAGGTGGCCATTCTGCATAACGATGAGAGGGTTTACCTCGAGCAGGCTCATGTCCTTCTCTGCGAAGGCCTTGTAGAGCGTCGGGAACAGCGTCTCGCCGTCCTTGGCCGCCGCGCCCTCAAGCTTGAGTGCCGCATTGAGCTTCGCCACATCGTCGGCCGTCACGCCCTTTTCAGGATCGATCGCGAGCGTAAGGATCTTCTCGGGCGTTTCCTCGGCGACCGCCTCGATATCCATGCCGCCTTCCGTGGAGACGACGAAAGAAGGGCGGCCCACGGTGCGGTCGATCAGGATCGAGAGATAGAGCTCGCGGGCAATGTCGGCGCCGTCCTCGATATAGAGGCGGTTCACCTGCTTGCCGTCGGGGCCGGTCTGCTTGGTGACAAGCGTGTTGCCCAGCATCTCCTTCGCGTTAGCCACCACCTCCTCGATGGATTTGGCAAGCCGCACGCCGCCCTTTGCTTCCGGAGAGAGCTCCTTGAACTTGCCCTTACCGCGCCCGCCCGCATGGATCTGGCTCTTCACCACATAAAGCGGTCCGGGTAGCCTCTTGGCGGCAGCCTCGGCCTCGTCCGGCGTGAAAACAGCCACGCCCTGGGCGACCGGCGCGCCATATCCCCGGAGCAGTTCCTTGGCCTGATATTCGTGGATGTTCATGGAAGAGAACTCCTAGTTCTTCAGGCTCGGGGCGATCTCGCTGCACGCCTTGCACAAGCCCTCAACAGCAGCCACCGAGTTCTCGAACATCTTCTGCTCGGCCTTGTTCAGGTCGATCTCGATGATGCGCTCGACACCACCCGCACCGATTACCGTCGGCACGCCCACATAGAGATCCTTCACCCCATACTGACCCGCGACATGAGCGGCGCAGGGCAGGACGCGCTTCTTGTCCTTGAGGTAAGCTTCCGCCATGGCGATTGCCGAGGAGGCCGGTGCGTAGAAAGCCGAACCCGTCTTCAGAAGACCAACAATTTCTGCACCGCCGTCACGCGTGCGCTGCACAATCTGGTCGATCTTCTCCTGCGTCGTCCAGCCCATCTTGACGAGATCGGGGATGGGAATGCCGGCCACCGTGGAATAGCGGATAAGCGGCACCATGGAGTCTCCATGCCCGCCCAGGACGAAACCGGTCACATCCTCGACGGAAACCTTGAACTCTTCAGCCAGGAAGTAGCGGAAGCGGGCGGAGTCGAGCACACCGGCCATACCCACCACATGGCTCTTCGGCAGGCCCGAGAACTTCTGCAACGCCCAGACCATCGCGTCGAGCGGGTTGGTGATGCAGATGACGAAAGCGTTGGGGGCATACTTCTTGATGCCTGCGCCGACCTGCTCCATCACCTTCAGGTTGATGCCCAGAAGATCGTCACGGCTCATGCCGGGCTTGCGCGGCACGCCGGCTGTCACGATGCAGACATCCGCACCCTCGATAGCGGCATAGTCATTCGCGCCGAGAAATTTTGCATCGAAGCCTTCGACCGGAGAGGACTCTGCGATGTCGAGCCCTTTGCCCTGCGGAATGCCCTCTGCGATATCGAAGAGGACAACATCGCCGAGTTCCTTGAGGCCGACGAGATGAGCGAGCGTGCCGCCGATCATACCAGAGCCGATGAGAGCGATTTTGTGGCGAGCCATGTCTTGAAAATCCCCTTTCCGAAGCGCCGAGACCTTCACGAAGAAGTCCGGCAAAATTGCGAGGGCGGTAGCCGGTCAAAAGTCGTGCATGCCATAATGCCGCAGCCCAATAAATTCAACCGATTCTTTTCGGGGCAGTTTTTTCAATCGGTTATATCATTCCGGGCTTACGTAAACGTCAAAGCTTTGCAGGCTAAGCAGCGGTCGTTCCCGATTCCCCGGCATTTAGGGGCCAATCGTGGCTTTGCATCTCCATCAAACGCGATGCCGTCCGGGCGAACTCGAACTGTTCGGTACCCGACGGTGCGTGATAAAGCTTGTCCGGTTCCTTCTCGGCCGACAGAAACACCCGCTTCCGGCCGTCGTAGAGGGTATCGATGAGCAGGATGAACCGCTTGGCCTCGTTTCGCCTGGAATGATCCATGGCAGGCACATGATCGATGAAGATCGTGTCGAAATGCCCGGCGATGGCCATATAGTCACGCGCACCCAGTGGCTTGCTGCAGAGATCGGCGAACATGAAGCGCGCCGCCTGGCCTGCCGCCCGCGGAATGACCACGCTTCTGCCCTTTACCACCAGCCTTTCTTCTGTCCCCTCCTTGCCATCGGTCGCCGTCAGCCATGCCTCATCCATCATCTTGTCGGCCTGGGGCCCGAGCGGCGTGATGTAGACCGGAAGCCGGTTGAGCTTTTCCAACCGGTAATCCATCCCGGAATCGAGCCGCATGATCTTTGCGTGGCGCTTCAGGATTTCAATGAAGGGCTCGAAGAGGCCGCGGTTGAGGCCATCCCTGTAAAGCTCGTCGGGAGCCACATTGGAAGTGGCGACGAGCACCACGCCTTCCGCGAACAGGGCTGTAAAGAGCCGCGAGAGGATCATGGCGTCAGCGATGTCCGTCACGCTGAATTCGTCGAAGCAGAGAACCCACGCTTCCCGGGCGAGTGCAGATGCCACCGGTGGGATGGGATCGGCCTCACGCGTTTCGCCGTTCCTCAGCGCCGCCCGATGGCGGGCGATGCGGTCGTGAACATCGGCCATGAAGGCGTTGAAGTGGATGCGCCGCTTGCCGCGAACAGGGAGGAGATCGAAGAAGAGGTCCATGAGCATGGTCTTGCCGCGCCCGACCCCTCCATAAATATAAAGCCCGGTCACGGGCTCCTTGTTCTTGCGGCTCCTGGCGAAAAGCCAGCCCAAGGCACTGGACTTGCGGGCGAGGCGGTGCTCCGAAATGCGCTCGATCAGCCCGTTGAGCGCCGCCGCGACCTTCTCCTGCTGCGCATCGCGAGAAACTGCCCCGCTTTCCACCATATCCGCGTAGCGCAGCGCGACGGAAGAATGGGTCTTGACGTCACGCAGGGACATGGATGAAGCGGACCTTGTCGTCTTCGGCGCGCGGGGCGCTACTCCCGCATCGAATTAGCGTGAAACAGATATAGGCGCGCCACCGGTCGTCTGCCCGTCAAGGCGTCCCCCTCCGCTCGAATAGAGGCGCGCGATGGTATTGCCGCTCTCGTCATACATCACGACCTGATTGCCGGAAAGATCCCATGCGCGCATGTTGGAAAGTTCGTTCGAACATCCGCGCGTTCCCCCGCGGGATGAGTTCCCGAATTTCGTGAGCGTCAGGAACATCTGGCACGACGATCCTCCGGAATTGACCGTCCAGGAGCCGAGCAGGCTGTTCTTCTCGATCGGTGCGGCGGAGGCTGCGGCAGCTGCCTGCGCGGCGGGATCGAGAGCCGCCACGTCCGTTCCCGTCTGGCCCGGCGTCAGGGGCTGCATGCCGGGCTGGAGGGGCGGCGGCAACTGGCTGCCGGTGACAGTGCCGGAAGGAGCTGCCGGCAAGGGCTGCGGTGCGCCCGCGGGCACAGGGTTGATCCGGTCAGACTGGCAGCCTGTCAAGGCAAGCGCCAGAAAAGAAATCGCGAAAACTCCGGTTTTCGTATGCGGCATTCCTCTCTCCGTTGTGGGCCTACCCCAATGACGCCCCGGCTTCATCCACCCAGGCGAGGACGGAAGCTATCACAAACCTGTATGGTTAAGAACCAGTTATCGATGATGAAATTTGCACAGGGGGAACCGGCCGCATGGGAACGCGTTAAAGCCCCGATTTTCAAAAAGCGAGGATTCCTGATGCTGAAATGGATACTTATTCTTCTGATCGTGGCGGCTGTTGCGGGCCTGCTGGGCATGAACAGCCTTGCAGGAGCGGCCATGACCGGCGCAAAAATCCTGATCGCAATCGTTCTGATCCTGTTCCTGCTCGCAGTGCTCGGTATCGTCGCAATTGCCTGACGCCAATTCCCGCTCCGTCTGGTAATTTTCCCCGCTATCCGCCATATAGGCCCCGAACCCTGAATTGATCGGAGCCTTCATGGCGGAACTGGCGCAATTCGCGAAGATGAACGGGCTTGGTAATGCCATCATCGTTGCCGATATGCGCGGCCGGACAGACCGTGTGGGCCCGGCGGCTGCGCGCGCCCTTGCCGCCGACCCCGCCACGCATTTCGATCAGATCATGGCGATCCATGATCCACGCCTTGACGGCACCGAGAACTACGTCGAGATCATCAATTCCGATGGAAGCATGGCTCAGGCCTGTGGCAACGGCATGCGCTGCGTGGTGCAGGCGCTTGCGGCTGAGACCGGCAGACGAAGCTTTACCTTCGAGACCGTGGCGGGCGTGCTGACGGCCGAGGAGCATGAGAACGGGCTTATTTCCGTGGATATGGGCCGACCACGCTTCGGCTGGCGGGACATCCCGCTTGCAGAAGAGTTTCACGATACGCGCCGGATCGAGCTGCAGGTAGGCCCCGTAGACAAGCCGGTGCTGCATTCGCCCTCCGTCGCCTCCATGGGCAACCCGCACGCGATCTTCTGGGTCGAGGATGATCCGTATTCCTATGATTTGGAACGCTTTGGTCCGATGCTGGAGAACCATCCCATTTTCCCGGAGCGGGCAAACATCACCATTGCCCGCGTGGATTCGCCCGAGGAACTGACCATGCGTACCTGGGAGCGCGGCGCAGGTCTGACCCTTGCCTGTGGTTCGGCCGCCTGTGCGACCGCGGTCTCCGCCGCTCGCACCGGGCGTACCGGCCGGTACGTGAAGGCGAACCTGCCCGGCGGTCCGCTCGAGATCCTGTGGCGCGAGGACGACCACGTCATCATGACCGGCCCGGCGGAATGGGAGTTCTCCGGCCGCTTCGATCCCGCCACCGGAGCCTGGGAGCGCGAAACGGAGGGAGCAGCCTGATGGCCGTAAGCGTGCTCACCTTCGGCTGCCGGCTCAACGCATACGAGTCCGAGGTCATCAAGCGCGAGGCCGATGCCGCAGGGCTGGGCGGATTGGATGGCGGCGCCGTCGTGGTGAATACCTGTGCGGTCACGGCCGAGGCCGTGCGCCAGGCGCGCCAGGCAATCCGCAAAGCGCGGCGCGAGAACCCGAACGCTCGCATCATTGTCACCGGCTGTGCGGCTCAGACGGAGCCGGGCACCTTTGGCGCAATGGAAGAGGTCGACCTCGTCCTCGGCAATGAGGAGAAGCTGAAGGCCCATAGCTATCGCGCCCTGCCTGACTTCGGCGTGAACCAGTTCGAAAAGGTGCGCGTCAACGACATCATGGAGGTGAGCGAGACCGCCTCCCACATGGTGGATGCCATCGAGGGCCGCGCCCGCGCCTTCGTTCAGGTACAGAACGGCTGCGACCATCGCTGCACGTTCTGCATCATCCCCTACGGACGCGGCAATTCGCGCTCCGTACCCATGGGTTCGGTGGTGGATCAGGTGCGCCGGCTGGTCGGGAACGGCTATGCCGAAGTGGTGCTGACCGGCGTGGATCTGACAAGCTTCGGCGCCGACCTGCCGGGAGCCCCGCGGCTCGGCAAGCTGGTGCGCACAATCCTCCGCCAGGTGCCGGAGCTGAGGCGGCTGCGTCTCTCCTCCATTGATTCCATCGAGGCGGATGCGGACCTGATGGCCGCGCTTGCCGAGGAGGAGCGGTTGATGCCGCATCTTCACCTCTCGCTCCAGGCCGGCGACGACATGATCCTGAAGCGCATGAAGCGGCGGCACCTGCGCGCCGATTCCATCCGCTTCTGCGA
>Ga0182749_1001987_pt1 | contig 15409 bp, 14 predicted proteins | sample eDN3rd37CKraftMG_FD_128875 | JGI IMG/M metagenome (GOLD analysis project Ga0182749, IMG submission 128875) | Enriched Miracle-Growth compost microbial communities from Emeryville, California, USA - eDNA 3rd pass 37_C Kraft MG (version 2) (version 2) ...
GACGCTGCCGTGGTTGTTCTTGGGATTAGGTGTGGCGACGCTGGGAGTGGCGGTCGCGGTGTGGAGAACGCGGCCGCATTGAAGATGTCATCGCCCGCGAAAGCGGGCGATCCGGTACGCCGCAGCCGCGCGAGAAGACCCGGCCTACTGGATCCGGGCCCGCGCTCGCTATTCGCTCGCCCGGCCGGGATGACGGTCGCGGCTACTTCCGCATCGCCAGCACGCGGTCGACCATCTCGCCGGCGACGCCGAGATAATTGGCGGGATCGACCATCTTCTCCAGCGCCTTGCGATCGGCGTGCTTGCGGATCTCGTCGTTCTCCACGAGCAGGTCGATCAGCGGCCGCCCCGTCTTCACCACTTCGCGGCAGATGTCGTAGACGAGGTCGTGCGCGTAATTGCGGCCCATGCGGTCGCCGAGCGCCATCATCACCGCCTCGGACATGATCAGGCCCTTGGTGATGTCGAGGTTCTCGCGCATCTTCTTCTCGTTGACCTGCAGTCCCTCGAGCACGAAGCGCGTCTGCGCCAGCGCGCCGGCCGAGAGCATGAAGATCTCCGGCAGCACGATCCACTCGATCTCCCATGGGCCGGTGGCGCGCTCGTGGTCCTCGACCATCGCCTCCATCAGCGCGGCGGCGTGCTGCTTCACGATCGCCGTCTGCGCGGTGATGTAGACCGACGAGATCGGGTTGCGCTTCTGCGGCATGGTCGAGGACGAGCCGCGGCCCTGGTGGAACGGCTCGTAGACTTCCTCCACCTCGGTCTGCATCAGGAGCTTCACGTCGAAGGCGATCTTGCCGCACGAGCCGGTGACGAGACCGAGGAAGCAGCCGACCTCGGCGATGCAGTCGCGCACCGTATGCCAGGAGATCGCCGGCTGCCCGAGCTTCAGCTCCTTCATCAGCTCGACCTGGCACGCGAGGCCCTTGTCGCCGAGCGACGACAAGGTGCCGGCGGCGCCGCCGAACTCGCCGACCAGCACGCGCTCCTTCAACTGCGTGAGGCGCGCGCGGTGCCGCTCGAAGCCGGCGAGCACGGTCGCCATCTTGTAGCCGAAGGTGATCGGCACCGCCTGCTGCAGGTTGGAGCGGCCGGCCATCGGCGTGTCGCGGTATTTCTTCGCCAGCGCCGCGAGCGCGGCGCAGATCGCGTCGATCTCTGCGCCGACGAGATCGAGCGCCTCGCGGATCTGCATCACCGTTGCGGTGTCGGTGATGTCCTGCGTGGTGGCGCCCCAGTGCGACCACTCGCCGAGCCCGTCCTTGCACAATTTGACGAGCTGCTGCACGACCGGCAGCACCGGATAGCCGATGCGCTCGGTCGCCTCCTTCAGCTTCGCCATGTCGTATTCCTTGACGTCGCAATGCTTGACGATCTCGTCGCAGGCCTCCTGCGGGATGATCTTCAGCCGCGCCTGCGCTACCGCCAGCGCCTTCTCGAAATCGAGGTATTTCTGCACGCGGTTCTCGTCCGACCACACCTGGCGCATCGCGGGGGTGGTGAAGATGTCGCGGAAAATCGCGGAATCGAGATAGGTCGAGGGCATCGCGGGCTCCTGTCGGAATTCGGCGCGGACATTACCGGGCAACATCGGAGGTGTCATCGCCCGCGAAAGCGGGCGAACCAGTCCATGGCGGATTTCGGTTCCGGCCGAATCGAAGGGGATACTGGATGCCCCGCATCGGCGGGGCATGACAATCTCAGCTACCCCAACTGTTCCTTCAGCCAGTCGGCCGACTGCGAGCGCCAGCGATAGGCGCGGTTGTTGGCGATGTGGTTGCCATCCTCGATCATCATCAGCGTGACCGGACCCTTGACCTCGCGCGCGAGCCGCTCGGCATCGCCCGGCGGGATGACGCGGTCCTGCCGCCCGTTCACGATGAAGATCGGGCAGGTGATGTTCTGCGCGATGCCTTCGAGCGACAAAGTCCGGGCATTCCGGTGCGCCTCCTCGCGCGTCCCGGCATGGCTGCGGATGCGGAACGTCTCGCGCGTCAGATCCGGCAGGCCGTCGAAAGCCGCGCCCATGTCGAACGGCCCGCCGAGCGCGATGCAGGCCTTGATGCGCTTCTCGAAGGCGGTGGCGCGCGGCGCGTAATAGCCGCCGAGGCTGACGCCCCACATGCCGATGCGCGCAGTGTCGAGGTCCTGGCGCGTCTCGACATAGTCGATGACGGCCTTGACCGGCACCTCGTAGTCGCCGCGGATCGGGAAATCGTATTGCGCCTCGCCCTGCCCCGGGCCTTCGAACACCAAAGTCGCCATGCCGCGCGCGAGGAACGGCATCTCGTAGGCGTCCGTCTCCTCTTTCGTGGAGTCGAGGCCGACCGCCATGACCACGACCGGCGGTTTCGTCACGCCGTCGGGCTTGCGCAGGATGCCGGCCAGCCGCCTGCCCTGGTACGGGATCTCGACGCGCTCGCCGGGCGGCGTGAGATGCGGCAGCGCCAGCTGCCGGCATTCGATCTGCTTCTTGTGCGCCGCCTTCATCTGCTCCGGATCGTGCGCGAACAGGAACGAGCCGAAATGGTAATAGACGCCGGCGCGCTGCAGGCATTCGCCGGCGGTGAGGTTATGCCCGCGCGCCAGCGCCTCGCGGCCGAGCTGTTCGTGATGCGCGGCGCGCGCCGACCAGGCGCGGCACCAGTCGTCGTAGCCGGTGAGCGAACGCGTCACCTCCTCGAAATCGGTGAGCACCACACCGTTGGCGACGAAGCGCGCGCCCCAATGCGCGATGGCGGCCTTGAGCAGCGGATCGGATGACATGGAGGCTTCTCTCATTTCGTCATTCGCGAGCGCGAGCCCGGAACGGCAGACCAAAAGCTCACTTCTCGCCGCGGCGGTACCACGGCATGAAGCGGCGCGTGGCCCATTGCACGAGCACCTCGAAGCCGACGCCGAAGCCGGCGAGCAGCAGCACGCCGACGAAGGCCTCGTTGTGATGGTAGGACCGCGAATTATAGAGGATATAGAAGCCGAGCCCGCCGATCGACAGGAAGAACTCGGCGACGACGGCGCCGATCAGCGCGCGGCCGGCGGCGAGGCGGAAGCCGGCGAGCAGATACGGCAACGACGCCGGCAGCACGATATCGATCAACGTGCGCATACGGCCGGAGCGGAACGAGCGCGACACTTCGAGATATTCGCGCGGCACCGCGCGGGCGCCATCGGCGACGTTCATGGTGATGGCGAAGATCGCGGCAAAGATGATGGTGGCGATGCGCGCGCCGCTCGAATAACCGAACCACAGCGAGAACAGCGGCAGCACGATGATCATCGGCAGCGCGTTGAAGCCGTTGACGTAGACGCGGATGACGCGGTCGATGGCCGGGCTGCGGCCCATCATGAGCCCGAGCACCGTGCCGAGCACGAGCGTGACGGCGAGGCCCTGGGCCACCGCGCCGAGCGTCTGCCCGAGCGCGGTGAGGAACTGCGGATCGACGACGACGCGCGGGACAGCCAGCACGACGGTGCTCGGCTTCGCGACGTATTGCGGCGCCAGCGCGCGCACGACGATCTCCCAGGCGCCGAGAATGACGACGCCGGTGATAAGCCGCGGCACGAGGGCCGATTTCTTCGCCGGTGCGGCCGCCTGCGGCTTGTGCGCGGCGGGGGCGGGCGTGGACAAGGCTTGCTCGGCCATCGTCACTGCCTCCAGCGCGCAAAATGCTGCTCGATCATCAGCCCGATGCGGGTCAGGCCGACGCCGATCACGCCGATGACGAGAATGGCGGCGAACACGCCGGCGGTGTCGAACTCCTGCGACGCCTCCATGATGAGCCGGCCGATGCCGGTCGCCGACAGGAAGAACTCGGCGGCGACCATGCCGACCAGCGCGCGGCCGATCGCCTGGCGCACGCCGGTCATCATGTAGGGCAGCGTGTAAGGCAGCATCACCTCGCGCCACAGCGCCCACTCGCTGGAGCGGTAGGACTTCGCGACCTCGATGAGCTCGGGCCTTATGCTGCGCGCGCCCTCGACCGTGTTGTAGAGGATGGGGAAGACGGTGAACAGGAACACCACCAGCACCTTCGGCGCGAAGCCGAACCCCATCAGCGACAGGATGAACGGGATCAGCGCCACCATCGGGGTGGCGTAGAGGATCATGATGTAGGGCTCGACGCCGACGCGCAGCACGCGCACGCGCGCGAACAGGAGGCCGAACGGCGCGCCGACGATCAGCGCCAGCACGAAGCCGGTGGCGAAGAGCTCGGCCGAATCGAGAAGCTGCGAGAGGAACTCGCCGTGCACGGTGAGCTGCCAGAGCCGCACCAGCGTCTCGGAGAACGGCACCATGAAGGCGGCACTGGTCGAGCGGCCGGCGATCTCCCAGATCAGGAAACCGGTGAGCACGCTGAGCCAGACCGGCAGGTGGCGGCGAATGGTGGTGTAAAGCAAAGCCTGGTCTTTCAACGCTCAAATTGAAGCACGAAGACGCTGCGAGTCGCAGCGGTCTCCCTCTCCCCTGTGGGGAGAGGGCTGGGGTGAGGGGGCTCGTGACTCAATCGAGTCCGTAACCCCTCACCTGCCCGCCTTCGCCATAGCGCGTCGAAGACGCGCGCAAACGCGCTTATGGCTTGGCGGGCGACCTCTCCCAATGGGAGAGGTGAAGCGAGCAAGTGGCGAAGATGATCCTCCAGGATCACTTCACCATCGCGTTGGCGTCCTTCCACACGGTGGGGTCGACGAACTTCTCGTAGCTGACCGGTTCCTTGTCGGCCTTGATCGAGCCGATCTTCTTCATCAGCGCCGCGACCGCGTTGATCTTGTCCTTGGCCATGCCGTCGTCCTTGACGGCCCAGAAATTGACCTTCAGGAATTCCGCGAGCGCCAGCTTGTTGACCTCCTTGTTGTGCCCGGTCACGGCGGCGGCTTCCGCCACCGCGTCGGCGTTCTTGGGGTCCTGCATGAAGCGCGCGGCTTCGACCATGCCGGCGACCGTGCGCACGATGGCGTCGCGGTTCTTCTCGAGATTGTCCTTGCGCACGACCATGATCAGGTAATGGCTGGTCGGATTGGTGTTCTTCATCGCCAGAAGGATATTCAGCTTCTTGCCCTGATGCTGGATCTCGGCGAGATCGTCGAGATGCAGCACGGCGTAATGCAGGCGGCCGGCGAGCATCGCCGGGCCCGGGCTCGAGCCGAGCGCGACCTGCTTGATGTCCTCGAAATTGATCTCCTTGCAGCCGGCGGCGACCATCGAGCGCAGCGCCACCGAGCGCGCGCCGTTGATCGAGTCGACGCCGACGTCCTGCCCGGCCATGTCCTTGCAGCTCTTGCCCTGCTCGGTGGTGCCGACCACCCAGTCCGGGTTCGGCATGCCGTAGACGCCGACGAGCGGCACGCCGGCATTGGACACCTGATTGATGACGGGCGGGGTCGGCGACCAGGCGAGATCGATGTCGCCGGCGACGACGGCGCGCGCCGCCGCGGTGCCGTTATCGAACGGTTTGATCTCGACGTCGGCGCCGTGCTTCTTGAAGAAGCCCTGCTTCTCGGCGACGTAGGCGATCGTCACCGAGTAGACCGGCGGAATGCCGGGCACGGCCACCACGATCTTCTTGCCGGCCGCCGATGCCGGCGAGGCCGTCGACAGGGCCGCCGCGACGAGCGTCGCGCCGGCCGCGAGGGTAAACGTTCTGCGAAGCATCGAAATCCTCCCGTCGTTTTTCGGTTCTTTGGTTTTCAGGTCTGCAGTTCGAACTCGGCCGCGCGCGCCTCCCGCATCAGTGTCTCCCAGACGCGCTCGCGCAATTCGGCGAAGCGCGGTTCCCGCAGCGTGTCGCGCGTGCGCGGATGCGGCAGGTCGATGGTGACGATCTCGTGGATGCTCGACGGCCGGCCCTTGAGCACGACGACGCGATGGCCGAGCAGCACCGCTTCCTCGATCGAATGGGTGACGAAGATCATCGCCGTCGGCCGCTCTTCCCAGATGCGCAGGAGCTCGAACTGCAGGATCTCGCGCGTCTGCGCATCGACGGCGGCGAAGGGCTCGTCCATCAGCAGGACGTTCGGCTCGATCGCCAACGCACGCGCCAACCCGCAGCGCTGCTGCATGCCGCCGGACATCTGGTAGGGGAAGGCATGCTCAAAGCCGGCGAGGCCCACGAGCTTGATGAACTCCGGCACCTTGCGTTCGATGTCGGCCTTCGGCGCGCCGGCCATGCGCAGACCGTAGGCGACGTTGTCGTAGACCGTCTTCCACGGGAACAGACCGAAGTGCTGGAACACCATGGCGACGCCGGCGATCGGTTCGGTGACGAGCGCGTCGCCGACCCGCACCTCTCCGGCATCGAACGGGATCAGCCCGTCGATGCAGCGCAGGAGCGTGGTCTTGCCGCAGCCGGAGGGCCCGACGATAGCGACGATCTCGCGGGCGCCGACGTCGAAGTCGATGTTGCGGAAAACTTCAAGGGCGCCGTAATGCTTGCCGAGGCCCTTGATGCGGATGCGCGGCTCGCCGGCACTGCCGATCGATGCCGAAGACGAGGCGGATGCCGCCGTGGCTTGCATGCTCACTCTGCCGCTTGCGTCGACGCGGGTTTCGGAGCGGCCTTGGCCCAATAGTCGGCCGCCGTCTTGGAGCGTTGCAGGGCGTCCATCGTCTCGAAGCCCGGCGCCATCGAGCCGTCCTGACCGGCCAGCACCTGATGGTGCTCGATGTTCAGCGTCCGCAGCCAGCGCTGCTGACCCATGGTGATGGCGACGAAGTAGCCGATCTCGACCAGCTCCGGCTCGCTGAAGTGCTTGTGCAGCCGCGCCCACAATTCGTCGCCGGCCGGCAGGTCCCAGGTGATCGCCTCGGCATAGGCGAGCGCCGCCTTCTGCCGCTCGTCGTAGCGCGAGGAGGTCTCGAAATTGATCAGGTCGGAATAGTCGTCTTCTTTCAGGCCGGCCTTGGCCGCTTTCATCGACCGCTGATTGCCGCAGAACTCGCACAGGACGGAGCGCGAGACGTAGATGCGGCACAGCTCCTTGATGCTGTGATCGGCGACGCCGTTGCGGAAGACGTCGTTCCAGGTGTTGGCGAAGGACCAGAAAGTGGCGGGGACGTGGGCACGGATGGCCTGGCTCTCGGGCCGCGGCGTGCCCTCGCGCGCGCACCGTTCGAATTCGGCGCGCATGTCGGAATCGACCGAATTCGGGTCGACATAGGTGATGCGGGGTCCCTGCATCGGCGTTTACTCCCATTTTGCGTCTTGCCCACCTCGTTTGTCGGGTGGGCTGAACAGGCCGGTTCACACGGCTCGAAGCATGTTGCCGCAACGCGCCCTCACGGGCAATGGCGGCAGTATTTCATTAGGCTAAATCGATCCTTACCTGGCCCGCAAGCCGCTCCGACGCGCGCGTGCGGTTACCGGCCTTGCTGCAATTGTCGGCAATCGAGACACCTCTTGTAAACGCTATTGCTTGAGATGCTCTTCAGCATAGGGCGAATTGCGCGCAACGACTTCAGCAATTGCACACTTCCTCCTCTCTATCGTCCGCGCACGGGGGGAGGCAAAGTCAAACGGAACAAAGCCGTGCGCGCCAGCACATTCGTCATGATCGGGTTCGCCGTCGTCTTCGGCCTGCTCGCCGTGTTCATCGCCCAGGTGTGGCTGAACAACCAGGCGAACCAGCGGGCCAAGACGATCGAGTCGACCGCCAAACCGATGGTGACGAAGACCATCGTCGTTGCCAAGCAGCCGCTGCGCTTCGGCACGGAACTCAGCGCCGCGATGCTCGAGGAAGTGCCGTGGCCGGCCGAAGCGGTTCCGGGCGGCGCTTTCGCGAAGATCTCCGACGTGCTGACGCCGGGCCGCCGCGTCGTGCTCGCCGCCATCGAGCCGCATGAGCCGGTGCTGGCGCTCAAGATCACCGGGCCCGGCCAACGCGCGACACTGTCGGCGCTGGTCAAGCCGGGCATGAAGGCCGTGACTATCCGCGTCAATGACGTCGAAGGCGTCGGCGGCTTCGTGATGCCGGGCGATCACGTCGACGTCGTGCTGACGCGTCAGATCGACAAGGGCCAGGCGACGACCGAGGTGGTGCTGCAGAACACGCGCGTGCTCGCCATCGACCAGAGCGCCGACGAGCGCGCGGCCAAGGCGGCCGTCGCGAAATCGGTGACGCTCGAGGTCACCACCGTCGAGGCGCAGAAGGTGTGGCTCGCCTCGTCGGTCGGCAACCTGTCGCTGCTGCTGCGCAAGGCCGGCGAGACCGCCGAGACCGGCACACGCAAGATCACGCTCAACGATCTCAGCGGCGGCGACGTCGCTGCCGATAAGGGCGGCACGACCACCGTCGTGGTGACCCGGGCAACGGAACGGCAGCAATACACCGTGCCGGTCGAAACAAGAACCGAGGCCCTCGCGGGGGCACGAGAACGGAAGGCCGGCTGGTGAGCGCGCAGCGATCGAGGCGTCGGCACCGGCGCGGGGGGTATGTCGTGAATAACAACAACGAATGCGCCGGCTTCCGCTGGCAGCATCAGGACAGGACCGGCGGAAGCTGGCTGCGCGATCTCGCGATCGCGCTCGCCGTCACGCTGGTGCTCGGGCTGATCGGCATGATCGGCAGCGCCTATGCGCAGGAACGGATCGTGCAGATCGCCGGCGCGCACCGCACGGCGATGGTGACGGTGACGATGGGCAAGTCGCAGGACGTGCGCACCGATCGCAGTTTCGTCGACGTCACTGTCGGTGATCCGGCCGTCGCCGACGTCAATCCGCTGACCGACCACTCGCTGTCGATCCTGGCCAAGAAGATCGGCACCACGCGCGTCTCGGTCTACGCCGAGAACAAGAAGCTGGTCGGCATCTTCGACATCGAGGTTACCTACGACCTGACCCGGCTGACCAACGAGCTCAACCGCAACTTCCCGGGCTCCAAGATCCGCACGTCCAGCATCAACGGCCGTATCATGCTGTCCGGCACCGTCGCCGACGCCGTCACGCTCGACAAGGCGGTGACCATCGCCCGGCAGTTCGGCCCGGAGATCATCAACTCGGTCTCGGTGATGCAGCCGCAGCAAGTGCTGCTGGAGGTGCGCTTCATCGAGCTTTCGCGCACCGCCGGCCGCGAGCTCGGCGTGCAGTGGAACCGGGTCGGCGGCAATACCATCACCAATATCGGCAGCCGACAGCCGGCTTCGAGCCTGCCGATCACGGCCTCCAACGCCCCCCTCGCCTCCGGCACCGAAATCGCCGCCGGCGTGCTCTCGGGCGGCTCGCCGTTCGGCTTCATGATCGGACGTCTGGTTGCGAGCGGGGTCTCGACCGACGTCCTCATCAACGCGCTGGAACAGAAGGGCGTCGCGCGCAGCCTCGCCGAGCCGAACCTCGTGGCGCTGTCCGGCGACACCGCGAGCTTCCTCGCCGGCGGCGAATACCCGATCCCGGTGTCCGGCTCGCTCGGCCAGGTGACAGTCGACTACAAGAAATACGGCGTCGGCCTCGCCTTCACGCCGACCGTGCTCAGCCGCGGCCTGATCAACCTGAAGATCGAGCCCGAGGTGAGTCAGATCGACACCACCCACATGGTTGCCGTGCCCGGCGGCGTCTCGGTGCCGGCGCTGATCGTGCGCCGCGCCTCGACCACCGTCGAACTGCGCGACGGCCAGAGCTTCATGATCGGCGGTCTGCTGCAGACCGACAACAAGAACCAGATCGAGCAGCTACCCTGGATCGGCAGCGTGCCGGTACTCGGCACGCTGTTCTCGTCGAAGAACTACCAGAAGAACCAGACCGACCTCGCGATCATCGTGACGCCGCGTCTGGTACGCCCGGCGCGCCCCGGCGACGACCTGCGCACGCCGGCCGACGACACGCTGCCGCCGAACGACGCCGACTTCTTCCTGCTCGGCAAGACCGAGGTGCCGCGCGTCGGCCCGCTGGCACCGACCGCGGCCGAGCAGCGCATCGCCGCTGCCGGCAATGAGCCGTTCACCGGCCACATGCTCGATATGCCCCGGGGAGGCGTCTATGCGGTGCACTGATCTCATGCGCGTCGGCGCAATCGCGCTCGCCCTCGGCTGGCTCGCCGGCTGCTCGGAATATGTCGCCCGCCGCGACCTGATCTCGCCGTATGGCGGCAGCGCGGTCGATGGCAACAAGGTCGTGCAAATGACCGACCCGTGGCCGCGCGAAGCCGCCGACAACCGGATCGCCTACAACGGCACCGTCAGCCAGCGCGCGGTCGAACGCTATCGGACCGGCCATGTCATCCAGCCGCGCGGCACGACCACGTCGGGCACCTATCAGTCGACGAGCGCGCCGGACAACAACGCGCCCGCCGCGGCGTCGATCAACGCGCCGGTGGCGAACCCGAAATAAGCGCAGCGGCGGAACGCGACAATGGCAGGCCTGAGCGGCACAAAAGTAACGGTGGTCACCGCGGACCCCGCCTTTGCGGCGGCGATGCGCGCGACGTTCGCCGCCTCGAAGGCAATCGAGCTCACGCTCGTCGAGGGCGCGCTGGCCGCGACGGCCGACACGCTCGACGTCGACGCGGCGACCGTCGTCGTGGTCGATTTCGATGCGGGAGTGCCCGAGGAGATGGCGGCGCTGGCGCGGTTGACGAATCGGACCGGCGCGCGGCCGCCGGTCATCGCCATCGCGCAGTCGTTCGACGCCAATGCCGCGCGCACGCTGGTGCAGATGCGCGTCGCCGACTTCCTGGTGAAGCCGGTGCAGCCGCTCGACGTCGTGCGCGCCTGCGCGCAGGCGGCGCACAATCCGGGCGTGCCCGGCGGCGCCACCGAGGCGCAGATCTACACCTTCCTGCCCGCGGTCGGCGGCGGCGGCGTCACCACGCTGGCGGTGCAGACGGCGATGCTGTTGCTCAACAGCGGCAGTGCGCGCGCGCGGCGCTCGACCTGCCTGGTTGACCTCAATTTCCAGCACGGCGCCGTTGCCGACTATCTCGACCTCGAACCGCGGCTCAACCTCGCCGAGATCGAGCCGCGTCCGGACCGCCTCGACCGCCAGTTGCTCGAGGTGATGCTCTCCCATCACGCCTCCGGGCTGGCGGTGGTCGCCGCACCGAACCGCCCGGCCGAGATGCGCACGTTCGATCCCGACATGGTGACGCGGCTGCTTGACCTCGTCTCGAGCAATTTCGATTACGTCGTGTTCGACATGCCCCGCACCTGGTTCTCATGGACCGACAGCGTGCTGCTCGGCTCGAACAAGCTCTTCATCGTCAGCGAGGCTACGGTTCCGGGCCTGCGCCACGGCAAGCAGCTCGTCGCCGCGATCCGCGAGCGGCTGGGCGATGCCGTCAAGCCGCAGGTCGTCATCAATCGCTTCCGCCAGCGCATGTTCTCGTCGGGCCTGTCGCTCAAGGACGTGGAGCAATCGCTCGGCGACGCATTCTCCGGGATCATCCCGAACGACTACGATCTGGTGCGGGAGGCGATCGACCGCGGCGTGCCGCTCGACGACGTCAAGCCCGGCAACAAGATCACGGCGCAGCTCAGGCAACTGGTGCTGGCGCAGGACGCGGCCAAGGCCGAAGCGAAGGCGTTGCCGCTGCTGCAGAAGCTCAAATTCGCGGGAGCCCGTTGAGGTACGAGCCATGGCCGGACGCTTTACAGCACGACGTGTGGTGACGCCGGATTTGGCGGCGATCGATGAGACGCCGCCGACGGCGATGGAAGGCGTGGTCTGGACGGTGTTTCCCGAGGCGCCGGACGAGCCGGCGCCGGCCGCCGCGACGCAGGGCTCGGCCACGCCCGCCGCCAATCCGCTGCTCACCGACAAACTGCTCGACGCCAAGGTGCGTCTGCACCGGCGGCTGATCGAGGAGATCAACCTTTCGGCGCTGGAGAAGCTGCCCGAAGAGCAGATCCGCGCCCATGTCACCCAGCTCGTGTCGCAATACGTGCTGGTCGAGCGGCTCGCCCTCAATGCGCAGGAGCTCAACGACTTCGTCTCCGAGATCCTCGACGAGATGACCGGCCTCGGGCCGCTGGAGCCGCTGCTGAAGGACCCGAGCATCGCCGATATCCTGATCAACGGTCATGAATGCGTCTATGTCGAGCGCGGCGGCGTGCTGGAACCGCTGGCGGTGCGCTTCAAGGACGAGCAGCATCTGCTGCGCATCATCAACAAGATCGTCTCGGCCGTCGGCCGCCGCGTCGACGAGAGCCACCCGCTCTGCGACGCCCGCCTGCAGGACGGCTCCCGCGTCAACGTCGCGGTGCGGCCGATCGGTGTCGACGGCCCGCTCGTGTCGATCCGCAAGTTCTCGAAGAAGAAGCTCGACCTCGCCAAGCTGGTCGAGGTGAACGCGCTCAGGCCGCAGATGGCCGAGGTGCTGGCCGCCGCCGTGCGCGCCCGCATTTCGACCATCATCTCCGGCGGCACCGGCTCCGGCAAGACGACGATGCTCAACGCACTCTCCGCCTTCATCTCGGAGAAGGAGCGGCTCCTGACCATCGAGGACGCGGCCGAGCTGCAACTGCAGCAGCCGCATGTCGGCCGCATGGAGACGCGTCCGCCCAACATCGAGGGCAAGGGCGAGATCCGCCAGCGCGACCTCGTCAAGAACGCGCTGCGTATGCGCCCCGACCGCATCATCCTCGGCGAGTGCCGCGGCGAGGAGGCCTTCGACATGCTGCAGGCCATGAACACCGGTCATGAAGGCTCGATGGCCACCATCCACGCCAACACGCCGCGCGACGCCATCACCCGCCTCGAGCAGATGATCGGCATGGCCGGCCTGCCGATGACGGTCGCCTCGATCCGCGGCCAGATCGCCAATGCCGTGCAGCTCGTCGTGCAGCTCTCGCGCCAGTCGGACGGCAAGCGCAAGGTCACCTCCATCGCCGAGGTCACCGGCATGGAAGGCGACATCATCCAGATGCAGGAGATCTTCAAATACGTGCGCACCGGCACGAAGCCGGACGGCGCGGTCGAGGGCCACTTCGTCGCCACCGGCGTACGCCCGCGCTTCCTCGCCCATCTGCAGACGCAGGGGATCAAGATCCCGGGCAGCTATTTCGACCCGTCGAACCCGCTATGAGCCGGACGTCCGTTCCTTCATCCGCAGCGGCCGCTTCGCTCGGCGCGCTTACCCTCCCCCCGCGAAGCGGCGGGGAGGGTCGGATCGCGTTGCGCCAGCAATGCGATCCGGGGTGGGGGGACGCTTTCTCGCCTCGGCGGCGGCATCACCGGCAGCCCCCTACCCCCAACCCCTCCCCGCCACTCGCTTCGCTCGCGGGAGGACGGGCGTGCCCCGGCGCTCGCGGCACCGCGCGCTGACGCCATGCTCGACTTCAACCCGATCTATCTCTTCTACGTGCTGATCGGCCTGTCGGCGGCGATGTTCGCCGAGGGCGCCTACCTGCTCGCCTACAACAAGGCGAGCTACCGCAAGAACATCAACCGCCGCCTCAAGGTCATGGACAATCGTCCCGACCGCGAGGGCGTGCTGGTGCAATTGCGCCGCGAACGCGGCCTGACCGCGAGCGGCGACTACCGCCTGCCGCTCGTCCGCCTCAACCGGCTGATGCTGCAGTCCGGCGTGTCGCTCGGCTTCGGCAAGCTCGTGATGGTCTGCTGCGCGCTCGCGGCCGGCGGCTTCGTCGCCACGATGATCTTCAACGGCAGCCTCGCCCGCGCGCTGCTGGCGATGCCGGCCGCCGGCATCCTGCTGCCGTTCATGGCGCTCAGGATCATGCGCTCGGCCCGGCAGAAGAAGTTCGGCGTCCAGTTCCCCGACGCCATCGACATCATCGTGCGCTCGCTGCGAGCCGGCCATCCGGTGCCGGTGGCGATCAACATGGTCGCGCGCGAAATGGCCGACCCGGTCGGCAGCGAGTTCGGCATCGTCACCGACGAGATCACCTACGGCGCCGACCTCGAGACGGCGATGCGCAGCCTGAACTACCGCGTCGGCACCGACGACCTGCCGCTGTTCGTCACCGCGGTCGCGATCCAGGGCTCGACCGGCGGCAATCTCGGCGAAATCCTGGAAAACCTGTCGAAGGTCATCCGCGAGCGCTTCAAGATGCGGCGCAAGATCAAGTCGCTCGCCGCCGAAGGCCGCGCCTCGGCGATGATCCTGTCGTCGCTGCCGATCGGCATGTTCCTCGTGGTGTTCTTCCTGGTGCCGGACTTCTACGGCAGCGTCTGGAACGAGAGCCTGACCAAGATCGGCCTCGTCGTCGCCGGCTGCTGGATGGGCGTCGGCAATTTCATCATGTACCGCATGGTCAATTTCAGGATCTGACCATGACGAACATGTTCGACACCTTCGCGGCATCCTTCTCCGACACCAACAGCCTGCTGGTGACGCTGCTCGTCTTCCTCGCGGCCGGCACCTTCGCCTTCGCGCTGATGGCGTTCGCCCGGGTGCGCGGCTCGGTGAAGCGGCGCACGGCGCGCATCGCGCTCGAGGACGAGGAGCGCAATCCGAAGCGCTCGCTACGCTATTCGAGCCTGCAGGCGGTCGCCAAGCTCATCGAATACACCACCAGGCACTATGCCGGCGGCAACGAAGCCGACATGCGCGTGTTGCGCCAGAGGCTGATCCAGGCCGGCATCTACGACCCGCGCGGCGTCGCCTTCTTCTTCCTCGCGCGCACCGGGCTCGCCGTGCTGCTCGGCCTCGCTTTGTTCGTCGTCGTGCCGATGCTGAAGCCGGGCGGCAGCTCGTTTCACTGGCTGATGGCGATCGTCGGCGGCATTGCCGGCTATATCGGCCCCAGCATCTACCTCGACAAGCGCATCGCCGCGCGCAAGCTCGAGCACCGTTCCGGATTTCCGGATTTCATGGACCTGCTCGTCGTCTGCGCCGACTCAGGGCTGTCGATGGAGGCCGCGCTCGAACGCGTCGGGCGCGAGCTCGGCGAGAGCTATCCCTCGCTCACCGCCAACATCCACATCACCAATCTTGAGATCCGCGCCGGACGCAATCTGAAGGAGGCGCTCGACCGCTTCGGCGACCGCCTTGCGCTGGAAGAGGCGCGCGCCTTCGCCACCTTGATCAACCAGTCGATCGATCTCGGCTCCTCCATCACCGATGCGCTGCGCGTCTATTCCGACGACATGCGCCACAAGCGGCTGTCGCGCGCGGAGGAGAAAGCCTATGCGCTGCCGGCCAAGCTGTCCGTGCCGATGATGGTCTGCATCTTCCCGGTGCTGTTCGTCGTCATCCTGCTGCCGGTCTTCGTGCGGCTGCACGTCGGCGGCTACTTCTGAAGCCGGTACTCTGCGGCCTCTGAATGAAAGAATGAGCGAAATCTTAAGGGGTGCGCGCCTAGTCTGCGCCGACCCTGCCAGGGGCTTTCCGAAGGCGTCGTGATGCGTATGAAGCTGCTTCGACCGGTGTGTGTGCTGGCCTGTGGTCTGTGGCTCGCCGGCTGCACGACCGACGGCAGTTTTTCCGAACTGTTGTCGGCCAAGAGCCCGGCCGAGCC
>Ga0182749_1001988_pt1 | contig 15408 bp, 17 predicted proteins | sample eDN3rd37CKraftMG_FD_128875 | JGI IMG/M metagenome (GOLD analysis project Ga0182749, IMG submission 128875) | Enriched Miracle-Growth compost microbial communities from Emeryville, California, USA - eDNA 3rd pass 37_C Kraft MG (version 2) (version 2) ...
ACGGTGCTCGCTCACGCTCGCACCTCTTGTCGCTGGAAGACGACGTAGCCGCCGACGAACAGCAGGATGGTCGCGGCGACGAGCCCGACGATCTGCGGCCACGCGACCATCACGCTGTCCCAGAACGGCAGCGGCGAGCCCATCACCGCGCCCTGGAGCTGGTCGAGATAGACCGGCCCGAGCGTGCGCGTCGTCGGGTGCAGGATCGCCATCACGCATTCGCCGAACAAAGTCGATGGCGACAGCCGCGCCAGCATCTGCGCGGTGATGACGAGCGTCGCCTGGTCGTCGCTCGGCACCACCGCCTCGGCGATCGCCGGCGCCAGCGCCGGCCAGATGACCGTCAGGAACAGCCACAGGCCGAGCGTGACGAGCGCGGCCGTCGCCGCCGAGCGGAAAACGGTCGAGAACAGCATCGCCAGCGCCAGCCAGACCCCGGCATAGGCGATGGTGACGACGAGCAGCAGGAAGGCGCGCGCCATCTCCTCGCCGCCCGGCGGCACGCCGAGCATGATGAGGCCGAGGCCGATCACCAACAGCCACAACGCGATCAGCGACACGGCAAGCGTCGTCAGCGCGGCGATGAACTTGCCGAACAGCAGCGCGTCGCGATAGATCGGCTGCGACAGGATGCGCGAGAGCGTGCGCCGGTTATGCTCGCCGTTGATCGCGTCGAAGCCGAGCCCGATCGCCATCAGCGGCACGAGGAAGCCGAGGAACGAGACGAAGGACGGCAACGGCTCGCGCGCCGTCGTGAACAGGTGCAGGAACAGGAACGGGTCCTCCGCCGTCACCGCGCGGATGTCCTGGATGGCGCCGTAGACGGCCGCAAGCGCGGTGAGAACGACCAGCCATTCCAGCACGCGCACCCTCATGCTGCCGAAATGGTCCGACAGCTCTTTCAGGATGACGACGCCGAGGCCCTGCCAGGGCGAACCTTTACGCCGCATGTGGCACCTCCCGGGTCTGGAAGTAACGCGTGTAGATGGTCTCGAGGCTCGGCCTGTCGAGCGACAACTGATGCAGGCGCCCGCCGGCGGCAACCACTTCCGCCGCCGCCTCGCCGCGCAGGTCCCGGTCGCAGGTCATGCGCCAGCGCCCCGGTGCCGGCTCGGCGACGTTGCGCACGCCGGGCAGCGCGGCAAGCCGCGTCGCGATGCCCTCCCCGCCGTCCGCTTCGACCTCGACCGCGTAGCCGCCGCCGAGCACCTGACGGCCGAGCTCGTCGACCGTGCCCATCAGCGCGATCTCGCCGGCGTTGAACAGCGCCACCCGGTCGCACACGCTCTGCACGCGATCGAGCAGATGCGAGGACAGGATGATGGTGACGCCCTGCGCCTTGAGCGAGCGGATGAGCGCGAGCAGATCGACGCTCGCCTGCGGATCGAGGCCGTTGGTCGGCTCGTCGAGGATGGCGATGCGCGCGTCCTTCACGAGGATCTCGGCGAGGCCGAGCCGCTGGCGCATGCCGCGCGAGAAGGTGCCGACGCGTCGGTCCGCGACCCCGGCGAGGCCGACGCGCTCGAGCGCGGCGGCGATGCGCTTCCTGCGGTCGAGCAGATGGAAGCCCATCAGCCGCGCCGTGTAGTGCAGATTGTCGGCCGCCGAGAGGTTGTCGTAGAACCCGACCGTGTCCGGCAGGTAGCCGATCAGCCGCTTCACCGCCAACGGCTCGCGCATCGGGTCGTGCCCGAACACGCGCGCCCGGCCGGCGCTGATGTCGGAGAGGCCGAGCAGCATCAGGATGGTGGTGGTCTTGCCGGCGCCGTTCGGCCCCAGCAGGCCGAAGATCTCGCCGGCGCCCACGGTGAACGTGACGTCATGCACGGCATAAGCCGTGCCGTAACGCTTGGAGAGGCCGTTCGCCTCGATGACCGCGTTGCTCATCGGCGGCCGAACCGGGCGACGGCGCCGACCATGATGAGCAGCGCGGCGCCGATGATGCCGACGCCGGCGATACCCCACACGGTCGCGGTGGTGACGGTGACGCGGAAGTTGGCCGAGCCCGTCTCGCCCTTGGCCGAGGCGGTGATGCCGGTGACGTAGTCGCCGGCGATCGCCTTGTCGGAGGGCGTGAGCACGGCCTGCACCTCCTTCTTCTCGTTCGGCGCGATGCGGGCGACGGTCTTCGGGTTGAACTCGACCTTCCAGCCGTCGGGCGCGTTGCCGGAGAGCGTGACGTTCTCCGCCGGCGCGGTGCCGGTATTGGCGACGACCACCGGAATGGTCGAGGCGCGGCCGGCGGTGGCGTGCGCCGACAACAGACCCTGGCGGCCGGAGATGGCGAGCTTCGGCTCGCCGGTGATGTCGAGCGCGACCCTGGTGTCGGCCTTGGCGCCGTCGGCCGCGACGTGCACGGTCACGGGGTAATGGCCGGCATCGACGCTGCTCGGCGGGCTCACCTTGAGCTTCACGTCCTTGGTCTTGCCGGCATCGACCGGAATGGCGGTGAGCTGCTGCGTGCCATAGGCCTCGGTGAACGAGGTGTCGAAATTACGCGGCGCATCGGCGGCGAGGCTGACCAGCATCTTCTTGCCGCTGTCGTTCTTGATCGTCAGCGTGTACTCGAAGCTCGACGACGAGGCGCCGCGCAGCTCGGGCAATTCGGTGGTCAGCGCGAGCTTGGCCGGCAACTCCTTGGCGAGCGTCACCTGCAGCGGCAGCGACACCTGCTGGCCCTGCCCTTGCGCATTGACGGTGAGCGTCTCGGTGCCGGTGCCGGCATCCTTCGGCACGTCGAGCCGCAGGTCGAGATTGACGCTGTCGTCGGTCGCCGGCATCGCCGCCGCGACCGGCTGGCCGCCGCCGAGCAGCGTCGCGGTCCAGCCCGCCGGCACGCCGGACACCGACAGCGTGTAGCGCTCGGGCGCGAGGCCGAAGTTCTGCAGCTTCACCGGAATGGTGGTGGTCGTTCCGGGCTGCACCGCGATGGCGGGGTAGTCGGCGAGGAGGAAGATTCCCTTCACGTCAGGGCGTTCGGCGGCCAGCGTCGCCGGCGCGAGAATCAACAAGGGAACGATCGCGAGGAAGCGAACGCGCATGACGGTGTCACTCCTTGAGCAGCATGGACCGGAATTGTTGTGCGGTGCGTCCCGCGGCTGGGAGGGCGGGGCGGCCCGTTTTCGGTAGCGGGCTATATACAGAATCCGAACCGGTTTTTGGAATTTTTTGGGCAACTGCGACGAAAAAACGTCGCAGCAAACCGCCGCCGTTAATGTTTTCGCGCCGCCGCAGGAACCTCCCTCGTACCCGCCCCGTTGAGACTGCATCAACAACAAGAGGTTCATCATGGATAAGGACAGGGTTGCGGGCGCCGCGAACCAGGCCAAGGGCGCCATCAAGGAAGCCGCGGGCAAGGTCACCGGCGACGCCAAGCTGGAGGCCGAAGGCAAGACCGATAAGACCGCCGGAAAGATTCAGAACGCCGTCGGCGGCATGAAAGACACGCTTCGCGGCAAATAACGCGGACGAGGCGACGCGGCGCGCGGGGACCGGGCGGATCCGGTCCCCGCTGCGCTGCGGCATTAATTTTTTGTCACGATCGGGCGGCGCTTACACCTCGTTGTTGGGCATCACCCAGGGCTCGACGAGCGCGGCGGCTTCCCAGGCCTTCCAGGCCGGGAGGGCTGTCACCGCGTCCATATAGGCCTGCGACAATTTGCTCACCGGCACGGCGTAGCTTTTGAACCGCGACACCACCGGCGCGTACATGGCGTCGGCGGCGCCGAAGCGGCCGAACAGGAACGGGCCGCCGCGCCCGAACCGCTCCCGCGCCCCGCTCCACATCGCATCGATGCGCCTGATGTTGGCTTCGGCCTCGGGCGTGGGCGCGCGCGCCCGCGGGGCGCGGCGCATGTTCATGGGATAGTGGCTGCGCAGCGGCACGAAGCCGGCGTGCATCTCCGCCGCGATGGATCGCGCCAGCGCCCGCGCCGCGATGTCGTCCGGCCACAGCCGCGTCTCCGGGAACCGCTCCGCCAGATGATCGAGGATCGCCAGCGACTCCCACACCGCGACGTCGCCGTCGATCAGCACCGGCACCTTGCCCGTGGGCGAGAACGCCAGCGCCTTCTCGCGGCTGCCGGGCTCGTAGAGCGGCAGCAGCGTCTCGGTGAACGGCAGGCCGGTCGCGGCCATGGCGATCCATGGCCGCATCGACCACGACGAGTAGTTCTTGTTGCCGATGACGAGATGCAGCGCCACGCGCGTGCTCCGGCCGTCACGACTCGACCGGGCCGCCGGCCGCCTTCCAGGCGCCGAAGCCGCCCTTGATGTGCGCGACCGGCCTGAGGCCCATGTGCTGCGCCGTCTGCGCGGCCAGCGCCGAGCGCGAGCCGGCCGCGCAGAAGAACACGAAGCGCTTGTCCTGGGAGAAGACGTCCTTGTGATAGGGGCTCGCCGGATCGAGCCAGAACTCCAGCATGCCGCGCGGGCAATGGAATGCGCCCGGCATCTTTCCCTCGCGGTCGAGCTCGCGGATGTCGCGGATGTCCACGAACTGCACGTCGTCACGGCCGTGAAGCGCCAGGGCGTCGGCGACGGGCAAGTTGTCGATCTCGCGCTCCGCGGCGGCGATGAGATCCGAGGCATGGACATTGATGTGCTGAGGCATGGCTTCTCTCTCCGGCGCGCGGAGGTGACAGGACCGCCGCGGCGATGGCAGCATAAGCGCGAACCACGGGGCGATTCCATGGGATTCCTGTCGCCGCTCGACGCCGTCGCCATCGGCTGGTTCGCCGTCGCCTGGGCCGGCTATGTCGTGCTGGTCGAACGCACGCCGCGCGGCCGGACCACGCTGAACGCGCGCATGGACCGGTTCCGCGAGGTCTGGGTCCGGCGCATGCTCGAGCGCGAGGCGCGCATCACCGACATGCAGATCATGTCGTCGCTCCAGAACGGCACCGCGTTCTTCGCCTCGACCTCGCTCATCGCGGTCGGCGGCGCGCTCGCCTTCCTGCGCTCGCCGGATGAGGTGTTCAACGTCCTGGGCACGCTGCCGCTGGGCATCCCGGCCGCGCGGGGCCTGTGGGAGATCAAGGTCATCGGCCTCACGGTGATCTTCATCTACGCGTTCTTCAAGTTCGCCTGGGCCTACCGGCTGTTCAACTACGTGGCCATCCTCTACGGCGCCATGCCGCCGGCGTCGGAGAAGGGCCTGCCCGCCACCGAGGCGCACGTGCGACGCACCACCGGCCTGTTCGAGACCGCGGGCCGCCATTTCAACCGCGGCCAACGCGCGTTCTTCTTCGCGCTCGGCTATCTCGGCTGGTTCATCGGCCCGGTCGCGCTGATCGTCACCACGATCGCCGTGGTGATCGTCATGGCGCGCCGGCAGTTCGCCTCGGACTCGCAGCGCGCCATCGCGGAGAATGAAGGCTAACGAGGCGGGCTTGCGCGGCCCCGGAAACAGCTCGGACGAGCGGCCGCTGAGCCAGTACGCCAGCAGGCCGACATATTCGTGGGCGACGCGGTCCATGGTGCCGAGGCCGGCCGCGACCGTGGGAAACAGGCCGAAGGCATCGGAGGCCGCGCCGGTGTGCCAGTCCACCGGATAGGCCTCCACATCGAACCCGGCGGCGCGGAACGCGCCGATGGCACGCGGCATGTGCAGGCTCGACGTGACGACCACCCAGCGGTCGCCGGGCCGGGGCATGGCCAGCGCCTTGCTGAACAGGGCGTTCTCCTCGGTATTCCGGGAGTTGGCGTCGACCGCCACCCGCTCGCGTGGCACGCCGAAGCTCTCGAACAGGTCGAGCGCCACGTCGGCCTCGGCCGGGCCGCCGAACAGCGCGGCGCTGCCGCCGCTGAAGATGAAGCGCGCCGTGGGAAAGCGCCGCGCCAGCGCCGGCACGACGGTGAGCCGCTCCGCGCTGTCGTCGAGCGCCGGCGTGCCGCGCGCGATGGAGATGGCCGGCTGGACGGTGCCGCCGAGAATGATGAAGCCGGTCGGCGCGCCCCGGCTCGCGTCCCAGGGCGGGAAGCGCTCCTCCAGCACGCGGGTGAGGACGACGCCGAGCGGCGACAGCCCGGCGACGACGAGGAGCACGAGGCCGGCGCCGAGGAGCCACGCTCCGAGCCGCCGGCGGCGGGTGACGAGCAGCACGGCGCCGGCGACGATCAGCAGCGCCAGGAAATTCGAGGGCGCGGTCAGGAACGCGAAAACTTTCGAGGCGGCGAAGAACATGCGCGACGCCGTCCGCTATCGCGACGCGCCGCGTGCGCCGGCCAGCGCGCGGATCCGGTCTATCTCCGATCCGTCGAGGGAGAAATCGAACAGCTCGAGATTTTCCGCCAGCCGTTCCAGCTTCGACGTGCGGGGGATGACGACGGCGCCCTGCTGGAGCAGGAAGCGCAGCGACACCTGCGCGGCGCTCTTGCGGTGGCGCGCGCCGATCGCCGCCAGCGCGCTGTCGCCCCCGGCCCGGCCGCAGGCGATGGGGCTGTAGGCCGTGATCGCGATGCCGTGCCGGCGGCAGGCCGCGGCCACCGCCGACTGGTCGATATACGGGTGCCACGGAATCTGGTTCGTCACCAGCGGCTGCGTGGCGTGGGCCAGCGCCTCCTCGACCTGAGCGACGGAAAAGTTCGACACGCCGACGTGGCGCGCAAAGCCCAGGTCCTTCACGCGGCACAGGGCCGGGATCGTCTCCGACAGCGGAATGTCGGGGTTGGGCCAGTGGATCAGCAGGAGGTCGACCTCGGTCATCCGCAGCCGCGCCAGGCTCTCCTTGGCGGCGCGCTCCAGCTCGGGCGGCGCGAGGTGCGACTGCCACACCTTGGTGGTGACGAACACCGCGTCGCGCTTCACGCCGGAGGCGCGCAGTCCCTCCCCGACCTCGCGCTCGTTGTCGTACATCTCCGCGGTGTCGATATGGCGATAGCCGAGCCGCAGCGCCTGCTCGACGATGCGCGCGCAGGTGCGGCCGCGCAGCTCCCAGGTGCCGAGCCCGACCGCCGGGATGCGCGCGCCGTTGGCCTCGACCGCCTGGATGTTTGCCATCGCGCGCTCCCGCTATTTCGTCTTCTCGAAAATCTCGCGACCGATGAGCATGCGGCGGATTTCGTTCGTGCCCGCGCCGATCTCGTAGAGCTTGGCGTCGCGCAGCAGCCGGCCGGCGGGAAAGTCGTTGATGTAGCCGTTGCCGCCGAGGCACTGGATCGTCTCCAGCGCCATCCAGGTGGCGCGCTCGGCGGCATGGAGGATGGCGCCGGCGGCGTCCTCGCGCGTGGTGCGCCCGGCGTCGCAGGCGCGGGCCACCGCATAGACATAGGCGGTCGCCGCGTTGGCGGCGACGTACATGTCCGCGAGCTTGGCCTGGATGAGCTGGAACCGTCCGATCGGCTGGCCGAACTGCTTGCGGTCGTGGACGTAGGGCACGACGAGGTCGAGGCAGGCGCGCATGATGCCGAGCGGGCCGCCGGCCAGCACCAGGCGCTCGTAGTCGAGGCCGGACATCAGCACGTTGACGCCGTTGCCCACCGCGCCGAGCACGTTCTCCGCGGGCACTTCGCAGTCCTCGAACACAAGTTCGCCGGTATCGGAGCCGCGCATGCCGAGCTTGTCGAGCTTCCGCGAGGGCGAGAAGCCCTTGAAGCCCTTCTCGACGACGAAGGCGGTGATGCCGCGTGCGCCGGCGGTGCGGTCGGTCTTGGCATAGACGACGAGCGTGTCCGCCACCGGGCCGTTGGTGATCCACATCTTCGCGCCGTTGAGCACGTAGCGGTCGCCGCGCCGGTCGGCGCGCGTCGTCATCGACACCACGTCGGAGCCGGCGCCCGGCTCGGACATGGCGAGCGCGCCGACGTGCTCGCCGGACATGAGCTTCGGCAGGTAGCGGCGCTTCTGCTCCGCGGTGCCGTTGCGGCGGATCTGGTTGACGCAGAGGTTGGAGTGCGCGCCATAGGACAGGCCGACCGCGGCGGAGGCGCGCGAGATTTCCTCCATGGCGACGCAATGGGCGAGATAGCCGAGCCCGGCGCCGCCCCACTCCTCCTCGACGGTGATGCCGTGGAGGCCGAGCGCTCCCATCTCCGGCCACAGGTCGCGCGGGAACACGTTGTCTCGGTCGATGGCGTCGGCGCGCGGCGCGATGCGGTCCCGGGCGAAGGCCGCCACGGTCCCGCGCAGCCGGTCGATGTCCTCGCCCAGGCCGAAGTCGAAGCCGCCGTCGAAGCCGCTCCAGGCGCTCGGTGTCATGCCGCGCTGTCCTCCCGCGCCGAGTGTATGGCCGCGCGGGAGCCTTGTCAGCGATTCACTTCAGGCCGAACCACAGGGTTGCTATGCCGAGGAAGGAGAAGAAGCCGACCACATCGGTCACGGTGGTGACGAACACGCCGGAGGAGACCGCGGGGTCCGCCTTGAAGCGATCCAGGATCAGCGGGATGAGGATGCCGCCGAGCGCCGCGGCCAGAAGGTTCACCACCATGGCGAGGCCGATGACGATGCCGAGGCCGGGCACCTTGAACCAGGCGTAGGCGACGACGCCGGTGATGATCGCGAAGCCGATGCCGTTGAGGAGCCCGACCAGGACTTCGCGGACGACCACGCGCAGCGCGTTGAAGGCGCCAAGCTCCCGGGTCGCCAGCGCGCGCACCGCGACGGTCATGGTCTGGGTGGCAGCATTGCCGCCCTGGCTGGCCACGATGGGCGCCAGCACCGCGAGCGCCACCATCTTCTCCATCTCGCCCTCGAAGGCGCCGAGCACCGAGGACGCCAGGAACGCCGTGGCGAGGTTGACCACCAGCCAGTTGAAGCGGCCGCGCGCGATGGTCCACACCGTGTCGGAGAGTTCCTCGTCGCGGGCGACGCCGCCCAGCGCCCGGATGTCCTCCTCCGCCTCCTCCTCGATCACGTCCACCACGTCGTCGAAGGTGACGACGCCGACCAGCCGGTCGGCCTCGTCCACCACCGGCGCGGCGACCAGGTTGTAGCGCTCGAACAGCCGCGCCACCGTCTCCTGGTCGTCGGTGGCGCGGATCCGCCGGCGGTCCTCGTCCATCAGGTCGGAGATCGGCACCGGGCGCTCGGTGCGCAGGAGGCGGTCGAGCGCGACCGCGCCCAGGAGCTTGCCGGCGGGATCGACCACGTAGAGTTCATAGAACCGCTCGGGCAGCTCGGCGGTCTCGCGCAGGTAGTCGATGGCGTGGCCCACGGTCCAGGTCGGCGGCACGGCAACGAACTCGTCCTGCATGCGCCGGCCGGCCGACGCCTCCGGATAGCGCAGGCTGCGCGTCAGCGCGACGCGCTCGGACGCGGGAAGCTGGTCGAGGATTTCCGCCTGCTCCTCGCCGGGCAGGTCTTCCAGGATGCGCACGGCGTCGTCGGAATCGAGCTCGCGCACGCCCTCCGCCACGGTCTGCGCCGGCAGCTCGCCGAGGATTTCCTCGCGGACCGTGTCGTCCACCTCGGTCAGCGCGGTGAAGTCGAAGTCCGCGCCCATCAGCCTGATGAGGCGGGGCCGGTAGTCCGCGTCGAGGGCCTCGATCAGCGCGCCGCTGTCGGCCTCGTGGAGGTCGCCGACCAGGTGCCGCAAGGCGGCGGCATCGCCCCGGTCGATCGCAGTAACCACATGTTCAAGAAATTCGGCGCGAATGGCGCCTTCGGCGTCGCGCAACTCGACGGTCGGCGCATCGGGGTCTACGACGGTCGTGGACTCAGGATCGACCATGCCGAATTCACCGCGATCGCGTGGATGATTGATCGATGGCTTGTACGCTCGGCTTCATGACGAAGCAAACACGGTGCGTGGCGGCGGCGGTGGTGTCGCTCGCCTGGCTCCATGTCGCTCCGGCGGACGCCACGACCGCGACCTGCGCCGGACGCACCGATGTGCTCGGCACCAGCCGCGTCCTCGCCGTCGGCCCGGCAACGCCGCCCCTCGGCCGCAAGTTCTTTCCCCAGACCCTGCCGCTCGCCGACAAGGAGGTGGTGCTGACCTTCGACGATGGGCCGCTGCCCGCGACCACCGGTCTCGTGCTGGCCGCGCTCGCCAACGAATGCGTGAAGGCGACGTTCTTCATGGTCGGCCAGATGGCCGAGGCCTCGCCCGACATGGCGCGGCGGGTGCGCGCCGACGGCCACACCGTCGCCTATCACACCTACAAGCACCCGCTGCTGTCGCAGATGCGCCCCGACGCGGCGCTGCGCGAGATCGAGCACGGCTTCGAGGCGGTGGACCGCGCCGTCTACGGCAGCGCCGCCGGCGCGCCGCGCACGCCGTTCTTCCGCTTTCCCGGCTTTGCCGGCACTCCGGCCTTGCTGGCGGACCTCGCGGCGCGACACATCACCGTGTTCGGCGCCGACCTGTGGGCCAGCGACTGGAACCCGATGACGCCGGCCCAGGAACTGGCGCTGGTGATGGCGCGGCTCGACTACAGCCGCGGCGGCATCCTGCTGCTGCACGACACCAAGCGGCAGACCGCGGCCATGCTTCCGGCGCTGCTGCGCCGGCTCAAGGCGGAAGGCTTCAAGATCGTGCACATCGTGCCGATGCGGGCCGTTGCGCAGAGATAACTGTTAGGCGGCCGCTTCAGTGGTCCGGTATGATATAACCTCGAAGCGAATGCGCCGGAGGCCCGGCTCTGCGCTATCGCATCCCCCCGACTGGTGCGGCCGAGAGGACTCGAACCTCCACGGTGTTACCCGCTAGCACCTCAAGCTAGTGCGTCTACCAATTCCGCCACGGCCGCAGCGGGGTGGCGCCATGTAACAAATCGGGTGCGGCGGGACAAGGCGCGGCTTGAACGCCGGCGGCGGTTTCCGCACCATGCCGTGCCCGCCGCGACTCGAGGATTCCCCATGGCCGCCAAGACCGCGCAAAAGAAGACCGCCCAAAAGAAGACCGTGCGCAAGGCGCCGCGCACCACCTCGCGCGGCCGCAAGCTGCGCTACCGGCTGCCGCCCCTCGTGGAGACGGACCTCGACCCGGCCCAGCGCGGCCTGCTCGATGCCTTGCGCTCCGGCCCGCGCGGCGGCGCCCTCAAGCTCGACGGGCCGTTCGGCTGCTATATGCACGCGCCGGAGATCGGCCACCTGATCCAGGCGCTCGCCGCCTACTGCCGGTTCAAGACCAGCCTGCCGAAGCGGCTCTCGGAGCTCGCCATCCTCACGGTCGGCCGGCTGTGGATATCGCAGTACGAATTCCACGTCCATTCCGGCGAGGCCGAGCGCGCCGGCGTCAAGCCGCAGACCGTCCGCGACATCAGGGCCGGACGCGCGCCGGCGAAAGCGCCGCGCGACGAGCGCGCGCTGTACGATTTCATCGTCGAGCTGCACCGCAAGCGCCGCGTCTCCGACCGCACCTACGCCCGCGCCCAGACGCTGCTCGGTGACCGCGGCATGGTGGAGCTTCTCGCCATCGTCGGCTCCTACACGCTGACCTGCATGGTGCTGAACACGTTCAACGTGCCGCTGCCGGAAGGCGCGACGCCGCCCTTCGCCGAGCCGGCGGTGTAGGCGCGCCGCCCTTTCGGGCGACGCGCCGGACGGTGTCAGTGGCTCATATGGTCCATGTGCTCCATCTGCCCCGTCCCGCCGCCTTCGCCGTGGGGGGTCGCCCCCACGGGCACGACCAGGTAATAGATGCCCACTTTTCCGGCCTTGGCGAACTCCAGCGTGCCCTTGACGTGGTCCTTGTCCGCCATCGGCTTCTTCAGATCGAACATCATGACGTGATAGCCGCCGGGCTCCAGCTTGACGGTCTCGCCCGGCTTGATCTCGATCCCGTCCTTGAGCGGACGCATCTTCATCACGCCGTTGTCCATGGTCATCTCATGGATTTCGAAACGGCCGGCGACCTCGGAGGAGCCGCCGATCAGCCGGTCGGGCTCGGTGCCGTTGTTGGTGATGGTCATGTAGCCGCCGCCGACGGTCGCGCCCTTCGGCGTGGCGCGCGCCCAGGGATGGACGATGTGGATGGACCCGACGGTGAAGTCGTGGGCCCGGGCGAGCGGCGCCAGCGCCAGCACGCCGGCCAAAGCGAGAATGATCGTTTTCATCGATGGTGATCCTGATTGAGTTGCAACGGGCGGCGGCCGCTCGTGGATAGTCTTCCGACTGTCCGTCCGGGGTCCGCCTCTCGGTTCGTCGTCGCTCGTCGATCAGGCCGGCGGCGCGCGCGGCCACGGCGCGAGCCCGACCCGCAGGACGGAGGGAGCCGGGGCCGGGACGACGCCGACCGCATAGGCCAGCGCCGGCGCGATCAGCCGGTGCGCCGGCCATGGGCCGGCCGGGACTGCCCCGCAGGCGCCGCAGAGGCCGGCGATGCAGCACGGCGCGTCATGACGGGGCGCCGGCGAGGCCGGCGAATCGGGCGCTGTTGCTGCGGCGCAAAAGCCGGCCGCCAGCAGCGCCGCGCCCCCCGGCGTCCACGTCGCCACCAGCCCCTGCAGCGCCAGGGCATAGGCGGCGGCCAGGGCGATCGCCCGGCGACGGATTTTGAACCGCGGCGTCAGGAGCAGGGACAGCGTCATGGGCGGCATGGTAGTGCCATCCTGCGGCCGATCCAAATGCCGGGGCGTCACTGTTGCGTGCCGCTCAAAGCTGGCATCTACCAAAGCGGGCAGAACTTCCCTGCGCCCGCGCTGTGAAACAATGATATGCTGCCGCCGCTCGCAGAGGCCACAGGCAACGGATGAATCCCGATCCTGTCAACGATGAAGAGCATGGCCGCGTGCTCGCGTTCCGGCCGCGTCGTCCGCGCCCGCCGCCGCGCGCGTTCGGCAACCTGTCGGCGAAGGACTCGCCGGTCGCCGACCTGACCCGGTACGACCGGGGCTCGGAGGAGGACGAGGACTACGGCCACCGCATGAAGATGAATGCGCTGGCGGCGCTCGTCCTGATTCTGCTGATCGCCGGAGGCATGTGGCTGTTCGATACCATGGCGGAGCTGCGCCGCACCCAGGACTGCATCCTTTCCGGCCAGACCAACTGCGCGCCGGTGGCGACGCCGGACGAGCGTTAACCGCGTTTACCGGCGTCCCGCGGGCATCCGCCGCCTCGCCCACAGCCCGCGTCCGGGCCGGCTTTTCCGGGCGGACGGCGGCATTGCGCTCGGGAACGGTCTTGTTTATACGGGCGCACGAGCACGAACAGCGCCGCGCCCGCGCTGGCCGATGCCCCTGGGGGAGCCGGGGCGGCCTGCGCAAATCAAGGCCATTCAGAGAGTTACCGATGTCTTCGACGTTCGACACCGTTGCCAATATCATTGCCGAGACGTGCGACATCCCGCGCGAGACCATCAAACCGGAAAGCCACGCGATCGAAGACCTCGGTATCGACAGCCTGGACTTCCTGGACATCGCCTTCGCCATCGACAAGGCGTTCGGCATCAAGCTGCCGCTGGAGCAGTGGACCCAGGAGGTCAACGACGGCAAGGCGACGACCGAGCAGTATTTCGTGCTGCAAAACCTCAGCAACCGGATCGACAGCCTGGTTGCCGCCAAGGGGGCTTGAGACCCCCTCCCCTTCATGCGCCTTGAATATTTCCAGCTCATCGACCGCATCGTCGATCTCGACCTCGGCAAGCGGATCGTCCGCGCCGAGGCCCTGGTGCCGCAGGAGAGCCCGGTGTTCGAGGGCCATTTCCCCGGCCATCCGCTGATGCCGGGCGTGATGCTGATCGAGAGCATGGCGCAGACCTCGGGCTGGCTGCTGATCGCGCTGCTGCGGTTCGAACGCATGCCGTTCCTGGCCGCCGTGAAGGAGGCGAAGTTCCGCACCTTCATCCGCCCCGGCGACAAGCTCGACCTCACAGCGGAGCTGCTTCACGACGGCTCCGGCTATGCCATCACCAAGGGTGCGGCGACGTGCAACGGCAAGCCGGTGTGCGATGCCGAGATCACGCTGCGCGTCATGCCGTTCCCAAACCCGGTTTTCCGCGAGACCATGGAGAAGACAGCGGCGCGCATCGGTTTCCCGATGGGAGCCCTCGCCGATGGCTGAACCGCGTCGGGAGGTCTGGATCACCGGCATCGGCATCGTCTCCTGCCTCGGCGAAGGACCTGACGTTCACTGGACGAAGCTGAACGAAGGCAAGCCCGCGGCCGACACCACCACCTTCGCGCCGTGCGTCGTCCATCCCATCGTCGCCATCGACTTCGACAAGCAGATCCCGAAGAAGGGCGACCAGCGCCAGATGGAGGCGTGGCAGCGCATCGGCACCTATGCGGCCGGGCTCGCGCTCGACAACGCCGGCGTCAAGGGCGACAAGGCCCTGCTCGCGCGCATGGACATGATCACGGCCGCCGGCGGCGGCGAGCGCGACCTCGCGGTCGACAGCGCCATCATGTCGGGCCTGCCGAAGGCCGCCGACCCCGACACGTTCCTCAACGAACGGCTGATGAGCGACCTGCGGCCGACGCTGTTCCTCGCGCAATTGTCCAACCTGCTCGCCGGCAACATCTCCATCGTCCATGGCGTCACCGGCTCGTCGCGCACCTTCATGGGCGAGGAAGGCGCGGGCTGCGACGCCGTGCGCATCGCGCTGGCGCGCATCGAGGCCGGACAGAGCGACATCACCCTGGTCGGCGGCGCCCACAACGGCGAGCGCAAGGACCTGATGATGCTCTACGAGAGCGGCGGCTACCTGCTCAAGGGCGAGTTCCGCCCGGTGTGGGAGCGCGCGCAGCATCCGGGCTTCGCGCTCGGCTCCATGGGCGCGTTCCTCGTGCTCGAAAGCCGCGACCATGCGCAGGCGCGCGGCGCGAGACCCCTCGCCCGCCTCTCCGCCGTGCTGTCGGACCGATCGAGCCGCAAGCCCGGCGCCGCGACCGCCGCGCTCGAAGGACTGTGGGGCAAGCTCGCGGGCAAGACCGCCATCGACGATGAGGCCGCCGCGATCATATCCGGGGCCACCGGCGCCGAGCCCGCGACCGCCGAGGAACGGGCGTTCCTGGGCAGACATCCCGCCCTTCCCGTCCGCGCCACGGGCACCTACATCGGGCATGGGATGGAGCCGCAGTTTTCCATGAACATTGCGCTGGCGGCTCTTGCGGTGAATCATGGCCGACTGTTTGCGCCGGCGGACCGTTCGGGCCTCGAAAAGCCGATGGACGCGCCGCTGCGGCAGGTCGTCGTCACCGGCGTCGGACACTGGCGCGGCGAAGGCCTCGCCCTGGTCGAAGCGGTGAACTGAGCGGGGATACAATGGCAACACGCGACAGGAACGGCCGGCCGGTGGTCGCCGTCACCGGCATGGGCATGGTGACGTCGCTCGATGTCGGCAAGGCCGCGAACTGGAAGAAGCTGACCGCGGGCGAGTCCGGCATCCGCACCATCACCCGCTTTCCGACCACCGGCCTGCGGACCACCATGGCCGGCACCATCGACTTCATCCCGCTGGAGCAGCCGTCGAGCCCGGCGCGCTCGCAGCGTTTCGCGGAGCTTGCCGTCGAGGAGGCGATCGCCGA
>Ga0182749_1001989_pt1 | contig 15395 bp, 19 predicted proteins | sample eDN3rd37CKraftMG_FD_128875 | JGI IMG/M metagenome (GOLD analysis project Ga0182749, IMG submission 128875) | Enriched Miracle-Growth compost microbial communities from Emeryville, California, USA - eDNA 3rd pass 37_C Kraft MG (version 2) (version 2) ...
AGCGGTCCTCCCCGCGCTTTTTGCATAACGCCCGTTGCTTGGTCGGCGCGATCAGGACGCAGCCTTCGGCATGTAGTTGGCCTGATCGCGCCGAACAAGCAACGGGCGTTATGCAAAAAGCGAGGGGAGGAACGATGAGGGTTTTGCTGGCTTGTGCCATCGCCGGGCTCGTGGGAGCGGTCGCGACCGGCGCGCGCGCCGATGATTATCCGTCGCGCGCCGTGCAGGTCTATGTCGGTTTCCCGCCCGGAAGCGGCGCCGACATCCTGACCCGCTTCTACGCCGACCGCATGGCCACGGCCCTCAAGCAGGCCGTGGTGGTTCAAAACAAGCCGGGCGCCAACGGCAATATCGCGGCCGAGGGAGTCGCGCGCGCCAGGCCGGACGGATACACGCTGCTGTTCGGGCCGAGCGCGGCGATGGCCGGCGGCAAATATCTCTACAAGAACATGCCGGTCGATGCGCTGAAGGACCTCGCGATGGTCGCGCCGCTGAACGAGCTCGGCTTCGTGCTGACCGTCGGCCCGACGTCTTCGTTCAGGACCGTGCAGGACCTGACCAGCTACCTGAAGGCAAATCCCAATCGCTCCTACGGCACGGCCAACTCCATGGGCATCGGCTCGGCGCTGCTCTATCTGAACTCGGCGGGGGTCTCGGCGCAGAACGTCGGCTACCGGACCACGGCCGACGGCGAGCGCGACCTTGAATCGGGCCTGCTCGACTTCCTGTGGGTCGACAGCGTCTACGGGGCCACGCGCATCAAGGACGGCAGGCTGCGCGGGCTCGCCGTGACCACGACGCGACGGCTTCCGCAGCTCGAGAACGTGCCGACCATGCAGGAGGCGGGGTTCGCGAACTACGCGATCACCGGCTGGTGGATGGTGCTGGCGCCGGCCGGAACGCCGCCGGACATCGTCAACAGGCTCAACGCGGTCATCAGCGATATTTCCCGCACCGACGAAGCCAAGGCCTTTTTCGCCAATCTCGCCTCCGTGCCGCTGATCGAGACGCCGGCCGGTGCCACCCGGAAGCTGGTCGACGACACCAAGCAGTGGGGCCTGATCGCGAAACTGGGCAACATCCAGCCTCAGTAATGCAGCCTGGGAAATATCCAGCATGACCGCCACCGAGCTCCTTCGTTCAGTCGATCCGTCACCGGCGGCACGCTTCGTCGAGGTTGCCGGCCTTCGCCTCGAGATGACGCAGGCCGGGGCGGGGCGGCCGATCCTGTTCCTGCATCCCGGCATCGGGCTGCGCGACGCCGAACCCTTCATCACCCGCCTCGCCGGGCTCGGCCGTGTGCTGGCGCCGGCCCATCCCGGCTTTCACCGCTCGGACCTGCCGGCCGGCATGGCGACCGTCGACGACATCGCCTACGTCTATCTCGACCTGCTGCAATCGCTCGATGAGCCCGCCGTCGTGATCGGATCGTCGCTCGGCGGCTGGATCGCGCTCGAAACCGCGGTGAAGTCCACGCACAATATCGCGGCGCTCGTCCTGGTCGACAGCGTCGGCGTGCGCTTTGCCGAGCGCGACGGGGCGGACTTCGCCGACATCTATGCGCTGCCGCGCGCCGAGATCGACCGGCGGCTCTATCACGACCCCGGCCGCGGCAGGCTCGACTATCCGCAGATGCCGCAATCGGAGCTGGAAATCCTGGCGCGCAACCGTGAGGCCGAGGCCCGCTTCTGCTGGTCGCCCTACCTGCACAGCCCGCGGCTTGCGGCCCGATTGCACCGGATCGGCGTGCCCGCCGCGGTGATCTGGGGCGAGAGCGACGGGCTTGCCCCGCCGGCTTACGGCCGGCAGCTCGCCGCGCGGCTCCCGCGCGCGACCTTCGAGACCATTCCTGCCGCCGGGCACTTTCCGCACATCGAGCAGCCGGACGCGCTGGCCGCCTCGATAGCGGGGTTCCTCGAAGGGCAGGGCTTTGCATCGCAGAAAGGACAGGCCCGATGAGAGTGTTTCATTTCACCGAGCAGCCCTATCCCGATGCCTGGACGCCGGACCAGCCGTCGCTCCGCGTCACGACGCCCAACGCGCTGTGCGATCCGCAGGTGGCGGCCGATCTCTACGCGCGCTATCAGGACGAGTGGATGCTCGCCGACGAGCTCGGCTTCGACATCATGGTCAACGAGCACCACAGCACCGCGACCTGCCTGTCCGCATCCTGCACCATCACGCTCGCCATTCTGGCGCGGATCACGAAACGCGCGCGGCTGCTCGCGCTCGGCGTTCCACTGGCCAACCGCCGCGACCCGCTGCGGGTCGCGGAGGAGCTGTCGATGATCGACGTGATGTCCCGCGGCCGGCTGGAGATGGGCTTCGTCAAGGGCGTGCCCTATGAGGTCGCCGTCGCCAACACCAGCCCGGTCGACATGATGGACCGGCTGTGGGAGGCTCACGACTTCATCATCAAGGCCATGACCACCGTGGACGGCCCTTTCAGCTGGGAAGGGGACCATTTCCACTATCGCGCGGCCAATGTCTGGCCGCGGCCCTGGCAGCAGCCGCACCCGCCGGTGTGGATTACGGCGTCGAGCCCGGGCAGCGCGCGCGCCGTGGCCGAGCGCGGCCATGTCATGGCGACGTTCCTGAGCGGCTATGCGACGCGCGCGGTGTTCGATGTCTATCGCGACGTTTACCGCAAGACATGGAACCGGCCCGCACCGGCGGACCGGTTCGCCTATCTCGCGCTGTGCGCGGTCGCAACGACCGAGAGCGAGGCGTTGCGCCGGGCCGAGAAGGTGGCGGGCTATCTGCGCACCATTGGTGCCGTGGCCGAGGCGTTCCGCAATCCGCCGGGCTACGCCTCGGTGGCCGACAACGTGCGCGCGCTCGCCAATTTCGGCAAGCCGAGGCTCGGCCTCACGCTGTCGTCCGGCCGCGTCGTCTATGCCGCGACGGCCTCGTGCGAGGAGCTGATCGAGGCCGGACTGATGTTTGCCGGCACGCCGGACCAGGTCCTGCGGCAGATCACCCGGTTTTCCGACGCCATGGGCGGAATCGGAAACCTGCTGCTGATGTGCCAGGGCGGCGACCTCGGCCACGACGATACGGTCGACAGCCTGACGCTGTTCGGCCGGGAGGTGCTGCCGGGGCTCCGCGCGGCGGTGGGCGGCGAGGAAAAGAGGGCAATGGCCTAACCGCTGAAAAGCGGAGCCCTTGCCGACACGCCGTGAAAGACACAGCTCGGCGTCCGAGCGCCTTCCATCGCCAATCACCGGGACGATGCCGCCACGCGAGCCATCCGCTCGGGCCGGAGAGCCGGATATTTCGCCGCAATTGACACCGGCGCCCGGGCGCGGCAGGATTGTCCGACAATTTTGTAAAACGTAATGGGCGCGTTGCGGCGTTGCCGAGGGGAGGGGAACGACATGGGGGAAGCGAGGTCTCGCGTGCCCGCGGGGAATTTCGATCCCAGGGGCCTTGTCCGCTTTCGGTTCTTGTCCGGGTTGGCCATATGGTTCGGGGCTTGCGCCATCCTGCCGGCGCAGGCGCAGAACGCGCCGGGCGTGACCGACACCGAGATCAAGATCGGCCAGACCATGCCTTATTCCGGGCCGGCCACGGCGTTCTCGACGGTCGGCAAGGGGCAGGTCGGCTTTTTCAAGAAGCTCAACGACGAAGGCGGCATCAACGGCCGCAAGATCAACCTTATCAGCCTCGACGACGGCTATGTCCCGCCGCGCACGCTGGAGCAGACCCGCAAGCTCGTCGAGCAGGACGGCGTGGCCTTCATCTTCTCGACGCTCGGCACCGCGCCCAACGCCGCCATCCAACGCTATCTCAACAGCAAGAAAATTCCTCAGCTGTTCATTGCCGCGGGGGCGTTCCGTTTCGGCAATTACAAGGAATATCGCTGGACCCTGTCCGGCATGGCGACCACCCTGCGCTCCGAGGCGAGGGTCTATGCCCGCTATATCCTCAAGGAAAAGCCCCAGGCGAAGATCGCGATCCTCTACCAAAACGACGACTACGGCCGCGCCTACGTCGCCGGCGTGAAGGATGTGCTCGGCGCTAGCTATGCCGACCGCGTGTCGGAGGCGAGCTACGAGCTTTCCGACGCCACGGTGGATTCGCAGATCGTCAGTCTCCAGGCGACCGGCGCCGACGCGCTGATCGTCGCCGCGACCCCCAAGTTTGCAGCCCAGACCATCCGCAAGGTCTATGATATCGGCTGGAAGCCGACGGTCATCCTCAGCAACGTGTCGGTGTGGGTGTCCACCGTGATCGAGCCGGCCGGCGTCAACAAGGCGATCGGCGTGCTGTCCTCCGCCTACATGAAGGATCCGTCCGATCCGAGCTGGGACAGCGATCCCGACGTGATCGCGTGGAAGACCTGGATGAAGAAATACGTTCCCGACGCCGACCTGCGGGACCAGAGCTATATCAACGGCTACAACAATGCCCTCGCGCTGGTCCAGGTGCTCAAGCAGGCGGGCAACGACCTGTCCCGCGACAACATCATGAAGCAGGCGCTCAATCTCAGGAATTTGCAGCTGCCGATGATGCTGCCCGGCGTCACCGCCAATACCAGCCCGACGCATTACTATCCCATCGAGAACATGCAGATGATGCGCTGGGACGGCAAGCAATGGGTCCGGTTCGGCGGCCTTCTCTCGGGCGCGGAGCATGCCGCGGAGTCCGGTGGCCAGTGAACGGGCTGCTGCTGGAGGTTCGCGGCCTTTCTTTGCGGTTCGGCGGCATCGTCGCGCTGGATTCCGTGTCGTTCGCGATCGAGGCAGGCCAGGTCTGCGGGCTGATCGGACCGAACGGCGCGGGGAAGACCACGCTGTTCAACTGCATCAGCCGCATCTATGCGCCGCAACGCGGCGACATTGCGTTCTGCGGGCGGTCGCTGCTCGACATGCCGCGGCACGCGGTCGCGGGACTGGGCATCGGGCGCACGTTCCAGAACGTGGCGCTGTTCGGCAGCATGTCGGTGCGCCGCAACGTGCTGGTCGGCGCCCATTGCCGGCGGCGGGGCGGCTACCTGTCGGACCTGTTGCGGCTGCCGGGCGTGCGCGCCGAGGAGAGCCGCCTCGCGGAGCGTGTCGAGAGCCTGCTGGCGTTCCACGGCCTTGACGATGTCGCCGACGCGCCCGTGGACGAACTGCCGTTCGGCACCCGAAAGCGGGTGGAGCTGGCGCGGGCGCTGGCCGGCGAGCCGCGCCTGCTGCTGCTCGACGAGCCGGCCGGAGGGCTGAACCACGCGGAGGTCGAAGATTTGCGCGGCATGATCCTCAGGCTGCGGGACACGTTCGGCATGACCGTCCTGCTGGTGGAGCACCATCTCAACCTCGTCATGCGGGTGTCGGACAAGGTGGTCGCGCTCGACTTCGGCCGTAAGATCGCCGATGGCCGCCCGGAGGACGTGCAGGCCAACCCGGATGTGGCCCGCGCCTATCTCGGAACCGCTGCGTGACCGCGTTGCTGGAATTGCGCGACGTGGGCGCGCGCTACGGCGCGGTGGATGTCCTCCATGGCGTCGATCTCGATGTCGTGGCGGGGGGCGTCACCGCGCTGCTCGGCGCCAACGGCGCCGGCAAGACCACCCTGTTGAGGGCGGTGTGCAACATGCGGGTGCGCGGCAGCGGCAGCATCGTCTTCGACGGGCAGCACGTCGGGAAATGGCCCACGGAGGACATCGTGCGCCTCGGCATCGCCCATGTGCCCGACGGCCGCGGCACCTTCGTCCAACTCACCGTCGCGGAGAACCTCGCGGTCGGCGCCCATACGCGCCGCGACAAGGCCGGGGTCGCGCGCGACGTCGAGCGGGTCTACGGCTATTTTCCCCGGCTGAAGGAGCGCGCGGGCCAGCAGGCGGGGACGCTTTCCGGCGGCGAGCAGCAGATGCTCGCCATTGCCCGCGCCCTGATGCTGAAGCCGAGGCTTCTCCTGCTCGACGAGCCGTCGTTCGGCCTCGCGCCCGTGGTGGTGCGGGAAATCTTCCGCATCCTGAGCCGGATCAATCGCGATGAGGGCGTCAGCATCCTGCTGGTCGAACAGAACGCCAATCTCGCGCTCGATGTTGCCGATCATGCCTATCTGCTCGAGACCGGCAGGATGGTGATGAACGGGCCGGCCGCGACGTTGCGGGCCGACGAATCGATCCGACGCTCCTATCTCGGATACTGAGACATGGTTGCCTTCCTGCATCAGCTTTTGTCGGGGCTCGCGAATGGCGGAATCTATGCCAGCGTCGCGCTCGCGCTGGTGATGATCTTCCAGTCGACCCATCACATCAACTTCGCCCAGGGCGAGCAGGGAATGTTCTCCGCCTATGTCGCGTTGACGCTGATCCAGGCGGGACTTCCGTATTGGGCGGCGTTCCTCGCGGCGGTCGCCTTCGGGTTCCTGTCCGGCGCGGCGATCGAGCGGCTCGTCATCCGGCGTTTTGCGCATGCGCCCGTTCTGACGGTGGTGGTCGTTTTCCTGGGCCTGCTCTTCATCATCAACAGCCTGGCGGGCTGGCTGTTCACCTATAACGTCCAGGCGTTCCCGAGCCCGTTCCCCCCGGGGCTCGGCAACCGCTACCTGTCGTCCCACGAGATCGGGATGATGGCGCTGACGCTGGCGATGCTGGGCCTGATCTACGGCTTCTTTCGGTTCACCTCGGTCGGCCTCGCCATGCGCGCGGCGGCACAGAACCCGGAATCGAGCCGCTTGGCCGGCATCCGCGTGAACCGGCTGCTGACGTTGGGGTGGGGCCTTGCTGGCGTCGTCGGCGCCGTCGCGGCGATCATGGCCGCGCCCATCGTCTATATCGAGCCGAACATGATGAGCGGAATCCTGCTCTATGGCTTCGCGGCGGCGCTGCTCGGCGGCATCGCCAATCCCTGGGGTGCTGCGGCCGGCGGGTTCATCGTCGGCGTCGTCGAGAATCTGGCCGGGGCCTATGTCGTCGGGACCGAGCTCAAGCTTTCGGTGGCGCTTGTCATTATCATCGTGGTCCTCATCCTTCGGCCGGCGGGCCTGTTCGGCCGTGCCGTGACGTCGCGGGTCTGACATGACGGTCGCGGAGCGGACCATGGAGACATCGGTGGCGGCCGGAAGCGCGCCGTGGCGGCGTTCGGCCGCAGTCATTCTCTTGGCTGTCGTGGCCTGCGCCGTGCCGTTCGTCGCGAGCAGCTACCACCTGCTGCAGCTCACAAGCGTGGCGATTTATTCCATCGCCCTTCTCGGCCTCAATCTCGTCACCGGCTACAGCGGCCAGATTTCCCTCGGGCACGGGGCATTCTATGCCATCGGCGCCTACACCGCCGCGGTGCTGCTGGAGCACACGGGCGTGCCCTATTGGGCGACGATTCCCGTTGCCGGCGCGATCTGCCTGGCGATTGGATTCCTCTTCGGCTTTCCGGCGCTGAGGCTCGAAGGCCATTATCTCGCGCTCTCCACGTTCGCGCTCGCGGTCGCGACGCCGCAGCTCCTCAAATTCCGCCTGCTGGAGGAATGGACCGGCGGCGTCCAGGGAATCTATCTGTCGGACTTCCAGGTGCCGTTCGGGCTTCCGCTGGCCTGGGACCAGTGGCTCTATCTGGTGACGCTGGCCTGGGCCGCGGTGCTGTTCGTGCTGGCCCGTAACCTGCTGGGGGGGGGGAAGCGGCGCCGCCATCGTGGCGTTGCGCGACCACCCCACGGCCGCGGCGAGCATGGGCGTCAACGTCGCGCTCTACAAGACGCTGACCTTCGGCATCAGCGCGATGTATACGGGCATTGCCGGCGCGCTCGGCGCCCTGGTGACGCAGTTCGTCTCCCCCGACAGCTTTTCGGTGTTCCTGTCGCTGAGTTTCCTGGTCGGCAGCGTGACGGGCGGTGTGGCCTCGATCTCGGGCGCGGTGCTCGGCGCTGTCTTCATCGAGTTCGTGCCGAACCTCGCCGATCAGGTCTCAAAATCCGCGACCTGGGCGGTTTACGGCGCGGCCCTGATCGTCTGCATGTACGTCATGCCGGCCGGCATGGCGGGCATGGCCGCCCGGCTCGGCCGCGGCCTGCGCCGCATCGGCCGGCGGTCATGACAGGAACAGGTGGTCCGGCGCTTCGAGGATGAACTTGGTGGAGTTCTGGATATGGAGCCGCATGGCCCGCTCCGCCCGCTTGGGATCGCGGTCGACAATGGCCTCGAAGATCGCCGCATGCTCGCCGCGCGACCGTGTGATCGCCTTCTGGCTCAGCAGGACCCGCTGAAACTGGAGCCGGATGATTTCGAGCTGGGTGCGTTCGAGGAAAAGCGGGAGATGGTTCTGTTCGCTGGCCTCCATGATGAAGCCGTGAAATAGCTTGTTGTAGAGCGAATGATGCTCCGGCGCGGTCGCCGATTTGCCGCCGGACTTGCGTTCCAGCTCGGCGAAAGCCTGGGCGCGCGCCCTGGTGAGGCGCTGCGCCGCCAGGCTGGCGGCAAGACCTTCGAGGATTTCGCGGATTTCGCTGAGTTCGATGACCTCCCGCCGCGACATCTTGCGGACGCTCACGCCGGAAAACGGACGCTGCTCGAGGAAGCCGTCGCTCGCGAGCCTGCGCAGGCCTTCGCGGACCGAGCCGCGGCTGACCTGAAGCTGGCGCGCCAGATCCAGTTCTATCAGGCGCTGTCCGGGGGCCAGGGTTCCTTCGCGGATGCCCTCCTTCACGGCAAGGATGACATGGTCCACCGCCGACGGGCTGAGCTCTGCGGCCGAACGCCGGTCCGGTTGCCTGCCGGAGATGAGTGATCGTCGGGTGGTCATGCGACGGTTATCGGCGACAATGCCTGTGCTGCTCAAAGCCGTTCTATCCCAGAGTCGCCGTAAAGCGAAGCAACGGTCCCCGCGATTTTGTCGAACGAAATTGTTTGACGAAATGGTGTGGATCGGCATAGTCGTTCCGGCCTGATGGAAGGGCCCGGAGGCGGCGACTGATCGTCCGGGCGGGCGCCTGCCGCCGCTAAATTGGGGAGGAGCCGTCGACCATGCAGAATTGCGCCGTCCGCCTCGACACGCTGCGGGTCGATCAAAATGGGAGCTTGGTTGCGCCTCCCGCGCTCCGGCGGATGTTCGTTCGCCACGCCGACGGTGAAATCTCCGATGCCGAGCTTGCGGCCGCGCAGGACGAGGCCATCCGCGATGTCATCGCCAAGCAGGAGGCCGTCGGCCTTCCGGTCGTGACCGATGGCGAACTGCGTCGGCGCAGCTTCCAGGAGAGCTTCAGCCTTGCGGTCGCCGGATTCGACGTGCCGGAAAACGCAGCCCGCCTGACCGGCTGGCGCGAGGGCAACAGGCCATTGCAGCGCGCCGAGCAGAATTTCGATGCCGCGGGCCCCGCGCTGCTCACGCGCCGGCCGGTGGTGTCGCGCCTGGCGCTGCGCCGCAATGTGATCCGCGAGGAGTACGTCTTCAGCGCGCGCCATGCCACGCGGCCGGTCAAGGTCAGCCTCATCGGCCCCGATCGGATCATGCAGCGGTTCGCGTGGGAACGCTCCACGGCGATCTATCGCGACATGGATGAGTTCGCGGCCGATGTGGTGGCGATCGAGCGCCGGATGATCGCCGAACTGGTCGAAGCGGGCTGCCGCTACGTCCATATGGACGCGCCCGGGTTCACCGCCTATGTCGATCCGGTGTCGCTCGAACGGATGCGGGCGCGCGGCGAGGATCCGAAACAGAATCTCGAGCGCGCGATCGCTGCCGAGAACGCGGTGATCGCCGGCTTCCCGGGCGTCACCTTCGGCCTGCACATCTGCCGCGGCAATACCCGCGGGGTCGACCCCCAGACCGGAAAGATTCTGCCGCAGTGGCATCGCGAAGGCACCTATGATGCCATCGCCGAGCAGCTGTTCTCGTCGCTCGATCACGACCGGCTGCTGCTTGAATACGACTCTGAGCGGGCCGGCGACTTCGCGCCGCTCCGCTTCGTCCGCAAAGGCAAGGTCGCCGTGCTGGGTCTCGTCAGCACCAAGGTCGAGGACATCGAGACGGCCGAGGACACGGCGAAACGCATCGAGGCTGCGGCGCGCCACCTGCCGCTGGAGCAGCTTGCGTTGAGCCCGCAATGCGGCTTTTGCAGCGGCATCCTGACGCCCCAGCTCTCGGAAGACCGGCAGTGGCGCAAGTTCGAGACGATCGTGAAAACGGCTGAGCGCGTCTGGGGCACGGCATGACGCTTTGAGTGGCGCGCCGGACAAAAAGCGGGACGGCCGTCCGCGCTCGGCGATGGGAGGAGAGGACATGTCGGACTATTTCGCTGGGAACAGGTTCAAGCTTGGGCTGTTCGGCTTGAACGTCAGCGGCGGCTGCACCTTGAGCGCGGCCCCCGAGCGCTGGACGGCCGACTGGGACGACATGGTCAAGGTCGCCCGGATGGGCGACGAGGCCGGGATCGAGTTCATCCTGCCGGTCGCGCGCTGGCGCGGTCTCGGCGAATCCTACGTCTGGAGCCGCTCGTTCGAGACCTTCACCCAGGCTGCGGCGCTCGGCGCGCTGACGAAGCGCATCGGCATGTTCGTGACGGCGCACGTTCCGCTGCTGTCGCCCGTGATGGCGGCCAAGGCGATCGCGACCATCGACCACGTCACGAACGGCCGCGCCGGCCTTAACATCGTCTGCGGCTGGAACGCCGACGAGTTCGCCATGCACGGCGCGAGCATGGACAGCGACCGCCGCTACGACCAGGGTTACGAATGGTATCGGGTTTTCACCAGCCTGCTCGAGGGCGGCCCCGAGTTCGACTGGGACGGCGACTTCTATCATCTCAAGCACCTGACGACCAATCCGCTGCCGGTTCAGAAGCGGCCGCCGATCATGTCCGCCGGATTGTCAGGACCGGGCCAGGAATTCGCCGCGCGCGCCGCCGACATCCTGTTCACGGTCATGCACTCCTATGAGCAGACCAAGGACACCATCGACCGGCTCAAGGGCATGGCGCGCGGGCTCGGGCGGGACCCGGACATCTATGTCCATGCCCTGTTCGTCTGCCGGCCGACGCGCAAGGAGGCGGAGGATTACTACTATTATTTTGCGGAGGAGTGCGCGGACGACGAAGCGCTCGCCTATTTCAAGCGTCAGCGCCTCGCCACCATGGCCGAGCGCAGCAAGGCCGGCGTCACCGCTGCGGACCGCGACACGCTGGCGCGATTCCGCGGTCAGGGTGAACGCTACGCGGGCAATTTCCCCGGAATGCCGCCGCTGGTGGGAACGCCGGACGACATCGTCGCGGAGATGCAGCGCATGTCGGCCCTCGGCCTCGCGGGCTGCGCCATCGTCCAGCTCAACTACCTGAACGAGCTTCCTTACCTGGTCCAGGAGGTGCTGCCCCGGATGGAGCAAGCCGGATTGAGGGAGAGGCCCCTCCGGTAGCGCATGACGCAGGCGGGCCAGATGGTAACAAGGTAGAGTACACTGATCCGCCCTTGGCAAAACGAAGCGCGATTCATTAGTGTTCTCAACCCGTCAGGTTTTTCACTCTCGCCCTGCTCATCATAGTTTGCATTTCCTTGTCTCGCCGGGTCATGGCTCATCTCGTCGGATAGGGGGCGCTCGGCCATGGCTCACGGAGCGGGGCGGCGGAAAAGACGCAGGCGGTCGAAGCGGACCCGAAAGGCATTCCTCAGGTTCGCGGGCCTCGCATTCGCCGTGGTTGCCATCGGCGCGATCCTCCTCGTTGCGAACCGCCGCTTCGAATCAGGGAACTCGATCGAGGCTGCGCCGCGGCCGCTGGCCGCGTCCTTTCGTCTCCCCGTCACGTTCGATCCGGCTTATGCCGGCGACATCCTTGCCGCCCGCGCGGAGCTGTTCAGGCGCAGCGGGCTTGCCATGGACCTCAAGGATGGACAGGGCAGCGCGGATCCGATTGCCGCCGTCGTTTCCGGCGCGGAGACCTTCGGCGCCGCTCCGGCCGAGGATTTCCTGACCGCGCGCGCCAAAGGCGCGCCCATTGTTGCTTTCGGGGCCGGCTACCTGGAAAGCCCGATCGCGTTCTTCGCCCTGGAAAGCGCGGGCATCCACGGGCCGCGGGATTTCGTCGGCAAGCGGGTCCTGCGCGAGGCCAACGGACGGACGAGCGCGATGATCTACGACGTGCTGCTCCAGGTCGTGGGCCTGGGCCGCAGCGAGCCACGGGAGGTGGCCGGCGTCGCCAGCGTCGACGCGCTGGCGAACGGCGACGTCGACGTGATTCCCGGGCGCATCGCCGAGACATCCTATGCGCTGAGCTGGAAAGGCGTGCGATACACCGTCATTTCCGCCAGCAACTACGGCATCCACGTGCCCGGAACGGCCTATTTCGCCGCCGAAAAGACGATCCGCGACGATCCATCCACCGTGCAGCGGTTCCTCAACGGGATCATCGCCGGCTGGATGCAGGTCTACGCGGATTATTCGAAGAGCGTGCCGCTGCTCGTCGGCGACGACCGCACGCTCTCGCCCGACCAGGTGCGGTTCGAGCTCGCCGCCCAGCGGGATTACGTGATTCCGGCCGCGCGCCGCATCGCCGAGTTCGACGACATCCAGTGGAAGCAACTCGCAATCGTTCTCAACAACGAGCGCGTGGTCAACGACGTGATCGACCTGTCCAGGGCGATCAACTACGACGTCCTCAAGGAAACCTACCGCAGGCCGATTTCCTTTGGAAAATGAAGGAGCGGCCCGGCTCGATCGGCTCCCGGCACAACGGCCCGGAAAGCGGGCTGGAGCACGGCTCCGGTGCCGGCCGCCGCTTGTTTAAGGGCGGGAAGTCTGCGATCTTACCATCGGTTCGCGTGGCAGAGTTCATTTCATCCTGGTCCGGAGAATCGACGATGCGAATGGCGATGGCGGCCATTGGGGCCGTGATCTTGCAGGCGGCATGGGCAGGCGGCGCGATGGCCCTGCCTGCGGCACCTTACCAGGGCCTGCCGGCGGGCCATCAGGCCACGATCTGGCGGGTCGGTCTGCCGTTCTGGGGCGAGAATTTCCCTCTCCACTACACCTGGAGCCTGGCGCGGGCCTGCACCCGCCTGGTCCCGGTGGAGACCCCGCGGGGGACGCGGCTGGAACGCGTCTGGGTCTGCGCTGCGCGCCGCCGCTGACGCGGGGCGGCCATTCGTGAGGCGGCGCAGCTGTCCGCCGCGCTTATAGAGCGGCCCGAGATCGATACTGTCGGGCGAGCGCGTGTCGGCGGCGCGAGATCATTTCCCGCGTCCCGTAGCCGAGGCCGTATGCGGTGCCCAGCATCGCGATGAGAATGAAGATCGCTTCCATCGCAACCCTCACCACAGCGCGGCCAAGAGTCGAAACGACTCGTAACCGACGAAACCGATCCAGCCGAAGGTGAGAGCGATACCGGCGGAAATTCCGGTGAGGGGGACGAGGTCGCCAAGATAGGACGTCAACGGTTGTCGCATGGAAATTCTCCCGCTAGAGCCGATGATCGGTCGACCCTAGTGGTGCAATGCAAAATTTCTGTGGCGATGCAGCGGAAAAAACTAGGCCGGAGCTGCGCCGTGGTAGTGGTGACTACCAGTGGTCAACCGAAGGCGCTTGCCAGGTCAGAATTGCCAGGATGAGCACGGAAAGAGCGATTATCGACACGGCACCTGCAATGAATTCGAGCACGGCTATCTCCTCCACGGAAATTTTGAAGGTAATTCTTTCTGATTGAAGGAGTTCCATACCCCTTGAAGGAGTTTCATACCCCGGCCTTGCAGGCGTATGCGAATCAAGGCGCTGGCGAGCGGCAGAGACAGCAGGGACGAGGGCGCTTGCCGGACTGTGATTTGCTGTCTTATGTGCTTGTGGTTTTATTTTCCCGCGGTCCCGTAGCTCAGCAGGATAGAGCAGCGGTTTCCTAAACCGAAGGTCACAGGTTCGACTCCTGTCGGGACCGCCATCGCGCCACCGCCCGCCGCGGCGGGATCAGTGGTAGATGTCCGCCACCAGGGCGTTCATCCGCTTCTGGTCGTCGGGATTGCTCGATCCCCACAGCTTCGCGCCGAGCAGCGCCTGCACGTCGGGCGCCGCGTCGGCGGGCACCGTTCCCGTGGTGCTGCGCGAGCCGAGCGCGGTGACGAGGCGCTGCGCCGCGTCGTCCACGAGGAAGTTGAGGAACAGCCGCGCGGCGTTGGGATGCGGCGCGCCTTTCACCACCGCGGCGTTGAGCGTCGAGTAGAGCGCGCCCTCCTCGGGGATCACGACGCGGACCGGCAGGCCCTTGAGTCCGTGCCAGTCCTGGAAGCTGAAGCCGACGTAGAGCGGGAACTCGCCGAGCGCCACGCGCCGGTTGGCGAGTGCGGAATCCGCGACGATGGTCGGCTGCTGGGCCGCGACGGCTTCCTGGTAGGCGCGCCCGAGCTTCTCGTAGGTCACGGCGAAGAACACGTAGCCGGTGCCGCCCACATGCGGCTCGTCGAGCAGCATCCTGCCTTTCCATTTCGGATCGGCGAGGTCGCGCCAGCTTTTCGGCTCGTCCTGCGGCGGTACCAGCTTGCTGTTGGCGAGGATGGCGAACACGTTGGCGGTGTAGGGCAAGAGGATGCCGTCGTCGCGGAACGGCGCGGCGATCTTGCCGGCCGCGGGCAGCGGGCCGTGCGCGACGAAGCGGCCCTCCCGCATCATGTTGGTGCTGGTCACGGCGCCGTTCGAGAGCACGTCGGCGATGACGTTGCCCGAGGCCTGTTCGGTGCGCACGCGCTCGCGGACCTCGGTGGTGCGGCCTTCGAGCATCTGCGCCGCGATGCCGGTCTCGGCCTTGAACCGCTCGACGAGACCCCGCAGCACCACGCCGGCGCCATAGACCGTCAGCTTGCCCTCCTGTTTCGCCGCCGCCGTGATCGCCGGCCAGTCGGCCGCCGCGTCGGTCTCCTGCGCGACCGCCGGATGCGCTGCCAGCAGACATGCAGCTATCCAGGCGCCTGCGGCGATCGCGCCGTATTTCGGACCCATGGAGCCTCCGCCGAGTGTTTCATCCCGCGGCCAGCAGGCCAGACCGGCGCCGCAGCGTCAAGGCGCGTCATCGTCCGCGTCATCGTCCCGCGAGCGCCAGTCCGCCGAGGATCGCGAGCAGCACGACGCCGCCGGCAAGGCCCGCGACGAACACGATCCGCTGCCAGCGGCGGCGCAGGACGATCTCGCCGCCGCGCGCTTTTTCGGCGGGATATTCCGGGGGCGTCGCGGAGCGCGTATCATCAGCCGGCATCGGCATCGTCCCGGGTGCTGCCCCTCGGTGGAAAGGGCCGGCGCGCCGGATTTGTTCCCGCGACAGGAGGCTCGGATGAGCCGCATCTCGATTCCCGATCTCGCCATCGCGTTCATGGACGAACGGGAGGAGCCGCAGCACGTGCGCCGGCGCTTCACCGTGGGCTCCTAGCGATGGCGGCGGCGCACGACGACCTCGCCCCGATCCGCGATGCGGTTCGCGCGCTGTGCCGCGAGTTTCCCGGCGAGTAC
>Ga0182749_1001990_pt1 | contig 15393 bp, 15 predicted proteins | sample eDN3rd37CKraftMG_FD_128875 | JGI IMG/M metagenome (GOLD analysis project Ga0182749, IMG submission 128875) | Enriched Miracle-Growth compost microbial communities from Emeryville, California, USA - eDNA 3rd pass 37_C Kraft MG (version 2) (version 2) ...
CCATATTCGGTACGCTCCACATTGATGATCGGCCGGTCGTATTCGCGCAGGATCTTGGTCATGGGCAGATCGCTATCGGCCGAAGCCGCGCGGAACTGCTTGCCATAGGCCGCCGACGGATCCTCGTCCTCGAAGAAGCGGTGAAGGAAGGAAGCGTGTGCCGGATCGATGCCCACTTCGAGCGCCTGCAGCCAGTTGCACTCGATCAACCCCTTGAAGGCGAAGGTGTAGGGCTCCGGCGCCACGAAGCAGTCGATCTCGGGGAATGCCGGCGGCTCGTCGCCGCCGAGATAGGCCCAGAGGATGCCGCTGCGCTCGACCACCGGAAACGCCCGCTGCTTGATGTTGCTGCACAGGTTGGAGCCGGCCGGCTCGGCGGGAGTCTCCAGGCAGTCCCCCTGCGCATTGAACAGCCAGCCGTGGAAGGAGCAGCGCAGCCCGCCATTCTCCAGCCGCCCGAAAGCGAGATCCGCGCCGCGATGCGGGCATGCCCGGTCGAGGAGGCCGTAACGCCCCTCTTCGTCGCGGAAGAGGACAAAATCTTCTCCGAGGAGCTTTACGGGCTTGATGGGCCTCGGGCCATCGAGCTCTTCCACCAGCGCTGCCGGCTGCCAGTATTTGCGCATGAGCTTTCCGGCCGGATCGTCAGGTCCGGTCCGTGTGATCAGATCGTTTTGCTCCTGGCTTATCATCGCTGTTTCCTTCCTCTCATTCCGCCGACTGCAGGGTGTGAAATTCTCAAGGACACTCCGAGCGGACGACACGCCTGCCTGACATTCGACGCTAAGGCGCCGTTCCCGTAACCATCGGTCGCATTATTTGGGCGATATTCGATCGCTTGTGCGATTATATTTCTACGCAGCCTTCCGTCAAGGAGTTTCTGACTCTAGAGCGCTGTTTCTCCAAGGATTCCGGCCTTCGCGAGCGTGCCAACCGCTACTCGGACGATAAGTATCGCTCGGCGCTGCCAGTGCCAGGCAGCCGCCCCAACATTTCGTTTTCCTAGAGTGCGATGCGTTCCGATTGGATCAGAACGCGCGCTCTAACGATTTGATTTAGCCGCATGATCTTGTCCGAAAAGTCTGCAACTTTTCGGGATCATGCTCTAGGCGATGCGATTCGGGCGAAGGGTGCGAGGCTATCCGTTCGAGCCGAACAGCCGTTTCTTATAGGCGGTCGCATTCATGTCGCGGATATCGACACTGATGCTGTCCACGCCAGCGCAGGGCTTTGCGAGGAACTCACGAAGAAGCAGCGCCAGATGCTCCTTCTGTTGATCGGTCCGCCCTTCAAGGAGCGACACCGTAACATGTATGAAGCTTTGGATGTTTCCTGCGAAGCGGAAGTGATCGTATGGAAGCGCACGTATCTTGATATCCGAAGGGCCCATCACGCCGGATTGCGCCCCCGCTTCGTAGGCTGCGGCCATGACAGCCTCTATATCGACGCTGCGCTCGATGGTTCGCGAATATTCTATTACGAAATGCGGCATGGCTCTCAAAAGAGGGAGAAGTATTCCCTCTGCTCCCATTCTGAAATGGTCGTCAGATAACGGTCCCACTCGGCCCGCTTGATGTGCGTCAGATATGAAACCACTTCGGGCCCAAGCGCCTTTTTGTAGAACTCGCTCGCCTCGAAGCGTTCTATCGCTCCGATGAGGCTCTTTGGCAAGAGAACCGCGTTGCTGTCATAGGGATTCTCGACGGGAGCCGGCGCTGTGAGTCCCCGCTCGATTCCATCCAGTCCCGACAGGATTTGGGAGGCGAAGTAGAGATAAGGGTTCGCGGCCGGCTCGGCGACCCTGTTCTCCACACGGCTGGCCTTGTCACCAGGCGCCATAAGGCCCCGGATCATTGCGCCCTTGTTGTCACGCCCCCATTGGATGCGGTCGGGCGCGAGTTGGAAGGCCTGGTACCGCTTGTATCCGTTGACTGTCGGCGTGGTGAGCAGGCACGTCTCGGCGGCATGCTCCAACAGCCCCGCGATCCAGTTGCTCGCGGTATTTGAAAGCACCTCGTCGCTGGGCGGCATGAAAAGATTGTCGCCGCTGCCGGTGTCGATGATCGACTGGTGCAGGTGCCACCCGCTCGCCACACCGAAATCGACTTTCGGGCGGCACATGAAGGTGGCGTGAAGACCTTTGCGGGCGCAGACCTGCTTCACCATCGAACGGAAGAGCATCATCGCGTCGGCGTGCTCCATCGGCCCGTCAGGTTCGAAGGTGAACTCGCACTGGCTCGGCCCGAATTCCGCCTCCATGGAACGCACGGGCAAACCGAGCTGCTGGCAAGCCCGCCGAAGGTCGTCCATGATGTCTTCCAAGGCGTCGTATCGGGCCTCGGTCAGGTACTGATATCCATGGGAGAGCAGGCTTGTCTCCGGGGGCGTGCCGGGGATGCCGCCGTCCGCGTGTTCAAGCCGCGGCTCCTTGATGCGGAAAACATAGAATTCCACCTCAAGACCGCAGACGAATCTCATTCCCCGCGCGGCGAGCCGCGAAATGGCGTTTCGCAGGATACCGCGGGGCGAGAACGTGATTGGCGCCCCGTCCTTCTGGAACAGATCGCAAAGCACCCATCCCGAATGGGGAGACCACGGCAGGACCCGGAAAGTGGTGGGATCGGGCACCATCAGCACGTCGCCGGCGCCGGTAAGGGTGCCCCGTCCAAAGCCGATGTCATCCCCCCAGATCGGGAACACCGTTCGATGGGAAGTGTCCTTCAGGAGCAGGGTCGATGTGATCGCCATTCCATTGCGGACCGCCGAGGCAAACGCATCGGCAACAATAGTCTTTCCCCGCAAGATACCGTGCTGATCGGCGAAGACGACGCGGACCGTTTCGATCCCCTCCGCCTCTATTTTTCCGATGACGTCCTTTATCGATGCGAGGCGTTCCTCCGTGGAGATTCCCAATTTCGCTATCTCGGCTTCCAGCCTTCCCTGCGAGTCCTTGATCACCCTATCGCTCCTCCTTGAGCGGAACTGGCGCGCTGCCACCGTTTCCAAAACTGCGCCCAGTGCGTTGCCTAAGCACCGGGGAGCATCTACTGGTACTCCCTCTCAAGCACCGCGCCTGTCAGCGGAGTGCTCGGATCAGCCGCCAGGTTTCGATCGAGCCGCGCTTTCGACGATATCAGTTTTCGAGCCGCCATGTGATCGGCGGCGCGGTTGACAGAGAAGGCGGACACCAGCCGGTCGCCCAACAACTGCAGCAACGAGAAATTCTGCGAAGCCGGATCGCCGCGCACCAAGACTTCACACCCGTCCTTGACGATCCCGGCCATCTGCAGCTTAACGGAATACTGGTCGGTCCAGAACCAGTTCGTTCCGTATGGAGGCAGGGACCTGCCGGTCAAATGCGCGGCAAGCATTTTAGCCTGATCCGTCGCGTTCTGGACGGATTCGACGCGCAGGATCGTGCCCGTGTGCAGATTTGGCTGGGCCGCGCAATCTCCGATCGCGAATACGCCGGGCGCGCTGGTCTCGCAGCGCTGATCGACCAGAACCCCACCCGCTTCCAATTTCAACCCGAGACGGCGAGCGAGTTCGCAATTGGCGGTCGATCCGACCCCGACCAGCACGAGGTCAGCGGAGAGCTTGCGACCATCGGACAAGAGAACGTGCTTCAACCGCCCCCCGTCGCCCTCGAAGGAGGCCAGGCTGACGCCAAACCTGATGTCCACGCCATGATGAAGGTGCAGGTCCTTGAGGTAAGCGGAAAGAAAGGACGGCAGCGCTCTTGCGATGAGCCTGTCCTGCGCCTCCAGGACAGTGACGGACTTTCCGGCCTTCGCCGCGGTGGCAGCCACTTCGAGGCCGATAAAGCCCCCGCCAACGATGACGACGTTTTCCGCGCCGGCGAGTTGTTCCTTCAGGATTTTGGCATCGGCCATGTCGCGCAGCACGTGCACGCCTTCAAGCGCGCTGCCGGGAACGGAAAGCCTTCGGGCCGACGCGCCGGTCGCAAGGATGAGCGCGCTGTAAGGCATCGCGACGGAATCGGTTCTGGCGACCCGCTGATCCGGCAGCACCTCGGTGACCACACGGCCAAGATGAAGTTCGATTTCCTGGTCGCGGTAAAAGGCCTCGCCCCTCAGCAGGATCTGGTCTTCGGCCTGGTCACCGGCCAGGAAACCCTTGGACAAGGGCGGACGGTGATAGGGAAGGAAATTCTCGCTCGAGATGAGGGTGATGGGCTCCTGCCAACCTGACTGACGCAAGGACGCGGCCGCCTGCGCACCGGCGTGCGACGCGCCGACTATGACCGCTCCCGGTTTCAATACTGGGCCTCTGGAATGGAAAAGACGGAGCCCTCGATCGCAGGCGTGATCTTGATCTGGCAGGAAAGACGGCTGGTCTCCCGGCGCTCGGCTGCAGCGGTTTCCAGCAACTCGCATTCCTGCTCGCCGGCTTCGCCGATGATCGACCTGTCGACGCCGTCGCAATAGACATGGCAGGTGGCGCAGACGCAGGAGCCGCCGCACTCGGCTTCTATGCCCGGGACATTGTTTTTGATCGCCGCCTGCATCAGCGTGGTTCCCACCGGCGCCTCGACGGCGAATTTCTCTCCTTGAGCGGTTTCGAATGTCACGCTAACGGTGCTATTCATCTGCTGGTCCGTTGTCCAGTTTATGAAGCAAATGCGCTATTATCGCGCATTTTGTGTTATATTGACCTTTATAGGGGTCTATGGGGATTTGTCAAGGGCTCGACCCAAGCTGCGCCGTTGCGCTAGCTATGATGGATGAGGGAAGGAAGCATGTTGATGCAACGCCAGACAGCCGCGCGCGAGATTACCGACCGGGATATCTCGTTGACGTTCGTCAAGGGAATGAGTGTGCTAAAGGCGTTCGACACGAGCTCGACTCATCTGACCCTGCCACAGATTGCGAGGGCAACCGGCCTCGATCGGGCCTCTGCACGGCGGCTGGTGCTGACGCTGGTTCATCTCGGATATGTCAAACAGGAAGAACGGGTGTTCTCGCTCACGCCACGGATCCTCGTGCTTGCGAGCGGCTTCCTGCAGGCGCGCCAGTTCGGAAAGACGATAGAGCCGGTGCTGCGTTCGTTTTCGCAGCAGATCTCCGATGCCATCTCCATGGCCATGATCGACGGTCACCAGGCCGTCTATGTCGCGCATGCAGGCGCGGACACCAAGCCGGTGAGCATCGGCTTCACGGTGGGAAGCAGGGCCCCGCTGCTGCACACCGCGATCGGAAGGGCATTGGTGGCGGCCTGCTCTCCGGAGCAGGCGCGAGAGCTAATCGCCAATGCTCCGCTCGAACGTTTCACCGAAAGCACCGTGCTGGATCGGGACGCTATCGCGGCCGACATCGCGCTGACGGCAAAGCGCGGCTTCGCCTTTGTGGATGGAGAGTTCGAGGCGGGCGTCGCGGCGATTGCAACGCCCGTGCGCTCGGAAAGCGGAGAGACCGCATCGCTGGGCATCTCGGGCAACAGCAACCGTCTTCGTGACGAGGACTACCAGAACCGGGTGGTCGATACGCTGCGCGAATGTTCGAAGGCGGTGGCGGCCCTGCTGTAGCGCTGGCGGCTCCGTCCATCCGCAGGCGATGCCGCAAGCGGCATCCCTCACCGAATACCGACGCCGAGATAGTTCTCGACAAGCACCCGATCCGATTTCAGCGCGCTTGCCGCGCCCTCCCACACGATCTGCCCTCTCTCGATGATCAGGCAGGCCTGACCGAATTCGAGCGCACGTTCGATTTGCTGCTCGACGAGAATGATCGTCATCGAATGCAGCGCGGAGAGGTTCGAGATGGTGGCCATGAGTTCATCGCATATGACCGGGGCAAGGCCCTCCAGGGGCTCGTCCAGCAGCAAAACGGATGGCCGCCCGAGGAGCGTGCGGGCGATGGAGAGCATCTGCTGCTCACCTCCGGAAAGCTGCATGCCCAGATTGCGGCGGCGCTCCGCGAGACGCGGAAAAATCTCGTAGGCCTCCTCGATGCGCGCCCCGCTGCCGGAGCGGATGCCGGTGCTCAGATTTTGCTCGACCGTCAGCGAGCGAAATATGTCGCGGGTTTGCGGCACATAGCCCATACCCAGCACGGCACGCGTCGAGGTCTTCCTGTGCGAGAGGTCCTGATCGCCCAGCCTGACGGTGCCGCCGCGCTGCGTGCACAGCCCCATCAGGGAGGCCAGGAGCGTTGTCTTGCCGACTCCGTTCCGGCCGAGGACAACCATCCGCCCGCCCGCAGGTACCTCGAAGCTTACATCGGAGATGATCTCCGTCAGGCCGTAGCCGGCCGTGAGATTGGTGACCTTAAGCGGGGCGGCTGGCATTCGCGTAGCTCCCTAGGTATGCGCGCCTGACCTCGTCGTTGCCTGCGACCTCGTCCGGCGAGCCTTCGAATATCAGCTTGCCGTTTGCCAGGACCAGCACTCGCCCGGCGAAACGGAAAACCAGATCCATATCGTGCTCGATCATCAGGACAGCGATGTCCTGCGGGAGTGCGGCAATCGCATCGAGCACGCGGTGGGCTTCCTCATGGGGCACGCCGGCAGCAGGCTCGTCGAGAAGCAGAACCTTCGGCTTCAGAGCGAGCGAGATCGCGATCTCCACCAGCCGCTGTTCACCATAGGCGAGCTTGTTGATCGGATCATATGCGCGCCGCTCGAGGCCAAGAAGCGTGAGAATGGAAAGCCATTCCGGTCGTACCTCGGGATGCTCGGTCGCCGCCGAAAAGAACCGGCTGGCGATGCCCATCCGCTGCATAACCGGCAGGGCGACATTCTCCGCAACGGTCAGCGTCTGGAACAGGCGTGTGATCTGGAACGTACGGACCAAACCATGCCGGACGCGATGCGCAATTCCGGAGTTCGTGATGTCCTCCTGCTGAAGCAGGATGCGGCCGGCGGTCGGGCGCAGGTTGCCCGTTACCAGGTTGACCAGGGTCGTTTTGCCCGCACCGTTGGGGCCTATCAACGCCGCGCGGTCTCCCGCTTTCAGCGTGAAGGAGACGTTCTGCGTCACCTTGAGCCCGCCGAACGCCATCGAGACGTCGCTCAGTTGCAGGAGATCGGTCATGACCGCACCTTCGATTGCGTGATCTTCTGCCAGGCAAGCTGAACGCCATAGGAAAGTCCGCGCGGTGCGAAGAGCACGATGCCGATCAGGACGGCGCCCACAATGGTCATCCAGTGGAACGGGTTCGTGGCGCCGACGACATGTTCGAATATCTGGAAGAGTATCGAGCCGAACAGCGCGCCCCACAAATTGCCGGCGCCGCCCACCACCAGCATCACCAGCGCTTCGGCCGAAAGCTCGAAACTGACGCTGTCCAGGCCGACCACGCCGGCATTGATCGCGGTCAGAGCACCGCCCACGCCGGCCACCGCTCCCGACACGCCGTACATGGCGATCAGCCTCGGATAGACCGCCACCCCGATCATCCGCGCCCTGAGAGGGTCGTCTTTGATGCCACGGCACATCAATCCGAACGGCGAGCGCACGAAGCGCAGGAGAAGCGCCATCACCACCGCCAGCACGGCCAGCGAGAAGCCGAAGGAGGTTCTGCCGAAGATATCGAATTCGAACACGCCGAAGAGAGCGGAAGGGAAGATGCCCGCCAACCCGTCGCTTCCCCCCGTGAACTGTGACAGCTTGTTCGCCAAGGCCGCGACGAGCTGCCCGAAGGCGATGGAGATCACGAGCTGCGGCAATGCGGAAAAGCGGGTGATGAGCACGCCTGAAACCAGGCCCATCAAAATGCCGGCCACGATGCCCACGGCCAGAAGCGCCAGCGGATCGGTGATCCCGGCAAGACAGGCGTTGCCGACGGCATAGGCGCTCGTTCCGAAGATCGCAGCCTGCCCCAAGGTGGCCACGCCGCAATAGCCGGTGACCAGATCCAGCGACAGCACGAGGCAGGTGATGGCGATCAGCCGCGTCAAAAGTGCCAGGTCATCGGGAAAGAAGATGTAGCCGATCGCCCCCATGGCGGCGATCACCGCCAGCGCGAGGGCTTCCTGCTTCAAGGCACCATAGCTGCGCGGCGCGTTTTTGTTTTCGCTGATGCTGACCACCGTCAATGCTTGGCTCCAAACACACCGTGAGGGAAGATGAACACGACCAGGATGACCGTCAGGTAGAAGAAGAAGTCGCCGAGTTCGGGAGCGACATATTTTCCCACGGTGCTGGCGAGCCCCAGCACCAGCGAAGCGGCTATCGCTCCGAGAATGGAGCCGGCGCCGCCCACCGAAACCACCACAAGGAAGATGACCATGTAACGCAGCGCGTAATAGGGTTCGATCGGAAGCAACTCTGCTCCCAGGACACCCCCAAAAGCCGCAAGACCCACGGCCAACGCGAAAGTGAGCGCGTAGAGCAACTCGGTGCGGATGCCCAGCGCCTCCGCCATAGCCGCGTTATCCACCGAAGCGCGTATCCGGACGCCGAATTGCGTCCTTTCCAGAACGTACCAGAGCACCGCAGCCGTGATCGACCCGGCTATAATCACGAACAGGCGATGCGTCGGAACCATGCGGAATCCGAGATCGAACGGGCCGCTCAGGGAGGGCGGAAGCGGTATCGGTTTGGAGGTCGGGCCGAAGGCGAAATTGGTGATGCCGATGATGAGAAAGGTCACCCCGATGGTCATCAGGATCTGCGTGAGGGCGTCGGAGTTCCTGTAGATGCGACGGTAGAGGAGAAATTCGAGCGGCATCAGGATGACGATCGTTCCGAGCACCGCGGCCACCAGGGAGAGCAAGTAGCCGGCGCCCGCCTGGAGCGCCATATAGGAGGCGATGTACCCTCCGATCATGGCGAACGCGCCGTGCGCAAGGTTCACGACGCGCACCAGCCCCATCATGATCGACAGGCCAACGGAGATGATGAACAACACCATCCCGAAGGCGATCGCATCTATCGCGATGCTGAAAATCGTTGTCATCGAATGCCTAACTCACTGTCTGGGCCAGTTCGCTGGCCGCGCCAAGGCCCTGCGCATCATACGCGATCATGCCTCGGATCATGGTCATAAGCGTCCGCGTTTCACGAACCTCTCTTGGCGGAAGCTGCAGCGGATCCCGGTCGAGCACAACCAGGTCGGCGGCCATTCCCGGCTTGAGCTCCCCGCGCCAGCCTTCATGTTTCATCGCATAGGCGCCGCCATGAATGTATGCCCCGATCGCCTCACGGGCGGTCAACGCCTCCTGCAAGCCAACCGGGCTTCCTCTCGTCGCTCCGCGATCCATCGCGTCGGCGACACCGACCCAGGGAGAGAGATATCCCGTCGGAGCATCGGACGAAGCGACATACGCAACGCCCGCCTCAATAGCCGACTTTCCCGGATACATGCCTTCGATCCGTGAACCGAAGGCAGGCATGAAGGAATCGCGCATGCGCGTCAGGAAGCCTGGCTGCATCACCAGAAGTGCACCGAGCTTCACCATTCGGGCGTAACCATCCTGCGGCGGACAGAAAAAATGCTCGATCCGGTGCCTGGGATCCGAGCGCGGGTTGAGGGCGGCAGCCTTCTCATAGATGTCCAGAATCTTGGATGTCGAACGATCGCCTGCCGAATGAACGGCTATCCGCCAGCCCGCCTGATCCGCCTGCAGGAGAAGCCTTTCAAGTTCGGCCTCAGGCCTTATGAACAGACCCGTGGTTCCCGTGTCCTCATAGGGTTCGAACATGGCGGCCGTCCGGGCGCCGACGATCCCATCGGAAAAGAACTTCAGCGTGTTCTGCTGCCAATCGGCCTCTTCGAGTGGGCGCAATCCCCGATTGGCCGCCTCGTCCGGCTCCAGCTGCAGCATAAAGCCCAGCCTGAGAGGCAATGTCGGCGTCGACTTTCGCAGATCGGACCAGATCGCATATTCCGCGTCGAAACCGCTGGTGAAGCCGACCGCGGCCTCGACCGCTGCGGTGATCCCAAGGCTATTGCAGGTGCGCATCGCCGCGAGCAGTGCCTTCTGCAGGTCGACGCTGCGGAATGGCGGGATCAGGCCGAAGATCAATTCAGCGGCCGCCTCGGCAGCGCTGCCATCGAGCGTTCCATCCGTTGAGCGGCCAAAGCTCCCGCCCTCGGGATCGCCGGCATTCGAGGGGATCCCGAGCGAACCCAGAGCAGCGGTATTCACTATGGCGACATGACCGCAGAAGCGGCGGATGACGACCGGATGATCCGGTGATGCCGCGTCCAGTTCCTCGCGCGTCGGGTACCGCCGATCCTTCAACCTGTTCTCGTCAAAGCCTGCCACCTGAACCCATTGGCCGGCAGGCGTGAACTTCGCCCTCTTAGCGATTTCGGTCAGAATTGATGAAATCGTGTCGGCTTGCGACGCATCCAACTGAAGGCTGGCATTTGCGATCGCGAACAGGTGGACATGCGCGTCCGTGAGCCCGGGCAGGACGGTTGCGCCTCCCGCATCGATCACGGCGTTCGCGTGTGGGGCGTCCTGCTTCGATCCCACCCACCGAATTTCGCTGCCCTCGACCAGGATCGCGTCCGCCGGCCGCGTGTCGTTGGCGTTGCGATAGATTCGCGCATTGTGAAGCAGGCAGGAGCTCTGTGTTCGGGGCATCATTGTCTTGCAGTCGCTCGGTTGAGCCAATCCCTGCGGCCCTGAGGCCGCAGGGATCCGGCCTGCCTACTCCTTCGAAAGCGCCCAATCGGGCTGCGCCTCGAACGTCTGGATTTCCTTGTTGATGAGCTTGTCACCATCCTTCGCCACCTCGCGGAGGTAGACATTCTGACGGATGTGACGCGTTTCGGGATCGATGGATACCGGGCCGCGCGGGCTTACCCAGCTCAATCCCTTGACCGCCTCGACCGCTTTTTCGGGGTCCTGGGCCCCATCCGTCGCCTTGATCATCTCGTAGATGACCCTGGCGCCATCATAAGCGGCGACAGCGGTCATTGTGACCTCATCGACTTTAACCCCCACGCCTTCCATCGCCTTGAGGAACTGCTCGTTCTCGGGCGATTCATGAGAGAGCGCATAGTGGTAGGTCGAGAGGATGCCAATCCCGGCATCGCCGATCGCCGGCAGGTCAGGTTCGGTGACAACGTCTCCGGTGGAGATCAGCTTGATCCCTCCCGCCTTCAAACCATTGTCCACATAGGCCTTCACGAAAGCGAGCGTGGGCGGGCCGGAGGGAAGGAAGGTGAAGATGGTGTCGGCGCCGGAATCCTTGATCCTTTGCATCATCGGCCCGAAGTCCGTGGTGCTGAGCGGCATTCGCACCGCTTCCACCACCTGGCCGCCCAATCCTTCGAACGTGGCTTTGAAGGCTGCTTCCGCATCATGGCCGGGACCGTAATCGCTCACCGCGATCGCCACCTTCTGAGCGCCCCTCTCCTTTGCAATCTTCGCGGCCGGAACGGTGTTCTGCCACATCGTGAATGATGTCCGCACGATGTACGGGCTCTTCTCGACGATGGAGGAAGTCGCCGCGTTCATCACTACAAGCGGTACGTTTCCCTGCTCCAGCAGCGGCGCTATCGCAAGAGCGTTCGGGGTGAAATAGATTCCCGCAAGATACTGCACCTTCTCCTTGACGATCAGCTCCTGGGCCAGGGCCTTGGATTTCGCCGGATCAGGCCCTTCCTCGTCGCGGTAGACGAATTCGATCTCATGGTCCCCGATTTTGTTGCCGTTCTGGGCCACCCACGCATCGATGCCTGCTTTGAAGTTCTGACCATAAAGGGCATAGGGACCGGACATCGTCCCTATGACACCTACTTTAATCGTATCTGCATGGGCTGCGGAGACGATGGCGCTTGCGGCCAAAGCGCCGAGAATACGTCCAAGTGCATGCATTAGTCTCTCCCATTGCTGCCATACCGGAGCTCGCGGTTCCGGGGTTGCCTAGAGATGAAGCGCATCGTCCGTTCGTTTTCGATCCGGAAGAGTGCATGCTCCGATTCTCCTAATGCCGGATCTCGCGCGCAGCAAGTGGTGCTGCGAGAGACCCGGAAAGGGCACCCTCACCGAAACGGGGTCCCTTCCCCTTCCGTTCGGTTCGCATAGCGCCCATACGTGCGACTATAGTGCGACCAGTTCTAAATGCAATCGTTCTATGACGCGTTTTTAATTGCCATGTGGTATATTTTCGCGCATATGTTCGAAATGCGACCACAATGTGGATGGCAAGCCTATCAGCAGATCATGGCACGTGGACAGGAGATGATCGACCGTTTCCTGTCGCCGCTGCGCGAGATACAGCCCCTTGCCAGGCCGCGCTTGGTTGATGCGGCCCTCAGAATTAGCTTCCGCGAGGAAACAATTGCCTGACAATACGGACTGGAAACAGGTTTTCCTTATCATCGCGGCCGGCATCATCGGAGCATCCCAGATAGGCAAAGCCGCCATCGCCGTCCCTCTTCTTCGGGACGATCTTGGTATCAGCCTTTTTTCGGTGTCATACATTGTGGGCGCGTATGCCCTGCTGGGGGCTGTGGGCGGCGTGGCCGCAGGTTTCGTTGCGTCCTATTTCAGGATGTCGCGGGTGATCATTGCCGGTCTCGCCCTGATTGCGCTCGGGAACCTCCTCGGCGCTATCGCGCCCAATCTGGCTGTACTGATCGCCGCGCGGGTGGTGGAGGGCATAGGCTTCCTCGCGATCGTCATTTCCGGCCCGACACTGCTTCGCAGCTATTCGTCCGATAGGCACCAGCCGATCATCTTCGCGTGCTGGTCAGCGTACATCCCGGTCGGGGCGGCCCTCATGATGCTGTTGGGGCCGCTGGTGATGCAGGGCGACTGGCGGATTTTGTGGATCTTCAACGGCGCACTCGCCGCCCTGCACGCATTGCTGATGATTGTCTGCAGCGCCACTCCTCGCTCGAAGATGCAGCCGGGGATTCGCCCCGACCCCAGAAACATCCTCGATGTGCTGAGGTCGAAGCATCTCCTGTTCCTTGCGACCGGTTTTCTGCTTTACGCCATCCAATATTATGCGCTTGCCACCTTCCTGCCCGTTTTCCTTGTCGGGCGGCTGGGCGTCCCTCTTGCCGAAGCAGGGATTGTTTCGGCCGTTGCGCTGTCGGCCAACGCGTTGGGGAACATCTGCGCAGGCGTGTTTCTCAGGATGGGCGTGCCGACATGGTCGCTGATCGCGGTCGTTTTCGCCACGATTGGGATAACCGGTTTCGGCGTCTTCTCGGAATCATCACCGGCGGCTCTGGTTGCCACCGCCGCCGGGCTTTGCCTGGGCATTTCCGCCCTGTTGCCGGCAACCGTCATCGCCACGATGCCGAGGCTCGCTCATAGCTCGCAAAAGCTCGCGCTTTCGATGGGCCTCATCCAGCAGGCTTCGGCGCTCGGTCAATCCTTCGGCCCCCCGATTCTGGCGTTCTGGGTTCAGCGTTTCGCCTGGAGCGGCGTTCCATATCTCTTCGCGATCATCGCCGCGCTGGGGTTGACGACAGCCCTTCTCCTCCGAGGGACCGGCCGCGCCCTGGAAGGTTCGCGCTAGGTCGCACCTGCTCTGCGAAGACGTGCCTATCTCATCGAGATCAGGTTGGTGATCAGCGCCATGTGGTTGACCGTCGCGGGCAAGGAAGCCTCGGGATGTCCCTGGTCTCGCAAGTCCGCAGGTACGCTTGGCATCTGATGGGATTGATTCCACTGGGCCAGATTCCCCACCATCGCCGATGTGCTCCTCAACATCGACCTGAGGAAGCGTGTGTTGCCCAATTCGCCTTCGCGCGCTTCTATATAGGCCATCTTACTCTCCCGTCCCGGGGTTTCCCGAGAATAGCCACGTCGGTGGCGGCCCTGCCGTATCCGGATAGCGGCGCAGCTGTGAGGGTGCCGAACAGGATGTCTGAAGACATCAACCAAGGGACCCTGCGCGCAGCACGCGCCATGGTTGCAAGCTTACCCGCATTTTCCCGGACTGCTTAGCTGACCATTTGGTCGGCATCCGTTTCATCAAAATGGATGTGGCGGCGCGCCGACGCGCCGGGGCAAGTAAGGCGGCTTTGCCGCTTTGCTTCGATTTTTCAATGATGTATAATTTGTGCGTCGGGACGGTGGCAGCAGCCACAAATTTCGGAGAATGAACTTGGCGCTCGAAAATGCGGTGCCGTCACGCACCGGGGAGCGAGTGAGCGCGCTTGTCGTGACAGCCGTTCCGCTGCTTTTCCTGCTGGTAGGCCTGGTGATCCGTTACGCGGCCTTCCTTTCGATTTCCGACGAAACCGGCTGGTCGCCCTTCGTCGACGCGCTCTGCAAATGGGATTGCTTCTGGTATATCGGCATTGCGGAAGGCGGATATGAGCCCTACCCCACGCCGGATGGACGCAATGTCGGCGCGTGGGGGTTCTTCCCCCTCTACCCGACCTTGGTCGGACTGTTGGCGCCCCTGTCGCCTCTGAGGACGATCGACTTCGCCACATTGATGTCGCTCGCCGTCTCCTACTGCGCCTGCCTCTGCGCATGGCCGCTGCTCGGACGCGAGCTGCGCACCTATACGCTCTATTGCGCTTTCCTGCTGGCCGGCCCCTTCTCGGTCTACCATTCCACCTTCCTTACCGAGCCGCTCTTCGTCCTCCTGACGATCCTGGTTCTGCTCGCGCTGAAGCGATCGAACTATATCGCGGCGGCCGGCTTCGCGGCGCTGCTTTCCGCCACCCGGATCGTCGGCGTTTTCATGGTCTTCCCGATCGTGATCCAGATGTTCATGGACCACCGGCGCGCGGGTGGAACGCTGCTCTCGTTCCCGCGCCATTTGCTGGGAAGGCCCGACCTTCTGCTTGCAATCTTCCTCGCGCCGGTCGGCCTTTTCGCCTACATGCTGTTCCTGCATCTCCTCCTCGGCGACGGCTTCGCCTTTGCGCATGTGCAGCGTGCTTTCGGGCGCACCATGAACTGGCCGTTCCTGTTCCTCTGGGACGGGCTCGTCTCGTTCCCGCGCGAAGGGTGGTGGCCGACCGCTCCGCAGATCAGCGCCGTCACCGTCCTCCTTGGCCTTGGCCTTTCGCTCTGGCTGTTCTTCGGCCGCCGGCAATACGGCGTCGCCACTTTTTGCCTCATAGCCATTATCCTGCCGATCTTCTCGGGGCTTGCATCGACCGTGCGCTACATAACCGCGCTGTCGCCGCTGACGCTGGAGCTCTCGGTCCTGCTTTCGCGATGGCGCGTGCTCGCCGGCATCACCGCCGCCGCGTTCATGATCGCCTGCTATTTCACCACGAGAGCGTGGCTGGAGGCCCATCTTGCACTGGTATGAACCTGCAAACGGGTGGACCCCGAAACGCGTCGCGGCCTATGGGGCCGTGGCGCTGCTTGCGCTTGGCGAACTGGTGATCTTCGGGCTGGCGATCACGCCCCGTGTCGATCCGGGCTACCGCGCCTTTTACATCGACCGGACGACCACCTGCCGCGACATGCCGGTTTCGGGCAGCTACCAGCTCG
>Ga0182749_1001991_pt1 | contig 15387 bp, 10 predicted proteins | sample eDN3rd37CKraftMG_FD_128875 | JGI IMG/M metagenome (GOLD analysis project Ga0182749, IMG submission 128875) | Enriched Miracle-Growth compost microbial communities from Emeryville, California, USA - eDNA 3rd pass 37_C Kraft MG (version 2) (version 2) ...
CGTCGGGAAGCTGTAGGTGGCGTTGGTGCCTTCGTACTTGATCTCTTCCAGAGCCTTGACGATCGCGGCGCGGTCGGCGGAACCGGCCTTCCTGATCGCCTCGACGACGACGCCGAACGTGTCGTAGGCCTCCATCGCAACGCCCGTGGGCTCGCGATCGTAGCGCTCCTTGAACGCCTTGGCGAAGTCCTTGGCCTTCTGGTTCCACTGCGAGGTCGGCTGCGCCACGTTGACGATCAACAGGTTCTTGGCACATTCGCCGTCGACTTCCCAGACCTCCTTCTGCAGGAGGCCCGAGGAGCCGATGAGCTTGGTCTCGGCGGTGGGGGCGAAGCCGAGCTGGCAGGCCTGCTTGACGAGCTGATACTGCGCCTGGCCGGCGATCACCATCTGGATGGCGTCCGGCTTCGGATCCTGGTTCATCAGCCTGAGAAGCGCGGGCGTGAAATCCTGCTGGTTGAGGTCAATCGTCGCCAGCGTATGCGGGACCTTCTTGACCTCGAGCTCGTCGGCGATGATCTTGGCACCGCCCTGGCCGAAGTCCGTGTTCTCGGCGATGATGGCGACGTTCTTGTAGCCCTGTTCCGCGGTCCAGTCGGCGGCCTTGACATAGACGAGCGAGTTGGCCGGGGCGAGGCGGAAGACTTCCGGATATTGCTTGGCGGTGATGTCGTCCGCCCAGACGTCGGTGCCGACCCAGGCGACGCCGTATTTGTGCGCTTCCTCGATTTCCGCGAGCGCGACCGAGGAATGGAACTCGCCGAAGATCGCGGCGACATTGTCCTTGGTGATGAGCCTGACGGCGGCGGCGCTGCCGTCCGCCGGCTGGCCCTTGGTGTCCTCGTAGGTGACCTTGATCTGGCGGCCGAGCACGCCGCCGGCCTTGTTCACCTCGTCGACGCCGAGCTGCACGGCCCATTGCATCTCCTGACCGCCCGAATAGTTGCCGGGCGGAGACAGCGGGCCGACCCAGCCGAGCGCGATCGGGTCTTCCGCCTGCGCCGGCGAAAGCGCGAAAGGCAGCGCGGCCAGCGTCAGCGCCGTGGCGCCGAGACAGAATCGGAATATGCGTTTCATGCGAGTGTTCTCCCTGTTTTGATCGTGTTGTGATGAAACACTACACTCATTTTTCTGTAATTGAAATATTCATTGCAGCGCGAAAACCGCAGGCGTAAGTTCCCTCGCATGTTGGAAACCGCCTTCCGTTCGCGCCTGCTCGAAAGTTTCGGGACGATGCCGCGCCAGCTTCGCGCGGCGGCGCAATGGGTGCTCGACAATCCGCGCGACGTGGCGCTGCTTTCCATGCGCGAGCAGGCGAAGCGGGCGGGCGTGCTGCCGGCCTCGATGACGCGGCTGGCGCAGCGCATGGGCTTCGACGGCTACGACGAGCTGCGCGATCTCTATGCCGAAGGGCTGAGGCGCGGCGAGACGGAATTCTCCGGCAAGGCCGAGGCGCTGGTCGCGCGCCGCAGGCAAGGCGGCGACGGGGCGCTCGCCTTCGATCTCGCCGAGACGCTGGAACGACACATGGCGGCGCTTTGCCGGCCGGACGCGCTCGACGCGGTGACCGCCGCGGCCGCCGCGCTTGCCGGAGCCGGGCGCATCTATGTGCTCGGCTATCGCTCGAGCTATCCGGTCGCCTGCCATTTCGCCTATGTCTACGGCCTGGCGGGCGGCTCCGTCGTGCTGCTCGACGGCCCCGGCGGCACCGGTTCGGACGCCTTGCGGGGAGCGAGGAAAGGGGACGCCCTGCTGGCCGTCAGCGTGAAACCCTATACGCGCGCGGCGGTCGAGCTCGCGGATTACGCGCTGGACAGGGGGCTCGAAATCGTCGCGATCACCGACAGCGTCGTCTCGCCGCTGGTTGCGCGGGCGCGGGCGGCCGTCATCGTCCCAACCGAAAGCCCGTCCTTCTTTCACACCATGGCGCCGGCCTTCGCGATTGCCGAAGCGCTGGCCGCCATGCTGGCCGCATCCGAAGGCGAGCGTGCGCTTGAGGCCGTGCGCGCCATGGAACGCCAGTTCGAGAGCCTTTCCACCCACGTCCGAGGCCGTCAGATCCCATGACCCATCTCCTCCATCGATCCATCAAGGCCAGGCTGCCCGTCGCCGTCGGCGGCAAGGGCGTCGAACTCTTCGACGGGGAGGGGCGGAGCTATATCGACGCCTCCGGCGGCGCCGCCGTCTCGTGCCTCGGCCATGGCCATCCCGACGTGCTGGCGGCGTTGCACGACCAGCTCGACAGGATCGCATACGCCCATACGAGCTTCTTCACCACGGACGTGGCCGAGCAGCTTGCCGACCGGCTGGTCGCCGACGCGCCGGAAGGGCTCGGCCATGTCTATCTGGTCAGCGGCGGCTCCGAGGCGATCGAGGCCGCGCTCAAGATGGCGCGGCAATATTTCGTCGAGAAGGGCGAGCCGCAGCGGCGCCACATCATCGCCCGCCGTCAGAGCTACCACGGCAACACGCTGGGCGCGCTGGCGGCCGGCGGCAACGAGTGGCGGCGCGACCAGTTCAGGCCGCTGCTGATCGAAACGCACCATATCGATCCCTGCTTCGCCTACCGCTTCCAGCGACCGGGCGAGACCGACGCTGACTACGCAGCCCGCGCCGCGCAGGCGCTGGAGGACAAGATCCTGGAGCTGGGCGCGGACGAGGTCATCGCCTTCGTCGCCGAGACCGTGGTCGGCGCGACCGCCGGCGCGGTGCCGCCGGTGGCCGACTACCTGAAGCGCATCCGCGCCATCTGCGACCGCTACGGGGTGCTTCTGATCCTGGACGAGGTGATGTGTGGCATGGGCCGCACCGGCACGCTGCACGCCTGCGAGCAGGAGGGCGTCGCGCCGGACCTCATGACCGTCGCCAAGGGTCTGGGCGGCGGCTACCAGCCGATCGGCGCGGTGCTGCTGTCGGACAGGATATTCGACGCCTTCGCCGGCGGCTCCGGCTTCTTCCAGCACGGCCATACCTATATGGGCCATCCGATGGCCGCCGCGGCCGCGCTTGCGGTGCAGGAGGTCATTCGCCGTGACAACCTCCTCCAGAACGTCCAGGCCATGGGCGCCCACCTTTCACGCCGTCTGAACGAACGCTTCGGCAACCATCACAATGTCGGCGACATCCGCGGCCGCGGCCTGTTCCAGGCCGTCGAGCTCGTCGCCGACCGGAGCACCAAGGCGCCGTTCGATCCCGCGCTGAAACTGCATGCACGGATAAAACAGGAAGCGATGGCCAACGGGCTGATGGTCTACCCCATGGGTGGAACGATCGACGGCAGGCGCGGCGATCATGTGCTCATCGCCCCGCCGTTCATCGCAACGACACGGAATATCGACGCGATCGTCGAACGGCTGGGCGATGCGGTCGATGCAGCGATGGAAGGCGCGCGGCCGGATTGATCGCCATGTCGGTATCGGCTCGGCGTCGCCCCGCGCGGGCCGCCCGCCATGCGCAGGCGCGCCATCGGCTGCGAAGATCGCGACGCTTCGGCCCGGATCGGCCGGACCCTAGCCGACCGGCGGTTGGCGCGAAGCGGCGGCCAGACTGCCGGCGCGCCGCAGCGCAGCCAGCATGCCGTCCTCCAGCTCGCGCACGATGGCGTCCAGCGGCGCGGTGCCGGTGATGGCGCCGAGGCTTTGCCCCGCCGACAGCACGCCGCGGCTGACATCTCCCGTTTCGTAGGCGCGCCGGCCGATCTTGCCGCTGACCAGCGGCAAGAGGTCCTGAATCGTCACATCCGGCTTTTCCGTCTCGATCCGGCTCAACTCGCGCATCGTATCGTTGGCGAGCGCGCGCACCGTGTTGCGCACCGTGTGCATGCCGAGCGCCGTGTCGCGCTCGCTGGCATCGATCAGCGCCTGCTTGTAGGCGGGATGAGCCCATATCTCGTCGGCGACGAGGAAGCGGGTGCCGATCACCACCCCCGCCCCGCCCATGGCGAGCACGGCCGCGACCTGGGCGCCAGTGCCGATGCCGCCGCCGATCAGCCACGGGATCGTCAGCCGCGAGCCGGCAAGGCCGGCATTCACCATGGAGCCGACCATGTCGAGGCCGGGATGGCCGCCGCATTCCGCCCCGACGATGGAGACGGCGTCGACACCGATGCTCTCGGCCTTCAACGCGTGCCGCAGGCTCGATACCTTGTGCAGCACCTTGATGCCCGCCGCCCTGGCGATGGGCAGATAGGCCTCGGGACTGCGGCCGGAGGTCTCGATGAAGCGCACGCCTTCCTCGGCCACCAGCTCGAAGATCCGGCGCGTCTGCTCGCCCTCCACCAGCTTCGGCAGCATGGAGATGTTGACGCCGAAGGGCAGGCCGTCCGCCATCCCGCGGCAGCGCCGGATCTCGGCGCGCAGCGCCTCCGGCTCTGCAAAGCTTGCGGCGGTGATGAAGCCGATGATGCCGGCCCTGGCGGCGGCCGCGACGTAGTTCGCGTCGGCCAGCCACATCAGCCCGCCTGCCACGACCGGAAGCCGGGTGCCGAACAGCCGCGTCGCCTCGGTCTCGACGACGGGGCGCCGGTCCATTTCGGCGGAAGCCGGCGTGGGGAAGAAGGGTGCGGGGGAGGCGGCTGTCGGGAAGACGGGCGCGCGTTTCTGCCGGAAGGCGGAAATGCCTTCCGCCGCCTCGGCCGAGCCGATGGCGCGCGCCATGGCGGCGCGCTCGCGGTCGAGCTGCGCCGCGAAATCCTGCCGGTCGGGAGCGTCGAGCAGCGAAAGGATCGTGGCCTGCGCGCCGCGGGCGCCGCGCGCGAGGGCGACTGCGAGCTCCAGCGCGGCGTCGAGCGCCCGTCCGGGAGGCGTCAGGCGATTCACCACGCCCATCGCCGCCAGCCGTTCGGCCGGCACGGGCGCGCCGAGCAGCGCCATCTCGGCCGCGAACTGCGGCGGCAGCGCGCGGTGCAGGAAGCCGGTGGAACCGCCGTCCGGCACCAGCCCGGCCTTGACGTAGGAAAGCGTCACGTGGCTGCCCTCGGCGGCGACGATCATGTCGGCGGCGAAGGCGAGCGAGGCGCCCGCCCCGGCCGCGCCGCCCTCTATCGCCGCGATCACCGGCTTGGGGAAGGCGCGCAGGCGGCGCACCACCTCGTGCAGTTCCTCGATGCGCGCTTCGTTCTCGGCCGCCGGCAGGACGGCACGCTCGGCCAGCGAGCGCAGGTCGCCGCCGGCACAGAAGAAGCCGCCGGAGCCCTGCAGCACGACGTTGGCGACCTCCGGATCGGCCTCCGCCGCGTCCAGCAGCGCCATGAGCCGGGCGTAGATGACGGGGCCGAGGACGTTGCGCCTGCCCGGCGTGTTGAGCGTCAACACGAGCGTGCCGCCGTGGCGCTCGACCAGGACGGGGTCGTGAACGATGGATTCGGCCACGGTCGTTGCGCTGCCTTTCCTCATCGTCTGCCCGCTATCTTGAAGGCCGCGGTAGCCGTAGCGAGAAGCAGGCCGCTCTGGTGACGCAGCTCCGCTTCCGCAAATTTCAGGCTGGTGCCGCCTCCGGTGACGCGTCCGGTCGCCGTGACCCGGCCGGAGCGGGCGGCCGAGATGAAGCTGACGCTCAGCGTCACCGTCACGACGGTGGCGTTCGGATCGCCGATCGCGTTGCGCACGGCGATGCCGCAGCCATTGTCCAGGAGCATGGAGACGAAGCCGCCATGCAGCAGGCCCAGCCTGTTGAGGTGCCGGGGCTCGATGTCGAGCGAGCATACGCCGCTGCCGTCCTCCGGCATGGCGGAGCGGTAGCCGACGAGGGCGCGCGCACCCGAATGGTCGACCGGCAGGAGGCGGTCGTCCTCCGCCGCGGCGTCGCGATCATGGTCTGTCATCAGGCGGCCTCCGTTTCGCGCCGCATGGCGGCGAGCCTCAGCGCATGGTCGTGCCGGTCGCCGAGCTGGTGGTCGATCATCACCAGCCGCTTGGCGTAGTGCGAGCCCGGATATTCCCAGGTCATGCCGATGCCGCCGTGAAGCTGGACCGCCTCCTCGGCGACGCGGGTGCCGGTGCGGCCGATCAGGTTCTTGGCCATCGCGACATGGCACGCCTGATCCGGCGTGCCATAGCTGGCGGCGGCGCGGATGACGATGGAGCGGCACTGCTCCAGTTCCACCGCCAGATCGACCACGCGGTGGCGCAGCGCCTGGAAGGAGGAGAGGGGACGGCCGAACTGCCGGCGCTGCTTCATGTATTCGACCGTCATGTCGATGAGCCGCTCCATCGCGCCCACCGCCTCGGCGCAGAGCGCGATGCGGCCGATGTCCAGCGCGTCCTCCAGCGCCGCCCCGGCGTCGGCGGCAAGGCATTCGGCCGGCAGGGCGTCCATGACGATGTCGGCCACGCCGCCGCCGTCGATCATCGCGGCTGCGCGCATGGCGGGATCGCGGGTCAGGAACAGGCCGATGCCGGCTTCGGTGCGGGCGGCGACCAGCACGAGGCCGGCGCCCGGCGCGCCGTAGACCGCGCATTTGCGCCCGTCGAGGCGCCAGCCGTCGCCGTCCCGCCGCGCCACGGCCTCGATCGAGCTCAGGTCGCAAGCCGCCTGCGGCTCGAACACGGCAAGCGCGGCGCGGCTTTCGCCCGCGACGATCGCTTCCACGAGGTCGGTCCTGCCGAAGCGGACCAGCAACCGCATACCCATCAGCGTGCCGAGCAGAGGCTCGGCGCTAAGCGCGCGCCCGACTTCCTCGAACACCACGGCGACATCGTGGGCCGTGCCGCCGAAGCCGCCGTCGGCCTCGGAGACGAAGGCGCCCGGAACGCCGAGCCCGGCCAGTTCCGACCAGACCTTCGCCGAGTGAAAGGGCGCGGCGTAGGCGTCCGCATCGCGCTGCGCCATCGTGCAGGCGTCGGCGAAGTAGCGCCGAAGGGTCTCGGCAAGGAGCCGGTGGCCCTCGGAAGGCGTGAAGTCCATGCGGTCAGTCCCCGAACAGCTCTTTGGCCACGATGTTGCGCTGGATCTCGTTGGACCCGCCGAAGATCGACAGCTTGCGGTGGTTGAAATAGACGGCAGCCGCGCGGGCCGCCTGCGGCGGCACGGCGGGCTCGTCATCGCAGGGTCCGGCAGATTTGGTCGCGGCCAGAGGCCCGAGCGCCGCGCGCACCAGCGCCTGCAAGTCCTGCCGGACCTGCGTGCCCTTGATCTTCAGGAGCGAGCTGCCCATGCCGCCCGCCGCGCCGTCGCCGGTTTCGGCGGCGGCGATCATCCGCAGGCTGGTGATGCGCAAGGCTTCGAGATCGGCCTCCAGCTCGGCCGCCCGGCCGGCGTAGAGCGGGTGTTCGGCAAGCAGCCGCCCGTCGCGCCGGACGGTGGCGGCAAGTGCGCGGTAGCGCTCCAGTTCCCGCGCCGAATAGCCGACGCCGGCGATGTTCATGCGTTCGTGCGTCAGCAGGTATTTGGCGATCGTCCAGCCCTGGTTCTCCTCGCCGACGAGATTCGCGGCCGGTACGCGCGCGTCGGTGAAGAAGACCTCGTTCACCTCGCGGCCGCCGTCGATCAGGCGGATCGGCCGCATCTCCACGCCGGGCGTGTCGAGGTCGACGAGCAGGAAGCTGATGCCGGCCTGCGGCTTGGCCTCGGCCGAGGTGCGCACCAGGCAGAAGATGCGGTTGGCGTGCTGGCCGAGCGTCGTCCAGGTCTTCTGGCCGTTGACGACATAGTGGTCGCCGTCGCGCACGGCGCGGGTGCGCAGGCTCGCAAGATCGGAGCCGGCCTCCGGCTCGGAATAGCCCTGGCACCACCAGTCGCGCCCGTCGAGGATGCGCGGCAGCAGCTCGCGCTTCTGCTGCGGCGTGCCGAATCGGATCAGCACCGGCCCCAGCATCGAGAGGCCGAAAGGCACCAGCCGCGGCGCGTCGTGCAGGGCGCATTCCTCGGAGAAGATGTGCCGCTCCACGGCGCTCCAGCCGGGGCCGCCATGCTCCTTCGGCCAGGTCGCGGCCAGCCAGCCGCGCGCGTTCAGGATCGCATGCCAGCGCTCCATGTCCGTTTTGGCGAGCTCCCTGCCGGCGGCCACCTTGGCGGCGATGTCGACGGGAAGGTTCTCTTCCAGGAAGCCGCGCACCTCGTCGCGGAAGGCGAGCTCGGCGGGGCTGTATTCGAGATCCACGAACGTCACCCCCCGGTTCCGTCGAGGTCGGAGAAGCGGCCGCCTTCCCCGGCCAGCCGGCGCAGCAAGCCCGGCACCTGCCAGTAGAAGCTGTCCTCGCGCGCATAGGCCTCGATGCGCTCCACCAGCGTGCGCGCGCCGATGCGGTCCGCATGGTTGAGCGGGCCGCCCAGATGGCGCGGGAAGCCGTAGCCGAACAGGAGAACCGCATCGACGTCGATCGGGCGCAGCGCGATGCCGTCCTCGACCACGCGCGCGGCTTCCGAGATCATGGCGGTCATGTAGCGGGCGACGATCTCGTCGGGCGTGAAGGCGCGCGGCTGGATGCCGGCGGCGGCGCGCTCGGCCTCGACGACGGCCAGCGCGTCGGGATTGGGAGTGCGGGCGCCGGCGCCGTCGTACACATAGTAGCCGCGTCCGGTCTTGCGGCCGAACCAGCCGGATTCGCACAGCCGGTCGGCGATCTTCACATAGCGCTCCGCGGCCGGCCGCGTCGGCGCCTTGCGCTTGCGCATGGCCCAGCCGATGTCGAGGCCGGCGAGGTCGGCGACGGCGAACGGCCCCATGGCGAAGCCGAGGTCCTCCAGCGCGCCGTCGATATCGGCGAAGGAGGCGCCGTCGAGCAGCATGTAGTCGGCCGCCTTGCGGTAGTGGGCAAGGATACGGTTGCCGATGAAGCCGTCGCACACGCCCGAGCGCACCGACACCTTCTTCATGCGCGCGCCGAGGTCGAAGGCGGTCGCCACGATCTCCGGCGCCGTCCTTTCGGCGACCACGACTTCGAGGAGCCGCATGACATGGGCCGGCGAGAAGAAGTGCAGGCCGATCACGTCCTGCGGCCGCGCGGTGGCGGCGGCGATGGCGTTCACGTCCAGATAGGAGGTGTTGGTGGCGAGGATCGCGCCCGGCTTGCAGATGCGGTCGAGCCGGCCGAACAGCTCCGTCTTGACGGCCATGTCCTCGAACACGGCCTCGATCGCCAGATCGACCGATGAAAGCCGCTCCAGCTCGGTCGTGGCTTTTAGCGCGGCCGCCAGCCGTTCGCGCCCGGCGGCATCCAGCCGGCCGCGCTTGACGGCGCCGTCGAGATTGCCCAGCACCTTGAGCCTGGCTCGTTCGGCGGCCTCGGCGTTCGTCTCCACGAGGATGACGGGCAGGCCTGCCACGAGCAGCGCCGTGGCGATGCCGACGCCCATCGTGCCGCCGCCGATGACACCGGTGCCGGCGACGGGGCGCGGCGCCGCACCCGCCTCGGGAATGCGCCTGACCGCGCGTTCGGCGCGGAAGGCATGGATGAGGCCCTGGCGCTCGGGGCTGTCCATCAGTTCCATGAACAGGGCTCGCTCGGCCTTCAACCCTTCCCGGATCGGAAGGCCGGCGCGGGAGACGGCCTCGACCGCCTTTAGCGGCGCGGGCAGGGCAGGGCGCTTGCCTGCCAGCCTGGCGCTTGCCGCGGCGATCACGGCCGGATCGGGAGCAATGGCGATGTCGCCCGTGCGGCGGGTGGCCAGCGTCCCGTCCAGCACGGCCCGCGCGGCCTCCAGCGCGGCTTCATGCGGCGTTCCCTCGGCCAGCCGGTCGACGATGCCGAGCGACAGCGCCTCCTCCACCGGGACCTGGCGGCCGGAGGTTATGATGTCGACGGCGGTGTCGAGCTCGATCAGACGCGGCAGGCGCTGCGTGCCACCGGCACCCGGCAGCAGGCCGAGCGTCACCTCCGGCAGGCCGATCCGCGCGCCGGGCAGGCCGATGCGGGCATGCGCGGCCAGCGCCAGCTCCAGCCCGCCGCCGAAGGTGGTGCCGTGGACGACGGCGACGACCGGCTTGGCGCTCGCCTCGATCAGGTTGCAGACCTCGGGCAGCTTCGGCTCGGCAGGCGGCTTGCCGAATTCCTTGATGTCGGCCCCGGCCGAGAAGGCGCTGCCGGCGCCATGGAGTGCGACGACCTTCACCCGCGGGTCGCGGCCGAGGCGGTCGAGGGCATCCACCAGCCCTCGCCGAACGGCCGCGCCCAGCGCATTGACGGGCGGGTTGTCGATACGCACGAGCCCGACCGCTCCGTTCACCTCGATCGTCACGACCGCGCTGGCCTGTTCCGTCATGTCTCTGTCCCGCTTCGCTCTCAGAAAGTCCGCTCGATCACCATGGCGATGCCCCGGCCGACATCGGTGCGCATGGACAGCCACGCATGGCAGCCGCCGCTATGTCCGCGTTGACGCGTTGCGGCCGGCACAATGCATGCGCTCCGGAAGCGCCCAGCGCCGGCATGTCGGCTGAAGGGCTGCGCAGTCCGTGACGGACATGGGTCCGGAGCATGATCCTCAGCCCCTTTCGTCCAGCTGCTGCCGAAAATGATCGAAAAGGCCGTTCTTCAGGATCTTGCCGGTCGCGGCCTGCGGTAACGCGTCGGCCACCACGATCCGCGTGGGCACCTTGTAGGGCGCCAGCCGCTCGCGCGCCCACGCACGAAGCTCGGCCTCGGTCACCGGGGTGCGGGCGGCCACGAACGCGAGGACATCCTCGTTGCCGCCCCGCGCCCGCCCGATGACCGCACAGAGCGTCACCGCGGGATGCGCGGAAAGAACGGCCTCGACCTCCGGCGGATAGACGTTGAAGCCGGAATGGATGATCAGCTCCTTGATGCGCCCGACGATGTGCAGGGCGCCGTCCGCGTCCTGCCGACCAAGGTCGCCGGTCTTCAGGAATCCGTCCGGGGTCAGGGCTGCGCGGGTGGCTTCGCTGTTGCGGAAGTAGCCCTTCATCACGTTCGGCCCGCGCACCAGCACCTCGCCGATCCCTTGTGCGTCGGGGTTGTCGATGACGATTTCGACGCCGGCGAGCGGCTGGCCCACGGCGGTATCGCCGCGCGGGCATTCGATGCGGGTCGCGGCAATGGAAGGGGCCGCTTCGGTCTGGCCGTAGCCGTTGTGCAGCGGCTGCCCGAAGACGCGTTCCACCTCCCGCTTCAGGCCGGGATCGAGCGGCGAGCCGCCGGCATAAAGATAGCGGAGCCGGTGGCGAGGCAACTTCGTGTCCCGCTCCTTCAGCGCCTTCAACAGGTTGGCGAACATCTGCGGCACCGCCGTCAGGATCGTGACCCCCTCGCCGACATGCCGCAGCACCGCTCCGGCGTCGAAGCGCGGCATGCAGATCAGGCGCGCGCCGCTGACGAGGGCGGCCAGGAAGACCGAGGAAAGACCGAAGATGTGCGTGCCCGGGAGCACGGCCAGCACGGTGTCCTGTGGCCCCATGCGGCGCATGGCCGCCCCGGTCCGGCTGACGAAAAGCAGATTGCCGTGGCTGAGCATCACGCCCTTCGGCTCGCCCATCGTTCCGCTGGTGTAGATCAGCACCGCCGTCTGGTCGGCGCCGTGTTCGACCGGCTCCGGCACCGCCTCGCGCACGGGCGAAGCGAGGACTGCGCCGCAGCGCAAATGCCCGATCCGCGTCGCGCCCATGCGCGCTGCGTGGCCCTTCGCGGCCTCCGAGGCTTCCGGCGTGAACACTGCCGCGCGCGCCTCGGCATTGACCATGAGCCGATCGACTTCGCCGGCGGTGAGCCGCGCATTGGCAAGCACGGCCCAGGCGTCCAGCCGGCTGAGGGCGAGCACGGCGACCAGGAAGGTGGCACAGTTCTCGCTCAGCACCAGCACCCGGTCACCCGGGCGGACGCCGTGGCCGCGCAACAGCCGGGCCATGTCGGCCACCAGCCCGGCCAGGTCCTGATAGGTGTAGTGCGCGCCGTCATGGTCGGTCAGGGCGATGGCCGAGGGTGCGCCCATCGACAGGGTCTCATGGATGCGCCGGAGAGCCCCGGCCGGCCCTTCGGCCGCTTCGCCATGTCTCGTCTCTGTGCGCTCGATCAACGCAGGCCTTCCTCTAGGGGATAAGGAGCCCCCGCACCGCGCCATAAATGCGAAATTGACGTTTGCATAGCGAACGGTATTGAACGGGATGAAATTTCTGTCAAGAAGTCGGGTTGGCCGCAGATGCTGCGGCAAAGCGATGAAACGGTCCCGGAGCGGTGTGACGAGTTTCCGTGGACAGCCTGTTGTTGAACGCCGATGACCGACGATCTGCCCCAGCACGACGAGACCGACGGCGACGACCGCCAGTTCGTGACGGCGCTGGCGAGAGGGCTCGACATCCTGGGTTGCTTCCGACCCCGGGACCGCTTCCTCTCCAACCATGAAATTTCGCGGCGCACGGGGCTGGCGAAACCGACCGTGTCGCGCCTCACCTACACGCTCACAAGGACGGGGCATCTCCAGCGCGACGAGGAAAGCGGCCAGTATCGCCTGGCGGCGGAAGTGCTGCGGCTCGGCTTCAGCGTGCTGGCCTCGACGAGCGTCGGCGATCGCTGCGCAGTCGAGATGGAGGCGCTTTGCAAGGGCTCCAATCCGTATGTCTCCGTCGCGCTGGCGGAGCGTAGCGGCACCCGCGCCGTCTATCTCGCCGTGCGGCGGCGCCAGCAGGCGGTCTCGCTGTCGATTGACATCGGGGCCAGGCTGCCGCTGTTCTATTCGGCCATCGGCCGGGCCATCCTGGTCGGCATGGGCGAGGCCGAGCGCGACGAGGTGATGCAGGCCACGCTCAGGGAATTTCCCCGGCAGCGCGATCGGCTGCGCCAGAGCCTCGACGATGCGCTGGCAGACTTCGGCCGCTTCGGCTACTGCACCAATTTCGGGGTATGGAAGCCCGAGATCAATGCCATCGCCGCACCGCTGCGTTCGCTCGACGGGACGGCAATCTACGGCCTGAACGTCGGCGGGCCGTCCTTTCTCGTCTCCGCGCAGGAACTGCACGGAGATTACGGGGAGCGCCTGCTGCGCACCATCGAGGTCCTTGGCGGCCGCTGACAGGCGGCCATCCGCCGCCGATCCGATGGATCGCGCAGGCGGTTTCGCTTGGCCGCTGCCCGGAAAACGGATAAGCCGGTGAAGAACCCTGCGTCGCAACTCTGGACTGCGGGGCTTGCAGGATAGTACCACCGGAACAGGAAAGCTCTTCCTTATCCGTCGAACAGACGAACGCGGTGACCCTTGATGCAGCCCGTCGTGGATATTCAAACGAAAAGCCTTTCGTCGCAGGTCTATCTGCATCTGCGCCAGCAATTGATGTCGGCCCGCTATCATCCGGGCGACCGGCTGAAGATACGCGAGCTGGCCCAGAGCATGGGCACCAGCGAAACCCCCATCCGCGAAGCGCTACTGCAACTCGTCAAGGACGGCGCGCTTGAGATGAAACCCGGCTACTACATCCGGGTCCGGCAGGTGAACCTCCAGGAATATCTGGAGATCCGCAAGATACGCCTGCTGCTGGAGCCCTATGCCGCCCTCCAGGCGCTGCCCAACATCGACGACGCCTTCATCGACAGGCTGGCCGCCATCCACGATACCCTGGTCCGGGCAGAATCGGACAAGGACTACCCGACGGCCCTGCAGGCCAACTACGATTTCCACTTCGCGGTCTACCGCCGTTCCTGCATGCCGCACCTGATCGAGATCCTCGAGCGTTTGTGGATACAGATCGGCTCGCTGCTGACCTTCCTCTATCCTCACGGCCATCCGACCTATGAGGGGGACCATCAGCACCTGCATGTGCTGCGGGCGCTGCGGGCGCGCGATCCGCAAGCGATCGCCGCGGCGTTCGAGGCCGATCTGGTGGAAGGGGGGCGCAACTTCCTGCGCTATCTCGAAGAAATCGAACGCACGCGGGGCAAGGCCGCCACCGGCACGCCGGAAGGCGAAGCGCCATGGCAATCGGCGGACCGACGGACGTCTCGCGCGAGTTGACCGCAAGACGTGCCTGCCGGTTCCCGCCGCCCGCATCGTGCTCGGCGCCGCCGGCGGTCAAGCCCGCGCATGATGCTGGCGGGATCGCAGCCGCTTTTCCTGTGCAGCACCCTCATCGGTGAGCAGCGAAACGGCTCCGTCCATCCCCGACCCTGAAAGCGTGACCCGAAAGTGGGAACCGGTTCGGGATAAGGACTGCGTGAGATCGAAGACCTGAAGCGTGCGGCGCGAATCCGAAAGATCGCGACACGCTTTAGCCGTGCCGGTCGGGGCCGCTCAAGGCTGATCGGTCGGCAATCAGGCCTTGCGCAAAACGCTTTCGGGAAGCCGGGCCGCGGCCGTCGTCATCTCTCTTGCCAGAAGATGATATATGATATATCCAGATATCGACCCGAGGCAGAGGCGGGTTGCAGCGTCGGGAGGAGACGTCGAATGGACCGGCAGACTATCGAGGCCGACACGGCATTGCGCGCTCGCGCGGCCAGGGTGATCCCCGGCGGCATGTGGGGGCATCAAAACGCCACGCGGCTTCCGGCCGGTTATCCGCAATATTTCGAACGCGCCGAGGGCTGCCGGACGTGGGACGTCAACGGCCGCAGCTACATCGATTTCATGTGCGCCTGGGGACCGATGATCCTCGGCTACAACGATCCCGACGTCGAAGCCGCCGCGGCGCGCCAGCGCGAACTGGGCGACGGCATGAACGGACCCAGCGCGCGGCAGGTCGAACTGGCGGAACTCGTCGTCGAAACCGTTCCTCATGCCGACTGGGCGATGTTCTCCAAGAACGGCACCGATGCCACCACCGCCTGCGTGACGATCGCGCGCGCGGGCACCGGAAGGCGCAAGATCCTGCTGGCGCGCGGCGCCTATCACGGCGCGATCCCGTGGTGCTCGCCGTCGGTCGCGGGCGTCACCGAGGAGGATCGCGCGCATCTGATCTATTACGACTACAACGACGTGCCGAGCCTCGAGGCCGCGGTGGAGCAGGCGGGCAAGGACCTCGCGGCCATCCTCGTGTCGGCTTTCAAGCACGACCTGGGCAAGGAGCATGTGCTGCCGACGCAGGAATTCGCCCGGCGGGCCCGCGCCCTTGCCACCGCCGCGGACGCGGCCCTGATCGTCGACGATGTGCGTGCCGGCTTCCGCCTGCATCTCGGCGGCAGTTGGGAACTGTTCGGGGTCCGGCCGGATCTCGCCGCCTGGAGCAAGGCGATCGCCAACGGGCGCGCGCTGGCGGCGGTCACCGGCAACGATCGCTTCCGGGAAGGCGCCACCAGGATCTTCACCACGGGGTCCTTCTGGACGGCGGCGGTCTCCATGGCGGCGTCGATCGCCACCATCACCAAGCTGCGGGACACCGACGGCGTCGAACATATGCGGGCCATGGGCCAGCGCCTGCGCGACGGGCTCGATGCGCAGGCGGCGCGCCACGGCGTGCGCCTCAGGCAGAGCGGGCCGGTGCAGATGCCGGTGTTCCTGTTCGAGGGCGAC
>Ga0182749_1001993_pt1 | contig 15371 bp, 14 predicted proteins | sample eDN3rd37CKraftMG_FD_128875 | JGI IMG/M metagenome (GOLD analysis project Ga0182749, IMG submission 128875) | Enriched Miracle-Growth compost microbial communities from Emeryville, California, USA - eDNA 3rd pass 37_C Kraft MG (version 2) (version 2) ...
GGGGCACCGAAATTCCCGCTGGAACGCGGCATTCGCTCCTGCCACCTCGGCGCTTTACCGGTCGCGCATGCGCCGATGAGCTGAGCTCGCGATTGCGACAGGCCGGCCATTGGCGCGCTGGGCGAGGAGCCATGCGCGGCAGCGTGCACGCTCGCGCCACACGGGGCGCCGAAATTCCCGCTGGAACGCGGCAGTCGCTCCTGCCACCTGAGCACTTTACCGGTCGCGCATGCGCCGATGAGCTGAGCGCGCGATTGCGATAGAGGCTGGCCGGTTAGCGTGCTGCGCGCGAATGTCCTGCGCGGCAGCGTGCCGGCACGAGTCACGTACAGGGCAAACGCCGCCGGTCAGATCGTCGGCGCGGCACCCCGGTGGCGCACGGCAGACGCGCGGCATAAGAGGGCGCATCGGCGTTTCGCTTTCCATCAACGGGCCGCTTCGCATTGGGTAAAGCCGGGGGCGCGTGGCGGCAGTTAAGGTCTTCGCATGAAGACTGTGCCGAGTGCGCGGCGGGAGCGCTGAGTGGTCCGGCTCGCTGCGAATCTGTCGATGATGTTTACCGAAGTGCCGTTTCTGGAGCGCTTCGCGGCCGCTGCGCAGGCGGGATTTCGGGGCGTCGAGTATCTCTTTCCGTACGAGGTGCCGGCGGCGGAGATCCGCGAGCGGCTGGATCGCCACGACCTTACGCAGGTGCTCTTCAACGTGCCGGCGGGGGACTGGGCGGGTGGGGAGCGTGGCATCGCCGCGTTGCCCGACCGCGTCGCTGAATTTCGTGCGGGCATCGCCCGCGCACTCGAGTACGCGCAGATAACCGGTTGCCGGAAGCTGCACGTCATGTGCGGGAAGATTCCCGAAGGCGCGGATCGCGAGCCGTACCTGGAAACGTTCATCAGCAACCTGAGGTTCGCGGCGGACGCGGTGGCGCCGTACGGCATCGATATCCTGATCGAGCCCATCAACAGCCGTGTCGACATTCCCGGGTACCTGCTCGATCACACGGATCTCGCCATGCAGCTCATCGGCCGCGCCGCGCGCTCGAACATCAAGCTGCAGTTCGACATGTATCACATGCAGATCATGGAAGGGGACCTCGCGCGCTCGGTCGAGCGACTGCTGCCTCATATCGGTCACATTCAGCTGGCGGACAATCCCGGTCGCAACGAGCCGGGCACGGGCGAGATCAACTACGCGTGGCTGCTGCCCTGGCTCGATGCGCTCGGCTACACGGGCTGGATCGGGTGTGAATACAAGCCACGTGAGCACACCGCAGCCAGCCTCGCCTGGGCCAAACCGTTCCTCGCCTGAATCGCACAGCTTGAGAGGGCGCGCATGATCATCGGATTCATTGGTGTGGGCATCATGGGTCTGCCCATGGCAGGCCATCTCCAGGCGGCGGGGCACACGCTGCTGCTGTGGCGGCATCGCTCGGCACTTCCCGAAACACTGTTGGCGGGCGGCGCAACCGCGTGCAAAACGCTGAAGGAGGTCGCCGAGCGCGCAGACGTTATCATCACGATGCTGCCGGATACCCCTGATGTCGAGCAGGCGCTGTTCGCACCCGAAGGCCTTGCCGCAGGGCTGACCGCCGGCAAAGCCGTAATCGACATGAGCTCGATCAGCCCGATCGCCACCCGGCAGTTCGCGGCACGCATCGAGCAGCTTGGGTGCGACTATCTCGATGCACCAGTTTCCGGCGGGCAGGTGGGTGCGCGCAACGCGTCACTCACCATCATGGTGGGCGGCAAGGCGGCGGCGTTCGAGCGCGTGCGTCCACTGTTTGCGCTCATGGGCAAGAACATCACGCTCGTCGGCGACGTGGGAGCCGGCCAGACGTGCAAGGTCGCCAATCAGATCATCGTTGCGCTCAATATCGAGGCGGTTGCCGAGGCGCTGCTGTTCGCGGCCAAGGCGGGTGCGGATCCCGCCAGGGTACGCGAAGCGTTGATGGGTGGGTTTGCCGCGTCCCGGGTGCTCGAAGTGCACGGCGAGCGCATGCTCAAGCGTACGTTCGACCCGGGTTTCCGCATCGAGCTGCATCAGAAGGATCTGGGTCTCGCCCTCGCGGGCGCGCGGGCGTTGGGTCTGTCGTTGCCGAACACGGCCACGGCGCAGGAGCTGTTCAATGCGTGCAGCGCTCGTGGTGGCGGCGGCTGGGATCACTCGGCGATGGTCACCGCGCTCGAGGCACTCGCGGATTGCCGGCTCGCCGTATGACCATCTGGATGAACTGACGGCGCCGCCCGGATGATCTGGTCCCAGAACTACGATCCGGTCGGATTCCCGTTGCTCTCGCCCGTGCTGGCGGCGGCGCCCGTCGTCGTGCTGCTGGGTGGGCTCGCATTCTTTCGTCTGCGTGCCCATGTGGCCGCACTCGCGGCGCTGGCCGCGGCGCTCGTTGTGGCGATTTTCGTCTTCGGCATGCCCGCCGGGCTTGCCGCGCGGGCGGCAGCATTTGGCGCGGCGTATGGCCTGCTGCCAATCGGCTGGATCGTGCTGAACATCATCTTCCTCTACAAGCTCACGAGCGAAAGCGGGAAGTTCCAGGTGCTGCGCGACTCGATAGCCGGCATCACCGAGGACAGCCGACTCCAGCTGCTGTTGATCGCGTTCTGCTTCGGCGCGTTCTTCGAAGGTGCCGCCGGCTTCGGCACACCGGTTGCCGTCACGGGCGCAATGCTCATCGGGTTGGGCTTCACTCGATTGCAGGCGTCGGGGCTCTCATTGATCGCCAATACCGCGCCAGTTGCCTTTGGTGCGCTGGGCACGCCACTCATTACGCTGGCAGGTGTCACGGGACTGCCGCTCGATGAGCTCTCGGCCATGGTGGGCCGGCAGATGTTTCCGTTTGCCGTGATCGTGCCGTTCTGGCTGCTGATCGCTTACTGTGGCTGGCGACGCACGTTCGAGATCTGGCCGCCGGTGCTGGTGGTGGCGTTCACCTTCGCAAGCGTGCAACTGCTCGTCTCGAATCTGCACGGCCCCTGGCTGACGGCGATCGTCTCGGCACTCGCGTCCATCGTTGCGCTGGTGTTGTTCCTGCGCCTGTGGAAGCCGAAGCGAGTGATGCGCATCAGCGAGGCGTCGCTCACCAACGGGGATGAGCGCACGCTTGTGAAACCCGATGCACGTGCGCTGCGCGCCGCATGGCTGCCCTGGATCATCCTGACGGCGCTCGTGTTCATCTGGGGCTTGCCTGTCACGAAGGAGTTTCTGGACGGCGTATTCATGCTGACGCTGCCGTTCGAGGGACTGCACGAGAGTGTTCTTCGCATGCCTCCCGTGGTGGCAGAGCCGGAGCTCGAAGGCGCCGTTTACAGGCTGAACCTGCTCTCTGCAACCGGTACATCGATTCTGCTCGCCGGCATCATCAGCGGCCTGCTCATGGGCGCGACGCCGCGAAGAATCGGCGAGGTGTACTGGCGCGCACTGCGACTCGTTACACCTTCGCTGCTGACGATCGCCGCAATGCTTTCCCTCGGCTATCTGACGCGGTACTCCGGCCTCGACGCCACGATGGGCCTGGCGTTTGTCGCGACCGGTGGGTTCTATCCCTTTTTCGGCACGCTGCTCGGCTGGCTCGGCGTAGCGGTTACAGGCTCCGATACGGCATCCAACGTTCTGTTCGGCAGCTTGCAGAAGATCACGGCCGAGCAGCTCGGTCTGTCGCCGGTGCTGATGGCCGGTGCCAACAGCGCGGGCGGTGTGATGGGCAAGATGATCGACGCGCAAAGCATCGTCGTCGCATCGACGGCGACGCAGTGGTACGGGCAAGAGGGGCGCATTTTGCGCTTCGTCTTCGCGCACAGCCTTGCGCTCGGCACGTTGATGAGCCTGGTTTCATTGCTGTTCGCGAACGTGCCGTTCTTTACACGCATGATTCCGTGATGAATCTGATCGGGAGCTGGACATGTCAACCTACACACTCACCATCGGCGGCAAGGCAGTCTCCACCCCACGCACGTTCCAGGTGCTCAATCCAGCGGACGAGACGGTAGTTGCGGAATGCCCGGAAGGTACACCTGAGTTGGTGGACCAGGCGGTATCGAGTGCCCGACAGGCGCTGCCGGCGTGGTCGGCCGTGTCCGACGAGCAGCGCGCGGCCAGTCTGATGGCGATTGCGGACCGCATCGAGCAGCACCATCAGGAACTCTCCGAGCTCATCACGCGGGAGCAGGGCAAGGCGCAGAGCGGGCCGGGCGCGAACCTGGAGGTGGGTGGCGCGGCCACGTGGACCCGGGTGACCGCCTCGCTCTCATTGCCCGATGAAATCATTCAGGATGACTCGAAGGGCAAAGTCGTCATGCAGCGCAAGCCCGTCGGCGTGGTCGGATCGATCACGCCCTGGAACTGGCCCATGCTCATTGCCACGTGGCACGTGATGCCGGCCATTCGAGTCGGCTGCACAGTTGTCATCAAACCATCGCCCTTCACGCCCTTGTCGACGCTGAGACTCGTGCAACTGGCGAACGAGGTGCTGCCGCCGGGCGTGCTCAATGTGGTGACCGGCGATGCGGCCGTTGGCGGCCACATGGCGGTTCATCCCGGCATCGACAAGATGGTGTTCACAGGCTCCCTGCAGACCGGCAAGAAGGTCATGGCAAGCGCGTCGCAAACCCTGAAGCGCGTGACGCTCGAGCTGGGTGGCAACGATGCGGGCATCATTCTGCCGGGCACTCGCATCGAGCCCTTGCTGGAACGGCTCTTCTGGGGCTGCTTCATCAACGCCGGGCAGACCTGTGCAGCCCTGAAGCGTCTCTACGTGCACGAATCGCAGTACGAAGACGTGGTCGCCGGATTCTCGCAGTACGTCAGCACCATCCCGGTAGGCAACGGCCTCGATCCGAAAACACTGATCGGCCCCGTATCGAACCGGATGCAGCTGGAGAAGGTCGTCGCCCTCGTGGACGACGCTCGTGCGCGTGGAGCGCGCATCGTCACCGGTGGCGTTCGGCCGTCCGGCCCGGGGTTCTTCTACCCGATCACGGTCATTGCGGACGCCACGGAGGACATGCGCGTGGTCGCAGAAGAGCAGTTCGGGCCCGTCATTCCAATACTCAGATACGCCACGGTGGAAGACGCCATACGGCGGGCCAATGCCCTCGAGTTCGGGCTGGGCGGCTCGGTGTGGGGAGACGATCCCGAAGTGGCCACCCGCTACGCGAGTCAGCTGGAATGTGGCACGGCGTGGGTCAATCAGCACGGCGCACTGCATCCTATGGCCCCGTTCGGCGGTGTCAAGGGCTCCGGCATCGGCGTGGAGTTCAACGTCGATGGGTTGAAGGAATACACGACGGTTCAGGTCGTGAACGTCGCCCGGTGATTACGCCGGTCTGCCCATGAAGCTGTCCGACACGGCATTGTTTCGATACCGCGCCTTCATCAACGGCGAGTGGGTTGGCGCCGATAATGGCGAAACGCTCGATGTGGTGAATCCGGCGACGCGCAAGGTGCTGGGTTCGGTCCCGGACATGGGTGGGACCGAAACCCGCCGTGCAATTGCCGCGGCTGCGGCCGCATTCCCCGCGTGGGCAGCAAAAACCGCGCAGCAGAGAGCGGCTGTGCTGCGGCGTTGGTTCGATCTGGTCATGGAGCATCGCGACGATCTGGCAATGCTGATGACGGCAGAGCAGGGCAAGCCGCTCGCGGAAGCGAAGGGCGAGATCGCGTACGCGGCCTCCTATATCGAATGGTTCGCGGAAGAGGCGAAGCGGCTCTACGGCGACGTGATCCCCGCACCGCAAACCGACAAACGCATCCTGGTGCTGCGCCAGCCCGTCGGTGTGGTCGCGGCGATCACGCCCTGGAACTTCCCGGCTGCGATGATCACGCGGAAGGTGGCCCCGGCGCTTGCGGCGGGCTGCACGTTCGTCTGCAAGCCGGCGAGCCAGACACCGTACTCCGCGCTTGCGCTGGCGGAGCTTGGTGTGCGCGCCGGCATCCCCGCGGGCGTGCTGAATATCGTCACGGGCAGGGATGCGGCCGCGATTGGCGGGGAGATGACCGCGCACCCGCTGGTGCGCAAGGTCACGTTCACCGGGTCCACAGCCATCGGCAAGAAACTGATGGCGCAAAGTGCGGGCACCCTGAAAAAGCTGTCGCTGGAGCTGGGAGGGAACGCGCCGTTCATCGTGTTCGAGGACGCCGATCTGGATGCGGCCATTGCAGGCGCCGTGGCAAGCAAGTTTCGCAACACCGGCCAGACGTGTGTCTGCACAAACCGCTTTCTGGTCGCCGGCGCCGTCTACGACGCTTTCACAGGCAAGCTGGCAGAGGCTGTTTCGAAACTCCGCGTGGGCGATGGGCTGCAGGGGCCCACAGATCAGGGACCGCTCATCGACTCGCATGCCCTGCGCAAGGTCGAGCACTACATCGCGGATGCCGTGTCGAAGGGCGCGCAGGTCGTGTTGGGCGGCAGGCGGCACGCGCTGGGCGGCACCTTCTTCGAGCCCACTGTCATGACGAATGTGACGCCCGGGATGCTGCTCGCGCGCGAAGAGATCTTCGGGCCGGTGGCGCCGCTTTTTCGATTCGAAACGGAGGCGGACGCCATACGGCTCGCAAACGATACCGAGTATGGCCTCGCCGCGTACTTCTACACACGCGACCTCAGCCGGGCATGGCGAGTGGCCGAAGCGCTCGAGTATGGAATCGTGGGCCTGAATACGGGGCTGATCTCCACCGAAGTCGCGCCGTTCGGCGGCATCAAGGAGTCCGGCTTCGGTCGCGAAGGCTCGCGCTACGGACTGCTCGAGTACACCGAGCTCAAATACGTGTGTGCGGGAATCTCATGACGTGGGGTCGGATTCGGCCACACAACGAGTCCGCTGCGCTCCGAGGCCTTCTGCACAGGCATCGATGATGTCCCCGGGCCGCAGGAATCGCTTGTAGCGCGTGCCGCACCCCGCGGGAGTTCCGGTGCAGATCAGGTCGCCCGGCAGGAGTTGCGCGTGCTGAGAGATGTACTCGATCTGTGCGGCGATGCTGAACATCATGTCGGAGACGAGCGCGTCCTGCATCACCTGGCCGTTCAGCGAGAGGGTGAGCCGGATGGCATCCACGTCGGGCACGAATGCGGCGGGAATGAGGTAGGGGCCTGTGGGCAAGAATCCCGGGGCATTCTTCGATTGCAGCCAATCTGTGCCGAGCCGGGGAAGGTCCGGGCGCGCCACGCGCTCGCGCACGGTGATGTCATTCACGAGCACGTAGCCGGCAACGAACTGCATGGCGTGCTCGCGACTCACACGCCTGCAGGCGGCGCCCATCACCACACCCAGCTCCAGTTCCCAGTCGGTGCGCTGGGCGTCGTGCGGGATCTGCAGAGGGTCCATCGGGCCGCTCACAGTGGTAGGCAGCTTCAGGCAAACGTATGGATGGCCTTGCAGACGCTCTTCGATGATCTGCGCCGCGCGCGCGAGACACTCCGGTGGGTCGGGCTCACTCAGGCCTGGTGTGGCGGCCGGGTCACGAACCGTATCGATGATGTGACTGCGATAGTTGGCGATCGTGCAGAAGATCTGGCGTGGCATCTGCACGGGTGTATGCACATTGAGCTGCTCGAGTGGCATGCCGTCGATACCGGCCGCAGCTGCATCCCTGTCGTCAGCCAGAAGACTTGCTGCGGTCTGCAGCGCTTCGAAGTTGGCCGGCCAGTCTGAGAGCAGCGCCATCATCGAGTGTGCACCGGAGAGCCGGAGACTTGATCGATGCAGCAGGGGCTCGAGCATCTCCAGTGCATACGCATGCTGGCCCAGCACGAGCGCCGGAAACGGCGCACGCCCGGCGAACGAGAACGTTCCCAGTCGAAATGGAACGGAAAACTCTGCTGGCATTCGCGATCTCCTCATCGTGCTGCCGCGCGGGGCTCCGGCTTGACACACTCCCGGCGGCAGATGATTATGATGTTAATTATCTCCCGAGGGGGCGCATTGCCGCACGTCATCATCGAGTATTCGGCGAACCTCGATCGCGAGCTGGATTTCCCTGGCTTTCTCACGGCGCTGCGCGATTCGGCGCTCGCCACCGGCGTGTTTCCGCTGGGCGGGATTCGCGTTCGGGCGTATCGGGCGGACCACTACCTGATTGCCGACGGGCACCCGGACAACGCGTTCGTGCACATCATGCTGCGCGTAGGACACGGTCGGGATCTCGACACGCGCAAACGCGCCTGTGAGGCCATTTTCGCGACGGCGTGCGAAAAGCTCGCGTCGCTGTACGAGCGGCGGCCCTTGGGTATTTCGCTGGAGATGCAGGAGGTGGACGCCGTGCTGACCTGCAAGAAGAACAATCTGCACGAGTATGTGAAGAGAAGAGGGGCTTCGCGATGAATGGTGCACGTTCGGCCAGCGCCGGTGCTGCCGCTCCAGCGGACGCGCTCGCGGAGAATATCCGCAAGGCCGAGGGGTATCTCGAGCGCTTTCGCGCCGCGCCCCTCGGGCATTTCATTGCCGGCCGACCCGAGCGCGGTGCAGGGAAGAATGTTTTCGACAACCTCTCGCCTGTGGATGGTCGCGTGCTTTGCCAGGTGGTGTCGGGCAACGAGCAGGATGTGAACGCCGCGGCGACTGCCGCACAAGCAGCCTTTCCCGCCTGGCGCGCGAAAAGCGGTGAGGAGCGTCGGGCGATTCTGCACAAGGTCGCCGATCTCATCGTGGCGCGCCGCGAGGAGATCGCGCTTCTCGAGTGCATGGATACAGGGCAGGCGCTGCGCTTCATGAGCGGCGCCGCATTGCGCGCGGCAGAGAACTTCAGGTTTTTCGCGGATCGCGCGCCCGGTGCGGCGGAGGGCCTGTCTCTGCCCGCCGCGGAGCACATGAACTACACCGTGCGTCAGCCGATCGGGCCCGTGGCGATCATCACGCCATGGAATACGCCGTTCATGCTTTCCACGTGGAAAATCGCGCCGGCGCTGGCCGCGGGCTGCACCATCGTGCACAAGCCCGCGGAATGGAGCCCGCTGACCGCGATGCTCCTCGCGGAGATCATGACAGAGGCGGGCGTTCCGCCCGGAGTGGTGAATCTCGTCAACGGTATGGGTGAGCACGCGGGCCGGCTGCTCACGGAGCATCCGGCCATCAAGGCGACCGCGTTCATCGGCGAGTCGAAGACGGGCAGTCTCATCATGAGTCAGGGCGCGCCCACGCTGAAGCGCGTGCATCTGGAGCTGGGTGGGAAGAACCCCGTCATCGTGTTCGACGACGCCTCACTCGAGCGCGCGCTGGACGCCGTGGTGTTCATGATCTACAGCCTCAATGGCGAGCGCTGCACATCATCCAGCAGGCTGCTCGTGCAGCGCTCGATCTACGATCAGTTCGTCGAGCGGGTGGCGGCGCGCGTGCAGCGCCTGAAGGTGGGGCACCCGCTGGACCCGGCGACCGAAATCGGTCCGCTGATCCATCAGCGGCACCTCGCGAAGGTGCTGAGCTATTTCCGCATCGCGCGCGAGGACGGGGCCACGATCCGTGCCGGCGGGGCGCCCGCCACCGCAGTGCCTGGTGGGTATTTCGTGCAGCCCACATTGTTTACCCATGCCACAAACACCATGCGCATCGCGCGTGAGGAAATCTTCGGTCCTGTGCTGACGGCGATCCCGTTCGAGGACGAAGCCGAGGCCATCGCCATCGCCAACGACACGGCCTACGGGCTGGCCGCCTACATCTGGACGAGCGATACCGGCCGTGCATTCCGCATGGCGCATCAGGTGGAGGCCGGCATGGTGTGGGTGAATTCCGAGAACAACCGCCACCTTCCCACCCCCTTCGGCGGCATGAAGGCGAGCGGCATCGGCCGCGATGGCGGCGACTACAGCTTCGACTTCTACATGGAGACGAAGAACATCTGCATGGCGCACGGCACGCATCGCGTGCCGAAGCTCGGTGCGTGAGAGAGGTGACCGTGACCGCGATACTGGATTCGCTGAAGGGTTCGATTCCGCCGATCGTGACGCCGTTCCGCAACGGCGAGGTGGACTACGACACGTACGCGCAGCTCGTCGCCTTCCAGATCAAGCACGGCTCGCACGGCATCCTCGTGAATGGCACGACGGCAGAGCCATCCACCTTGTCCGTGGAGGAGCGCAATCGTCTCGTGGACGTGGCCGTGCAGGTGGCCGCGAAGCGGGTGCCGGTAGTGGCGGCTACGGGCTCGCAGTCGTTGCGTGAGACGCGGCTGCTCACGGAGCACGCCGCCAAGGCGGGGGCGGATGCGTTGCTGATTGTAACGCCCTACTACGTTCGCCCGCCGCAGCGCGGGCTCATTGCGTATTACCTGGAGCTCGCCTCGATTTCGAATCTGCCGTGGATGGTCTATCACATCCCCGGGAGAGCGGCCGTCAATGTCACCGTGGACACGCTGAAGACCCTGCGGGAGAAATCGCCGACGTTCGTCGGCATGAAGCACGCCGTGAACGACCTCGGGTTCGTCTCCGAGTGTGTGTCCACGCTGGGCAAGGGCTTCCGCATCTTCGTCGGTCTGGAGGAGCTCAGCTTCCCGATGATGGCAGTGGGCGCGTGCGGGCTCATGAATGCCGTGGGCAATCTGCAGCCACGCATTCTCGCGGAGCTCTGCGAGGCCGTCTGGCGCAACGACCTGCCGCGTGCACAAGCGCTTCACCATCAGCTCTTCGAGGTGAATCAGGCGGTGTTCTTCGACACCAACCCGATTCCCATCAAATACATGATGAAGCGGCTCGGCCTGCTGCCGGTGAACGAGCATCGCCTGCCCATGGCGCCCGCGACACCAGAGCTGGAGCGCCGGCTGGATGGCGTGCTCGAGCGGGCGCAGCTGCTGAAGGAGCGAGCCGCTTGAAGCTGCTGAACTTCCGCGTGGAGGGGCGCGAGTCCTTCGGCGCGCTCGGCGCCCGTGGAATCGTCGATCTGGGCGCACGGTTGCGGTCCGGCGTGTCGGACGTCATCACGTTCGTTCGCTCGGGCGAGCAGGCGCAGGCCCGCGCGCTTGCTGACAGCGACCATGCGGACTATTCACTGGACGATGTGCAGATCCTGACACCCGCCGGACGGGGCGTGCGCTACTTCTGCATCGGCGTGAACTACCCGGATCGCAACGAAGAGTACAAGGATGGCAGCGAGCGGCCGAAGTACCCGAGCATCTTCATGCGGTCTCACACCTCTTTCTCGGCTCACGGGGAGGCGATCCTCCGGCCGCGCGAGTCCCGGCAGCTCGACTATGAGGGCGAGCTCGTGCTGGTCATCGGGCAGGGCGGGCGCCGTATCTCCATGGATGCGGCCCGGTCTCATGTCTTCGGCTACACGTGCGCGAACGAAGGCTCGGTTCGGGATTGGCTGCGGCACTCCAAATTCAACGTGACGCAGGGAAAGAACTTCGACAGATCAGGGTCCATCGGTCCCCACGTGGTCACCGCGGACGAAGTGGGCGTAGCCCCGATGCGTATCCGGACGCGTGTGAACGGAGAGCTGCGAGGACGACACCACGGATCGCATGATCTTTCCGATCCCGTACCTCATCCACTACATCTCCACGTTCTGCACGCTCGAACCGGGCGACATCATTCTCACCGGCACGCCGAGCGGCGCGGGCGCCCGCCTGGATCCGCCACGCTACCTGTGCCCGGGCGATCAGGTCGAAATCGAGATCTCGCGTGTTGGACTGCTGCGCAACGAGGTGCGCGACGATGACATCGAGACGTAAGCGACGCGAGTCCGATGCGCCGGCTGCGCAAGCGCGGCGCCGCGCGGCCAGCCGGGCCGACGCGATGGCCCGTCGCGAGCTCCCCATGCGCGCGTTCAGCAGGTCGCTGCCGATGGAGCTGCTGCGCGCGCGGGAGGCCGTCATGCGACGGTTCCGGCCAGCGCTACGGAATCATGGCGTCACCGAACAGCAGTGGCGGATTCTTCGGGCGCTCGCGCACGCGGGGCCGCTTGAAGTGAGTGCGCTCGCGGAGGCCACCTGCCTGCTTGCACCGAGTCTCTCGCGAATTCTTCCGGACCTGGAGGCGCGCCAGCTCATCTCGCGCAGCCAGGTGGATGCGGATCTCCGGCGCAGTGTCATCCGCCTGGAGCGCAAGGGCCTGAGGCTCATCGCAACACACGCCCCCGAATCCGAAGCGATCTACGCGGAGATTACGCGCCGTTTTGGCGCTGAGCGGCTCGCGCAGCTTTTCGCGCTGTTGCGCGAGCTGGAAGAGGCACTCGAGCCCGAAAACGAGTCAGCGCGTGTGCGTTCACGGTGATGTCATGAGTCTGTATGCCGTTCAGAAGCTCATCTACAAGCTGAACCGCGACCCCGCGATACGGGCGCGCCACGAGCGCGATCTCGCGGGGCTGCTCGCGGAATACGACCTGACGGAGGAGGAGCGCAATGCCATTCTCGAGCCCGACATCGGACTGCTCTATGTCATGGGCGTGAACGGGCAGCTCCTCATGCACTACGCCGCATTGCGTGGCTTCGAGTGGAGCGCCTACATCGAAGCCATGAAAGAAGGGGAGCGCAAGTACGGGCCTGTTCGCACCGGCCTGTATACGCGCGCGGAGGGCCGCTCATGAGTCTCGTGTTCGCAGGCGTGTGCAGCCACGCACCGGGCATCACAGGCAGGAAGGATCGCGCCGATCCGGTCGTGCGCGACGCGTTTTATACGAGCTTCGACCGCATGCGGGCGGCGCTCGAGGCGCAGCGGCCCGATGCACTGGTCGTGATCGCCGCCGAGCACTTCGCGAATTTCTTCATGAACAACATGCCCTCGCTCTGCGTTGGCATGGGAGACGTTTACGAGGGCCCGATCGAGGACGAGGCGTGGCTCGGCATCCAGCGGCATCGCGTACCGGGTGCGCCCGAGCTGTCCCGGCGCCTCATCGAGCACATGATGCAGGACGTGGACCTCGCCTATGCGCAGGAATGGAAGTTCGACCACGGCATCATGGTGCCGCTGCATTTTCTGACCCCCCGCTACGATCTGCCGATCATCCCGGTGAACATCAACTGCCAGGGGCCGCCGCTCATCCCGCTGAAGCGCGCGTACGAGTTCGGCCGGGCACTGCGTCGCGCGTGCGATCGGGTGCCGGAGCGTATCGCGGTGGTGGGCACGGGGGGCATTTCCCATTGGCCGGCGACGCCAGACTCCGGAAAGATCAACGAGCAGTGGGACCGCGAGTTTCTGGATCGCTTCCTCCACAACAGGCGGGAGGAACTGCTCGCGTATCGGGACGATGAGACGTGGCGCGAGGCGGGGCAGGGCGGATTCGAGATCCGCACCTTCATCGCCGTGGCCGGCGCGACCGAGGGCAGCACGGGCGAGCTGTGGTTCTACGCGCCCATTCCCATCTTTGCGGTCGGTTGCACCGTGGCGGTGATGAACATCCGGGAACAGAACGCGTAGCGTGAAGCCGTTCGCCGTCCCTGGCGAACGGGTCCCTCAGCGCACGTTCTGGTGGACCTGTTTCAGAATCGATCAGGACGCCGCCGTGCGCCAGCCCTTCTGGTGGTATTCCTTCCGGGCCACCACGGAGTAGGGCGCGGGGCTCACGACAGCGCGCACCTCGAGCTGCTTGTGCCGCTCGACCGTCGCCTTGCGGCTTCCGCCATCGGGCTCGCCCCAGATCACCTTCACCTCCGTACCGATCTCGATATGCGGATCGACTGTGGCGAGTGACAGCGCCGTTCGCTCGTTCTCGCTGTAGCCGGTCCACATGGAGAAGCCGACGTGGGTGCCGTTCCGGTCCACGACGGAGTCGAAGTTGAAGTAGCCGTAGTTGGCGAGCGGCAGGTCGAAGTACTTGTAGCCGACCTCGCCGCGGTTGAGCATCGAGGTGAAGATCTTGGTGAGATCTTCCGTGTTCCAGGCGAGCGTCACCTTCTTCCGCTGCCGCTGAACATCCATCTTCTCGAGGGCCGAGCGGCCGATGAAGTCGTGGTCGTACTTGATGAAGCCGCCGTAGCCGAGCGCCCAGGGCGTGAGGTAGTAGTCCTCGATGTTGTTCGAGACGAAGCTGCCTGCGATCGCATTCTGGGCTTCAACGCTCGTCGCCGGCAGCCACTGCCGATACTTGCGGAGCGATTCACCCGTGTACACGGCCGGTAGCGGATCGGGAATCCAGCCCGATTCCAGCGTATTGGTCGGATAAGCCCGCCCACCGCACGGGCGAAGGCCGAACTCCTCGCCCGCCCGCACGATGGCCTCGCGCACTTTCGTGTACGAGCGATAGTCGCCCCAGATCTCCAGCCCCGGCACCCCGGACATGCCATGGCGCAACGTGCGCACGCGCTCGCCGGCGATGTTCATGTGCGCCATGTGGAAGAACTTCAGCTCTTCCACCGGCGCGCCATTGAGCTTGTTGATGATGGCCCAGGCATTCGGGCCCTGGATCTGGAAGCGCCAGTACTTGCGCACGACGGGCTGCCCCATCGGGTTCATGGGTGAGCGCCGATCGACCTCGATCTCGAGATTCGCGTAGCCGCCGGTCTCGCCGTGGTATCTCAGCCAGTTGCCGGCCGGGGCGCGGCCCACGAACAGGAACTCATCCTTGCTCTCGCGAAAGAGCACGCCGTCGCCGATCACGTACCCGTCCTCGTTCACGGGGACGTACTGCTTGGCCACGTTGACCTCGAAGTTCGCGACGCTGTTGATCGCGGTGTCGCGGATCAGCCTGATCGCATCCGGGCCGCGAATGATCACGTTGTCCATGTGATGGGACTGATCGAAGAGCACGGCCGTTTCCCGCCAGGCCTTCTGCTCGAGCCGCCAGCTCGAGTACTCGGACGAGACGACGGGCACGATATACGCGGGATTCTGGGCATTGCGCAGAATCTCGACGATGTTCCCGCCGGCATCGATCACATCCTGCAGGGATTTGGGTTTCGGACTGTTCACGGTTGACTGGCTCCTGAATGGGATGGCCCGCAAAGGATGCGTCTTGATAGCACTGCTTCAGGCGATGCGCTTTTCCGCAGACGAAGTCGCGCCTTGACGAAATCGGAACACCTTCACCGATACGCGTGGCTTAGCTTTATTTCGAAAGCTGATCACGCGATTGCATGCATTCTGAGACGGTAGGCGCACTGCTAGCATCGAGTGCGGTCTGGAGAACATTCATACACGCAGAAGGGGGAAAGATGATGGGCAGACGTGTGTCCCTTGGGGGCGCGGATTCGCGCCGCACCCTCATGAGCGTGAGTCTCTGCGCATTGAGTCTCACCGGTACGGCATCCATGACGGCGGAGGCACAGGATGCGGCATCGAGCGACACCGGCGTGCTGCAGGAAGTCACCGTTTCTGCGCGCTACACGCAGGAGAACCTGCAATCCACGCCACTTGCGATTACCGCCGTGTCAGGAGTGGAGCTCGAGAATCGCGCCATTCCAGACGTGGCCACACTCAGTGCAGCCGTTCCCAATCTATATAC
>Ga0182749_1001995_pt1 | contig 15367 bp, 11 predicted proteins | sample eDN3rd37CKraftMG_FD_128875 | JGI IMG/M metagenome (GOLD analysis project Ga0182749, IMG submission 128875) | Enriched Miracle-Growth compost microbial communities from Emeryville, California, USA - eDNA 3rd pass 37_C Kraft MG (version 2) (version 2) ...
CTCGCGGGCGCGCTGGGCCGCCGTCCATCCGGCATTCAGCCGATCGGCGGAGGTGATCGCAAGCAGCCCGACATCGCGACGATCCTCGCTCATCAGGCCGACCGCCTCGATGGCTTCGGGCGCGACTGCGCCTGTGTAGGCGACGATCACCTGCGCGTTGGGTCCGGGCCGGCGCATCCAGTAGGCGCCGTTGATGATGCTCTGCTCCAGTTGCGGCGACATCTCGCGCTTCGGCTGGTCGATCATGCGCGTGGACAGGCGCAGATAGGCCGAGCCTCCTGTGGCGTCGCGCAGCCACGTCAGATGATCGTCGACAGCCTCGCCGGAACGCTGCATGTACTCGAACGCCCAGCGCATGACCACCGACAGTTCGTCGACAAAGGCCGGTTCGAAGCTCGCAAGCCCATCCTGCGCCATGCCGATAAGAGGTGTCGCAATCGACTGGTGCGCTCCGCCTTCGGGCGCAAGCGTCACTCCCGATGGCGTTGCGACGATCATGAAACGGGCGTCCTGATAACAGGCATAGTTAAGCGCATCGAGACCGCGCTCGATGAAAGGATCGTAGAGCGTGCCGACCGGCAGGAGCCGCTCGTTGAAGATCGAATGCGACAGGCCGAGCGCCGACAGCATGATGAACAGGTTCATCTCGGCGATGCCGAGTTCCATATGCTGGCCCTTCGGTGAGAACGCCCAGTTGTAGGTGGACGGAATCCGTTCGGCCTTGAACAGGTCGGCCACGGTCTCCCTGGAGAACAGGCCGCGCCGGTTGACCCAGGCGCCGAGATTGGTCGAGACGGTGACGTCGGGCGAGGTGGTGACGATGCGGTCGGCGAGCGGGGTGTCCGACTTGGCGATCTCGTGCATCAGCAGGCCGAAACCCTGCTGCGTGGACATCGACGGTTGCGCACCGAACTCCAGCCGCTCGGGCACGGGAACCGCCTCGGCGACGAAGCGGCGACGGCCACGCCGCGTGAACGGCACTTGCTTCAGAAACGCCCTCGCCTCGCCTTCGGTGACGCTCAATCCCTCGAACGGCTCCCATTCGCGGCCGGGGCTGACATTCATTGACCGGCGCAACACATCGATCTGGGTCGATGTCATCAGGCCGGCATGATTGTCCTTGTGGCCGGCAAGCGGCAGGCCGAATCCCTTGATTGTATAGGCGATGAAGCACGCCGGGCGATCATGCGTGCGCGCTTCCTCGAAGGCCTCGATCAGTGACGGCAGGTCATGGCCGCCGAGGTTGCCCATCAGTTCGGCAAGTTCCTCGTCGCTGCGCTTTTCGATCAGCCGCGACACCGCCCCCTGATCGCCCAGGTCGTCCATCAGCCTCTTGCGCCAGGCAGCGCCGCCCTGGAAGGTCAACGCCGAATAAAGCTGGTTCGAGCAGGCATCGATCCAATCGCGCAATTTCTCGCCCCCCGCTTCGGCGAATGCAGCCTGCTGAAGCTTGCCGTGCTTCAGCACGATGACGTCCCAGCCGAAATTCCGGAAGATCGTCTCGAACCGCGCCCACAAGCCCTCGCGCACCACGGCGTCCAGGCTTTGGCGGTTGTAGTCGACCACCCACCAGGTGTTGCGCAGGCCGTGCTTCCAGCCTTCCAGCAACGCTTCGAAGATATTGCCTTCGTCCATCTCGGCATCGCCAATCAGCGCAACCATCTTGCCTTCGGGCAAATCCGGCGTCCAACCCTTGGCCCGCACGTAATCCTGTACCAGCGAGGAAAACAGTGTCTGAGCGACGCCGAGACCGACCGAGCCGGTCGAGAAATCGACGTCGTCGGTATCCTTGGTGCGCGACGGGTAGGATTGCACGCCTTTGTAGCCGCGGAAGTTCTCCATCTTCTCGCGCGTCTGGTTGCCGAGCAGGTATTGGATGGCGTGGAAGATCGGGCTTGCATGAGGCTTCACCGCAACGCGGTCTTCAGGCCGCAGCGCGTGGAAATAGAGCGCAGTCATGATGGTGGCCAACGAGGCGGATGACGCCTGATGCCCGCCGACCTTCAGGCCGTCGCCATTGTCGCGGATATGGTTGGCATTGTGGATCATCCATGTGGCAAGCCACAGCACCTTGCGCTCCAGCTCGCCCAGAATTTTCAGATCGGTCATCATCACCCCCTGCGTATCGGGAGAGTATAGAGCGCAACGAAAGGCGACAGCGACCATTCTTGCATTCTTCAGGCGCTCATATTAGCTGTCGATGCCAAGGATTGATATGATTGTGGTGGACCATGCCAAAATCGGAAATCGATGCAATCGACCGGAAAATTCTGAGCATCCTGCAGGCGAACGGCAAGATTTCCATTGGGGAACTGGCCGAGAAGGTCGGTCTGTCGCCTTCCCCCTGCGCCCGTCGCGTACGGCTCCTGGAAAAGGCGGGCACCATCAAAGGATACGCGGCGATCATCGACCAGAAGCGGGTCGGACTGCCGATCAGTGCTTTTGCTTCAATCAAGCTTGAGCGCCAGCGCGAGGAGGATCTCGACCGTTTCGGGGAAGCCGTCTCCCGCTGGCCGGAAGTGCTTGATTGCTACCTGATGACGGGACAGCGAGACTATCTGATGCGCATCGTCGCCGCCGACCTCGAATCCTACGAGCACTTCATCAAAAGCAAGCTGACGCGCCTGGACAATATCGCTTCCATCGAGACGAGCTTTGCGCTGGGGCAAGTGAAGAGGTCAGCGGTTCTTCCGTTGATCTGACAAAAATCGAACGCAATTCGATCTTGATGCCGAAGCGTGGGGCGACGACAGGCTGGACGACGCGATCTCCTGGCTTATGCGCGATACGCTGGCGCCCGTTCGGGATTGACTGGCTCGCCGCCATAGCGGCTGTCGATGGAATGGCCGGCCCGTTCGCCGGGATGTCGATAGTCTTGCCGTCGGCATGCTGGGGAAAACCTTCCGGCAACGGACGCCGGCCGCGCCACGTACAAGACAACGTGACGTTGCCGTATCTGGACTTTTGACTCTCCCCCGATATTTCATCCCATCTGCGCGCAAGACGAAGCCGTTGCTTGCGCGCGAAATGGACAGGCATATCAAAGTCTTCCCGCACCCCAGCGTGCGGCGGGCAGGTGGCGTCGGTTACGGAGCGGATGTTCATGTTCGACGACGCGATCGATCAGGAAAGCAGCGAAAAGCCGATAGCGGAGCAGGGCAGCCCGCAGCAAAGGTCCGAGGAACAGGCGGTGCAGGATGCCGCCACCGGCGACGATGCGGAAGGCGTTGCCCGCCGCAGGCGCCGCCGCCCATGGGTCACGCTGATCGGCCTGGTCATCCTTGCCCTGCTGATCGCGGGGGGCGTCTACTACTGGCTGCTGACCCGCAACGTGGAAAGCACCGACGACGCCTATACCGATGGGCGCGCGGTCATCGTCGCGCCCCAGGTGCCGGGCGTGGTCATGTCGCTCGACATCGCCGACAATCAGTTCGTGCATGAGGGCGATCCGCTCATCCATATCGATTCCCGCCAATACGAGAACGACCGGCAATTGGCAGAGGGCGCGCTTGCGACCGCCAAGAGCCAGCTCGACGGGCAGAAGCTGGGGGCCGAGATCGCCCGCAAGAACTTTCCCGCCCTGCTCGACCAGGCCAAGGCGCAACTGGCAAGCGCCGACGCCCAGCTCGCCAAGGCGCAGGCCGACTACAACCGCCAGACGAGCCTGAGCAGGCAGGCAACGTCGCAGCAGGATGTGGATGCCGCGCGCGCCGCGCTGCAGCAGGCCCATGCGCAGGTCGCGCTGGCCAATGCACAGGTCGTGCAGAACTCTCCGGTGCCGCAGCGCATCGGCGAGACGGATGCGCAGGTGGGCCAGCTTTCCGGACAGGTCGAGCAGGCGCAGGCCCGCCTCGCCCAGGCAGAGCTCAACCTGTCATGGACCGTCGTGAAGGCGCCGCAGAGCGGCTGGATCACCAAGCGCAACGTGGAGAAGGGAAACTACGTCACCGCTGGCCAGCAAATCCTTGCCATCGTCACGCCCGAGGTCTGGGTCACCGCCAATTTCAAGGAGACCCAGCTCGCCGACATGCGGCCGGGGCAGAAGGTGCGCATCAGCGTGGATGCCTATCCCGATCTGGACCTGCGCGGCCATGTCGACAGCATCCAGCTTGGTTCCGGCTCCAAGTTCACGGCCTTTCCGCCCGAGAACGCGACCGGGAACTTCGTCAAGGTCGTCCAGCGCGTTCCAGTCAAGATCGTGATCGACAGCGGGCTCGATCCCAAGGTGCCGCTGCCGCTCGGCATTTCGGTCGAGCCGACGGTGACGGTGCGATGAGCAGCGTCGACGCCGCCATCCCCGCGGTCGGCGCCGCCTGGAGGCCAAGCGCCAATCCCTGGCTCATTGCCGTGGTGGTCACGCTCGCGGCCTTCATGGAAGTCCTGGACACGACCATCGTCAACGTGGCCCTGCCGCACATTGCCGGAAGCCTGTCGTCCAGCAGCGACGAGGCGACGTGGGCGCTCACCTCCTATCTCGTCGCCAACGGTATCGTGCTCACCGTTTCCGGCTGGCTCAGCGATCTTTTCGGCCGCAAGCGCTATTTCCTCATCTGCATCGGCATGTTCACCGTCACGTCCTTCCTGTGCGGCATCGCGGCCAGCCTGCCGCAGCTCATCCTGTTCCGGCTGGCGCAGGGCTTCTTCGGCGGCGGCCTCCAGCCGACGCAGCAGTCGATCATCCTGGATGTCTTCCCGCCGGAAAAGCGCGGCGCGGCCTTTGGCGTCACCGCGATCGCCATCGTCGTGGCGCCGGTGCTCGGGCCCACGCTCGGCGGCTACATCACCGACCAGATGTCGTGGCGCTGGGTTTTCTTCCTCAACATTCCGGTGGGGCTGGTCGCCGTCTTCCTGATATCGGTGCTGCTCGACGATCCGCCCTGGATAACGTCCAGGAAGGCCAGCGGCGTCGACCGTATCGGCCTTGCGCTCATCATCGTCGGGCTGGGCTGCCTGCAGATCATGATGGATCGCGGCGAAGACGCGGGCTGGTTCGATTCAGATTTCATCCGGATCATGGCGCTGCTGGCCTTCATCGGAATTCTGGGAGCCATCGGCTGGCTGCTCGTCGCCCCGCATCCGGTGGTCCGCCTTTCGGTCTTCAAGGATCGCAATTTCTCCGCCGGCTGCCTGATGATGGGAGCGATGGGCGGTATCCTCTATGCCAGCGCCGTTCTCATCCCGCAGTTCGCGCAACTGTCCCTTGCCTATACCGCGACATGGGCCGGGCTGATCCTGTCGCCGGGGGGCGTGGCGGTGATCCTGCTCATTCCGGTCGTCAACAGACTCATGAAAACGATGCAGACACGTTACGTCATCGCGCTCGGCTTCACCGTCATGGCGTTTGCTTTGTTGTATTCCAGCGGTCTTGCACCCGGCATCGACTTCCGCACGCTGGTCATCATGCGCGTGTTCCAGACGTCGGGTCTGGCGTTCCTGTTCGTTCCGATCAGCACGGTGACCTATCAAACGCTGCCGCGCGATCTTCGCGGCGACGGAGCAGCGCTGTTTTCGATGTTCCGCAACGTCTTCGGCTCGGTCGGCATTTCGCTCGCGACCGCCCAGATCACGCGGCACGCGCAAATCCACCAGACTTATCTCGCCCGCTGGGCCAGCCCCTTCCACCAGCCGTTTCAGGAGCTGATCGCCGAATATCGGCGTTCGCTCGAGGCGATGGGGCATGCCGGCGCCGCCGCGCAGGACCTGGCGGTCGGCCAGGTGTTCCAACAATTCCGTGCACAAGCGATGATAATGGCCTATTCTGACGTCTTCTATTATTGCGCGCTCGTAGCGTTCCTGGTGATTCCATTCTGTTTTCTTCTGTCGCCGGGCAAGGCAGCAGGTTCCGGCGCGACGCATTGACCGGAGGGGACGTGCATGTGGCGGACGACTGCCGCGCTGGCCGCGACCTTAGCGCTTGCCGGTTGCATGGTCGGGCCGGACTTCGTGCCGCCGGACCCGCAATTGCCCGAGATTTCCTTCGCGGAAGGAGAAAGGCACATGCCATCTCCGACCGATCCGCAATGGTGGTCGGTCTTTCGCGACCCGGTCCTCACCGGCCTTGCGAGCCGGGTGGCGGCGTCCAACCTCGATGTGCAGACGGCCACGGTGCGGCTGGCTGAAAGCCGGTTCCAGCGCGGCGTGGCGGCCGCGGCGCAGTTTCCGTCGATGAATGCCGACGCCAAGTACGACCGCGAGCTCTACAGCAAGAACGGCATAGCGAGCCTGCTGGGCGGCCTTCTCACGCCCGCCCAGCAGAGCAGCTTCAAGATCGCGCCGATCAACGAGTACAATGTCGGGCTGGACGCATCGTGGGAGCTCGATCTGTGGGGCCGGGTGCGCCGCCAGGTCGAGGCGGCCGACGCCCAGGTCGCCCAGGCGGCCGACCAGCGCCGCGCCGCACTGGTTTCCAGCCTTGCCGAACTGGCGCGCGACTATATCCAGCTGCGCGGCGTGCAGACGCAGATCCGCATCGCCAACGACAATCTGAAGATCGACCGCGATGTCCTGGAACTCGTCCGCGAGCGCCAGCAGAAGGGCGTCCAGAACGGGCTGGATGTCGAGAGCGCGGCGGCCCAGGTCGAGAGCATCCGTGCCCAGATTCCGGCGCTGCGGCAGCAGGAAGTCGAGTATGTCAACGCGCTCAGCCTGCTTCTGGGCGAACAACCCGGCGCGCTGAAGGCCGAACTTGCCCGGGCGAAGGCGGTGCCGTCCGCCCCGCCGCGCGTTCCCGTCGGCATACCTTCCGAACTGGCCCGGCGGCGGCCCGACATCCGCGCCGCGGAGGCCCAGCTCCACGCCGCCACCGCCGGGATCGGCGTTGCCGTCGGGGACTTCTATCCGAGCGTCCAGCTCAACGGAACGGTCGGCTTCGATTTCCTCGAACTGAAGGATCTCTGGAAGGCCAGTTCGCTGCAATACACGGTCGGCCCCACGGTGACGCTGCCGATCTTTGCCGGCGGCCGGCTGAAGAGCACGCTGGAACTGCGCAAGGCGCAGCAGATCGAGGCGGCCATCACCTACCGCAAGACCGTGCTTCAGGCCTGGCACGAGGTGGTCAACGCCATGGTCGCCTATCGGCTGGAGCGGCAGCGGCGGGGCCGGCTGCAGGCGCAGGTGGAGCATGCCCGCCAGGCCCTTTCCCTGGCGCGCGACCGCTACAGGGACGGCGTGGCCGATTTCCTGACAGTGCTCGACGCGGAGCGGACGCTGCTCGAAGCCTCCCAGCAGCAGGCCACCAGCACGACCAACGTCTCGCTCGATCTGGTGCAGCTGTTCAAGGCGCTAGGCGGCGGCTGGGAAACCACCTTTCCCGACCGCCCTGCCGGAGGCAAGCTGGTGGCGGGTGCGCTGGATGCGTCGCAGGCTGTCCAATAGGGTCTGACGGTGTTGCGGCGTGGCTCGCCAATCTTGCACCATCACGCCGGCGCACTGATGCCGGCGTCAGCGGCCAGCCGGAATATCCTCTGAGCTTTGTGCGGGTTCTGCGCATCGGGATGGCCTGACGCGGCCAGGACGGCACCTGGTGCCCTCGGCACGGCGGCGACGGCAAGCGCGCCATGGTGTTCCCGCAGGACGCCAACACGAAAATCCGGCCGGCGCGCGCAAGCCGGTAGCCGCGCCGCACATCCGATCGGAAACGGCCTTTGCGGCAAAAATGGGCGGCGTCATCCTTCAAAAGACGAGCGCCCGGTGGGGTAGCTCTTGAACTTCTTCCTCGCCGACCGGTCGCCTTCGGAGACAGGAAGGCCTTTTCCAAAGTCGCATCAGACTCGCCACACGTCCGCCAGATCCGTGACCACATCGAGCAGAACCTGGGCGCCGGCCGCGACATGGGCCGGTTCAGTCCATTCGTTCTCGTCGTGGCTGATGCCGTCCCTGCAGGGGATGAAGATCATGGCGCTGGGGCAGAGCCGGGCCATCTGACGCGCGTCGTGCCCGGCGAAGGAGATCATCGCCATGGCGGAGAGCCTGCGGCGTTCGGCAGCCGCGCCGATTGCTCGCTGAAGTGCGGGATCGAATCCGTTCGAAGGCGCCGAAACGAGTTCCGTCGCGGAAACGATACAAGGGGGCGCGTGTTGTCCACACAGCTGCCTCAGCCTTTCGCCGCAGCCCTCCAGGACGCCGTTGTCCGGGTGGCGGAGATCGACGCGAAACACCACCTTCTCGGGGACCACGGAAGGGGCGTTGGGATAGGCATCCAGCCGGCCGATGGTGAACTTGACTGCCGCGTCGCGGCCCCCGACCTCCCGCTCGAGTGCTGCGGCAATGCGGGCAAACGCCAGCAACGCGTCGCGCCGGTCCGCCATCGGCAGCGTGCCGGCGTGGCCTTTCGCGCCCAGGATCTCGATCTCAAATGTCTTCTTGCCCTGGATTCCGGTCACGACGCCAATCATCTTGCCGGCACGCTCCAAAACCGCATCCTGCTCGATATGAGGCTCGATATAGGCCGCCACCTCGAAGCCGAGCGGCCGCCGGCCAATCTCCGGAAAGGCCGCATGAATGCGGTCGATCTCTCGTCCGGCGCTCACTCCGTCCCGATCGGATACCGCCCGTATGACCTCCAGCGGGCGAACGCCGGCGAACGCCTCCGATCCCATCATCCCCGGCGCGAAACGCGACCCCTCCTCGTTCGTCCAGGACACCACGACGATGTCGCGACGGGGCACGATGCCCTTCTCGGAGATTGCCGTGGCAACCTCCAGTGCCGCCATGACGCCGAACGCCCCGTCGAATCTCCCGCCGGTGGGCTGGGTGTCGAGATGGCTGCCGATCAGGACGGGCGGGAGATGTCCTTCCCGTCCCGGCAGGGTAAGGAAGAGGTTCGCTGCGGGGTCGGTCGACGGCAGAAGCCCCGCCTGGCGCCCCCATGCGGTCACGAGCCGCCAGGCGGCATGCTCTCCATCGGTCAGCGCCTGGCGGTCCACGCCGCCATTGCCGTTGGCCCCGATCTCGGCGAGTTGCATCAGCCGCTGCCAAAGCCGGTCTGCATCGATCCGTAGGTCGCCCGTCGCCGACATCGCCCTTGCCCTGCTATTTCGTGCGCATGATCTGGCCGGGCAGAGCGCGCGGATCGCGCGGCGCCCACCGGCCCGCCTCGACCTGCGCGAGAAATTCAGCCAGAAGCGCGTTGAACCACGCGGGCTCTTCCAGGTTGAGGGTGTGTCCTGTCTTCGGCAGCACGGCAAGGCCGCATGCGGGAATGACCTTCTTCAGGAATATCCCGGGCTGGAGGCAGTGATCGTCCTCGTCGCCGACGATGACGAGTGTGGGAACCTGCATGGCCCTCAGGCCCTGCTCCAGATCGTAGAAGGAAGGCCGGCGCGCCTGGACGCCGCGCATGGTCAGCGCCGCACCGGTGTCGGAGTGGGTGGCCAGGCGATCGGCAAATTCCTGCCAGCCGCGCGGGTCCTTGTTCTGGAACTGGACCCGGCTTGCTCCCAATGCATAGATCTTGGAGAATTCCCTTGCGCCCTGTTTCTCGAAATTGTCGGCCACTTCGAGCGAGACATTGCGGAAATAAGCCTCGAACTCCTTCTCGCAGCCATAGCCGGCGCCCGCGACCGTCAGGGACAATGCACGTTCCGGCGCGTTCAGGCCGAGATGCACCGTGGTGAAGCCCCCCATGGAAAGCCCAACGACATGGGCCTTTTCGATGCCCAGCGCATCGAGCACGGCAAGTGCGTCGTCTACCGCGATGGACTGTGAGTAGTTTTCGATCGAACCGGGAATGCCGGAAGGCGCGTAGCCGCGTGCCGCGTAGGTCACGCAGCGATGACGCCGGGCGAAGAATCGCATCTGCGGTTCCCAGCTTTCGTGGTTTCCGCCGAACTCGTGGATGAACAGGATCGGCGTGCCCTGGCCGGCCTCTTCCACATGCAGGCCGACACCGTCCTTGGTCGTGACGCGCATTTTCACACCTCTCAGAACTGGGCTTCGACGAAATTACGCGTCCTCGCCGCTTCGACGAGCCCCGGCAGGCGTTCGCACAGCCGGTCCACCCATTCGGTCGGGACCGTGGTGCTCACCTTGATGAACCTGTCGCCGAAGCGCTCGGTGTGGTAGGTGCCCTGCCGGATCATGATGCCGGCCTCCTTGCAGCATGCCACCAGAGCTTCGGGCCGCACGCCGGCATCGAGCGTTTCGATGACCAGGAAATTGCCGTTCGAGGGATAGAGCGGCACTTTGAAGCCGAGCTTTTCGGAAGCCTCCTTCAGCCTGGCCTGGTTCTGCCTATTAATGCGCAACACCTCTCCCATCCACTCCTGCTTGACACCGAGGCCGGCAAGCGCCGCGCGCTGCGCAACGACGCTGGCGCCGAGCACGCCGGTGGCGTAGCCGGCAATCTCCTCGGCGATTTCGGCGCTGGCGACGAAGGCGCCGATGCGCAGGCCGGCAAGGCCCAGCCACTTGGAGAAGGACAGGGAAACGACGGTGTTCTCGGTCGAAACCTTGAGGGCCGGATGGTGCGCGGCGGCGAAATCACGATAGGTGCAATCGTGCACGAGAAGGGCATCGTTCTTCCTCGCGATCTGCGAGAATGCTTCGATCTCACCCCGGTTGTAGCTGATGCCGAGGGGATTGTTGGGGTCGACTATGTAGATGACCGCCGTCCGCTCATCCACTGCCCGATCCAGCGCCTCCGGCGTCAGCTTGTAGTCGGTGCCGGCATCGTAGATCGGAATCTCCACGACTTCGGCGCCCTGCTGGCGGGCGAAAAGGCCCGGCCACTTCCAGGTGGGATCCGTCGTCACGAGCGTGGTGCCGGGGCGGCAGCGCGCGCGGCAGATCATGGCCAATGCATTGACGCCGCCTTCCGTAATGATGGCTTCCACGCCGCCGATTCCAAGATCCGCAACCACAGCCTTGCGCAGAGCCTCGAAGCCGAGCGGCGGTGCGTAGGCATTGAACTCGCCGGCCTTGATCGAGGCGATCATGGCTTGCTCGACCACCGGATGGGCGGGAATGTGGTTGGTGTTCTGCCCCATCCACAAAAGCCCTTCGGTGGAACAGAGCTGGTCGAAATATTGATTACGGGTGAGAAAGTCCGCCATGATTTGTTGCTCCCAAAACCGGAATGACGGCTGCCTGCGGCAGCTTTTGCAGGGTCTCAGATGACCGAGCCGCGGGCGGCAATGCCGCCGTCGATGGTAACGATGGTGCCGGTGATGTAGCCGGCGCGGGGCGATGCGAGGAAAGCGCAGAGGTTCGCGACCTCTTCGGCCGTTGCGGGGCGCTTGCCCGGATATTTGTCAAACAGCTCTTCCCACCGCCCTTCGTCGCCGAGCATGTCGATGGCCTTGCGCTTCATGATCTTCAGCATGCGATCGGTGGCCACCGGACCGGGATTGACGCCAACGACCCGCACGCCGTCGTCGAGGCTGGCTCCACCGAGCGCCTTGGTGAATGCCATCAGCGCGGCATTGCCGGTGCTGCCGGCGATGTAGCTGGCGTCCCAGTTCTCACCGGAATTGCCGATGACGTTGACGATCACGCCGTCTCGCCCCTTCATCCTGCGGTAGTACGCGCGCGCGAGCGTAATGTAGCCGAACACCTTGAGGTCGAAGCCGGCCCGCCATGCGGCATCGTCCACCACTTCCAGCGAACCGGCAGGAACATCGCCGGCATTGTTGACGAGGACGTCGACATCGCCGACATCCTGCGCCAGCTTTTCCATGGCCTCGGTCCTGGAAAGATCGAGCGCATGCACGGTGACCCTGACCTTGTACTGCGCTTCAAGCTCGTCCTTGGCCGCGTTCATGGCCGCGCCGTTGCGGGCGGCCAGATGCAGATGGCAACCCTCCTGCGCCAACACGCTCGCAAGTGCCAGGCCGATGCCCTTCGACGCGCCGGTTATGAGGGCCGTCTTGCCATCGAGATCGAGTTTCATAAAATGTGCCTCCTGTCTTTCAAAATCAAGAATTCGTTTTCTTTTCAGATGGTTGCCTTGACGAAGGTCATAATTTTCATAGCGCAAGGCAATCCTGCGTCGCGGAGCGACATGCCTCGCGACCCTCACGTTCGACGATGTTGAGAACCTTGTGCCTGTCCGCTGCGCCCCTCTTCGGTAAGGCGGCACCGGAAGGTCAGGTTCGCGCCCGCACCACTTCCACACGGGGTGTCGGTTGCATAAAAGCCTCGATCATCCTTCTTCCAATTCCGACATCAGCCCGAGCGCGGCATCCGCCACGGCGAGCGGCACGGGCCGCAATGGCATATGCGGCCTGTTGTAGCCGGTATCGGAAACAGGCTGCCCGAGCCGGCGCGCCAGCATTTCCGACAACGCCGTGCCGCAGATGCGGCCCTGGCAAGGTCCCATTCCCGCCCGCGTCCACATCTTCACGCCAAAGGCATCCGCAGCGCCGTCGGAGATTGCGGCAGAGATGTCCGAAACCTTCACATCCTCGCAACGGCATATCGTCTCGTCCTCGCCCAATTGCTCGATGAGATGGCCGGGGAAGGGAAACAGTCGGGCCAGACCGGCCGCGAAATTCCTCGCGCCCCGCAATTGTCCGCGCAGAGACGCGACCTCGCCCTGCACGCCTCGACGACCGGTGAAGGCGGCCGCGTGGAGGCCTGCGAGCCGGCCGCTGAGCCGCGCGGGCACCGCCCCTCCTATTCCGGTCGCCTCGCCCGCGGCGAACAGGCCGGGCACCGTGGTCGCCTGGGCCTCGTCCACGCTGCACACCCAGCCGCCAAGGGCGTCGTCGAAATGGTGGGCGGCATGGAGCAGGCTCGTCACGTCGATGACGGGCCGGAACCCGTAGCCGACACACAGCACATCTATGTTTTCCACCGTGAAGCTGTCGTGCATTCGCGGCCTGCCGGACGCGTCGAGCGGCGCGATGCGCACCGCCTCCAGCCGCCCGTCGCCGAGAGCCTCCACCACCTGATGGCCGGGCAGGACGCGCGCACCGGAGCGCCGCAAGCCGCGCATGAGCTTCGCGGCTTCGGCAAGCCTGCCAGGGTTCCTTGCCAGCAGCGACAGGGCGGAAAGGCGCGGGCGCTGCATCTCGACATAGAAATCCAGCTTCAGGCCGGCGGTGCCGAACGTGTTGGCCACGGCAAGCAGGAACGGACCGCTCCCGGCCAGAACGACATTTCTCCCCGGCGCAGCATTGCTGGCCTTGATCAGTCTTTGCGCGCCGCCTGCCGTCATGACCCCCGGCAGCGTCCAGCCCTTGAAGGGCACCGCGCGCTCCATCGCCCCGCTCGCCACCACCATGGCGTCGGACCTGATCGCGACGGGGCTTCCCGCCTGATTGGCGAAAGTGGCAAAGCCGGGCTCGGCCCAGAAAACCTCGGTCCGCTCGAGAAAGCGAACGCCGAGTTCCCGGCAGCGCCGTTCGGCAGCCCTGCCCTCCACAACCTGCGAGGTGGCGCCGAACGCGCCGGAAGCCGATGGCGGCTGCATATGATACTGGCCGCCGGGGCTTGCGAAGAGATCGACGCAGACGACCTCCGCCCCGCTTTCGCGTGCCGCCGCCGCCGCCGCCATTCCCGCAGGACCGGCCCCAAGGACGAGCACATCGCAGTGCAAGGCGACAGCCGTCATGGCTGCACCTCCACCGACATGCCTTCCCGGACCGGAGTGATGCAGGCGCGCACCGGCTGGCCGTCGACGCTGACCAGGCACTCGAAGCAGACTCCCATGCCGCAGAAAAGCCCGCGGGGCTCCTTCAGCCTGGGGCTTTGCCGGAAGCTCCTGCGGGCAGCATGGACCAGGCTCGCCACGGAAGCGCCGGGCTCCGCAGCAAAAGCCTCGCCGTTGATCCGAACGGTTACCCGCGCATTCATGGCCGCAGCTCCGCAAAACGCGCCGGGTCGTAGAGCCCGGCAAAGGGACCGGGATCCAGCCCCCTTACCATGCGACTGATCAGGCCGGCCATGAACGGGGCGCGGCAGAAGCCTGTCCCGTTGTCACCAGCCGCGATCATGAGACCCGGCCGAACCAGGTTTCCGGTCAGGAAGCGGTCGTCCGGGCTGACCGCTTCGAAGCGGACCCAGGAGCGCAGGAGAAGGATGTCGACCAGGCTCGGGAACAGCGTGCACAGCATGCGGATGGAATCGCGCACGAAGCGCGACGGCACTTCGTTGATGCGGTCTTCGCTGTCGGGACGCGTCGCTTCGGGCGCGACAACCGTATTGAACAGAATCTGGCCGCTCTTGGCCTGCTGGATCTGCGTATAGCCGCTTTCGACGCCACCCATGGATTCGCAAGCGCCGATGACGGCGCGCAGCGTCGGCGGCCGGCGCACGGAAGCCAGGCACTGCGCCTGACGCGGCCTGACCGGAATTGCGACGCCGGCATCCGCCGCCAGCCGGGCGGTCCAGGGACCGGCGGCAAGCACGACGCGGGGGGCCGAGATGTCTCCGCTGGCCGTTCGTACCCCGGTTATCGTATCGCCATCCTCCAGAATCCCGAGGACCGGCACGGAATGGAATGCCGAGAGGCCGTGTCTTCTGCCGTCGGCCAGGAGCGCGCGCACCGCCAGGAACGGATTGACCGTCGCGTCCCCCGGCGACCAGCTCGCGGCGACGATGGGGCCGGTCAGCAGAGGCTCGATCTTGCGCACGGCCTCCGGCTCGAGCAATTCCGGCGGCAGCCCGAAAGCCCTTTCGCTTGCGATCCAGCGTTGGGCCACGGCGATGTCGGCTTCGCGCATGATGAAGCGCAACTGGCCGCAATGATGGTATTCGAAGGGATCGCCGAGCGTATCGGAAAGTTCCTTCCACATCCGGCAGGCCTCGACCAGGACCCCTAGTTCGTCGAGATTATGCATGTGGGTGCCGAGGCAGGCGAGGCTCGCACCGCTGACGGCGCCGCCGAAAGCGCCCCTTTCGAGCAGGACCGTCCTCAGACCGTCCCGGGCCAGCTGGCGCGCCACGGCGGTGCCGACGATCCCGCCGCCAACGACCACCACGTCGGCGGTTTCCGGAAGAACCGCATTCACTCCTTGATCCTCGCGCGAAAGCTTTCGGGCGCCGCCTGCCAGAAGCCGGCATCGAGGACGGCGGAGGCATCCACGGTCCTGCCTTCCACCTCGGCGATCGCGCGGGCGGCCTGATCGACGTGAACGGGGTCCGGAAAACCGAGGCCATCGGTGAGGGCGGCGCCGGTCAGGGATAGCGCGCGGATGTCGGCCAGCTGGCGGCGATGCTCCGCTTCGCTGACGTCGGGACGAGCCTCCAGGCATGCGGCGATCGCGCGCTCCGGTTCGCGAAAGGCGATCGTCCAGCCTTCCAGGACCGCGTCTACCACTGCCTGGACCGCTTGCCTGTCGGTCTCGGCAAACCGGGCGGACACGACGAGGCCGTCCTTGAGCACGGAACAGCCCATGTCCTTCGCCGAGAACGTTTTCACCGCGCC
>Ga0182749_1001996_pt1 | contig 15365 bp, 13 predicted proteins | sample eDN3rd37CKraftMG_FD_128875 | JGI IMG/M metagenome (GOLD analysis project Ga0182749, IMG submission 128875) | Enriched Miracle-Growth compost microbial communities from Emeryville, California, USA - eDNA 3rd pass 37_C Kraft MG (version 2) (version 2) ...
GCGCCCTGGATCGTCGGCAGCGCCGTCATCGCCGCGTCGAGCCGGGTGCCGTCGCCGAGCTTCAGGTCATCCAGCGCCGGGACGTCGGTGTCGTAGGACTGGATCCTGGCGTCCTTGATCACGAATTTGAACGGCGGCGCGCCGGCGGCGTCGATCACCAGGTCGCCGCGCAGATAGCTCTCATAGGTCGTGGCGGCGCCAACGCCGATCTTCTTGCCCGAGGCGTCGGCCGGGGTCTTGATCGTGGTGTTGGCCGAATTCACCGCCAGGGCCGCCGGGGTGTAGTAGTAGATCGCCGGGAAATCCAGCACCTCGGCCCGCGCTTTGGTCGGCGTCATCGATCCGACCGAGACGTCCCAGCGCCCGGCCCATTTGCCGGACACGATGGTCTCCCAGCCCGGAGTGACGAATTCGATCGACACGCCGAGCCGCTTGGCGATCTCGGTGCCGACATCGATGTCGAAGCCTTCGAACTTGTTGTCCTTGTTCAGCGAGGATTGCGGCGGATACTCCGGATCCGTCGACATCACCATCTTCTTGTTGTGGATGATCCGGTCCAGCACGGCGCCGGCGAAAGCCGGGCCCGAGGACAGGACGCCCATGGCGGTGACGGCCAGGACGATGCTGCGCAAACGCATGATGCTCTCCCTGTTTCGGTCCGACGGCGCCCCTTCCGTCCGCTCGTCGCCCGGAAGCCTAACTCCGCGCAGCGGCAGCGGACAAGGAGGCGGCGCCGTCCCCCTCCAGGATCAGCGGGCGTCGAGCGGCACCGCCGCGGCCGCGACGACCCGTCCCGGCGCCGCGGCGGAGACCGCCCGACGATGCGTGCTCAGCCGCGCCTCGAGCCAGGCGAAGCCGCGGACGATGATCCAGGTCAGCACCAGATACATCAGCGCCGCGGTGATCAGCGGTTCATAGGTGCGGAAGGTCTGCGCCCGGATGATGTTGGCCTCGCCCATCAGGTCGCGCACGGTGATGGTGAAGACGATGGCGCTGGCCTTGAGCAGCAGCACCGTCTCGTTGGCGAAGACCGGCAGGCTCTGGCGCAGCGCGATCGGCAGCACGATCCGGCGCATCAGCAGGGCGGGCCGCATCCCGACCGAGCGCGCGGCCTCGACCTCGCCGCGCGGCACCGCCTGGATGGCGCCGCGCAGCACCTCGCCGGAATAGGCGGCGGTGCTGATGCTGAGCGAGATCACCGCGCACCACATCGGCTCGCGCAGGATCGGCCACAACGCGCTGTGCCGCACCGCCGGGAACTGGGCCAGGCCGTAGTAGATCATGAACATCTGCACGATCAGCGGCGTGCCGCGGATGAACAGGATGAAGACGAAGGCCGGGGCCTTCAGCCACCAGCGCCGGGAGACCCGGGCCAGGGCCACCGGCACCGCCATGGCATTGCCCCAGACCATCGACGCCGTCACCAGGCCGATGGTGACGACGACGCCGTCCAGGAGATTGCCGAGGATGCGCTGGATGAACTCCAGATCCATGGCTCAGCCTCTCACGACCGCCGGAAGCCGCGGCCATAGGCGCGCTCGGCCAGCTGGAACAGCCCGACCGAGGCGATGGTCAGCCCGAGGAAGATCAGCGCGACCACGGCGTAGAAGGTGAAGGGCATGCGCGTGGTCGCCGCCGCGGTGGCCGCACTGCCCAGCAGGTCGCGCACGCCGACCACGCTGATCAGCGCGCTGTCCTTCAGCACCACGACCCAGAGATTGCCCATCGCCGGCAGGGCGAAGCGCAGTGCCTGCGGCAGCACGACCTTGAAGAACATCACCGGCGGCGGCAGGGCCAGCGACTTCGCCGCCTCGATCTGCCCGGGCGGCACCGCCTGGATGCTGCCGCGGAACAGCTCGGTCGCATAGGCGCCGGAGACGAAGCCGAGCGACACGACGGCGGCGGTGAAGGCGTCGATCTCCACCGTCACCCCGGGCACGACCAGCCCGATCAGCGAGCGCAGCGCGGTGGTGCCGCCGTAATAGACGAACAGGATGATCAGGATGTCCGGCACGCCGCGGACGACGGTGGTGTAGGCGTTGGCGAGGGCCCGGAGCGGCCGGGGCCCGGCCAGCTTGGCCCAGGCCCCGGCCAGCCCGAACAGCAGCCCGACCAGGTAGGAGGCGACGCCGATCTCGATGGTGACCAGCGCCCCGGCCAGGAGCTGGCCGCCCCATCCCTTCTCCCCGAAGCCCAGCAGCGCGGCGAGATCCTCCATCGCCCCGGCTCAGCCGCCGTAGATGTCGAAGGTGAAGTACTTGTCGTTGATCGTCTTGTAGACGCCGTTGGCGCGGATCGCCTTGATCGCGGCGGAGAACTTGTCGCGCAGCGCGTCGCCCTTGCGCACCGCGATGCCGACGCCGTCGCCCATCAGCGGGTCGGTGAAGGGCTTGCCCTTGATTTCGAGATCCGCCGCCTCGGGCGACTTCAGGAAATCGGCCAGCGCCACGGAATCGGCCAGCAGCAGGTCGACCCGGCCGGCGATCAGGTCGAGATTGGCGTTCTCCTGCGTGTCGTAGGTCTTGATCGTGACCACGTCCTTGTACTTCGCCTGGATGTAGTTGGCGTGGACGGTCGAGATCTGGACGCCGACGGTCTTGCCGCTCAGCCCCTCGGGCGAGATGTCGATCTGCTCGTCCTTGCGGCCGACGAAGATCGCCGGGTCGTTGTAGTATTTGTCGCTGAAGTCGACGACCTGCTTGCGCTCGTCGGTGATCGACATCGAGGCGATGATCGCGTCGAACTTCTTCTCCTGCAGCGCCGGGATGATGCCGTCCCAGCTCTGCAGCACCCATTCGCACTTGACCTTCATCTCGGCGCAGAGCGCGTCGCCGATCTCGATCTCGAAGCCGTTCAGCTTGCCCTGGGCGTCGACCCAGGTGAAGGGCGGGTAGGATTCCGGCGTGGTGCCGATGCGCACCACGTCCTGCGCGGCGGCGGGAATGGCGAGGCCGGCCAGGGCGGCGACGGCGAGACAGAGGATCGAACGATTCATACGGTCTGCACTCCCTGCTTCTTGGTTCGACGGCAGCGGCCCCTCAGGATTCGAGAGGCCCGGGCCTGGCGGCCGCGCTCGGCGCGCCGCAGACCAGTTTCATCATGTCCTCGCCCGGCTTGGTCCGGCCGTGGTCGCGCCGGCTCAGCACCAGCCCGGCCTGCGGCGCGCGGACGGGCACCGCGCCGCCCTCCTCCCCCGGCCGGACCAGGATGGTGGCCAGCAGGTCGCCGGTCTCGACGCGCTCGCCAGGGGTCCGCATGAAGCAGACGGCGCCGCCGACCGGGGCGCGGATCATCTCGATATGGTCCAGCGGCGCCACCGGGCCGGACCAGCGGCGCTGCGGCGGATCGCCGGCGATGACGCCGCGGCCGGCGAGGAAACGATACAGCCCCTCGGCGTCGCGTTCGGCCAGATCGGCGTCGATGTCCGCCCGGCCGCGCAGCTCGACCGTCGACACCGCCTTGCCGGCCAGGTCGAGGCCGCCGCGCAGCCAGGAGGTCACCACGGCATCGTCGAAGGCGCCGCCGCCGTCGCCGTCCCAGGCCAGGACGGCGCCCGGGTCCATCGCGTCGGCCAGATCGGACATCGCCGGCCAGAGCGCGTCGGGGATGTAGAGGTAGAGCAGCGAGTTCTCGTCGCAATGCAGGTCGAGGACGATCTCCGCCCGCAGCGCCAGGGCGAGCAGCTTCGCCTTCAGCCGGTCGCTGGCCGGCAGCACGGCGTCGTCGCCCGGCAGCAGCGCCGGGTCGGGGCGGTCGAGCCGCGGGAAGCCGCGGTTGAAGTTGACCCGGGTGTCGAGGTCGTAGCGCCCCTGCCAGGCGCCGTGCAGCTGCTGCTGCAGCCCGATCGGATTGGCCCAGGGGACGAGGGTGATGTCGCCGCGGATGTCGCCCGCGGCCTCGGCCCGGCGCAGCCGGGCGCAGAGCGCGTCGATGGCGATGACGCCGGGCAGCTCGTCGGCATGCAGCGCGGCCTGGAGATAGGCGGGCGGCCCGTCGCCCCGGCCGCGGAAGCGCAGCACCGGGATCCGCCACTCCGCCCCCGGCATGTCGCCGGGGATCATCTCCCAGGATCGGTCCATGCGTTCCTCGTCCCCGAGCCCGCCGCCACGATCACGCCGCCCGCTTCAGCCGCCGCCGCTTGAAATCGGCCAGGATCTCCCGCGCCGCGTTGTGGCCGGGCGCGCCGGTGACGCCGCCGCCCGGATGGGTGCCCGACCCGCACATGTAGAGGCCCGGCACCGGCGCCCGGTAGTCGCCATGGCCCAGCACCGGCCGGGCCGAGAAGATCTGGTCGAGCGACAGCGCGCCGTGGAAGATGTCGCCGCCGATCAGCCCGAAGGTCCGCTCGAGGTCGAGCGGGCTGTTGATCTGCCGCCCCAGCACCGAGGCCTTGAAGTTCGGGGCCCAGGCATCGACCGTGTCGATGATCAGGTCGGCCACCGCCTCGCGATGGTCGTCCCAGCTGGAGCCGTCCGGCAGCTTCGGGTCGAAATGCTGGCAGAACAGGCTGGCGACATGCTGGCCCGGCGGCGCCAGCGTATCGTCCAAGGTCGACGGGATCAGCATCTCGATGATCGGCGCCTTCGACCAGCCGGCGGCCTTGGCGTCGAGATAGGCCCGGTCCATGTAGTCGAGGCTGGGGCCGATGATGATGCCGCTGGTGTGGTGGTCGGCCAGGGCCTTGCCGGGCAGGCAGGTGAAGTCCGGCAGCTCCGACAGCGCGACATTCATCCGGAAGGTGGCGGAGCCGCATTTGAAGCGGTCCATCCGCTCGCGGAAATCCGCCGGCAGCGCCGCCGGGTCGACCATCTTGCCGTAGAGCAGCTTCGGGTTGAGGTTGGAGACGATGCAGCCGGCGCGGATCGCCTCCCCCGCCTCGGTCACCACCCCGACGGCGCGGCCGCCCTCGACGACCACCTCGCGCACCGCGGCGTCGGTGCGGATCACGGCGCCGCGCGACGCCGCCGACTTCGCCATCGCCTGGGTGATCGCGCCCATGCCGCCGACCGCATGGCCCCAGACGCCCTTCTTGCCGTTCACCTCGCCGAAGACGTGGTGCAGCAGCACATAGGCGGTGCCGGGATGGGACGGGCTGGCGTAGTTGCCGACGATGCTGTCGAAGCCGAACAGCGCCTGCACCGCCGGCGTCTCGAACCAGCCGTCGAGGAAGTCGACCGCCGATTTGGTGAACAGGTCCAAGAGGTCGCGCCGCATCACCATGTCGAGCCGGCGCAGCCGGTTGCCGAGCGACCCGGCCCGGACCAGCTGCGGCAGCGCCGCCGACCAGCCGCCCTCGACCACGTTCGGCGGCGTCCGCAGCACGATGTCGCGCAGCACGTCGGCGATCGCGTCCAGCCGGTCGCTGTAGGCGTCGTAGCGCTCGGCGTCGCGGGCCGAGAGCTTGGCGATCTCCGCCTTGGTCCGGCCGGGTCCGGCGATCAGGGAACGGCTCTCGTCGATCGGCAGGAAATTGGCCAGCTTGCGCTCGATCACCTGCAGCCCATGGCCGGGCAGGTCGAGGTCGCGGATCACCTTCGGGTTCAGCAGGCTGACCGTGTAGGAGGCGACGGAGTTGCGGAAGCCGGGATGGAATTCCTCGGTCACCGCGGCGCCGCCGACCACCTTGCGGCGCTCCAGCACCGTCACCTTCAGCCCGGCGGCGGCCAGGTAGGCGGCGCAGACCAGGCCGTTGTGGCCCCCGCCGATGATCGCGACGTCGAACACCTGTGATTGCGCCATGACGCTCCGCTGCCGGTCCCTGCTGTCTTGTCGCCCCGCTCGGGGATTCTTGTCCTCGCCGCCGAAGGGTCCCGCGATCGGGACCCGGCGGCAAGGGATCTCGTCTCACTCCGCCGCGAAGGCGGGCATCTCCGGCGCCTCGCGGCGTCTGCTCCAGCCGGCCGGCGGCGGCCGGTCGAGCCGGCTTTCCGGGATCAGCCGCCGCATGGCGCGGGCGAAGCTGCGCAGGCAGACCTCGGTCTCGCCGAGCGGCCCGGTGGTGTAGCTGGAAGATCCCATGCCGGCCTGCACCCGCTCGATCAGCGCCTTGTCCTCGAGGCTGACCCGGCGGTTGATCCGCCAGTTCAGGTAGCGCGCGGCCTTCATCTCCGGCCGGTGGTCCGGATGGACATAGGCGATCTCGCGGATCATCGTCTCGGTCGGCGAGACCGGGATGAACTGCATGAAGTCGATCTGGTCCGGATAGATGTCGAAGGCGATGTTGGGCCAGAGCTTGAAATAGGTCCACAGCCGCTGCCGCTCCGGCGGCAGATGATCGACCGGCGGCAGGAAATGCTGGTAGGCCCGTTCCGACAGCACGGCCGAGGGCCGCTCCTGCAGATGCCCCCACATCTTGTCGACCCAGGGCTTGGCCTCGACGCCGTAGCCGCGGCCGAACAGCCGGGTCAGGCCGGGATGGGCGACGGTGATGTGCAGCCCGTCGGAATAATTGTCGGCGACGTTCTTCCAGTTGACCATGCGCGGCCGCATCGTCACCCGGCCCAGCGGCACCATCTCCTCGATCCGGTAGGCCGCCATCTCATGGGCATAGGGCGCCATCATCTCGGCCACGCTCGGCGTGCCGGGGGCGAGGCGGATGAAGACGAAGCCGCAGAACACCTCATGCTCGACCGGGACCAGCCCGTGCCGGTCGAGGTCGATGTCGCCGTAACTGGCGCGCTGCGGCATGCCGACCAGCCGCCCGTCATGCTCATAGGTCCAGGCGTGGTAGGGGCAGACGATGCGGCTGCCGCACCGGCCCTTCGGCCCGTCGAGCAGCCGCGCGGCCCGGTGCCGGCAGACATTGTGGAAGGCCCGCACCTGCCCGTCGCGGCCGCGCAGCACCACCACGTTCTCGCCGAGGAACTCGAAGGTGTGGAAGTCGCCCGGCTCCGGGATGTCGTTCAGGTGGCAGACCACCTGCCAGGAGGTGCGGAACAGCGCCTCCTGCTCGACCGCGAAGAATTCGGGATCGTGATAGATCCAGGCCGGCAGGCTGACATTGTCGTCCGGCAGAGCCGCATCGGCGCGCCGGTGCATCGGTTCGATCATGGACTGGCCTCCCGCGGCCTTTCCGGCCGCCTTGTTATACGACCGTATAACAGCCGCGGAGGACCGGTCAACTCCCTATCCGACCGCCGGCGATGCCCTCATCGCGCCCTCGCCTCGCCTTCCGGCTGCCGGTCGAGCAGACGCTCGATCTCGACCATCACCTCCGCCGGCAGCGGCCCCTTCTCCAGCGCGCCGGCATTCTCCCGCACCTGCGCCGGGGAGCGGAAACCGGGGATCGGCAGGGTACGGGGCGACTTGGCCCAGAGCCAGGCGATGGCGCCTTGGGCCGGGGTACGGCCGCCGGTCGTGAGCAGGTGCCGGATCCGGTCCAGCCGGCCGGCGAATTCCGGGACGACACGGCCGTCCTTGAAATAATCCATCCAGGCGAAAGTGTTGGACCGGACGTCGCCCGCCGGCAGCGCCTGCCCGGCCGCGAACTTGCCGGTGAGCAGCCCCATGGCGAGCGGCGAGCGGTTGATCGAGATCAGCCCATGTTCCTCGACCACCGCGAGCAGGCTCGGCGCATCGAAGAACAGGTTCATCCCGTGCTGCACGGCGACGAAGCCCGGCCGCCCGGCATAGGCCGCAGCCCGGTCCGGGAAATCGGTGCTCCAGCCATAGGCGCCGATGGTGCCGGCGGCGCGGAGCCGGTCCAGTTCGTCGAACACCTCGCCGGCCGGCCCGATCGGCAGGTCGTTGAGATGCAGTTGCACCAGGTCGATCCGGTCGCGGCGCAGCCGGCGCAGCGACGCCTCGACCGCATGGCGGGTCTCGTGCCGCAGGTCGCCGTCGGCGATGCTGCCGGCCATCTGCTTGCTCGCCGGATCGAAGCGGTTGCCGAGCTTGGTCGCGATCACCACGTCGTCCCGCCCCTCCAGGGCCTGGCCGAGCACCTCCTCGGAATGGCCGGCGCCGTAGACATCGGCAGTGTCGAAGACGCGGATGCCGAGATCGAGGGCGCAGCGGATCGCAGCGATGGACTCGGCGTCGTCGACCGTGCCGTAGCCGAGCGGCGTGTCGCCGGCGAAGAACGGGCCGCCGATCGCCCAGCAGCCGAGGCCGAGGCGCGGCACCTCGCGCCCGTCCCACAGGCGGATCAGCGCGGCCGGATGCGGTTCGGTTCGGTCGGTCATGGCATTCCCCTTTTCAGGATCGAAACGAAAATCGATCGGACAAGCGGAGCCTATGGGCTAGGATGCCGGGCGAAAACGCACGGCTTTGCAATGAGCTTTTCAGGAGTGAAAAGGCCGCTCGACTGGGAGGACATCCGGCTGTTCCTCGCCGTCGCCCGCAGCGAGGGGCTGAGCGCCGCCGTCCGTCAGGCGGGGTCGAGCCCGGCCACGCTGGGGCGGCGGATGACGGCGCTGGAGCACAGCCTGGGCCAGCGCCTGTTCCTGCGCGAGCGGCTGGGCTACCGCCTGACCGAGGCTGGCCGGCAATTCCTGGTCCAGGCGGAGGAGATGGAGACGGCCGCCACCGGCATCGAGCGCTGGCGCGACGGGCTGTCGCCGCGCCGTACCGTGCGGATCTCGGCCGGCACCTGGACCTCCTGGTTCCTGGCCCGTCACATCGGCGCGCTGTGGTCGCCCGAGGAGCCGTGGACGATCGACTTCGTCGCCGCCAACGCCCGGCTCGACATCGCCCGTGGCCAGGCCGATATCGGCGTGCGCAACCGGCGGCCGGAGGAGCCGTGGCTGGCCGGGCGGCGGACCGGCGACGTCGCCTTCGCCGTCTACGGCCGGCGCGGCGACGGCCCCGGAGACCGCTGGATCGGCGTGACCGGTGACGGCGCGGTCACGCCCTCGGCCCGCTGGGTGGCGGACCGGCACGCCGCCGCGATCGTGGCCCGCGGCAACGACCCGCGGCTGATCCTCGATCTGCTGCGCCGCGGCGTCGGCCGGGCGGTGCTGCCCTGCTTCGTCGGCGACGCGGATCCGGAGCTGGAACGGCTGCAGGAGGTGGAGGAGCTGCGCCACCAGCAATGGCTGGTGCTGCACCAGGACGAGCGCCGACATCCCGCGGTCCGCGCCGTGATCGAGCGCATCGTCCGCCTGATGCGGGACAACCGGGCGCTGTTCAGCGGCGAGGGCGACGGGGTGCCTTCTGTCGGCACTGGAGCGGGTGGCGAGGCCAGGGCCGCCCCCTCACCCGAAACCGCTGACGCGATTTCGACCCCGGGTCGAGCCCGGGGCAGGCTCTCTCCCCACGGAGAGGTGTAGAGGCGACGGCTCATATTCCCCTCTCCTCGGGGAAAGGGAGGGGCCCGTCGCGTCAGCGATGGGAGGGTGAGGGGGAAGGCGGCCCTGCCAAGTGTCTAAGCCCCCTCCATCAGCCCCATACCGTTGCCGGACAGGAGCCCGTCGACCCAGCCATTGGCGATGCGGATCGCGTCCTGCGGCGTGAACACGGAGGGGTCGAGGCAGAGCTCGAGCCACAGCCCGTCGAGCATGGCGGTGAAGGCCAGCGCCGCAAGGGCGGCGTCGATCCGGAGCGCCCGGGCCTCGGCAGCCGCCGTGATCAACCCTTCGAGCCGCCGGCGATAGGCCGCGTAGACGTCGCGATGGACTTGGCGGATGGCGTCGTCGCGGCGCACCAGGGACCAGAAGGACAGCCAGATCGACAGCAGGTCCGGGTCCAGCACCGGCGGCCGGAAGCTGGCGTCGATGAAGGCGCGCAGGCGCGCCTCAGGAGTCGTGTCTGCGGCGTCCAGCGCAACGGCCAGCGTCTCGGAGACCTGGCTGCCGATGAAGCGATAGGTTTCGGCGATCAGGGTGTCGATGCCGCCGAAATAGTGGCGCACGAGCCCGGGCGACACGCCGGCACGGGCGCAGACTTCGCGCACCGAGGTCTCGGCATGGCCTCGTTCGGCCAGGCAGCGGGCCGTGGCTTCGATCAGCGCCCGGCGTCGGACCGCCGGCAATTCGCGCGTGAATTTCGCGCGGGGCCCTGGCTTATCGTCGGGCACGCTGTCTGGGGGCACGCGATCGGACGGGGCGGAGCGTGGCTCGGCCAAGAAAGGCAACGGCCCGGGTCTCCCCCGGGCCGCGTCCGCTGTTACAGGAGTTGGACGGCTTCCGCCATCGGGCCCTTCTGGCCCATGCGGACCGTCAGGCGCACCCGCTGCTCGCTGTTCAGGCCCGGCAGGCCGGCCCGCTGCAGCGCGCGCGAAGCGACGTAGACGTCCTTGCCGCCGTCATCCGGGGTGACGAAGCCGAACCCCTTCTCGGCGTTGAAGAACTTCACCGTGCCCTCGACCTCGGTGGCCGGGCCGCCGAAGCCGCCACCCGCACCGCCGCCGAAGCCGCCGCGGCCACCGCCGTCGCCGAACCGGCTCGGGCGGAACCCGCCGCCGGCGCCGCCGGCCGGGGGCGTGCCGAGCTCCTCGACCCGATGGATCACCGCGACCTGCGGGCCCTTCTGACCTTCCGCGATGTCGCAGACGATCTTCGTGCCCTCATACATCTCGCGATGGCCGGACTGTTCCACGACCGAGGCATGCAGGAACGCATCCGGCGAACCGTCCGTCACCTGGACGAAGCCGAAGCCCTTCGTCGGGTTGAACCACTTGACCACTGCCGTCACGTCACGGCGATATTCGCCGCCTCCGACGCGCGGCGGATGACGTCGGTTCATCATTGAACTGAAACTCCAAGAGAAAGTGCTGCACCAGGACCAAGGGTGCGGCTTCCGCGAGCGGAAACCAGAATCTGTCCGCTCGCGACCGGCGATGCGCCAGCGCTGGACGGTCTGAACGTTTTTGTCGAGACGACCATTCGTTACCCGAGACAACCAACCCGCGCATGGGGGACCACCCGCGGACGACGGTCGTCTCTATACCCCTCAGCCGAGCCTACAGAAGACACCCGCAGGAACTATAACCCTAGCCTGCGGGCCTTGGCCATAGGCGTCACACCGGAACGCGAGAGAATCTTTCGCGGGGCTGAAGGTCACCCGAAGACCGGGGAGATCAGCGCGACAGCCGCACCGGCGCGCCGGTCTTCGCCGATTGCCAGGCCGCGTCGGCGAGCAGGAGGGCGCGCCGGCCATCCTCTCCCCTCGCCCGCGGGTCCCGGCCGCCGAGCACCGCGTCGATGAAGTCGTCGAGCTCGCGCCGATAGGCTTCCGCATACCGCTCCAGGAAGAAATGCAGCGGCTTGTCGCGCACCACCCCGTCGGCGCCGGCATATTCCACCGTGGTCGCAACACGGTTCTCGGCCCGCAGCATGCCGAGCGAGCCGAAGGCCTCGATCCGCTGGTCGTAGCCATAGGTCGCGCGGCGGCTGTTCGAGATCTGGGCGATCGCGCCGCTCGCGGTCTTCAGGGTCACCACCGCGGTGTCGACGTCGCCCTCTTCGCCGATCGCGGGATCGACCAGGTTGCTGGCAGTCGCATAGAGCTCCACCGGCTCCTCGCCCAGCAGCCAGCGGGCCATGTCGAAGTCGTGGATCATCATATCCCGGAACAGGCCGCCGGAGACGCGGATGTAGCTGGCCGGCGGCGGGCCGGGGTCGCGGCTGGTGATCGCCACCAGCTCGACCTTGCCGATGCGGCCTTCGGCGATGCCGGCATGCACCGCCTCGAAGCTGGGATCGAAGCGCCGGTTGAAGCCGAGCGCCAGCGGCACGCCGGCCTTGGCGACGGTGTCGAGGCAGCCTTCGACCCGGGCGCTGTCGAGGTCGATCGGCTTCTCGCAGAAGATCGCCTTCCCGGCCTTGGCCGCCGCCTCGATCAGGTCGGCATGGGTGTCGGTCGAGCTCGCGATCACCACGGCGTCGGCACCGTCCAGCGCGGCGAGGCCGTCGCCGACCGCGGCGCCGTGCTGCTTCGCCAGCGCCTCGGCCGATTCACGATGGACATCGACCACCGCGACGAGCTGGGTCCGCGGGTTCCGGGCGATGTTGTCGGCATGGATCTTCCCGATCCGTCCGGCACCGAACTGGCAGATCTTGAGCATGTTCCTTCTCCCTCGCGACGCGCCGGGATCATCCATCCGGCGACGGCCGACGGCGATAGAAAAATCAGAATTCCGAGGTTGCAGTCAAATGGAATATTTGTTCTATTTGACCGAAATTCGTATCGGGAGGACAGCCCATGACCCGCCATCTGACCGGCCACCGCGGCGGCTTCGGCCCGGGGCTGACGCAGATCACCCGCTTCGACGAGCCGGAGGACGACACCGGCATCGCCGTTTCAGTGCTGAAGCTGGCGCCGGGCGAGAGCCGCGAAGTCGAGACCGCGAACGAGACCGCCTGGCTGCTGATGTCCGGCACCGCCGAGGTGACCGTCGACAACCGCACGGTACGATTCTCGCGTGCGTCGCTGTTCGATGAGTCGGCCAGCGCCGTGCATGTCGCGGCCGGCGCCCGGGTGCGGCTCGAGGCCAAGGACGAGGCGGAGTTCACGGTCTACGAGACGAAGAACGCCAAGCCCTTCCCGTCGCGCCTGTTCCAGCCGGAGGACGTGCCGAACGAGCACCGCGGCAAGGGCCAGGTCGACGACGCCTGCTACCGCTATGTCCGCACCATCTTCGACCTGCGCAACAGCGACCCGAATGCCGAGCTGGTGCTGGGCGAGGTCGTCACCTTCCCCGGCCGCTGGTCGAGCTATCCGCCGCACCACCACCCGCAGCCGGAGATCTACCACTACCGCTTCACCGATCCGCGCGGCTACGGGCATGCCGAGCTGGGCGAGACCGTGCTGAAGGTGCGGGAATACGACACCGTCAAGATCTGCGACGGCTTCGACCATGCGCAATGCGCCGCGCCCGGCTACGGCATGTACTACGCCTGGGTGATCCGCCACCTGCCCGGCAACCCCTACACCGTGCCGGAGTTCACCGAGGAGCACCGCTGGACCATGGATGCCAAGGCCCGCTTCTGGCGCCCCGAGGGGGTCTCGCGCCATGGTTGAGCCCACCCTGGACGTGATCTGCATCGGCCGCTCCTCGGTCGACCTCTATGGCGAGCAGGTCGGCGGCCGGCTGGAGGACATGGCGTCCTTCGCCAAATATGTCGGCGGCTGCCCGACCAACATCTCGGTCGGCGCCGCCCGGCTCGGCCTGCGCTCCGCCCTGCTCACCCGGGTCGGGGACGAGCATATGGGCCGCTTCATCCGCGAGCAGCTGGCGGCGGAGGGCGTCGACACCAGCCACGTTATCACCGACAAGCAGCGGCTGACCGCCCTCGTCATCCTCGGCATCCGCGACCGCCACACCTTCCCGCTGATCTTCTATCGCGAGAACTGCGCCGACATGGCGCTGACCGAGGACGATATCGACGAGGCCTTCATCGCCTCGGCCCGCGCCGTGGTCGTCACCGGCACCCATTTCTCCACGCCTTCGGTCGCGGCGATGAGCCGGAAAGCGATGCGGCTGGCGCATGCCCATGGCCGCAGGGTGGTGCTGGACATCGACTACCGCCCGGTGCTGTGGGCCCTGACCGGCCACGGGCTGGGCGAGGAGCGCTTCGTCGAGAGTTCGGCCGTCAGCGCCCATCTGCAGGCGATCCTGCCGGACTGCGACCTGATCGTCGGCACCGAGGAGGAGATCCACATCGCCGGCGGCGCCACCGACACGCTGGCGGCGCTGCGCCGGGTGCGGGAGCTGAGCTCCGCCACCATCGTGGTCAAGCGCGGCCCGATGGGCTGCGTCGTGTTCCCGGGCGCGATCCCGAACGACATCGAGCAGGGGGTGAAGGGCCCCGGCTTCCCAGTCGAGGTCTACAACGTGCTCGGCGCCGGCGACGGCTTCATGGCCGGCTTCCTGCGCGGCTGGCTGCGCGACGAGCCGGTCGAGGCCGCCTGCCGCTACGCCAATGCCTGCGGCGCCTTCGCCGTGTCGCGGCACGGCTGCGCCCCGTCCTATCCGAGCTGGACCGAGCTGTCGCAGTTCCTGGAGCGCGGCAGCGCCCATCATCGGCTGCGCGAGGATCCGGTGCTGAACCAAGTGCACTGGGCGACGACGCGGATCCGCGACTGGCCCGAGGTCCATGCCATGGCCTTCGACCACCGCTCCCAGCTCGAGGAGATGGCGGCGCGCCACGGCGCCGACGCGGAGCGGATCGGCGACTTCAAGCTGCTGGCCTGGAAGGCGGCGAAGCAGGCGCATGGCGACCGGCCCGGCTTCGGCGTGCTGATCGACGGCCGGCTGGGCAGCGAGGCGCTGTTCGCCGCCGCCGGCAGCGGCGCCTGGATCGGCCGGCCGATCGAGCTGCCGGGGTCGCGGCCGCTGCGCTTCGAGGGCGGGCCGGATGTCGGCGTCACCCTGCGGGAATGGCCGCTGGAGCATGTGGTCAAGTGCCTGGTGCACTACCACCCGGACGATCCGCCGGAGATCCGGGCCGAGCAGGACCGCCAGCTGCTGGCCCTGTTCGACGCCAGCCGCGCCACCCGGCACGAGCTGCTGATCGAGGTGATCCCGCCCAAATCCATGCCGGCCGACGACCACACCGTGGCCCGGGCCCTGGACCATCTCTACGGCATCGGCATCCATCCGGACTGGTGGAAGCTGCCGCCCCCGCCCTCCGAGGCCGCGTGGCAGGCGATCCAGGAGGTCATCGCCCGGCGCGACCCGCATTGCCGCGGCGTGGTGCTGCTGGGGCTGGAGGCGCCGGAGGAGGAGCTGATGGCCGCCTTCACCCTGGCCGCGCGCCAGCCCTGGTGCCGCGGCTTCGCGGTCGGCCGAACCATCTTCGGCCGCGCCGCCGAGGACTGGATCGCCGGCCGCATCGACGACGACGAAGCGGTGAGACGGATGGCCGCCAGCTATGGCAGCCTGATCGCCGCCTGGGAGAATGCCCGCGCCGCAGCGCAAGCCGCGGCCTGAAGGGAGCAATGGGGATGGGAACCGTGCGTTTGACCATGGCGCAGGCCCTGGTGCGCCACCTCGCCGCGCAATGGATCGAGGCGGAGGACGGCAGCCGCGAGCGCCTGTTCGCCGGCTGCTGGGCGATCTTCGGCCACGGCAATGTCGCCGGCATGGGCGAGGCCCTCTACGCCCAGCGCGAGCAGCTGCCGACGCTGCGGGCGCACAACGAGCAGGCGATGGCCCTCGCCGCCATCGCCTATGCCAAGGCGAAGTTCCGCCGCCGGATGATGGCGGTCACCACCTCGATCGGCCCCGGCGCGACCAATCTGGTGACCGCCGCCGCCCTGGCCCATGTCGACCGGCTGCCCGTGCTGCTGCTGCCCGGCGACGTCTACGCCACCCGCCGGCCCGACCCGGTGCTGCAGCAGATCGAGGATTTCGGTGACGGCACGGTCAGCGCCAATGACTGCTTCCGCCCGGTGTCGCGCTATTTCGACCGGATCACCCGGCC
>Ga0182749_1001997_pt1 | contig 15363 bp, 12 predicted proteins | sample eDN3rd37CKraftMG_FD_128875 | JGI IMG/M metagenome (GOLD analysis project Ga0182749, IMG submission 128875) | Enriched Miracle-Growth compost microbial communities from Emeryville, California, USA - eDNA 3rd pass 37_C Kraft MG (version 2) (version 2) ...
ATGGTGCGCACGGTATTGTTGCCCAGTCCATCGGCGGCGGTGGCGGCATCGTGGGCGACACGGCGCAGGCGATCCGTCTGGATGGGAAGTCGGCTTATATCAAGTCTGGGAGCAGCGTCGCCAATAATTCCTTGGGCGAGGAAGTCGATGTCGCGTTCGATGGTGATTTGCAAACCTGGGGAGCCAATGCACACGGCATCGTGGCGCAATCGATTGGCGGCGGCGGTGGTCTGGCGGGTGGTTCAGCGGGCGGGTTTGCCGGGTCCGTAGGTTCGGGTGGGTTTTCCCATGTCGTTTCCGTGACGCAATCCGGCACCATTACCGTGAATGGCGTGGACTCTACGGGCATATTCGCGCAGGGCGACGGTGGCGATGCCGCGCCTGGGGGGCATCCGGTCAATGTGACCGTGAATGGCACTGTTCAAGGCGGCTCGGGTGAGGGTAGCGGCGTCTGGGTCTCCGAGGGGGCTGCACAATCAGACACATATAATGTCAATCGCCTGACGATCAACGCTGGCGGCATGGTCAGCGCGCTCTCAAAAACGGCAGTGCGCTACGACACCAGGCGGGAAGTCAGGACGAACAGCCTGACCGTCGACAATTCCGGCACGATCAAAGGCAATATCATCTGCAACGCAAGTGACAGCGACAAGGCCTGCATCCTCAACAACAAAGAAGGCGGTGTCGTCATCGATGCCGACGAGTACAAGGCGGATGTCAATAATTCGGGCCTGCTTGTCATTGGCGAGCCGGGCAGTTTCAAGCCCTTGACCGTTACCGGTAACTTCAAGCAAACCGACAGCGGCGTGCTGCGCACGGACGTGGATTTCGCTGGCTTGCGTGCTGCACGCATGATCGTGCAAGGCGATGCCAGCCTGGCTGGTCAGGTGGACGTATCGGCGCATACACTGCTGCCCGAGCGCGAGCTGACGGTGTTGACAGTGCAGGGCAGTACCCAGGGCGTCTTGCAGGCAGTCGACAGCCCGGTCTTCGATTATGACCTGCGGCAGGTGGGAAAAGATACCCGCATCCGTGTCGCATCGGCGGACTTTGCCGCGCCGGGCATGGGGCTGGGAGGCAACCACCAGCAGGTTGCCGAGCACTTGCAGCGCAATTGGGATCTAGGTGGAAATACAGCCCTGGCGCCATTGTTCGCGTATCTGGATACGGCTTCGCGGCAAGGCGCCAGTAGCTACCGCGACAGCATCTCGCAACTCTCGCCCGGCGTCACCCTGGCGCCTGCTGCGCAGTCTGCAGCCAATCTGGCGCGCTTTACCAGCGCCATGATGTCATGCCCAGGCTTTGAGGGCGAGGATGCGATGACACAAGAAAGGGATTGTTTCTGGGGGCAGGTCACCGGACGCACCGCGACGCAGGACGCAAGCAGCGATATATCGGGATTCCATTACAGCACGATGGCGTATCAGTTTGGCGGGCAGAAAGAAGTCAGCCCAGGCTGGTTTGTGGGTGGTTCGGTTGCTTATGACAACAGCCACATGCGCGGCAGCGATGGTCGGGTCAGCGGCAAGGGCGACAGCGGCTATATCGGTGCATTGGTCAAACGCCAGCAAGGCGATTGGACATTCTCAGCCGCTGTCGGCGGCGGGTACGGCGCATATCATATGGACCGCGCGGTTGGCATCCCAGGGTACCAGGAAACCTTGGACAGCAGCCCCGACATTTATGGTTTCAATGCCCGTTTTCGGGCGGCGCGCACCTTTGCCTACGACAACTTCTATGTGAAGCCCTATGTGGATCTGGATGCCGGCTATACCCGTATGTCGAGCTACAAGGAATCGGGCAGCAATCCGTTGGCCTTGGCGGTGGAAAGCAGCGACCAGTTCACGCTGGGCGTGTCGCCCATGGTGGAATTCGGTGGCCGTGCCGAACTGGACAACGGTGCGGTCGTGCGGCCGTTTATGTATGCCGGTGTGTCCTTTCTTTCGCAGGACGACTGGACGGCCGGCGCCCGCCTGCGCGGCGCTCAGGGGGCTGGCACGTTTGATACCTCGGTGCCCATCGATGATGTTGTGGGCCGGGTGGGTGCGGGCCTGGAAATCACGAAAACCGGGGGGGTGGAATTACGCCTGCAATACGATGGCGCGTTCTCGAAGCATGTTCGCAGCCACAGCGGGACGTTGAAGATGATGATGCCATTTTGATCCGCTGCTTGCCGTCGTCATGATTTGACGGAGATATTGGAAGGCAGCGTGGCCATATTGTGTGTCGAGTTGAGGCTTTGCCCATTGTGGGTGTCATTGGCAGGCATGGTATGGGTATGGATTCCACATGGATAGCTCGGGACTTTCAGCACGGCGACGTGGTGCGGGCCTTTTGGCGAGCGCAAATCGCGGTGTGGGGCATTTTTGGGATTGTCGGTTTTGTCAGCCGGCTGGCGATATTTGAAAACGTCCAGGCGGCAATGTGGCTGACGTTTTGCCAGGAATCCCAGGGGTTTGCGCTGACCAGTCTGGCCGCGGTGCTGTACTGGCGCCGCCATGCCAAAGCGCACTCGCCGGTGCTGGTGTGCGTGTGCGTCATATTGTTGTGCCTAGGGGCGTCGGCGCTGTTGACGGCGACCGGCTACGCCGTCAATCAAATGATGGTGCCGGACATTATCGAGGCCGTACCGCATCAGCAGTTCAAGTTGGCCTTCTTTTATTACATGGGCATGTTGTCTATCTGGTCGCTGATATTCTTCGGCGTGTCGGCGGAGCTTGCCGCGCGCACGGAGCGCATGTCCAAAATGCACGCTGAGTCACGCGCCTTGCGGTTGGAGCTTGAGCGTTTGCAGCAGCAGGTAGAGCCGCATTTTCTTTTCAACTCGCTTAATACCATTCTGGTCGACATCTCCGATCGGCCGGCCATCGCGGAGGAAATGACGCGCCGGTTGGCCGCCTACCTGCGCTATTCGCTGGACAGGCGAGGGCGTGGTTTATGTCGGCTGGAAGAGGAAATCGAGGCGGCACAGACCTATGCGCGCATTCTGGCGCTGCGCTTCGATGCCCTGTTGGAGTGCCGATGCCGCGTCGACCCGGCCACGCTGGATAAAGAACTGCCGCACATGACTTTGCAAGGGTTGGTGGAAAACGCGATCAAGCACAGTATGCGCGCTGAACATGAAAGTTTTGTCATTGATATAGAAGCGGGCATGCACGGGGATGAACTGGTGCTTCAGGTAAGCAATCCGGGCAAACTGCAAGCGCCGTTCGATCTGAGCAAAGGCGGGGGCGGGCTGGGTAATCTGTGCCGCCGCCTGGCTTTGCTCTATGACGACAGATTCAAGTTCTCGCTGGACCAGCGCGATGACAAGATCGTGGCCGAGATTCGGATCACCGGCACATCGCAGCTTCTGTAATGGTCGTGAGCGGTTCAATCGACCTGCTTTTCTTTCATGATGCGCGGAATGTCGATGAATGCTTCCCTGGCTGCCTGAGGAAGGCTGGCGTCCGACGCCTGGCGCAGGGTGGAGGCATTGGCTTCGGGGGCCTGCACGATGATTCGGGCGACCATTCCTGCGTGTTCGTGTGGGATGCAGAAGTAATCGTAGACACCCGGCACATCGAAGGTGTGGGTGAACGCCTTTCCTGGCAGCAGATAGTCGGAATTCCATGGCTTTGCTCCAGCCGGAATCCGCAATGGCTTGCCGCCGTTGTCAGGATGATAGGCTGTGCTGGTGTGCACGTTGCCCTGGTCGCGATTGATCCAGCGCACCGTATGCCCGAGCGGTATCAGCAGGCCACGGGGGCGAAACCATACTTCGGCCCCGTTTGGCGTGCCAGCCAGATCAATATCGGTGACCTCGCCGGCGCCTGCCTCTATCCAGAGGCCAGTGGCAGTCAACAGCAGCAGGCTTCCGGTCTGGCGCAGCATGCGGCGCCGCCCCATGCTGCAATTCTCCCCGCAGGCTGGCTGTCTCGAGGGCATATTCATTTGGCGACTCTTGATTCCTGGGCAACAGGCACATGCCACAGCACCACATGTATGTGCGGCTCTTCCACGCCGGGATGGCCCGCGTTGTACATCACATCCACATGATCCACGGCGCCGCCTGTAGCGTGCAGGTCTTCAAGGTCCATGCCCGGTTTCATCTGCGAGATGGGAAGCATATAAATGGTGCTGACCAGTTTGCCATCGTGGTCATATGCAAGGAAGGGGCCGGCAGGCAGTGTATTGGGATCGACGAACAGCTGTCCCATGCCGGGAATGAAGTCGGGCAATGGCACCAGGGCGCTCACCGCCTTGTAGGGTGCGGAGGGTGGCGCTTTGGTCGCTGCCCCATCCGTGTGACCGGCATGCGCCACGGCCAACAGCGGGGAGCAGGAAAGCGCCGCGGCAGCGGCCAGAGGCAAGAGCATTTTGAACATGGCATATCTCCAAAGGGCGCGGCAGGAATAGCCGCTTTCTGGTCCTTGGATGCCAATGGAGGCGTGCGCGTTTCAGCTGCTGTGTCTGGTCTCGGACTCATCCAGGCCGGATGCCCTGTTCAGATGCTCGGGTTCCACGGCGCATACGCCTTCGATATGCTCCAGCGTGGCGGCCTGATTCTGGTCGATGGAGCCGATGATGATGCCAACCGACACCAGCTGTCGCTCTACCAGCATGCCAGCCCGCTCGCAGTTGCCGACAACCTCGGGAAACCGGTCGCGCCAGCTGTCGTGTACGAGAATTGTGAGCCGGATGCGTGCCATGGCAGCGATTCCCTTATGGAGCCTGAACAATGCCGGCGCCGACATCCCGTGCCGGTGCGTCCAGCGGTTTGGCGGTTTGCGTCAGGCTGGCAAGCAGGGCTTGGCCTCTCAGGCTTTTGTCTGACTGCGCGCGCAACGCGGCCACGCCAGCCACAAAAGGCGTCGCCATACTGGTGCCGCTAATGCGGTTGTAATGTTCGGGAGCCGGCCAGGACGACAGTATGTCCACCCCCGGTGCGGCAATATCCACCTCGCCCCCGCCCGCCACAATGCCGCCGCTGGAGAAGGGCGCCACCGCGAGCCTGTCGTCCAGGGCGGCCACGGCCATGATGGAGGGGCAATTGGCGGGATGCGAAACAGGGGCGATGTCATCGGGCCGATGGCTGTCGTTGCCGGCTGCGGCAATGATGACGGATCCCGCTGCAAGCGCCCGTCGCGCCACCTCTTCAAAGACCCTGGAATATGCCTGGTCGGGCTGGACGGGGCTGCCCAGAGACATTGAAATAATCTGGCAGCCTTTGGAAATGGCCCAGTCTATGCCTTCAAGCACAGCGCCATCGCCGCCGCTGCCCTCATCGCTGAGAACCTTGCCGATATGCAGGCCGGCCTCGCCAGCCACCCCATAGCGGATACCCGATTCGGAAGCGGCGCTGCCTGCGGCGATACCCGCGCAGTGCGTCCCGTGGCCATTGCCGTCTTGTGCTGTCTGGCCTTCTATGAAAGAGCGGGAAATGAGGCGGCGGCCCGCAAAATCGGGATGCGCCAGATCCAGGCCGGTATCGAGAATGGCGACCCGTATCCCCTTTCCCGTATAGCGGGACTTATCCGCGCCAACAGCCTGTATCCCCCAGGTGACCTTGGATTCATCAAAAGCAACCGCGGCGTTGCCCTGGGTATCCGGTGTCTCGCCCAGGCGGTGCGCAAGGTCTTGGACCCCATCCCGATAGCCTTGCAGGTATGCGGCAAGCAGAACGGGGTCGTGCGCAGGGAAGCGGGCAGGCGCCGGCGTGCGCAGCGGCAAGGGCGCATCCACGGGTGTGGGAATGAAAACACGCTGCCTGCCGACCGTCGCATATACCAGCCGCTCGGGTTCGACAGCCAGAACCGCGCCGTCCCGCTCGGCGGCAAGCCCCGCAAGCAGCCCAGGCTTGTCGGGCGGGCAATGCACCACAGCCGCGCCTATCCGCTCAAAGACCAGCGCGCATCCCGGCCGCAGAGCGGCCCTGCGCGCCGAACGCTTCCTGCCGGCGGTTTCGACTTGTACGATGCTGGCCAGTCGGTCCAGGCCTTCCTGGGGCCTGTCCTGGCACAGCAGAACCAGGTAGCGGCCAGTGGCGGGGGCGATCTGCATGTGGAACCCTCCATGGTAGCGGGGCCAAGATAGATCTTACACAGCATGCTACCTTGCCCCCGCGCGGGCAACTGCTACAAAGGGTCACATCACTTTGCCGGCGCGTGTCCGGCAGCCTCCGGATCAGGCCGCCGCTGCAGCCGCATGATCCAGCACATGGCGGGCGGCGGCCTCGATATTGCCGGCGTCGACGCCGAAAAACCGCCGCAGCTCGCTGCGGGTGTCACTGCGGCCAAAACCATCTGTGCCCAGTGTGACATAGCGTCTTGCGGCCGGGATGTAAGCGCGGATGGATTCGGGCACGAGCCGCACGTAATCGCTTGCCGCGACAATGGGGCCCGCGCAGCGGCCAAGCAGCCCGGTGATGTGGGGCGTTTGTGCCTGCCCGCCGCGCAGGCCCTGCTCTTCGCAGCGCCTGCCGTCGCGGGCGAGCTCGCTCCAGCTGGTGACGCTAATCACGTCGCAGGCAATTCCCTGGGATGACAGCGCCTGCGCTGCCTTGATGACTTCGGGGAGAATGGCGCCGCTGCCCAGCAGGGTGACACGCCTGACCGCATTACCCTGGGATTCGGCACCCGCCTGGACACCCATGCCTTCAGCCGCATCGCCGCCGGCACGCGCGGCGTCATTGCCCTCGCCGGCGCCGCCGCTTTCCCAGGGTTCGTAGCGCGCATGCACATATCCGCCGCGTATGACTTCTTCACGCACCGCTTCGGGCAGCGCGGGCTGGGCATAGTTTTCATTCATCACCGTAACGTAATAGAACACATCGCGCTGTTCTTCCATCATTTCGCGCATGCCATGGTCTATGATGACGGCCAGCTCCCCGGCAAAAGCGGGATCGTAGGCCTTGCAGTTGGGAATGGTCGAGGCCATCAAATGGCTGCTGCCGTCCTGGTGCTGCAGGCCCTCGCCACCCAGTGTTGTGCGGCCGGATGTCGCACCGATCAGGAAGCCGCGCGGACGCTGGTCGGCTGCCGCCCAGATCAGATCCCCGATACGTTGGAAGCCGAACATCGAGTAGTACACATAGAAGGGCAGCATGGCTGTACCGTGCACGCTGTAGCTGGTCGCGGCCGCCGTCCAGCTTGAAATAGCGCCTGCCTCGCTGATGCCTTCCTCCAGTATCTGGCCATCCAGGGCCTCCCGATAGGTCAGCATGGAGCCAATGTCTTCCGGTTCGTAGCGCTGGCCGACGCTGGAATAGATGCCGACCTGCTTGAACAGATTGGCCATGCCGAACGTCCTGGCCTCGTCCGCGACAATGGGCACGATGCGCTGGCCCAGTTCGCGGTCGCGCAGCAGTGTGCCAAGCATGCGGACAAAAGCCATGGTGGTCGATAGCGAGCGTCCGTCGGACGCGATGGCAAAACGCGCATAGCTGTCCAGATCCGGCAGCGCCACCCGCTCCGCATCAGTGCGGCGTGCCGGCAAGTAGCCGCCCAGCGCCTCGCGCCGCGCATGCAGGTAACGCATCTCGGGGCTGTCTTGCGCCGGCTTGTAGAACGCCCGTTCCAGCACCTGCCTGTCGTCCAGCGGCAGGCTGAAGCGGTCGCGGAAGGCCAGCAGGTCTTGGTCGTCGAATTTCTTGTGGGAATGCGTTGTCATGCGGCCCTGGCCCGCGCTGCCCATGCCATAGCCCTTTTTCGTATGGGCCAGGATGACGGTCGGACAACCAGTGTGGCGGGCGGCGGCTGCGTAGGCGGCGAAAATCTTCACCAGATCATGTCCGCCGCGCCGCAACTGGTCTATCTGCTCGTCCGTCAGCCCCTGGACAAGGCGCGTGAGCGCTTCATCCTGTCCGAAGAAGTGCTCGCGGTTGTACTGTCCGTCCTTGGCGGCAAAGGTCTGCATCTGGCCATCGACGGTCTCAGACAGGGCGCGGACCAGCGCACCGTCCAGATCGCGCGCGAACAGGCCATCCCAGTCGCTGCCCCACAAAACCTTGATTACGTTCCAGCCCGCGCCGGAAAACAACTTTTCCAACTCGCCGATGATGCGTCCGTTGCCCCGCACAGGTCCGTCCAGCCGCTGCAGATTGCAGTTGACCACCCAGACCAGATTGTCCAGGCCTTCCCTCGCGGCCAGCGTCAGCGCGCTCATGGATTCCGGCTCATCCATCTCCCCGTCGCCGAACACGCCCCATACCTTGCGACCTGTGCAGTCCACCAGCTTGCGATGCGTGAGATAGCGCATGAAGCGAGCCTGGTAGATCGAGCTGATGGGCCCGATACCCATTGAGCCAGTGGGAAACTGCCAGAAATCGGGCATCAGGTAGGGGTGTGGGTAGCTCGATAGGCCCCGGGCGCCCTCGCGCGGCCCGCGCAGCTCCTGTCGATAATGCGCCAGGTCCTGCTCGTCCAAGCGGCCTTCCAGATAGGCGCGGGCATAGACGCCGGGCGCGCTGTGCGGCTGGAAAAACACCAGATCGCCGCGATGGCCTACGGCATCATTGCGGGCGTGGAAGAAATGGTTGAAGCCAATCTCGAACAAATCCGCCGCACTGGCATAGCTGGCGATGTGGCCGCCCAATTCGCCATAAGCGGCATTGGCGCGGACAACCATCGCAAGCGCGTTCCAGCGCATGATGGCGCAGAGCCTTTGCTCAATCGCCAGGTCTCCCGGAAAATCGGGCTGTTCATCGGCGGGGATCGTGTTCACATGCGCGGTTTCCCCGACGGCGCGCCAGGCTACACGCGCTTCCCGCGCCAGGCGCTGCAGTTCCTCGAGCATGAAGGCTGCCCGCTGTGTGCCGCCTGCCTCCAGCAGCGAATGAAAGGCATCGCGCCATTCGACGGTTTCCTCAGGGTCCATGTCCATTCGATGGTGTGGATCAGACATGTTCGTGTTCATAAGCATGGCGCCACCCTGGCGAGAAGAGAAATAGAATCGGCAACAGGCCTCTCCTATATTCTGGCTTCAAGCTTGACGCATGTGCTGTTGAAATTGCAGGAAGCAGCGTATATTTACAGCATTAAATGCTGTTAAATATTAGGAATAAAGCATATGAAGCTTGATGCGACTGATTTACGCATACTTGCAGAATTGCAGCGCGATGCGTCGCTGAGCAATGTCGAGCTTGCGCGGCGCATTCATCTTTCGCCTTCGCCGTGCCTGGCGCGCGTCAAAGCCCTGGAAGCCGCCGGGATCATACGCGGCTACGTAGCGCTGGTCGACGCGCCTGCGCTCGGCCTTGGGCTCAACGTCTTCATTTCCATCAGTCTGAAATCGCAGGACAAGCAGTCGCTGGCGGATTTCGAGCGTCGCATCGCAGAGCACGACGAGGTGATGGAGTGCTATCTCATGACAGGCAATTCCGATTATCTCATCCGGGTTGCCGTTGCGGATATCGGGGCGCTCGAGCATTTCATCCTCGAACACCTGACCTCCATTCCCGACATCGACAAGATACGCTCCAGCTTTGCGCTCAAGCAGGTGTCGTACAAGACTGCGCTGCCCCTGAACTAGGCCGCGACAGCGCCATGACGCCAGCCATCCGGGTATTCATGGCTGTCAGTCAGGCTCCGCCGCTGGAGGCTGGCGCAGTCCTCCCATTTAATGGGCGGGCGAAGTCATGAGCGCCTCCCATTGAGCCAGCGGCAGAGGCGGTTGCTGCTGCCACACGCGGCGTATGACCGATTCGAGCTGCTCGGTGCCGCGATTGCGCGGCCAGTAATGCGGCGTCTCCGGCTCCCAGGGCGCTCCGGCGCCATTGCGCCTGGCAATGACAAAGCGGAAGGAATAATAGCCTGTGCCCAGCCCCATGCGCAGATCGCTGACAACCAGGTGATTGTCTATCGCGTTATAGCGTAGCCAGTTGCCGGTAAACCATTGCAGGCCGGCAAGCTGGGGCGAGATCGCGCGGTGGGCCTGGATGGCGCCAGGTGTGCCGGCATCCTCGCCATGTGCGGGCCCGGCCATCGGGTTCGCAGCCGGCCCGGCCTCCCGCGCCCAGGCAAGCCCGCTGTTCAGCGGCAGCCGCAGGTGCTCGGGCGGCTGGCGGTCAAGCAGGCTGGAGATGGTTTCCACATAGTGATCATCATCCGTGCGCGTGACAACACGCCACAGAAGAATATTGAAAGGCTCCGGCGTTGAAAAAACAGCCTGGGTATGGATACCCTCGCTGGCCAACTGGTGCTTCACCCGCCCTTCGACAAATCCCTTGATGCCAAGAGATGCTGCAAGATAAAGGGCGCACCACCCCAGGGCAATGCCCAGCGCTGGCCCGGTGCGGGGCTTGTTGCCCGCAATCAGGGCGGCGATGACGACCAGCGTGAGCGGCACCGTAAAGAACGGATCGATGATGAAGATCGACGACCACGCGGTCGGTATTGGCCGTAGCGGCCACCACAGCTGTGTGCCGTAGGACGTGAAGGCATCAAGCAGCGGGTGGGTCACCAGCACGAGCCAGAGCGTCAGGAACAGCCTGCCCGCGCCGTAGTCAGGATGGGGGCGCCATCGCCGGTATAGCCACGTGAGCAGTGCGGCCAGCGCTGTCAGGACAAAGACAGAATGGGAGAAACCACGGTGATTGATCATGCCCGAAATCGGGTCGCCATGATCGATCAGCACATCCAGATCGGGCAATGTCGCCAGCAGAGCGCCGGCGACCAGCGCCTTGCGGCCATGAAAACGGCCGAGCAGCGCGCCTTGTATGCCGGCGCCCAGCACGGCCTGGGTCAGAGAATCCATTCAGAAATCCCGCCAGGAAAGTCGCGGTGGCTGGCCTCAGCTGCAGTTCACACTGATGACGGTGTCCTGCTCGTCCACGCGCAGGTTGAGGCGCTGTGGATTGTATTCCATCGTGATGACATCGCGGGGACGCAGGGCGCGGGCCTGCTTGGCGCGCGCCTTCTTGCGGTATTCCTCGACCAGACTGGGCGTAACCTTCTGGCCGACGGCATCTTGCGCCAGATCGGCATCGCAGACCTCGCGATTGCCGGGATCGGGGGAAAGGACGTTGGTCGCAGGCGCGGCGCCTGAATCGTCGGCGCCGGTGATATTGTCGGAGGCGCCTGTGGCGCAGCCGGCGAGCAGCGCGAGGCAGAGCAGCGATCCGGTGATGAGCTTCCAGGACATAGGGCAATTCCTTGCATGCGGTATGAGCGGCACTTCCATGATACTGGAAACCGTGTGCAATGCAGGAGGGGGCGGGCTGTGGAAGCGGTAAAATCGGGGGCATGGGGCATGCCCAGGCATCTCCTCCTTTTATTTTCGCCCACGCGGCCCTTCGCGGCACGGGCAGTTTTTAATGTTTCCCCGTCATGCCACAGTATTTCATCGCCGCCCTGTACAAATTCGTCGAGCTTGCCGATTACACCGATATGCAGGCTCCGCTGCTGGCTTTCTGCGAGGCGCGGGGCGTTACCGGCACCCTGCTGCTGGCCCGCGAGGGCATCAACGGCACCATTGCGGGACGGGAGGACAGCGTGCTGGAGGTCCTGGCCCATCTGCGCGCCGATCCCCGCCTGGCTGATCTGGAGCACAAGGCTTCCTGTGCGGACAAGCTGCCGTTCTATCGCATGAAGGTCAAGCTCAAGCGAGAGATCGTCACCATGGGTGTCCCCGACATTGACCCCGCAACCATGGCAGGCACCTATGTGCCGCCGGAGCAATGGAATGCCCTGATCGCCGAGCCCGATGTCGTCGTGGTGGACGTGCGCAACGACTATGAGGTTTCCATAGGCTCCTTCAAGGGGGCAGTCAACCCGCACACCACCAGCTTTTCCGAGTTTCCCGAATGGGTCAGGCAACAGTCTGTGGAAGGTGGCGTCCTTGCCGGCGGCAGCAAGGTTGCCATGTTCTGCACGGGCGGAATACGCTGCGAGAAATCGACCGCCTATCTGAAATCACAGGGCTTCAACGACGTATTCCATCTGCAAGGGGGCATCCTCAAGTATCTGGAAACCGTACCCGCCGACACAAGCCTGTGGGACGGTCAATGCTTCGTTTTTGATGAACGTGTATCGGTCGGGCACGGCCTGGAGCCCGGCGAGTACGAACTGTGCCGCGCCTGCCGCCTGCCGCTCTCCCTGGAGGACAAAGCCTCGGCGCTGTTTGAGGAAGGGGTGAGCTGCCCGCATTGCCACGGCACACATACCGAAGCCCAGCTGCAGCGGTTTCGCGAGCGCCAGAAACAGGTCGAGCTTGCCCGTCAGCGCCATCAGCGGCATATAGGAGCCCGTATGCCAACAGCCCATCCGGCTGGGCGGGACGGGCGGGCGCAAGAGCCCGTCCGGGAAGATATCCCGCCCGCGCCTGGAGCCCATGCCTCGTCTCGGGGCTGACAGCCGCGCCATGACAACTGCGGTGCTGCCAGTCCTGTATTCCTTTCGCCGTTGCCCCTATGCCATGCGGGCGCGTCTGGCGCTGGCCGTCAGCGGTTGCCGCTGCGAACTGCGCGAGGTGGTGCTGCGCGACAAACCCCATGCATTGCTGCAGGCATCCCCCAAAGGCACGGTGCCGGTATTGGTGCTGAGGGAAGGGGGGGAGCAGTCTGTCATAGACCAGAGTCTGGACATCATGCTGTGGGCGCTGGCGCGTCACGATCCGCAACAGTGGCTAGTTCCTCCACAAGGCGGTCTCCAGGATATGCTGGACCTGCTCGTACAGTGCGACAGCGCCTTCAAGTTCAATCTGGATCGTTACAAATATCCTGACAGGCATGCCGGTTCCGCCTCATCTGCCGAGGATGCAGCCTCATTTGCCGCCCGCCATCGCGAGCTGGCCGCACAGTGGCTGGGCAGCCTCGAAAGCAGGCTGGGCCGGGGCTGGCTGTTCGGCGCCAGGCCGACGCTGGCCGATATGGGCATACTGCCTTTTGTGCGGCAGTTTGCCCATGTGGATGATGCCTGGTTTAAAAGCATACCCTGGCCAGCGGTACAGAAATGGCTGGCCGACTGGGAGGACAGCGGGCTGTTTGCCGCCATCATGCCGAAATTCCAGGCCTGGCGGGAAGGCGCGCCTCCAGTGGTTTTCCCGCTTGAAAAATAGCATGGCGGCCCGTAGGCCGCCATGCATGCTGCTGCGTGCCTGATCCAGCCTTATTCCATACCGGGCACAACTGTGGAGAATCCGCCGTCCACATGCGTAATCTCGCCCGTCACGCCCGCCGCCAGATCGGACATCAGGAAGGCTGCCACATTGCCCACATCCTCAATCGTGATGTTGCGGCGCAGGGGCGCATGCGTTTCCACATACTTGAGTATGGTCGAGAAATCCTTGATCCCGCTGGCGGCCAGCGTCTTGATCGGCCCGGCGGAGATGGCATTGACGCGGATGCCCTGAGGGCCCAGCGAGGAAGCCATATAGCGTACGCTGGCTTCCAGCGAAGCCTTGGCCAGGCCCATGGTGTTGTAGTTGGGAATCGCTTTCTCGGCGCCCAGGTAGGTCAGTGTGAGCACGGAGCTGTTGCGGCCTTTGAGCAGAGGCATGGCCGCCTTGGTCAGCGCGGGAAAGCTGTAGGCCGAGATATCGTGCGCGATGCGAAAGGCTTCGCGCGACATGCCATCCAGGAAGTCGCCCGAGATCGCCTCGCGCGGCGCGAAACCTATCGAATGCACCAGGCCGTCCAGGCCGTCCCAGCGTTCCTTGAGCTGGGCAATGGCATCCTCTATCTGGGCGTCTTCGGCCACGTCGCAGGGAATCACGATATCGCTGCCCAGCTCCGCCGCATATTCGGTAACCCGGTCCTTGAAGCGGTCGCCCACATAGGTGAAGGCGAGCTCGGCTCCTTGTGTGCGACAGGCATTGGCAATGCCAAATGCGATGGAGCGGTTGGAAATGACGCCTGTAACCAGAATGCGTTTGCCTTCCAGGAAGCCCATGTGTTGATCCTCGATATTTATCTGTATGGTATTGGAGTAGATGAGACAGACGCGGGCTCAGCCGCGTATCTGTGTGCCGGGAACGCGGATACGCTTGCCGGTCGACAGATTGTTGCCCTTCAGGTTGTTGAGCTTGCGCAGCTCGGACACTGAGGTGTTGTAGCGCTTGGCCAGCGCATAGAGCGTCTCGCCGCGCCGGACGGTATGGGTGAGTACATTCGCCCTGCGCCGCAGCACCTTGATGTCGCCTTTGTCGCCGCCGCGCGGAGTAATGCTGCGCTTGGGCGCGGGAAGGGCATCGTCGGGCTCTTCAAGAGAGGCCAGCATGATGCGGCCCTGGCCCGCTTTTGCCGAAGGTATCAGCAGTGTCTGGGCGACCGCCTTGCTCTGCCGCTTGCTGATGCCGTTGACGCTGCGCAGTGTGCTTACACTGATGCCATGCTGCTTGGCAATCGAGGCATACGACTCGCCCATTTTGCTCTTGTAGGTGTCCCAGGAACTCAGGCGTCCCTTGTAGGCTTCAAGATTGGCATTGAAAATGTCGACGCGATCGGTGGGCAGCAGCAGCGTCGGGTTGTTGTCCGCCAGGATCAGGGGACGATTGAATGAGGCATTGAGCGACTTGAACTCTTCCAGCGGCATTTCCGCCAGTTGGGCGGCAACTTCCAGGTCCATGTCCCGCCGCTTGGTCACCATGGTGAAATATGGCTGGTTGCCGACCTCGGGCAGGACGATGGCATAGCGGGCCGGGTCGGCGATGATGTTCTTGATGGCCTGCAGCTTGGGCACATAATTGCGGGTTTCTTCCGGCATGGGCAGCGAAAGATAGTCTGTCGGCAGGCCGGCCAGCGCATTCTTTTCCATTGCCCGGCGTACCGCGCCCTCGCCCCAGTTGTAAGAGGCCAGCGCCAGGTACCAGTCGCCCTGGAACTCATAGAGATAGGCGAGGTAATCCAGCGCTGCCTGGGTGGAGGCTACGGGGTCGCGCCGCTGGTCGTGCCACCAGTTCTGCTCCAGGTTGTAGTGCCGTCCGGTGCTCGGGATGAATTGCCATAGCCCCGAAGCCTTGGAGCGCGACAGGGCGGTCGGGTCATACGCGCTTTCGACGAAAGGCAGCAGGGCCAGCTCGGTGGGCAGGCCGCGGCGGTCAAGTTCGTCGACGATGTAATAGAGATACTTGCCGGCCCGCTGGCTCATGCGCTGCACAGATTCCGGATGCGAGGCGTAATAGTTGGTCCAGTAATCGACCAGATCGGTGTGCAGGTTCGGCACCGCAAAGCCGCGCCGGATTCTGTCCCACATGTCGCGGGGCGGATGTGTCAGGTCTATGGTGCGCGAGGTTTCCGCTGCGGAATAGGTGCGGGTGGGAGGGGCGTAGGGATTATGAGGCGTTTGCGTGGCGCAGCCGGCCAGCACTGCTACGATCAGCAGGAGAAATAGGCGCAAGCGGGTCATTGACAGTACATTAAAAGTTATTCTTCCATTCACGCAAACA